>Ga0209269_1000679_pt1 | contig 27168 bp, 22 predicted proteins | sample MTBAKMMethaMetaG_FD_187455 | JGI IMG/M metagenome (GOLD analysis project Ga0209269, IMG submission 187455) | Enrichment culture microbial communities from Arthur Kill intertidal strait, New Jersey, USA, that are MTBE-degrading - MTBE-AKM (Arthur... | ecosystem: Environmental > Aquatic > Marine >... | reverse complement strand
AGCCACTTCAATGCGGATATCGCTAATGATCTTCAAAACTCGCTCCGCGATAATTGTTGCATCTTTCGCGGTTGTTTCAGGCAACAACAAAACAAACTCTTCACCTCCAAATCTGGCAAAGATATCCGTTTCTCTTAAGAACTTCTGGCATTCTTTCCCGATCCTTTTCAAGACCTCATCACCAGCCAGGTGACCATAACGGTCATTAAACATCTTAAAGTGGTCGATATCGATTAACAATAGGGAAAGGGGATGATTGTGCCGAATCGATCTGCGAAATTCACGTGCCCCGATTTCGAAGAAGTAGCGTCGATTAAAAACGCTGGTCAAAGGATCTGTAATTGCCAGCGTCTGTACCTGGCGAAACAACCTGGCATTTTCAATCGCAATAGCAGCTTCATTGGCAAAAGATTGGATTAAATTCGCTGATTCAATGGTATACGCACCCACATTTCGATTATCAAGGGAAAGGTAACCAATAATTTGGCCGCGCAAGTACATGGGCAAACCCATCCACCCGCGAATGTACCCTGTATTTCCAAAGCCCAAAAATCTCGGATCTTGCTGTGCATCTTCCAATATCAGTGCCGTTTTTGATTCAGATATTTCCTCGAAAAGTTTATCTTCTATTGGAAGAGTATGCCCCACAATTGCATTATTATTGGGCAAATAGCGACCCGCCATTACTTTCAAACCGTCTTGTGTCGCCAGAAAAATGGAAGCGGAGTCATACGCCATAACTTTTTCAAGCTGCACCAGGATCTCTTTGAGCACTTGTTCCAATTCCAATTCTGAAGCCACTAGAGAAGATGCTTTGCGTAATGTTTCCGCTTCTTCAACTTTTTTCGTTGCAGATTCCAAATAACGGGCATTTTGAATTGCGATTCCGACAAAATTGGAAAACACTGTCAATAAGCCAACATGTTCTTCTTTATAGAAGTTAGGTTCAGCTTTATCAAGAGTCAAAAATGCTACAACTTCCCCTTGAACAAGAATAGGCGCACCCGCGAAAGAACGAATATATTCTATCCCATCGATAAATACCCAATCATAAGCGCGTGTGTCGGGAATTATCAGTGGTTTTTTCAATTCAAACATTTCTTTTAAATTGCGGGTTTCATCAAGCCGAAATTCAAAGCCTTCATTAAGCTTTACATTCTGACGAATGTCTTTGTAATACCCGTGAAGCCGAGAAATCTTTACTTTGTTGCCAATACGCAACATTACACTTGCCGAATCATACTCAATTACCCGCCGCATTTGCTCAAGGAGAATATCAAGCAAAGGTTCTAGTTCATATGTTGAAACTAATAACGCGCCAATTTCACTTAATGCCTGGAACAATTCGCGTTGGTGTCGCTCATTGCTTAATAAATCTCGAACAAGTTGTTCACTTTCAAGCCGCTCAATCACTGATCCCAACAAATTGGCGGCAAGCCGCAAGGCATCTTTTTCAGCAGTATCCCAATTGCGTTCTTGATTATAATCATCCAGTCCAATTCCACCCCACCATTGATTATTCACAAAAACAGGAATAAGAAGGAAAGACTTCAATCCTATTTCGGAATAAATAGTGCGTGACTTCTCTGGCAGTAAACGAACAAAGCCATGTACCAAATGGTTTTGACTCAAGAGAGTTTCCCAATTCTGTAGTCCCATTTCTCGAAGAGAATAATCATGGGTATCAATTTTCGAAATTTTAGGAGAGACTCCAGGCGCAGCCCATTCATACTTCCAGGACATTCGCAGTCCTTTATTGGGCTCGAGGAAGTTTTCAAAAATATAGATCCGGCTTACCTGAATTAGCTTTCCCAGCTTTGAAAGAACCTCGGGGACACTTTCTTGCCAATCAGGTGATTTTAAGAGCCATTGAACTGAGTCACTCATTACCTCTACGATGCTTTCCCGATAAACAGAGTCTTCCTTATTAATCCCATTATTTTTTGTCTGTCTATTTGGATTTAAGTTCTTCCAGAAATATAAAATTGCCACAATAATCAAGTTTGACAGAATGATTAATGTAGGGATAAGCATAATCTGAGGTTGATATCGGACTAGCACTAGTATCGAAAAACCAACCGATAGAGCAAAAACTACCGCGCTTCCGAGAACAATTCGTTTTGGTTGGCTCAGGATTATGAAAACAAAAGGTATGGTAAATAATGGTACTAACCCACCATAATAATCAGGATTATTTGATAATAGATATCCCAACAACAGACTGTACAAAAAATAGAAAATCACATAATTAATACTATTTGATTTTGATTGGGATGGATCCATTGATTAAATCCTTGAGAAATTTGGATTGAACCATATTTTGAATTGTATCAGAAAAAAATTTATTTGAATTGTTTTTAAATTTCTGAAAAATATGTCTTACAAATATTATCGACAGGTATTGGTGAATATTTATTTTGGATAGCAAGGTCGTGATTTATGTCACCTTCTGATTATGACGAAATTATTATTGCGACTATAATAATTAATGGTAAATTTTAAGGAGAGACATAAAATATAATCCGAGGTCTTTAATGGAAGACATAAATTTTGAAGTCTTGAGTGAAAGTGAAGAAATGTATCTGGTTACCATTGCGCGTTTGTTGGAAGATGGAATCTCTTCACCCGTTCCGCTTTCTTCTCTTGCGCGTGAGATGGATATTTTGCCTGTATCTGCGAACCAGATGATTCGGAAAATGGCTGATGAAGGCCTTGTTGAATATATCCCCTATAAAGGAGTCGAACTCACAAAGCTTGGTGATTTATCTGTACGCCGAATCATCCGCCATCGAAGATTATGGGAGATATTTCTTGTTGAGAAACTTGGTCTTTCTTTCACTGAAGCCGAAGAATTGGCCTGTAAAATGGAACACATTACACCGGATTATATTTCTTCACGTCTTTCGGAATTTTTGGGAAATCCTGAGTTCGACACTTTTGGGAATCCTGTACCATCGGTCGAGGATGAAGGTAACTTTCAAGTTCAAATCAGTTTATCCGAAATTGAGCCCGGAGAATTTATTTCCATTGTTCAATTAAGGACAGATTCAGCAATGCGTTCATTTCTTGCCAGTGAGGGCATTGGGCCAGGCACAAAATTACAAATACTTGGGGCTGGATCCCAAAATATTGTTATTGAAGTGAATGACCATATTATCAAGCTTAGCCGGTCGATTGCCGATTCGATACTGGTAAAAAAGCTCTTGTCAACAAAGTAGAAGAAAACATTGAATTTTACGGAGAGTAAATGATGCCGCTCAATTTGGTGGATCAAAATCAAGAAGTAATCCTTGTCTCTATTCAAGGCGGATTAAAAATGAAGCAACGGCTGGCTGATTTGGGTTTAAATATTGGTATGACCATCCGTGTTTTAAAGAAAGCAAGTGGTGGTCCAATGATTATTGCTGTAAAAGATTCCAGACTGGCTTTAGGTTGGGGAATGGCTAATCGCATTCTGGTAGAGCCAGTTAGCTGAGAATCAAATTTCAGTAATTCAATATGGAGAAAAATGTCAAGTAAAGTTCGCGTTGCTCTAATGGGCAACCCTAATTGTGGAAAATCTACTATTTTCAATTCACTGACCGGCTCACGTCAGCATGTCGGAAATTGGCCGGGGAAAACTGTTGAAGTCTCTCAAGCTGATTGCATATATGGAGATGGGCAAGTCGAATTAATAGATTTACCGGGAACATATAGCCTGGCCGCCTACTCATTGGAAGAAGTGATTGCCAGAGATTTTTTATTGGATCAGAAACCAGATGTGGTTATATGCGTGGTAGACGCCGCTAACCTGGAACGGAATCTATATCTAACCGTTCAGGTGCTGGAATTGGGCTTTCCGATTGTCCTTGCTCTGAATATGGTGGATGTAACTGAAGCAGCTGGAATTCATATTGATGAAGACAAGATCAGCCAGGCGCTTAGATGCCCGGTAGTAAGAACTGTTGCCAGAGAAAATAAAGGTATTAAGGAATTACTGGATAACGCGATTTGTACCGCGAGGAGCTTTGAAGATTAATGACAGGTATACACTCTCTAGCTTACACCAAACGTAGCGGTTTCTCAATTGACTATGGCCGTGAAATCGAAGAAGAAATCGTTCGTATTCAGCAATTAATAGAAAAAAAACCGGTAATTCAGCAAAAGTTTCCTTCTCGCTGGTTGGCGATTAAATTACTCGAACAAGATGAAGATATTCATAAAAAACTACAACCGCTGGAAGGGGGTCAAAAAATCCTTACTGAATCTCAAGAATCACTCGCTCACCTCAAAGTCGTATTTGGTGAAGATTCTGACACAATTCTGGCCGATCGGCGATATGGTTGGATCAACGGCTTGGTTCGTGAAGCAGTCAAACATACTCGCCCAAATCAAATGACCATATCAGATCAAATTGATCAAATCGTGACGAACCAATATATTGGCGTGCCGTTATTTTTAGTCATGATGTGGATTGTTTTCATGTTTACTACTGAAATATCGACCCCATATATTGATTGGATTGAAGGTGTTATTAGCGGTCCAATTACAAATTGGCTTATCGCACTGTTAGGAGCTTTTGGGGCAAGAGGCACTTGGGGAGAATCGCTCCTGGTCGATGGAATAATCGCTGGAGTGGGTGGCATATTGTCGTTTGTTCCGGTATTGTTTGCCCTTTATCTTGCCTTGGCAGTTTTAGAAGATTCGGGATACATGGCGCGAGGCGCGTTTGTAATGGACAATCTCATGCATGTATTTGGCCTGCACGGGAAGAGCTTTGTGCCCCTGGTAATTGGCTTTGGTTGTACAGTTCCGGCTATGTATGCTACCCGCACATTGGAAAGCCGCAAGGATCGAATTCTTACGGGACTTTTGGTTCCGTTTATGAGCTGTGGTGCTCGTTTGCCCGTTTATGTATTATTCGCTTCAATATTTTTTCCCAACAATTCGGGCACTATCGTTTTCTGGTTGTATCTAATCGGTATCTTAATGGCAATTACTGCGGGCATTCTGCTCCGGAAATTTGTTTTCAAGGGCAAAGAACCTTCTCCCTTTGTAATGGAATTACCTTCATATCGAATGCCCACGCTCAAAGCCATCTGGATGCATACCTGGGAGCGAACATCTTCGTTTTTGAAAAAAGCGTCAACGGCGATTATGGTTGCCAGTATCATAATCTGGTTGTTACTCTCCATTCCAGTGACTGGATCAGCAAATTTCGCACAAGTATCCCCTGAAAACAGTGCCTTTGGAAAAATTTCAGAATGGATTTCTCCCATTTTTAATCCATTAGGATTTGGTGAATGGCAAATGAGTGGCGCTTTGGTTTCTGGACTTTCCGGAAAAGAAGTGATTATTACCACCCTTGCACAGACTTATGGAATTGAGTCCAATGAAATTACAGAGAATATCTTAGTTGATTTTGGAAAAGATATCGGCTTCATTCTCAAATCCTTCATTGTCGCAACTGGGGATACAATACGTTCTTTACCACGCATTATTGGGATTAATATTGATGCGGCTGATAACCAACCTGAATCTACCCATTTGATGCAAACCATAGCAAGAAGTTTTGACTCTTCAAGCCAGGGACATGGTCAATTGGCAGCATTCTCGTTTATGATTTTTGTATTACTTTATACCCCTTGTGTTGTGGCTCTGGCAGCTGAGAAACAAGAATTAGGCAGCAAATGGATGTGGTTTACGGTGTTTGGACAGGCTGGACTGGCCTGGGTTGCCAGTTTGCTGGTTTTCCAAGCAGGGAAGATTTTAGGATTAGGATAATCACCATGCTAAGTCAAATATTAAGGGAAATAGAACAAAATGAGGGAGCAATCAGCCTGGCAAAGTTAAGCCAAAAGTTGATGATTCAAACATCCACATTGGAGGGTATGCTTCAAACACTCATTGGCATGGGGAGGATAAAGGTTGATAATGTTGAAAGTGTTGGAGCCTGTATTCCTGGTGGATGTGCAAGCTGTAATTCTGATCAACAATGTCCACTCGTTGTACATTTGCCAAAAACATATTCTGTGGTGAAAAGAAACTGAAACGGGCAATGTCTATAAAAAATACGCCGCAGCTGCGGCGCATTTTTTTATTAATTTCGATTGCGATTTCCTCTCCCTGACCACATGGAACGCCCCGTATCATCACGCAATTTTACTTCCTGTCCAGTCGCGGCATTTGTCATCACTGCTACTTCAAATTCTTCCCCTTCAAAAAATCCTGCCAATTGAATCCGATCTCCTTTTTCGATCGAAAAACCGCTAAGCAAAGCATATTCCCAGGCTCGATCTTCCAGCACGATCATCCGCCCATCAGAGAATTGGATTTGAATTGCCAAATCATTTACCGATGTTACTGTTCCTTCTTCATTAATCCAATTGGAAAAGTCCGTATCCTTGTTCAGTGAGCTAAGATTGAGATTCTTACTTTCATCTGAACGAAATTCATCATTAGCTTGATTACCAATCATCACTTGCAAAAGTGATACTCCTTCCGTCTTTGCCAGAGTTCGATTGATGCCTCCAAGCACTAGAATTAGCGACGCAAAAACTAAAACACCGATTATCAGAACTTTCTTAATCATACTGCCTCCGAATTTTGAATATTACTCGATTCAATTGCATTAGATCCGGCGGGCAATAAAGAGACTTGCTTTGAAAATAGACCCACAAAGATCCTTCTGCTTACGTTAACCACCCAGCGCCAATGAATCCCAAAATGGATCAGGGCTGTGATGGTCATCACTATTCCTGACCAGGTATGAATCAGATCCCATACAGTTCGGCTAAAAATAAAATCTTGAGAAAGAATGGGAAGCGACCCAGTTGGAGAGATCAAGAAGTACACTCCAGAAATGGCAGCGATGAAAAAGCTTAAACCGATCACGAAATCCAACCATACATTAAATTGACCATAAGAAGAAAGACCGCAGGCTTTTCCCTGAATCAATATCACTATCTTCTTCGCCATCATCACTACCCAATCCCAATGGACGAGAAAATGAATGGTCGCGATAATAATCATGGCGATTCCCAACCAGGTATGCAATAGGTCCCAGGTGGTTCGCGTGAAAATGATTCGAATGGAATAGAAGGGATTCCTTCCACCCTGAAAGCCTTGTGGGAAAAACAAGAAGTAAACACCGCTCACAATTGCCACAATCGCGCTAATTAAAAGCCCTGCATCAATAATCCATAGACGTTTTGTTCTCTTCGAAACAGGAGCACTACTCATATGACCTCCTTGACCATAATTCTTATGCTTTATATGGTAAATTTTAGATGTGAAGAGGATGTGAATTTTTGTTTGGACTTTCATGAAGAAAAAGACACCCTGAAACAAAAATGGATATAATCGAGATATGTCAAAAATATTAATTATCGAAGATGAACCCGAACTTGTTCGCGTGCTAAGATCGTATCTGGTGCAATCCAACTATACTGTGGAATCTGCTGGAAGAGGAGACACCGGTCTTGAACTGTGGAAATCGGCCCAGCCAGATTTGGTTTTGCTGGATATCAATTTGCCAGGCATGGACGGACTTGAGGTAGCCAAGGAAATTCGCAAACAAGCCGATACGCCTATCATTATGGTCACCGCCCGAGTAGAAGAGATCGATCGCCTGATTGGATTGGAATTGGGAGCAGATGACTATATCACCAAACCCTACTCTCCCCGAGAAGTGGTTGCCCGCGTGAAAGCGGTATTGCGAAGGTCTGGATCCATTCAGAAGAAATCTAATTTGCTTCAGTCCGGAGACCTTTCTATTGACCTGGATGCCCATACTGTTTTGCGCGGGGATGAAATGATTGATTTGACTCCCACAGAATATAACCTGTTAATTACCCTTGTTGATTATCCTGGCAGAGTCTTCAGTCGGTTGCAGTTGCTTGAAGCCACGCAAGGCACAGCGTATGAGGGTTATGAACGCACCATTGATGCCCATATTAAGAATTTACGCGCCAAATTGGAATTAAATCCGAAAGATCCACAATATATTGAAACGGTATTCGGCGTAGGGTACCGGTTCTCCCGGAGCAATTAATATGTCACTGAGAGTGCGCCTTTTCCTGGCATTTTTCATTGTGATTTTAATTACCATTTCCAGTGTCGCATTGTTTGTTCGGCAGAATGTAGAACAAGAAGTAAAGGCTTATGTGCTGCGTGGAGGTAAAATCGCGCCCAGTGAATTAATTTCGGATTTGGAGAATTATTATTCCCAAAACCAAAACTGGAACGGCGCCGCGGATATTCTGGCTGTCCACAATATGATGGGCGGCCCTATGATGGGAACTGGTCGGGGAAGAGGCTCTGGAAACCGGGCATCAGAAAGTGTCCGATTAGCTGATGCCACCGGGAAAATTATTATTGGAACACATAACAATGATCAAGAAAATGTGGCATCATCCAATGATTTGGAGTCAAATTCGTATCCATTACGAGTGAATGGAGAAATAGTTGGCTACTTGCTGCCACAGCAAGGTGAACCTTTTCCAGAAAACTTTGGCGAATCTGCTTTGCTGGAAAGTCTCAACCGCGGTTTGCTCACCGCAGCGCTGATCTCGGCGGCTGTTGCTTTGGCCTTGGCCATCGGTTTAGCCTACGCGGTGAGCCGGCCGGTACAGCAGTTGACCAAAGCGGTATCACAACTATCCCAAGGGGATCTGAACCAACGCGTTGTGGTACATGGCAATGATGATATTTCACAGTTAGGTTTGGCATTTAATCAGATGGCCGAATCTTTGGACCTGGCAATAGAGAACCGACGAGCCATGACTGCAGACATTGCCCATGAATTACGTACCCCTCTTGCCATTCAACGTGCTCATTTGGAAGCATTACAAGACGGCATATACCCTCTATCAATGGAAAGCCTGGAGCCGGTAATCGAACAAAATTACATGCTTGCGCATTTAGTCGAAGACTTACGTACGCTTGCACTTGCCGATGCTGGCGAACTGAGAATGCAGTTTCGGACAACGGACCTTAATGATCTTGTTCAACGCTTAGCCACTCGCTTTCAAAGCCGGGCAGAGACATTTCAGGTTAGCATAGCACTTGAATTACCGGAAGAAACGGTCAGAATTCAGGCTGACCCGGACAGAATTAACCAGATCCTAAATAATTTAGTTTCTAATGCGCTTCGCTATACCCCCGGTCATGGCAAAATCACAATTCACCTTTGGGCAAATTCAAGCAACGCATATATAACAGTGTGTGATAGCGGTCCAGGTATCCCGGAAGATCATTTGCCGCATATTTTTGAACGCTTTTATCGGGTGGATAAATCTCGCAGCCGCTCTGAAGGCGGTACGGGATTGGGTTTGGCAATAGCGCGTCAGTTAGCCCAGATCCATAATGGCAGTCTGGATGCAGCCAATCTCCCCGATGGTGGCGCAGAGTTCAAACTAACTTTACCTAAATAATTGGGCTTTCCTAACCATTGAATTTCATCCTTAATTAACAGTACAATAAGAATTGTAAATTATCAATTAACTTTTGTTCTTATCTAATTCATTGGGTTTAGGAGAATCGGGATGAATTCATTCGAACGATTTAAAGCGCAATTAGCTGGCATCCAAATAGACAGGATTTTAAACTTCGACCTGTTTATGAGTTTTCTTCCAAAATTGATCGGCAAACCTCAACGTCAATATTACCTGGATCATCGAGTATTATGCGCTGGCAACCTGGCTGTTCGCGAGGAATTCCAAACTGACATTTTTCAAACCATTTCTGATCCTTATCGCGAAGCCGCGGACGCCGGTCTAAAGGTAGACTTTCCCGAGAATGGTTTACCCCTGGCTCGAGAAGTGTTGATTAAGACCCCTGAAGAATTAAGTTTATTGAAATACCCAGAACCGGGTTGCGGAAAACGCATGTCAGATCGGTTGGAAGCAGTCAGAATACTAAAAGAAAAGGCATATGGGGAAGTGCCCGTAATGGGGTGGGTAGAAGGCGCATTAGCGGAAGCAGCCGATGTGCGCGGTATCAATCAATTGATGATAGACCTGGTCGATCGCCCAGAATGGGTGCAGGAATTACTTGAAATTACCGTTGAGGCAGAAATTGCTTTCGCGACCGCGCAAATTGAAGCCGGCGCGGACATCATTGGATTAGGGGACGCGGTTGCCTCGCAGATTTCTCCTCGTATGTATCGCAAATTCGCCCTCCCCTACGAACAACGCATATTTGAGGCGGTGCGCAAGATGGGCGCCATTCCCCGGCTGCATATCTGTGGTGATACCACCAAAATTCTGCCCGACATCTCCCAGAGCGGAGCACAGATCGTGGATCTGGATTGGATGGTCGATATGAACTATGCTTTCCAGCTGCTTGATAAACAGCTTGTATGCGGCAACCTCGATCCGGTCGCGGTGTTTTTAATGGGCACGCCTGAAGATGTACGCAAAGGGTTGCTGGATAATTATCAGGCTGCTGCCCCACGTTGGATATCGATGGCGGGGTGCGAAATACCGGAAGATACCCCATATGCAAATCTCACTGCGCAGATGCTGACGCTTCGGGATATGCACTGATTCTATTAATCTCATCCGTCATTGAAAACCCACAAAAAACCTCGAAGGCTTCTTCGAGGTTTTTCTATTAATTTTTCGAGTCATTTTACCTCATGAATTTAATCACTTTCAAATCGTTGGAAGAGTATAATTACATGCGGATTATTTTAGACATTTTGATTTTCCCCAAAGAAAAACCACAAAAGATTCAATGGCTTACATGGAATATTTGGCTATCTGAATCCATATCAAACATCATCAAGGCAGATTCCGATGAAAACCACACCAACGAATGCATCGCGAAACGAAACGACACCTGTAAAAAATCCGTTTCCTCCTCTTGTAATTAATCTCACCATCGCTGGCAATCTGGAACCTTCATTTACTCACAATGAGGTCATCCCTCAAATCACCTACATTTTCACGCAAATAAAAAACCTGATCGTACCGTATAATCAAAACCGATTCGGCTTTGATGGCAAATCACTCGAGCTAAAGGTCCTTTTTTCACCAATACTGGGGAATTTTCCACTTCTACCCATTATTTCGCTGGGTTATTCGCCTTCTTGTATTTCTCCAAACCCTTCTTCCACTCAGCAGTGGAGGAATAGTGAGCCTTGTCAGCTATCTTCCTACCCATTGGTCGAATTTGATCTACCCTCAACCCTTTCTACCAAAAGCCACAGAGAATTGAGCCATTGGATGGTGGAGCAAAGTGATTTGATCATTGCGTTATGGGATGGAAGTGAATTCTATAATGAAGGAAATATCTGGGAGATCGTACGAACCGCTGCAGAAAACCATATCCCCGTAATTTGGTTCAACCCACATGATCCACAGCAAATTTACTGGTGTCAAGACAGCTATAGCGCCCCATTTGACCAAGAACAACTCGCGGATTATTTTAAAACTACCCTGGGATTGGGAACAGATTCCAACAATATGGCAGCCATAACTGACCTGGCGACGTTAATAGAATCTGATATTCAGCATCCCCCTTTCTGGTCAGGTCTTTATTCCGCCTTTATCCGTTTGTTTAGAACTCCTTTTACTCAACAGACCCCTGATCCATTGCTTGAAGTTAATCCGACGTTGCCGATTGCATTGCAAACCTATGTCAAAGAAGTCGATTTTTTACGACTGTCTTTCCAACAAGCAGATCTTGCGGCGATATCTTCCAACAGTTCCTATCGCTCCACATTACTTCTCCGAGCCATCTTGCCCTTCCTGGTGAACCTTGCGCTGGCGATTGGTTTTTACGCAAAAAGCGTGGGCGGGTATTTATTCTTTAATATTCCTTTGAACTGGACCTGGTTAGCAGCGACCGGTTTTGGCCTGCAAGCATTTTTTAACCTCATGATTAACTGGCTAAGTAATCATACAGACTACCGAGGATGGCATAAGAATTTTGTCAATCAAAGGTATCTGGCTGAAACATTGCGCATGGCTATCCATTTCTCTCCATATAATATTCCTATTATCAACCCGACGATAGCCGGTTTTGAAAAAAGGCTTCCAAAAAGCACGCCTATTCGCCACCGAATTAGAAGCTTATTGCGTGCGGCTGGTATCCATCCAATTTCACTTCAACAGCCAGAGGTTAAAAGTTCCTTTTTCACTCAATTTCTGGTCTTACTAGACAATCAAATTACGTATCATAAATTCACAGCGAACCGTTATAAGAAGATATCTGAGACGCTCACCAAAGTTGCCTGGGGATTGTTCTGGCTGGGTATCGGCACTGTGGTTGCGCGGGCGATCTTTCAGGCAGTGGAACCTTCTCTGGATTTGAACCATTGGATTGCAAAACACGAATTCTATACTGGTACAGTTAAAGTTGCCGTGGATGGCAAAACCTTTGTGGCTTCCTTTGCAAATATGCTGGCCATGCTGCTGCCCGGCTTTGCGGTTACGTTTTTCTCCATTCACAACCTAATTGGGTTTAAAGAATTATCACAACGCAGCCAGCAAATGGCTGACGACCTGCAGCAAATCAAAATCCGGGTTGTCAGGGAACAAACGCGTTCTGAATCTTCCTTTGAGGATTTCAAGTGGCTCGCAAACCAGGCCATTTCACTGATGGTTGGGGACACCACCGATTGGTATATGCTGATTTCATCAAAAAAGATTACGAAGAATTAAGCTACCTGCTCAAAGAGGCGAACACTATGGCACACGATGTATTTATCAGTTATTCTTCCAAAGATCATCAAGCTGCTGAGATCGTTTACAACGTTTTACAAACTCAAGGCATTTCGTGTTGGATGGCCTCTCAAGAACTCATCCCCGGCATTCCTGATTGGGCAGCCGCTATTGCCAACGCCATTCAATCTGCGCGGGTTTTTGTGCTGATCTATTCGGCGCAATCCAACACATCCCCACAGGTGTTAAACGAAATCCACAATGCCGACGCCAACGGATTGATCATCCTCCCTTTCCTCATCGAGAATGTGCCTTATTCTTCCGGTTTGGAATATTTTCTAAAACGCCGCCAATGGCTGGATGCCACCATTCCGCCCATCGAACAGCATGCTACCCGGCTGGCGAAAACAATTCCCAGCCTTCTGGCCGGTGACGTGAACATTGCCAATCGCGTATTGCGCGAAACGCCTGCCTCCCTCCAACCGCCCGAGCCAGGTGAATGCCCCTACAAAGGCCTGAACTATTTTGATGAAGTCGATGCAGGGCTTTTCTTCGGGCGCGAAATGCTCATCGCCCGGTTGGTCGGAAATTTACGCGATCATCGCTTTCTGGCCGTGGTCGTTGGCGCTTCGGGCAGCGGTAAATCGTCCATCGTTCGCGCGGGTATGGTTCCGGCGCTGCGCAAAGGGTCCCCACTGACAGATAAGAGCTATCCTCCAGAGGGTTGCACCCGGTGGCCAATACACATCATCACACCCGGCGCACACCCTTTAGATTCCCTCGCCTTGAGTCTGACCAAAGATTTCGCTTCTGTTACTGCCGCCGAGACGCTCATTCAAGATTTCAAACAAACGCCCCGCGCCTTGCATCTCTTTATCTGCAAAACCCTTCATGGAACATACCCACAGGCGCTGCTGGTGGTCGATCAATTTGAAGAGTTGTTCACCCTGTGCCAGGACATGAACGAGCGCAAGGCGTTTGTTGATAATTTGATGACTGCCTCCTCATCGGAAACGGGTGGTTTGCTGCGAGTCGTTATTACCCTGCGGGCTGATTTCTACGCCTATTGTGCTGATTACCCCAACCTGCGCGAGGCGGTCTCCCAGAACCAGGAGTTCATTGGGCCCATGACCACCGAAGAACTCCGAAAAGCCATTGAAGAGCCAGCCAGGCAGGGAAACTGGCACCTCGAAGCCGGACTGGTCGATCTGCTGCTGCGTGAGGTTGGCGACGAGCCTGGCGCTCTCCCTCTGCTTTCCCACGCCCTGCTGGAAACCTGGGAAAGGCGCGAAGGCCGCTGGCTGACCGCGCGCGGATATACTGAATCCGGTGGCGTACGCGGCGCCATTGCCCACACCGCCGAGACGATGTTCAACAAATTATCTGATTCCGAACAACAACAAGCCCGGAGAATATTTTTACAGCTGACCGAATTGGGCGAAGGCACCCAGGATACCCGCAGGCGCGTCTTGCTTGGGAATATCTATGCGAAAGCAAGCGATCCGGCTACCACTCGCAAGGTACTTAAAAAGCTGGTAGACGCGCGCTTGATCACCACCACAGAAACCACCGCCGAAGTGGCTCACGAAGCGCTTATCCGCGAGTGGCCGCGCCTGCGCGATTGGCTGAGTGAAGACCGGGCCAACCTGCGCCTGCAGCGGAGAATAACGGCCTCCGCCCAGGAATGGCAGCAGATGCAGCAGGATGAGAGTCTCCTTTACCGCGGCGCGCGTCTCGCCGAAGCGCTCGAATTTACCCAAACAAATCCCGATGAACTGGGCGAACTGGATCTAGAATTCATTGCCTCATCTCGGGCGCTGGTTCAACGCGAAGCCGACCTGCGCGAGGCGCACCGCCAAAAAGAATTGGAAGCCGCCCGCCAGCTTGCCGAAGCGGAGAAGCAGCGCGCCGCCGAACAGGCGCAAAACGTCTCGCGCCTGCGCGCCCGCAACCGGGTCATCGCCATAGTGGGGTTGGTGGCGGTGATCGCCGCTATGCTGGCAGCTGGTTTTGGTGTGTTCGCCGGCATTCAAAGGGAAGAAGCAAAGCAGCAGGCAGACCTGGCCTTGGCACGCCAAAAGGAAGCTGAAGAATCGAAAGCCCTTGCCGATTCAAAGGCCGAAGAAGCCCAACACCAGGCCAATATCGCTCTTTCCAGGCAGCTGGCGACGCAGGCCGAAGGACTGCCCTTTGACCAGGCCGCCCTGCTGGCCCAGCAGGCGCTAACCTTTGAGGATACATTTGAAGCTCACCTGGCGATTCAAAAAGCATTGATTGCAGCGCCCGTTACTGCCTATTTGCGGGGACACTTAAGCCCAGTGACTGCCGTGGCTTATAGCCCGGATGGAAAACTCATCGCTTCAGGAGATGAAGACGGTAGGATCATTTTGTGGGACGCGAAGACAAACCAGGTTATCGGAGACCCCATTCCTGCCCAAAAAGGTTATGTTGATCAACTGGCTTTCAGTTCCAATTCGCACTTTCTTGCTTCGCTGGGAAGCGATTCCAGGCTGTATCTATGGGACCTTACCCAGTCTGACCCAGTCCGAATTCAGGTGAGCGAATCCGCGACCGCCAGAGGCCTGGCTTTCAGCAGTGACGGAAAAACAATTGCTGTCGCCAACCTGGCGGAAGATGATAGCGGGTATATTAGCTTCTTTGATATGGCGACCCTCCAGAAAAAAGGAGAGACCATTCGAATTCCAGATACCACTTTATATTTGGCTTCCCCCGCATTCAGCCCGGATGGAAAGACTTTAGTCTCTCATAATGGAAATGGCGGCTCCATCATTTTGTGGGATACGGAAACCTTCCAACCGATTGGAGAGCCGATGGAAGAAAACCTTCATATTTTGGCTTTGGCAATCAGCCCGGATGGAAGTTTGCTGGCTTCCGTAAGTTGGGAAGGCATGATTAATTTATGGGATGTTGCCACCCAGCAACGGGTAGGTTCTTCGATGAAGTTAGATGTAGCCACTCAGCAACGGGTAGGTGGTTCTTCGAATTTGCTTATTGCATCCCTCAGTATCGCGTTCAGTCCGGATGGCAGCCTGTTGGCATCTGCCGGATACGATCAATCCATTCATATTTGGAACCCAAAAACACAAGAGCTAATGGGTGAAGCCCTTAAAGCCCATACAGATACCATCAATTCCATCGCCTTCAGCCCAGATGGGAAGAGCCTGGTATCTGCAAGCCGGGATAAAACCGTCATCACCTGGAATATTTCCAAATTCAGCACCACCAATCAACCCCTTTTGGGGCATACGGGCAGTATTGTTGACGCCGTTTTCACCCCGGATGGAAATACACTGATCTCAAGCGATCGCGATAACGCTGTGATTTTCTGGGATGTGATCACCCACCAACCAATTGGTACGCCGCTGGTGGGGCATACCGATGATATCAACGATCTCGCCATCAGCCCGGACGGGAGCATTCTGGCCTCGGCCAGCAGCGACCATTCCGTTATTTTGTGGGACATGGCTACCCGCCAGCCCATCGGCGCACCCCTGCTCGGGCATACCGCCGGAGTGATGGATGTGGCCTTCAGCCCAGATGGCCGCCTGCTGGCATCTGCCGGATTTGATCAAACCGTGCGTTTATGGGATACCCAAAGCCACCAACAAGTTGCAGATCCGCTAATCTTTAATGAGATTGTCAGCGATGTGGTTTTCAGCCCAGACGGCAAAACGCTGATTTCAAAAGGAGGGCTTAGACTTATCTTTTGGGATGTGGCCAAACGACAGCAAATTGGCCAGAATGTTAATTTGTTTGAATCCTACAGCAACCCAGTTTTCAGCCCCGATGGCAGTATTCTGGCGGTGGGAAGAGAATCTTCAATCATTCTTCTGGATTCCGACACACACCAACAAATTGGCATGCCACTTTCCGGCCACGCTGATGATGTCGAGGCCATTGCGATCAGCCCGGATGGTAAAACGTTGGCTTCGGCCAGTTATGACTGTTCCATCATCCTCTGGGATGTTGCCAGTCGCAAACGCATTGGCCAGCCGTTGCTGGGGCATGAAGATGGCGTCCACGCGCTCGCCTTCAGCCCGGACGGCAGCCAATTGGCTTCTGGCGGCTGGGATAAAACCATCCGCCTTTGGGATGTGAGCTATCTCTCGCAAAATATCGATGTGTGCCAGATGGTCAATCGCAATCTGAGCTATGGAGAATGGAAGCAGTATATTCCAGAAATGCCTTATCAACAGACCTGCCCCAATCTTCCTTTCACATCACAACAACTTAACCAACTCATCACTCTTGCCAACGACGCAAAGCAAGCAAATGATTCTAAAACCGCGGAATGGGCAATTAATAATACTTTAGAAAACGCTAAACTTTCTTATAATGAAGAATTTAGTAATGAACTTTGTTGGAAGGGAAGTTTGAATGGTTATGCAAAACAAGTTCTCCCTGCTTGTGAAGATGCCATCAAGTTGGCTGAACAAAATCAGCCTGAAGTTGTTCAATTTTGTTACGACTCCCGCGGCTTGGCGCGCGCGCTTTCCGGCGATTACCAGGGCGCAGTGGAAGACTTCAAAGTTTTTGTGGAATTCACCAAAGAAATTGGCGTTTATGAAGATTATGGACAGAAACGAGATGTCTGGATAGAAGCATTGGAAGCCGGCCAAAATCCATTTGATGAAAGCACGCTCCTCGAACTGCAAAACGAGTGATCCGACTTCCATCAAATCATCTGCAGCTCTTTTTGGAAGAACCTGGATTACAATTGAAATAATCACCGAATCAAGGTCGGTGATATTCGCCGGCCTTCCTTTATACAATATGACTCCGATTTCACTAACCAACACCCGTAAAATAATCCGCGTAGGAATCTCTGGCCACCGCTTTTTAAGTGACCTGGAGCGATTAACCGATGCCCTGGAGAATCTTTATCAAACACTCCACATCCGTTTTCCCCAAATCCATTGGCAAATTTACTCACCTCTGGCAGAAGGCGCTGACCGCCTGGCCGCCAGTGTTTTCTTGAAGCATCAATCCGATCTGATCGTGATTCTGCCTTTACCGCCAGAAGAGTACCTGCTCAGTTTCTCCACAGCAGATTCACGCGAGGAGTTTGCCCAATTTCTCCACAAAGCGCAAGAAGTAATCCAACTGCCTACGCAACCGGACGTTCACCATGCCTATGTATCATTAGGTTTGTTCCTGTTGGAGAATTGTGATATTCTACTATTAGTATGGGATGGGCTGTCTGCACAAGGAAAAGGCGGTACAGGTGAAATTGCATTTGAAGCCCGCAGGCGGAAAATTCCCATGATCTGGATCCACGCTGGGAACCGTATCCCTGGTACCCAAACCTCAACTAGTCTTGATGAAGAACAGGGAAAAATTGACTACGAAAATTTCCAAGAATTCACATCGGAGTGATGGCTAATGCTGCACACCTTAACCAATCGCCGCAATCGGCAGTGGATTTTCCTGGTTCTGCTTTGGATTCTCGGATTGGTCTCTGGGGTGATTGGTTTCTCCCAATATGCCAAGCTGCATACCCTTGCCTATGATTTTTGGGATAAGATCTACCTCACCTTACAACTCATCTCCACCGACTCGGGTGGTTTAGAGCCACCTGTACCCCCATTACTTAATTTTGCGCGTTTCTTTATCCTCTTCTTGACCGCGGCCACTGCAGTCAAAGCCTTCTGGGAACTATTTCATGATTGGGTTTTTACCTCTGGATTATGGCATTTTTCTGGCCACACCATCATTTGTGGATTAAGCCGCAAAGGGTTTCTCCTGGCCAATTCCTTTCGCGAGACGAATAAAAGAGTTGTTGTGATTGAAAAAGATGAGAACCATCCCTGGATTCATACCTGTCGTGACTCCAATATTTTTGTCATCGTTGGAGACGCGTGTGAAGAAGCCATACTACTTCGGGCGGGTATCAGGCATGCAGATTCGCTCTTTGCCGTTTGCGATGATGATGGCACAAACATCACCATTGCCTTGCAGGCAGAAAAATGCCTCTCTGGGGATCCACGCAGCAAGTTGAAATGTATGGTGCACATTCAAGATCCGCGTTTATGCGCCTTATTAAAAAACCAGTTGCTGAAATTTCAATTAAGCGCTTTTCAAATCGAGTTATTTAATGTTTTTGAACGCGGCGCAGTGCAGATGTTGCAAACATTCCCGGCCTGGAAAAATCCATCCGAGCCACCGGGGCATATCATCCTTGTCGGTGTGGGTAAGTTTGGTCAAAATTTGCTTGTCCACATGGGCCGTTCCTGGTGGAATCTCCGTCAGGATACAAACTTAAAACTACCTTTAACAATCATCGATCTCCATGCCAGTCAGGTGATGGATACTTTACACGCGCGTTATCCGCAATTGAAAGAAGCCATCGATGATCAGCCGTTAGACATGAATATCCATTCCGCCGATTTTGAACTGGCCGATTTTCTACCACAGGAAAACATCAGCTGTATCTACATCTGTGTGGATCAAGATTCACTGGCGCTGGAAGCTGGCCTGGACTTGCAATCCGCTACACTTTCTAAAGTCCCTGTTGTCTTGCGCATGTCTGATCGGGAAGGCCTTGCGCGCATTTTGGATGGACATAATTCAACCGGCTCAAATTGTCTGAAACCGTTTTTTTTACTGGAAAGCACTTGCACAATGGAATTACTCAAATTGCTGCCTAGGGACATTTTGGCTGAAGCTTTACATAATGAGTATTTGAACACGCAACTTCAATCCACTTCCTCCTCTTCATCCGCTTCCCTGCAGAGTTGGGAAAACTTAAGCCCTGAATTGCGCCAACAAAATTATGCCCTGGTCGATCACCAACTGATGATTCTTTCCCAATTCGGTTACAGCCTGAAAACCCTGGATCGTTGGGATGCACCGTCCTTTCAATTCTCGGAGGTTGAGCTTGATGGAATGGCAAAGGAAGAACACAAATTATGGATGTCTGAGCGGTTGGCAGAAGGCTGGAAATATCATCCCAACCCTAAAAACCAGACCGCCAAAACCAATCCCAATCTGGTGCCATGGGAAAACTTACCCGAACCTGAAAAAGAAAAGAACCGCACCTTCTTTAGAACACTGCCGGCATTTCTGGGTCAGATTGGTCTGCAATTAGTGCTTGTAGGAAAAAATGAATAGCCATCAATAAATTCAATACAAGCTTTTGAACAATTTAAAATCCCCTATACCAAAACAGCAATTTTATTCTATCTTGAAACTTTCATTTTGCTTATACTGCAAAAGATTTTTACATAAGCAAAGGAAAGCCCTTCATGAAATGCGTAATGATTATTAATGAATCTTTGCCTCTAGGATTAATTGCTAATACAGCCGCAGTTTTAGGTGTGAGTATTGGTGCCCATTTAGACCAAATCGTTGGTGAAGATGTTGTTGACGGGAGTGGGGAATTGCACCGTGGAATTACCCGGCTTTCAATTCCACTTCTTAGAGGTACAGCAGATACAATCAGCCAGATCCGAAACAAAACAATAGATCTTCACAACCCAGATCTGTATTTAGTCGATTTTTGTGATGCCGCCCAGAAAAGTAAGCAATATTCAGAATACTGCATGCGAATGGCACAAACACCTGGCGATGAATTAAGTTATTTGGGAATTGGGCTTTTTGGGCCGGATAAGCAGATTAACGCGTTGACGGGAAATCTCGGTCTTCTTCGTTGATTTCTTTATAAGCGTTGGCCTGGTACTGACCTGGTGTGGCACCGATCATACTTTTAAAGGTGCGAATCAGATGGCTTTGATCTGCAAATCCCAATTCGACTGCAACTTGTGCGCTGGTTTCTCCACCTGCCAACCGACGGCGCGCTTCCTGAATTCGCAGCTGTAGTTGGTAAGTGTGCGGTGGAAATCCAATCTCATCATTGAACTGCCTTAAAAAATGATATGGACTGAGCCCACAAAGGTCCGCAAGGAAATGTAGACTGACATTTTCACCCAAGTGGTGACGCAAGTAATCGCAGCCTAACACAATTGCGTTTTGTTGGTGCACTTGCGGATAAGGATTGTAACCGCTTGAGTATATCAAGATCAATGAAGATAAGGCAGCGTACAATCGGCTTTCAATTTCGAGTATTTCCACTCCTTCAAGCATTCCTTGAAACAGCAGTTCAAATTCGGAATACAATGCTGGATCATGAACAACCGGTTTTTGAAACTGGAGCAAGTTCTTTGCAGATTCATCAATCTGCGCGGCTAGATTCTGCAAAAATTGGCTATCGATGTACAACATAAAATACTTCAAGTTTGAACCTGGTTGTGGATTGCAGGCATGGGCTTCACCAGGATTTATAAGAGCAATATCACCTTCTCCTATCAAAAATGTCTCTCTTTGATGAACAAACTGGGTTTTTCCTTGTTGGATCAAACCAATTGAATAAGTATCGTGAGCATGTTTTGTGAAGGCATGCTGGCGATATTGAGAGAACCGCAATTCGATTTCTTTCAATTGTGGATTACGGTAAAATCGAACGATTGGTTTGTTCATTAATCATCACTCATCAGAAAAAATTATACCAAACACAAATCTAGCTAAGTAAATCTATTCCAACAACTGTTAAAAACAAGCATCGCACTAATTTGTAACCAAATAGTTGGTGCTGGCGCACTGATAATTCTTCCTTTGAAGTTTATCCGATTTTGGGTAGAATCAGGCTTTGATGAATATCTTATTAAGAAATTGATTTGCTTTTCTGGCTGGAATTATTTTTTCCAGGGTTATCATTTTCTGAATTGGCAAATCAATCCGAATCGTTGTAACTAGAAACTTAACGCTTCTCAGTACTTTGAAGGATTTATTATGACACATTGGTTGGAGTTTTCACAAGCAGATTGGCAGCGCATTGAATTGGACTGGACATCCTGGTGGCAAGGAATGCTAGACCGTCCATTGGTCGCGATTGAAACAATTCCTTCAAACAGCGGTATAACTCTGGCAGACCTTTACACCCAATTGGGAAAGTATGGCCTGGATACACCAGTTGATTCTATTTTGGACCAGATTGAAATCCACTTAAAAAAGGTGGAATATTTAGGTGATGCTTTTCCGCGTTGGTGGCCGAACTTTGGTCCAGGTTCTTTAGCCGCAATATTGGGAAGCGAATTGGAATTTGTTAATAATACTACCTGGTTTCACCCGTTGCCCGTTGAAGACTTATTTTCAATCCAACCTGGCTTCAATCGCATTTCTCCCTGGTGGAAGCGACATCAAGAATTTATGGAGCGCGCTATCGCACGCTGGCAAAATACTCTGGTAATTGGCAATACAGATATTGGCGGAAATCTGGATGTGCTTGCTTCATTAAGGGGATCAAATCGCCTTTTAACAGACCTGGTTGATCATCCCGACCAAATTGAAGTGCTAACGCGTCAGATCACTTCCTCCTGGTTAGAAATGTATACAGCACTAGATGGATTACTCTGTAGAACCCAGAAAGGCCGGTCTTATTGGACTCCTTTTTGGGCTCCAGGTAGAATGGCATTGTTACAATGCGATTTTTCTTCAATGATCTCGCCAAAAATGTTCAATCAATTTGTTCTGCCTGATATTCAAGCTTGCTGTGAAGTAATCGAGTATCCTTTTTACCATCTTGATGGGCGCGCTGCCACCCGCCACCTCGACGCATTGTTATCCATCGAGAAACTAAGGGGCATCCAATGGGTTCCCGGAGCTGGAGAGCCACCAGCAGAAGAATGGCTTCCCCTATTATCCAAAATACGCGAAGCTGGAAAACTCTGTCAGATTTTTATATCTGCTCAAGGCGCTTTGAAAATCTGTCGTGAATTAGGTGGACAGGGTTTCGCGTTCAACATTGGCGATGGTGTTTTACTCACAGTGGAAGAAGGTCTTGCCTGTACCAATAATTTTCAAAATGAAGGATTTATTTAAATAAACACCTCCATTTCTTCAAATAAGGATAAAATAGAACCCTATTTATCAAATTTAGAGGAAAAATATATTTCTTCAACCTGAAGATAGAACTCAAAACATGAAAAAGATTTTTCATTTTAAACTGAAGTGGATTTATCTGGGAATCCTTGTTGCAATTTCTGCTTGTACAACACCTATTCCTTCATCAATAAAAAGTTCCGAAACTGCTTCAGTTCCCTTGTCTGTTACCCAGGCTGAAAAAACTCTTCCTGTCGCTTCTGAGATTTCAACGCCCAGGGCATTGGTCATTTGGGCGCGATACGATCTGACCGATGAGTCTTTCGCGCCGGGTGTTTTCTTACGCGAATTTATTCAACAATTCGAAGCGGATACCGGCATCGAGGTGATGTATGAACAAGTCGCCTGGGACAAGATCTCTCAAAAACTGGCTATCGCTGTTCAATCAGGAGGAGAGTTGCCCGACATTGTTGAAATTCGCGGGCAACAAGTTCAATCTTTGAGGGATATAGACGCACTAATGGATCTAACCGAACTTGTAGCGCCTTATTCCTGGGTAGAAAAACTGAATAACGCGGATAAACTCGGCTGTATCGTTAACGGTGAACGACTGTGCGTGGCATTAAATTACTCAGGTGGTTCCTGGTATTACAACGTAGCCGATTACCCCAACGGCTGGCCGCAGTCAGCTGCCGAATTCGAGAAAGAGGCCGAGCGGTTGAAAACGGAAGGCAAATACGCGGCCACATTCTTTGCGGGCAATCACACATCCGCCACAGAAATGACCTGGGCGCCCATGTTTTATTCCAATGGGGGCTCCATTTTTGATGAAGAAGGAAAACCCAACTGGGCCAACCAGGAAAATGTTGAAGTCGTTCAGTGGATGAAAAAAATGCTGGCAAATGGGTATATCCCTGAAACCTGCTTTACCGGCGATTTTACCGCCGGTGAAACCCCATTTGTAGATGGCAAAGCCGGCGCGGTACGCGGGGGATCCTGGTCCTATCTCTATATCCCGGGCTTGAAAGAAAAGTATGAGAGTAATCAAACCGAGATTGGCGGTGGTATTGCGTTTAGCAGCGGAAAACCTTATATATTTCTGAATAGTCTTGGCTGGGGAGTTCCAACAGGTGCGTCAAACCCGGACGCGGCAATTAAATTCATCGACGCTTTCTTAAGCGACGAACAGGTATTGGCTGAATGGGCCAGCAATTGGTACGCAATTCCATCCAAAGAAGGTGTTTCTCAAGATAATCAATTGGAAAATGAGTTTTATCTTCAAACCGCAAAGGTGATTAAAGAAAATGGCATTTTCATGCAGCAGAGCCCCTATTACCAGGAAAGTCTGACTAAATTAACCGAGGCTTTACAGACAATCATGCTTAATCCAGAAGCGGATATCATGGAAGAACTCAAGTCAGCACAGGATGAGATTCTCAAAAAATACTGGTAGCTCATAATTCAACCATTATTTCAAATCGCCTCCACTGAATCAAAAACGGGTTTGTGGGGACGATTTTTTATTTCAACATCCTGAACATGATTAGATACCTTAAAAACTTGATTAACAAGTGATTAACCTATTGACTTGTTGTTAATAATTCGCTATATTTAAGCAAACGTTTGCGCAAACGTTTGCTTAAAACCTTTCCTCAAGAAAGATTTCACCATGCCCACTATTCGTGAAGTAGCTGAAAAAGCCGGTGTTTCTTATACTACTGTTTCCCATGTGATCAACAACACCCGATATGTCTCAGAGAACGTGCGTGAGCGTGTTTTATCGGCAATGAAAGAACTTGGTTACCGGCCAAACGCCCTGGCTCGTTCCTTACGCCGTGGTGAAACAAAGACAATTGGCTTAATATTACCGGATAGTGCCAATCCATTTTTTGCAGAGATTGGGCGTGTTATAGAGAACGCGGCTTTTCGCTACGAATACAACGTAATTTTGTGTAACACAGAGGGTGATGTCACTAAAGAACGGGTTTATACCGAAGTTCTCCAAAACAAGCAGGTAGATGGCATCGTGTTTGTTGCAACCGGTGATCAACCGGATGCGCTGCAAGAAATTTCTGAACGAAACCTACCCGTGGTAGTGATTGATCGCGATTCTGGACAATTTGAATTGGATACGGTTATTACCGATAATCGCACGGGAGGCGCACAAGCAGCAAATTTTCTTGCTCATACCCAGGATTTAAAAGTAGCGTGCATTACCGGGCCATCTAATTTAACGCCAAGCGCTCAACGCGTGATAGGGTTTCAACAATCATTAGCCGAATCAGGCATTCAAATTCGAGAAGAATGGATTGTCAAAGGAGATTTTCATCCCAATTCTGGTTATCAGGCGGCCTATCAATTATTGCAATCATCTGATCGCCCAAATGCGATATTTTCATGTAATGATATGATGGCGATTGGCGTGTTACGAGCCGCGGCAGAGCTTGGAATCTCCGTTCCAGATGATTTACAAATCGTTGGTTTTGATGACATTGAATTGGCATCTTATACCCATCCACCCCTTTCCACTGTTGCTCAACCTAAAAAAGAAATCGGCGAAACAGCTGTTAGATTATTACTTGAGCGGATTAATGATTTTGAATTACCTGCTCGCCGTGAAATATTGCCTACATCCTTAATTCTTCGCAAAACAACTCGATAATCGGTGATCTATATGAGAGATCAGATTCTGGTAATTGGCAGTCTCAATATGGACCTGGTCGTTCGCGCACCACGACATCCTCAGGAGGGCGAGACCATTTTAGGCAACCAATTCAGCACCTTTCCTGGAGGGAAGGGCGCAAATCAGGCTGTAGCGGCTGCCAGATTGGGTACCTCAGTAACCATGATCGGTAAAGTGGGAAATGATGCATTTGGACATCAACTCATTCAGATCCAGGAAAAGGAAAAAATTAATACCCAATGGATTGATGTGGTAAATGATCAACCTACTGGAGTGGCGTTAATCACTGTAAACGAAAAGGGTTATAACACAATTGTTGTCGTGCCGGGCGCCAATGCATGCCTGGAATCAAACGACCTCATTCACGCGAAGCAGGCATTTGAGCAAGCCGCTATTGTGATATTACAACTGGAAACCCCTCTGGAAACTGTGCAACATGCAATAGAGCAAGCCAAAGTACAACAGATTCCAGTCGTACTTAACCCGGCTCCCGCTCAACAGTTGCCAGAAGAAATACTTCGCAAAGTGGACGTGCTGATTCCAAATCAACATGAATTGCTAATCCTGAGCGGTCAGCCTGATATGGAAAGCGCGATTGAATATTTACTATCTTTGGGTGTAAAACAATTGATCGTCACGCTGGGTGAAGATGGCGTTCTCTTGGTATCAAGGAATGAACGGTTCACGATCCCGGCATTTCGAGTAAAGGCAGTGGATACTGTAGCCGCGGGAGATGCGTTTGTAGGAGCGTTTGCCGTGTCGATAATGCGTGGATTATCCATCAAAGAAGCTGCAAGATTCGCATGCGCGGCTGCAGCCATCTCAGTCACACGCCCCGGAGCACAACCTTCATTACCGACCCAACCCGAAGTGGAAATATTTTTAGAGGAGCACCTTTCATGAAGAAATCAGTCCTATTAAATTCAGACCTTTCTTACATTATTGCGACCATGGGCCATACTGATATGTTGGTAATCGCGGATGCCGGATTACCGATTCCCTCGTCAACGGAACGAGTGGATTTGGCTTTGGTAAGGGGTGTGCCTGGCGCAATTGAAACGTTGAATGCGATCCTATCAGAAATGCAGGTGGAACGCATAATCCTGGCAAAGGAAACCCGCGAAATCAATCCGCATTTTGAGAGTGAAGTTCGCTCACTTCTCCCTGATGTGGATGTTGATTTTATTACTCATGAAGAACTGAAACGCCTCTCGGCAGATGCCCGGGCGGTGGTTAGAACCGGCGAATGTAAACCTTACGCCAATGTAATCCTTGTTTCCGGGGTTGCATTTTAAGAAAGCGAGATCTAGCTTATGTCTTCATCTACCAGCCAACCCGCCTCACCCAAAGAGTTAATTCAACGATCCTTTCTGCAACGTTTTGGATTGCTGATGGTTTTTCTATTACTGGGCCTGGTTCTTTCTTTATTATCCGACCGGTTTTTACAAGTTAGCAATTTGGTCAATGTAACTCGCCAGGCTTCGATTAATGGAATCGTTTCTGTTGGGATGACGCTGGTAATTCTCACCGGTGGTATTGATCTTTCAGTAGGCTCGGTATTGGCTTTATCTGCGGTCATCGGCGCTGATCTTATGAAACAGGGGATGCCTGTCTTCGTCGCTGTCTTAATCGCTCTCTCAATTGGGGCAGCGATGGGTGCCATCAACGGATTGATGATCGCTCGCTGGCGAATCCCTCCCTTTATCGCAACGCTTGGTACGCTGACCGTTGGCCGCGGTTTGACATTAATGTATACCCAGGGACAACCGGTGACGGGATTACCCGAATCATTCCGTTTTCTTGGCGCCGGATCCGTGGGTCCGATCCCAATGCCCATCATCGTCGCTGCGATCACATTTATTTTGGCCTACATCATGCTTACACGTACCCGCACCGGTGAATATATTTATATGTTGGGAGACAATCCAACTGCGGCGCGAC
>Ga0209269_1000675_pt1 | contig 27360 bp, 29 predicted proteins | sample MTBAKMMethaMetaG_FD_187455 | JGI IMG/M metagenome (GOLD analysis project Ga0209269, IMG submission 187455) | Enrichment culture microbial communities from Arthur Kill intertidal strait, New Jersey, USA, that are MTBE-degrading - MTBE-AKM (Arthur... | ecosystem: Environmental > Aquatic > Marine >... | reverse complement strand
CAGTCGTGGATCCTGTACGGCATCGTCTGGGCGATCGGCATCGTCTGGTACTTCTTCTGGGCGTGGCGCAGCAAGACGGTCGGCGTCGACGTCGGCATGACCTACGGGGAGCTGCCGCCGGAGTGACCCTCCCGCGGTGCCCCGTCGCCCTGCCGGCGACGTGATCGGGCCCGGGGCGGCGCGCCGAAGGGCGCGCTGCCCCGGGCCTTCTCTTCGCGCGGCCGCCGCGCCGGCGTCGGGCGCTCGATTGCTGAGCGCGTTTCGGGCCTCGGCCGAACGCCCGAAACAGGCTGCTCGGGGACGAATCGATCGGGCCACGTCGCGGTAGGCGATGGATGTAGGATTCGGCAGGGTGCAAAATTCACAGACTGCCGAATCCTACGCACGACTGGCGCACTCTTGACATTTTCCGACGCGAGGTATCCAAATAGTCTCAAGAATGGACCGGACCAGGGGGGCGCGTTGCCATTCACTCTCGACGCGATCGACCGTCAGATCGTGTCTCTACTCATAGAAGACGGCCGCACCTCGTCTGCCGAGATCACCCGGCGTATCGGGCATGTCTCGGAGCGCGCTGTGCGTTACCGCATCGACCGTCTCATCCGCACCGGCGTCATCCGCGTCAGCGCGATCGTCATGCCCCAGGCCGTCGGCTTCCCCGTCATCGGCGACGTCCTCGTCGACGTCGCCCCCGGCAGGCTGCAGGACGTCGCCGCACAGCTGGTCGAGTTCCCCACGGTGAGCTACGTCGCGGGTTCGGTCGGCGAAGGCGACCTCAGTGTCCAGGTGTACGCGCGAGACACCGAGGAGCTCCTCCGCTTCGTCAACGAAGTCATCGGCAAGGTCCCTGGAGTGACGCGCACCAAGCTGGCAATGGTGCCGTGGAAGCTCAAGGACGTCTATCAGTGGCACGTGCCGTCCGAAGCCGCTGAAGAAGGGAGGGCGATCGGCTGAGGATCTGAGCTCGTGTCCTGTGTTTTCGTCAATCACGCAGCGCCGGCAGGGGCCTGACCGGCGAGGCGTTGCAGCAAGGGGGGAACTTTGGCTGAAGAACTAGCCTTTGCCCGCAAAGCCAGCGGTCTCGTCCGCGGCCTGTCGATGTGGGACGCCTTCGGCGTCGGCTTCATGAACCAGGGGCTCACGCCGTCCATCTGGGTCATGACCAGCCTCGGCGTCGGCGTCTACCTCGGCGGTAACCTCATTTGGGCGACGATCATCTCCATGATCCTCGCCGGCATCGGCTTCCCGATCGTCTGGGGCGTGCTCGGTGGCTCGATGCCCCGCTCGGGCGGAGAGTACATCTACAACTCGCGCATCATCCACCCCATCGTGGGCATCGGCGAGTCGTTCGGCAACGCCTTCGTGTGGATCCTCTGGATCTACGTGCTGGCGCCGTGGACGGCAGACCCCGGCATGGTGATGATGTCCCAGTTCATGAACTGGACGTGGCTCTACAACCCGGAGACCGAACAGTTCTTCGGCAGCCTCAGCTACTCGTGGGGCGCTTTCGCCATCGCGACGGTGGCCAACATCATCGCCTTCCTGTTCGTCGTGTTTGGCATCAAGTGGTTCGCGCGTATCCAGAAGGTCGTCATGATCGCCGGCATCGGCGGCTGCGCCGTGCTGCTCGGCGCCATCAGCTACTACGCCATGAGGCTCGGCCAGACCGGCTTCGTCGACGGCTGGAACGCCACGGCCGCCACGTACGGGTCCATCGACTACGCGGGGTTCCTTGCGGCGGCGGGCGAGGAGGCCGGCGGGGCCATGCCGACCACGTGGAACTGGTTCGACACGTTCGGCGTCATGGTGGCCGGTTCGTGGCTGTTCGCCTACAGCTACTGCATCACGTTCATCGCCGGCGAGGTCAAGCGCCCGGACAAGACCATCATCCTGTCCAACCTGTTCGCGATCATCGTCCCCGGCGTGTTCATGCTGTGGGCCGCCATCGCGCTCTACGGCCTCGTGCCGTTCGACTTCTTCTCCGCTACGCAGTTCGTGGACAACGCCGGCAGCGATCTGGGAGGCGCCTACACCGTGCCGTGGAGCACCAACTTCCTCGGCATCCTGGGTATGGTGACCACGAGCAAGCTCATCCTGTTCATCTCAGTGCTCTCGTTCCTGGCGTTCAACCTGTGGTGGATCGCCCTCAGCTACCTGGCGTTCCCGCGCATCATCTTCGCCTGGGGCATGGACCGCATGGGGCCCAAGTGGTTCACGGACATCAACCCGCGCTTCGCAAGCCCCGTCAAGAACCACGTCCTGTGCTTCGTGCTCGGGCAGATCATGATCGCCGTGTACATCTTCTGGCAGAACGAAGCGATGCAGGGCCTGGCCGTCACGGCACTCGAGATCTTCTCCGTTTTCGGCGTGACCGCCATCGCCGCCCTGGTGTTCCCGTACGTCAAGAGGGCCAGGGGAATCTGGGATGCCTCGCCGTACAAGACATGGAAGATCGCCGGCATCCCCGTGGTGACGATCGGCGCTGTCGTCGACCTCGTCTACCTCGGCATCCTGGCGTACTTCTTCTTCTTCCTGCCCGACCCCGCCAAGCGTCTCGAGGGGTTCACGGCGACGACCGGCTGGATGATCGGCATCACGTGGGCGCTCGGCATCATCTGGTACCTCGTGTGGAAGCAGCGCAGCAAGAGCGTCGGCGTCGACGTTTCCATGACGTACGGCGAGTTGCCGCCTGAGTGAGCAAACGGTACCTTGAGGGGGTGGGGGCATCCGCCCCCACCCCCTCACCGGCCTCTGGAGTGTGTAGATGAACAAGCTTTTCATGGTCACCGACATCCACGGCTCGAACGTGTGCTACCGGAAGTTCCTGAACGCGCTTCCGATCTACGGCGCCGACTTGGCCGTGCTCATGGGTGACCTGACCGGTAAAGTCCTCGTGCCGCTCGTTGACAAGGGCGGGGACCAGTGGGAATGCACCCTCATGGGGCAGTACCGCGAGATCAACGGGCAAGAAGAGCTCGCGGACATCAAGAAGACCGTGGAAAACGCGGGCTATTACTGGGTTCACCAGACGCGTGCCGAGTTCGACGAGACGCGCAGCGACCCGGCCAAGATCGACGCTCTGTTCAAGAGCCTCGTGTTCCAGCGCGTCCAGGAGTGGCTCGACCTCGCCGACGAGCGTCTCGAAGGCAAGCCCTTCCAGATGTACATGGCGCCGGGCAACGACGACTGGTTCGTCATCGACGACATGATCGACAACGCCAGGCTCGTGCACCCGTGCGACGCGCGCGTCGTCGAGGTCGACCACCACGAGATGATCACGTCCTCGGACTCCAACCCCACCCCGTGGCAGACGCCGCGCGAGATGAGCGAGGAGGATCTGGAGAAGAAGCTCCGCGAGCTGTGCGCCAAGGTCAAGAACAACGAGACGGCGATCTATAACTTCCACGTGCCGCCGTACGGTTACTCGCTCGACCTGTGCCCCAAGCTCGACGAGAACCTCACCATGGCCGCCGACGAGAAGATCCACGCCGGCAGCATCGGCGCCAAGCGCGTCATCGAGGAGTTCCAGCCCCTGCTCGGCCTGCACGGCCACATCCACGAGTCGCGCGGCGCGCAGAAGGCCGGCCGCACGCTGCTCATCAACCCGGGCAGCGAGTACTCGGAGGGCATCCTCAAGGGCGTCATCATCATGCTCGACAAGAAGAAGATCAAGGACTACGTCTTCACTTCCGGATGAGCAGCGGCGTAGACTTCAGACCTCCACACGACGCCGGACCCGGAAGGGGGCGATAGATACACATGGGACAGTTCATCCTGCCCAAGGACATCCCGCTCGACCGCTATCCCAAGCCGGAGGTCTTCCTCGAGGAGGGCAAGCGGATCGCGGAGGAAGCGCAGAAGCAGGGCATCATCATGCGCGTCATGGGCCCGCTGGCCCTGCATTACTACTTCCCGGACCAGGTCGACCTGTACGCCAGGCTCGAGCGGCTGGGCGATCGGTACTTCACCGACATCGACTACGCCGTCTACGGCAAGGGTCGCAAGGGCATGTCCAAGCTGATGGAGTCTCTCGGCTACGAGAACGACCTTCAGACCATGGCCATGACCGGCCAGACCCGCCAGATCTACTTCGGCGGCAAGGTCCCCATGATCGACATCTTCTTCGACAAGCTCGACTACTGCCACGAGATCAATTACGCGGGGCGTCTGGAACTCGATCCCTGGAGCGTCTCGCTCGCCGATATCCTGCTGCAGAAACTGCAGATCTGGGAGATCAACGACAAGGATCTCAAGGACATCGAATACCTCTTCACCGTCGCTGACTTCGGCGAGGACGACACCAAGAAGGTCAACGTCAAGTTCATCTCGGAGCGCCTTGCCGACGACTGGGGCTTCTGGTACACGGCCACGACCAACCTCGACCGTGTCAAGGATCACGTGGACGGCGTCAACGCGCTCAGCGACGACCAGAAGGCCAAGATCAAGCAGGTGGCCGACGAGGTCCGCGCGCGCATCGACCGTGAGCCCAAGACCAGGAAGTGGGAGAAGCGCGCCAAGAAGGGCACCAAGAAGATCTGGTACAACACCGGGTTCTCCGACTGGTGAGCCGCAGGCGGCCCGGCGCAGCAGGGCCGCCTGCCGGCAGCAGCCCGTGCAGTAGGGCCGGGACGCCGACGGCGTCCCGGCCCTACTCGTTCTTGGACCTTGAGGCGCCTCCAGCGGCCCGCTAGGCTCTCTTGGAGAGGAGCTGGAGGTCGAGTGCGGGTGCCGGGAGATCACGAGGAGCCACGCGCCCTGCGTGCGCTGTACGCGCCGCGGTCGGTCGCCGTGGTGGGTGCCTCCCCGGACAAGGAGCCTGACTACTGGGGGGCACGCGAGCTCCTCGCGGCCGGCGGTGTGCTCGCGGAGGTGCTGCGGGACGCGCGGGTGGCGCTGGCGCCGGTCACCCAGGCCGGCGCGCGAGAGCTGCTGCGCGACCTGCGCGCCGCGGCACTGCTGGACGGCGTGCGCGGGCGACCGCCCCTGGACGCGGACGCCGCGGCGGACGCCCTCGTCGCCCTCACCCTGTTCGCAGCCGCGCACCTGGAGCTCGCGGCCGTGGAGATCGACCCGCTGCTGGTGCCGCCGCGCGGCGCCCTGGGCCTCGACGCGCGTATCGTGCTCCATGACGACGAAGACGCGGCCGGCGGCGTCGCCGCCGGGCGCAGCCAGAAGGGGGTCCTGTGAGACTCGACGACATCGCCGGCAAGCGCGTGCTGGTCACGGCCGCCGCGAGCGGGATCGGCGCGACCATCGCCGCGCGGTTCGCCGCGGCCGGCGCCGAGGTCCACATCTGCGACGCGGACGAGGACGCGGTGCGCGGGTACCTTGCACACCACCCAGGCATCACCGGCCAGGTGGCCGACGTGGCGGACCCGCGGGCGGTGGATGGGCTGATGGCCGCCGCGACCGCCCGGCTCGGCGGCCTCGACGTGCTCGTGAACAACGCCGGCATCGCCGGTCCGGTCGCGCCGGTCGAGGAGATGGACCTGGACGGCTGGCGACGGACGCTGGACGTGAACCTTACGGGCACGTTCCTTTGCGTCCGCGCGGCCATACCGCACCTCAGGGCCGCCGGAGGGGGCTCCATCGCCATCATGTCGTCCAACGCCGGGACCATGGGGCTGCCCTGTCGCGCCCCGTACGTCGCCACGAAGTGGGGACTCATCGGCCTCGTGAAGACGCTGGCGATGGAACTCGGCCCCCACGGGATCCGCGTCAACGCGGTGTGCCCCGGCGACGTGGAAGGCGAGCGCATCCGGCGCGTAATCGCCCTCGAGGCACAGAACCGCGGCCTCACGCCGGAGGCCGTCTGGGCCGAGCGCGTGGAGGCTGTCTCGCTGAGGACGATGGTCACAGCCGACGATGTCGCCAACCTCATCATGTTCGCCTGCTCGGAGGCCGGGGAGAGGATCTCCGGCCAGGCGCTCCTGGTGGACGGCAACGCCGAACGGGCCTGACGCGGACGGGCCGGCGTCCTCGGGGGCACCGGCCCGTCCGCCGGTCCTGGTGTCGTCGCGTCGCCTGTGACGCAGGCGGACTCAGTGCGCCACGAGCTCCCCGGCGCGCACCTGCGCCTCGACGCGGCCCATGACCGTGTCGAGGCGGGCGACGATCTCGTCCATCTCGTGCTGGGTCAGCGTGGCCGGTGGCTCGATGCGGAACGTCTTGGCGCTGAACAGCGTACCTCCGGTGAGCACCCCCTCGCCGAAAAGGCCGGTGGCGACTGCGTAGCCGGCCTCCTCGCTGCAGTACTCGAGGCCGATCAGCAGGCCGAGGCCGCGGACCTCGTGCAACAGGTCCGGGTGCTTGGCGCGCAGCTCCTCGAAGCGCTCCATGAGCCAGGCGCCCTTCTCGGCGGCCTGGCGGGGGATCTCCTCTTCCAGTGTCGCGTGCAGGGCGCCGATCACGGCTGAGGTCGCCATCGGGTTGCCGCCGAACGTCGTCGTGTGGATGTATGGGTTCTCCATGAGCGGCTCGAAGACCTCGGGTGTGGAGGTGAAGCAGCCCACCGGGATGACGGCGCCGCCCAGCGCCTTGCCCATGGTCATGATGTCGGGAGCGACGTCCCAGTGATCGACGCCCCACAGCGTGCCTGTGCGGCCCATGCCGGTCTGCACCTCGTCGGCGATGAACAGCACGCCCCACTTGTCGCAGATCTCGCGCACCCTGGGGAAGAAGTCGTCGGGAGGAACGCGGGCGCCGGCCTCGCCCTGGACGGGCTCGGCGATGAAGGCGGCGATGTCGAGTCCGATGGCGTCGCAGACCTTGAGCTCCTTGTCGAGCGCGTCGGCGTCGCCGTAGGGAATGAAGCGCACGTTGGGCGCGAGCGGGTAGAAGGGCTCGCGCCAGGCGGCCTTGCCCGTCACGCTCAGGCTCCCGAATGACTTGCCGTGGAAGCCCCCCAGGCAGCTGATGATCCCGTTGGTGTGGTTGGCCTTCTTGCGCTTGGCGTGCAGCTTCGCGAGCTTCAGCGCGCCCTCGTTGGCCTCCGTGCCGGAGTTGCAGAAGAAGGAGTAGCGCAGGTCTCCCGGCGTGACCATGCCGAGGAGCTCGCTGGCGTACCCGCGCATGGGGTCGAGCAGCTCCTGCGAGTGGAGTGCCTGGTGCTGGAGCTGGTCCATCACCGCCTTGACGACGGTGGGGTGCCGGTGGCCGAGCATGTAGATGCCGAAGCCGCCGAGGCAGTCGATGAACTCCTTGCCGTGGATGTCGTAGAAGACGCTGCCCTCGTCACGCCACTCGACCGCGGTGTAGTCCGTCGAGCATGACTTGCGGTACTCGAGGATCCCGGGGTTGACGTACTTGTCGAAGTTGGCGAGGCAGTCGCCGACCACGGCCTCCTGCTCCGCGCGCGTGAGCTCGGATTTCGTCATCAGGTCGAGCGCCTTGCGCGATTCCCACAATGCCGCTTGCCTCACTGCGTCCTGCATTCGTTTCCCCCTGTACAAAAGTGCTGCCTGCAGAATACCATGATTTGCAGTATAGTTCGGACAACCGACCGAACCACGACTCCAATGTACCGCGTTCCGGACGGCGGCGCAACGCTCGCAGGGGGCAAACGCCATCGCGGCGAACTTGGGCGATAGTGTGAATGGATGAAGGCGCATGAACGAGCGGCAGACGATCACAAGAGACCCAACGGCCCAGCTCTCTCCGACGGCGAGGAAGCTGGTAGCGGCCGCGCGGCGCCTGCTGGCGCGCGGCGGCTACGAAGCGCTGACCGTCGAGGCCGTCGCGGCCGAGGCGGGAGCGTACCGCGACTCCGTGCGCTACTACTTCGGGAGCAAGGCGGCGTTCGTCGCCGCGGTGGTCGACTCCCTCAGCCACGACCAGAGCCTGAGCGCGGTCGCCGAGACGCAGGCGGCGCGGGGCGGTGACGAGCGCGTGCACGGGCTTGTCGCCGGCGACCGCCGCCTCGTGGACGACCGCGCCGCCTTCCGTGACTTCTTCGCGATCCTGCCGCACGTGGTGCTGGACGACGAACTCAGGGAGCGGGTCGCGGCGCTGTACGAGTGGTACCGCGACCTCTACGTGGAGGGTCTTGGCGACGCCACGACTGTCGAGGACGAGCGGCTTCGCCGCTTCGCCTCGCTCATGGTGGCCATGACCGACGGCCTCGCCGTGCAGAAGCTGCTCGACCCGCACGGGGTGGACCTCGAGCCGCTCTTCGAGCTCTGGGAGAGCATGCTGCGCGCCGCCCTGCTGCCCGCCACGGACTGAGCGCCTGGCGCGGGGACGTCGGCCCGTCCGTTGCGCTCATTCCGCAACGAGGTGGACGTTCTGCGGTCGTCTCCCCCAACCGCCCTGAGGCCTCATTTACAGTGCTCAAACCGTGTTGTAGGCTCGCGGGGTGTGGCGAGGCCGCATGGGGGGTCTCGTCTGGCCTGTGAGGCCGGCACGTGGCTTCAAGTAGGAGGCAAGGGTCTTGGCGCAGGGGACCGTGAAGTGGTTCAGCAACGAGAAGGGGTATGGCTTCATCGAGCGGGAAGAAGGTGACGACCTGTTCGTGCACTACTCCGAGATCACCATGGACGGCTACAAGACGCTGGTCCAGGGACAGCGCGTCGAGTTCGAGATCACCGAAGGCGACAAGGGCCTGCAGGCCTCCACCGTGCGGCCCGTCGCCTGATCGCAGCCCGCACGCTCCGGGGCCCGCCGGCGGCGACGCCGGCGGGCCCCTTTCTTGTCCGCCTTCTGAGGCTGCAGTAAGATGGCCGTCCCGCTCCGGCGGCCCCAGCAGGAGGAACGCGACATGATCTCCGAAGACGACGTCCGCTACGTCGCGAGACTCGCCCGTCTCCACATCGAGCAGGACGAGGCCGCACGCATGACCGGCGAGCTGGCCAAGATCCTCGCGCACGTCGACAAGATGAGCGAGCTCGCCATCGCCGACGTGCCGCCCACGGCGCACGTCCTCGACGTCGTGAACGTCACGCGCGAGGACAAGGAGCGTCCCAGCCTGCCGCGCGAAGAGGCGCTGCACAACGCCCCCGCCGTCAGCGACGACTGCTTCCGCGTCCCGAGGATGGGCTGACGTGACCACGCTCGACCCCCTGCGTCTCACCGCGCGCGACGCGAAGCGGCTGCTGGTGGACGGGGAGATCTCCGCGGCGGAGCTCACCAAGGTCTACCTGGACCAGATCGCCGCCGTCGAACCCAAGGTCAGGGCGTACATCCTCGTTACCTCGGACAACGCGGCGAAGTACTCCACCAAGGTCGACCGTGAGATGCAGGCGATGCGGGGCCCGCTGGCGGGCCTGCCCATCGCCGTAAAGGACAACATGGTCACCGAGGGCGTCACCACCACGTGCGCCTCTAGGATTCTGCATAACTACCAGCCGGTGTACACCGCCACCGCCGTGCGCCAGGTGTGGGAAGACCATGTGGTCATGCTCGGCAAGACCAACCTGGACGAGTTCGCCATGGGCTCCAGCACCGAGAACTCGTCCTGCCAGGTCACGGCCAACCCGTGGGACCTCAGCACCGTGCCCGGCGGCAGCAGCGGCGGCTCTGCCGCCGCCGTGGCCGCCGGCGAGGCCCTCTGGGCGCTCGGCAGCGACACCGGCGGCTCCATCCGGCAGCCGGCGTCGCTCTGCGGCATCGTCGGCATGAAGCCCACGTACGGCGCCGTGAGCCGCTACGGGCTCATCGCGTTCGCCAGCTCGCTGGACCAGATCGGACCGCTCACGCGCTCCGTCTACGACTGCGCCCTCCTGCTGCAGCACCTCGTCGGTCGCGACCCGCGTGACGCGACGAGCGTCGAGCTGCCGGAGCCGGTCGCGCTGCCGTCGGCCGAGCGACTGGACGGGCTGCGCATGGGAGTGCCGTCGGAGTACCTGGCTGTCGGGATCGAGCCGGGTGTGCGCGCGCGTTTCGACGAGACCCTGGCGCGCGTTGAAGAGCTCGGCGCCACCTGCGTGGAGATCAGCCTGCCGCACACCGAGTACGCGCTGCCGGCGTACTACATCATCGCGCCGGCGGAGGCCTCGGCGAACCTCGCCCGCTTCGACGGCGTCCGCTACGGGTACCGCTGCGCCGACCCCGTCGACCTCACCGACCTGTACGAACGCACGCGCGGCGAGGGCTTCGGACCTGAGGTCAAGCGCCGCATCATGATCGGCACGTACGCACTCTCCGCGGGCTACTACGACGCCTACTACGGGCGCGCCCAGAAGGTCCGCACGCTCGTGCGCCGCGACTTCGAGGCCGCCTTCGCCGAGGTGGACCTCATTGCCTCGCCCACGTCGCCCACCGTGGCCTTCAAGGCGGGTTCCCGCACGGACGACCCGCTGGCCATGTACATGAGCGACGTGTGCACCATCCCGGCCAACCTCGCCGGCCTGCCGGCGATCAGCATCCCGTGCGGGCTCAGCGATGGCCTGCCGGTGGGGCTCCAGCTCATCGGTCCTGCCTTCAGCGAGAACCGCATGCTCGAGGCCGCCCATGCGCTTGAGGGCGCGATCGGGTTCGACACGGCGCCGCCGTTCGCCGACCCGAGACCGCGGCCGGAGGCCGAGGGGTGGAACCCCGGCGGCATCACCTACCGCCCGGAGGATGCGCAGTCATGAATGGCGACCGCAGGCAGCCCATCGAGGGGGGCGCCGGAGGCGCGCCCCTCACTGGCCGCTGGGAGCCCGTGATCGGCCTCGAGATGCACGTCGAGCTCGACACGCAGACCAAGATGTTCTGCGGCTGCGCCGTCACCAAGGGCGACGACCCCAACCTGCACACCTGCCCCGTCTGCCTCGCGCACCCGGGCGCGCTGCCCGTGGTGAACAGGCGCGCCGTCGAGTACGCCGTACGCATCGCGCTGGCGCTCAACTGCACCGTGCAGCCGCGCAATATCTTCCACCGCAAGAACTACTTCTATCCGGACCTCCCCAAGGCGTACCAGATCAGCCAGTACGACGAGCCGCTGGCCACCGGCGGATGGTTCGAGTACTGGGTGGACGGTGAGAAGCTGCGCTGCCGGATCAACCGGGTACACATGGAGGAGGACGCCGCCAAGCTCGTGCACGCGGGCGGCGAGACCGGGCGCATCGCGGGGTCAGACTACTCCATGGTCGACTTCAACCGGGGCGGCACCCCACTCATCGAGATCGTCACCGAGCCTGACGTCCCCTCGCCGGAGGCGGCGCGGGAGTTCCTCCACCAGTTGCGCGCCACGGTGGTCGCGCTTGGCGTGAGCGAGTGCAACATGGAGGAGGGCCAGGTCCGTTGGGACGCCAACGTCAGCGTCCGGCCCGCTGGGAGCGAGCAGCTCGGCACGCGCACCGAGCTCAAGAACATGAACAGCTTCCGCTACCTTCAGCAGGCGCTCGACGCGGAGATCCCGCGGCAGGTGGAGGCGCTCGAGGCCGGCGAGGTGATCGAGCAGGAGACGCTGCACTTCGACCCCGACACGGGCACGACGACGCCGCTGCGCAGCAAGGAAGAGGCGCACGACTACCGCTACTTCCCCGAGCCCGACCTGGTGCCGCTCGAGATCGCCCCCGCATGGGTCGAGGGGCTGCGGGCGACGCAGCCGGAGCTGCCGGCGGCGCGCGTCGAGCGGTTCATGGGGCAGTACGGGCTGTCGCGCGCCGACGCCACGGTGCTCGGCTCGTCCGGTGCGCTCGCCGGGTTCTACGAAGAGGTCGTAGCCGCGGGGGCCGGCGACAAGCCGGCGGCCAACTGGACGATGGGCGAGTACCTCGCCCATCTCAACGCCGCGGGCCTCGAGGCCGGGCACGGCCACGTCACCGCCGAGCGGCTCGCCCGGCTGGTGAAGCTCGTCGAGGACGGCACCGTCTCGACGAGCGCCGCCAAGGACGTCTTCACCAGGATGATCGAGGAGCGCGCCGAGCCCGAGGCGATCATCGAGGAGCACGGCCTCGGCCAGATCAGCGACACCTCGGAGCTCGAGGCGATCGTCTCCGGCGTAGTCGCCGCCAACCCCGCCCAGGTGGAGCAGTACCGCGGCGGCAAGCAGCAGGTCATCGGCTACTTCGTCGGCCAGGTGATGAAGGCCAGCGGCGGGCGCGCCAACCCGCAGGTCGTGAACGACCTGCTCCGGCGCGCCCTCGACGCTTGACCCGCTCTACCCAGACAGTGACCATCCCGACCCCTCGAGGCAGGTGACCATGACCAGCGATCTCTCCAGCTTCGTCATCGCCCCGCGGACGCGCCCGGCGGAGCCGGCCGTCCGCATCGACGACACCACCCTCCGCGACGGCGAGCAGACCGCCGGCGTGGTGTTCAGCAACCACGAGAAGATGCGCATCGCCAAGCTGCTTGACGAGGTCGGCGTCCACCAGATCGAGGTCGGCATCCCGGCCATGGGCGGCGACGAGAAGACGACCATCAAGGAGATCGTCGACCTCGGGCTCGACACCTCGATCCTCGCCTGGAACCGCGCCGTGATCGACGACGTCAAGCACTCGCTCGACTGCGGCGTCGACGCGGTGGCCATCAGCATGTCGGCCAGCGACATCCACATCGAGCATAAGCTGCAGAAGAGCCGCCAGTGGGTGCTCGACCAGATCCGCGAGTGCGTGGCGTTCGCCAAGGACCACAACCTGTACGTCTCGGTCAACGCCGAGGACGCCTCGCGCGCCGACCTCGAGTTCCTGCTGCGCTTCGGCCAGGCGGCCAAGGAGGAGGGTGCCGACCGGCTGCGGTTCTGCGACACGCTCGGCATCCTCGACCCGTTCGACACGTACAACGTCATCACGTTCCTCATCAAACAGGGCCTCAACATAGAGATGCACACGCACGACGACTTCGGCATGGCCACGGCCAACGCCCTCGCGGGCATCAAGGCCGGAGCTACCTATGTCAACACCACCGTCAACGGGCTCGGCGAGCGCGCCGGCAACGCGGCGCTCGAAGAGGTCGTGATGGCACTCAAGTACCTCGGCAAGGTCGACGTGGGGCTGCACACGAGCCGCTTCCGCGAGCTCAGCGAGTACGTGGCCGCCGCGTCGGCGCGCACGATCCCGGCCTGGAAGAGCATCGTGGGTACCAACGTGTTCGCCCACGAGAGCGGCATCCACGCCGACGGCGTGATCAAGAACCCGCTCAACTACGAGGCCTTCGCGCCCGAGGACGTCGGGCTGGAGCGCCAGATCGTGGTGGGCAAGCACTCCGGTTCGCGCACCATCTACCGTAAGTTCCAGGAGTTCGGCCTGGAGCTCTCCCAGGAGGACTGCGAGGGCGTCCTCGCCCTGGTGCGCAAGACCGCGGTGGAGCTCAAGCGCGCGCTCTTCGACAAGGAGCTCATGTACATCTACCAGGACTACCTCGGGCGGCTCGGCGACGCCGTTCCCATGGGCAACAGCCGGTCCGTGAAGCCCGCAGGCGCGGACCCGGCCGTCCCGGCGCCAGGAGCGGCGTCTTGAACAGCCAGCGAAGCCGATCTGTCGGGCGGGGCGCCGAAGGGGCCCCGCCCCGCCCCGCCACCCTCGCCGAGAAGCTGCTGGCGGCGGCCGCCGGGCTGGACGCTGTGGTGCCCGGCCAGATCGTCGTGTGCGACGTGAGCGTCGCCATCGCCCAGGACGGCACAGGCCCGCTGGCGATCCAGCAGATCCAGGAGCTTGGCGCCGTCACCGTCAAGGCGCCGGAGTGCGTGTTCTTCATCGACCATGCCGCACCGGCGCCGCGCAGCGAGCTGGCCAACGCGCAGCAGACCATCCGGGCGTTCTGCGCCGAGTCGGGGGCAACGCTGAGCGACGTGGAGATGGGTGTGTGCCACCAGCGCGTCGCCGAGAGCTTCGCCAAGCCCGGCGACCTCGTCATCGGCGCCGACTCCCACACCTGCATGGCCGGCGCCCTCGGCGCGTTCGGCACCGGCATGGGCAGCACCGACGTCGCCGTGGGCATGGCGACCGGCAAGACGTGGCTACGCGTGCCCGAGACGTTCCTCATCGAGGTCGAGGGTGCGCTCGCCGACGGCGTCGAGGCCAAGGACCTCATGCTCACGCTCATCGGGCAGCTGGGCGCCGACGGTGCGACGTACAAGGCGCTCGAGTTCGGCGGGCCGGGCATCGACGCACTGCCCATGCCCGGCCGCCTGACGCTCAGCAACATGAGCGTCGAAGCCGGCGCCAAGTGCGGCCTCATGCCGAGCGACAAGACCACGCGCGCGTACCTGGAGACGCAGGGCCGCGGAGAGGCGTGGCAGGCGCTTGCGGCCGACGCCGGCGCCTCCTACGAGCGCGTCGTGCGCTTCGACCTCGGCGCCGTCGTGCCGACCGTGGCCAAGCCGCACACGGTGGACAACACGGCGACGGCGGCGGAGCTCAAAGGCACCAGGGTCGACCAGGTGCTCATCGGCACCTGCACCAACGGGCGCCTCGAGGACCTGCGCTCGGCGGCGCGCGTGTTGCGTGGCCGCCGCCGCGCTCCCGGCACGCGGCTCATCGTGACGCCCGCCTCGCAGGCAACGTCGCGCGCCGCCGCGGCCGAGGGCCTGTTTGACGTGTTCTGGGACGCCGGCGCCGTGATCACCAACCCCGGCTGCGGCGCCTGCGTCGGCATCCACGAGGGCATCCTCGCCGACGGCGAGGTGTGCATCAGCACGGCCAACCGCAACTTCCACGGCCGCATGGGCAACCCTGAGGCCCTCATCTATCTGGGCTCGCCGGCCACCGCGGCCGCCTCGGCCGTGGCCGGCGAGATCACCGACCCACGTGAGCTTCTTTAGAAAGGAGGAGGCCGTGACCAAGCAGTACAGCGGACCCCCGCCCATGGTCATCGACCCCAGCAAGCGGTACCTCGCGACGATCAGCACGGACGACGGCGACGTCGTCATCGAGCTGTTCGCCGACAAGGCGCCGCGCACCGTCAACAACTTCGTCTTCCTTGCGCAGGACGGCTATTACGACGGCGTCACGTTCCACCGCGTCATCAAGGGCTTCATGGCCCAGGGCGGCGACCCCACGGGGAGCGGCGCCGGCGGCCCCGGCTACAAGTTCGAGGACGAGTTCCACCCGGCGCTCAAGCACGACGGGCCCGGCATCCTCTCCATGGCCAATGCCGGGCCCAACACCAACGGCTCGCAGTTCTTCCTCACCTACGTCGCGACGCCGCACCTCGACGGTCGTCACGCCGTGTTCGGCAAGGTCATCGAGGGCATGGACGTCGTAGAGGCCATCCCGGAGCGCGACCCGCAGCGGGCACGCGAGCCGGGAATCGCCATGAATTCCGTGGTCATCCGCGAGGAGGAGTGGGTCACGTGAAGAGCCTCCGCAGAAAAGCCGCCGAAGGTGGGCTTTCGTGCGGGGCGGCGGAGCAGCACCGCACATATGCCATCGAGCGGGGCGCCGGAGGGTCACCGCTTCGTGACGAGCTCCTGCACGGCCGGGCGTGGCTGTTCGGCGACGACATCAGCACCGACCACATCGCGCCGGGCCGTCTGTTCCACCTGCGCACCAACATGCCCGAGCTGGCCAAGCACGTGCTCGAGGACGCGCGCCCCGAGTTCGCCGGCGAGATGAAGCCGGGCGACTTCGTGGTCGGCGGCCGCAACTTCGGCCTCGGCTCCAGCCGCGAGCACGCGCCGCGCATCATCAAGCTGGCCGGCGTCGGCGCGGTGCTGGCCCAGAGCTTCGCGCGCATCTTCTTCCGCAACGCGATCAATGTCGGCCTGCCGGTGCTGCAGTGCGACACCAGCGGCATCGGCGAGCAGGATGAGCTCACGGTGGATCTGAGCGCCGGTGAGGTCAAGGACCTCACCACCGGCGCCGTCATCCCCTTCGTCCCATTGCCGCCGGTGATGGTGATCATCCTGAACGACGGCGGCCTCGTCGCCCACGTCAAGAAGCACGGCGGCTTCGCGCTGCCCGGAGGACCAGACGCATGACGTACACCGTGACCCTCATCCCCGGCGACGGCACCGGCCCCGAGCTGGCCGCCGCGCTCGAGATCGTGATCGCCGCCACCGGCGTGCCCATCGTCTGGGAGGTGCACGACGCCGGCCTCGATGTCATGGAGGAGTACGGCACGCCGCTGCCGGAGCACGTGCTCGAGTCCATCCGCCGCACCAAGGTGGCGATCAAGGGGCCGATCACGACGCCCGTGGGCAAGGGGTTCCGGAGCGTCAACGTGGCGCTGCGCAAGGAGCTCGATCTGTATGCCTGCCTCCGCCCTTCCAAGACGATGAAGGGCGTGCGCACCCGCTTCGACGACATCGACCTCGTCGTCGTGCGCGAGAACACCGAGGACCTCTACGCCGGCATAGAGCACATGGTGACCGCCGACGCCGCCGAGAGCATCAAGATCATCACGCGGCGCGCCACCGAGCGCATCGCGCGCTTCGCCTTCGAGTACGCGCGCCACCACGGCCGTCGCAAGGTCACGGCGGTGCACAAGGCCAACATCATGAAGTGTACCGACGGGCTCTTCCTGCGCGTCTGCGGCGAGGTCGCCGAGGGGTACCCGGACATCGAGTTCGAGGACCGCATCGTCGACAACATGTGTATGCAGCTGGTGCAGAAGCCAGAGCTGTACGACGTGCTCGTGCTGCCCAACCTGTACGGAGACATCGTCAGCGACCTGTGCGCCGGGCTCATCGGCGGCCTGGGCGTGGCGCCCGGCGCCAACATCGGCGACGACGCAGCGGTGTTCGAGCCCGTCCACGGCAGCGCGCCCAAGTACGCGGGGCAGGACAAGGTGAACCCTGCGGCGCTGCTTCGTTCCGGCGTGCTGCTGCTCGACCACCTCGGCGAGGACGAGGCGGCGCGGCGGATGGAAGACGCCATCGCTGCGGTCATCGCCGAGGGCAAGGACGTCACCTACGACCTCGGCGGCTCGGCCGGCACCTCCGGCATGGCCACCGCGATCGCCGCCCGAATCTCAGGCTAGAGGCGAGGAGCTCGTCGTGGACGAGGAAGAACGCCACATCAATCTGCACGCCACGCCGGAGATGATGGCGGGCGTGTACGCCAATTTCGCCAACGTCAGCCACTCGGACTACGAGTTCTCGATCACCTTCATCCGCCTGGACTACGAGGGCGAGGAGGACGGCGAGCTCAACGGGGTCGTGATGAGCCGCGTCAATCTCTCGCCGCGGTTCATGAAGGAGCTCGTCGACGCCATGACCGACAACTACGGCAAGTGGCTCCAGGCGGAGAACATCAAGAATCTGCCGGAGGCCCCGGGCCACGAAAGGCCGGCGGAAGAGTAGCCTTCGTCGGGTGCGCCGCAGGTACACTCGACCCGCGGCCGCAGGAGGACTGACCGCCTCCTCCTGTTCCTCACGCTCCCTCTGAGGCTTCCCTTGGCGGGAGCGCCGCGAACGCGCGTTCGTCTTCGCTCTCTTCGCGCCCTCCAGAATGGCCAAGGGAGGGCCGCTTTCGGCTCCCTTTTGCCCTGCAAAGCGGCGGTTCCCCCGGCATTGCCGCACGGGCGCCGCGTCGGCTAGAATGGGGGAGCCTGTACTCCCACGTTCCCTTTGGTCTCACGCTGGAGCCCGCGTGTGGCCTGCCGGGCGGGAACGTGCGATATCACCGCACGTCTTCAGGAGGACGCATTGGACTTCTACCAAGGCAAAGTGCTCAGGATCGACCTGAGCGCGGGCACCTCCGCCGTCGAGCCGCTCAACATGGAGTGGGCCGAGAAGTACATCGGCGGCAAGGGTCTGCTCCTGCGCTATATGTGGGAGGAGATCTCGCCGGGTCTCGACCCCTGGTCCGAGGACAACCCCGTCTTCCTCGTCACGGGGCCGTTCGCCGGCACCAACGTCAGCACGTCGTCGCGCCTCATCGTGGGCTGCAAGAGCCCGGTGACCGGAGTGCTCAACGACAGCTACGTGGGCGGCTCGTTCGCGCCCGAGATGAAGTTCGCCGGCTACGACATCATCATCATCAAGGGTCGCGCCGCCAAGCCGACGGTTCTGACGATCAAGGACGATGTGGTCGAGTTCCGTCCGGCCCAGCCCAGGTACTGGGGCATGAAGACGTCGGCCATCGAGCAGGCGCTTCGCGACGACTTCGACGAGAACGCCAAGGTCCTCTCCATCGGCCCCGCCGGCGAGCAGAAGATCCCGTGGGCCTGCGTCTCCACCGACCAGTACCACAAGGCCGGACGCGGCGGTCACGGTGCCCTGATGGGCGACAAGAACCTGAAGGCCGTCGCCATCCGCGGCACCGGGTCGGTGAGCGTCGGCGACGCCAAGGCGTTCCTCGCCGACCTCTACCGCATCCACGAGGAGTACGTCCTCACCGACGACAACTACTGGGTCCACGAAGAGGGCACACCTATTCTCGTCGACCTGGTGAACGGCGCCGGTGCGTTCCCCACGCGCAACTGGTCTGAGGGTGAGTTCGAGGACGCCGGGAACATCAATTCCGAGTCGTTCCAGAAGATCCGCCTCAAGAAGCGTGCCTGCTACCAGTGCGCTATCGCCTGCCGCAACTTCCACGGTGTGGAGCAGGGCGGCGAGATGGTCCAGGGTGAGGGTCCGGAGTACGAGACCATCGCCTTGTGCGGCGCCAACTGCGGCATCGGCGACATCGCCGCGCTCGTGAAGTTCAACGAGCTCTGCGACGAGTGGGGCATGGACACCATCTCGTCCGGATCCGTGCTCGGCCTGGCCATGGACCTCACCGAGAAGGGCATCAAGGACTTCGGCGTGCGCTTCGGCGACGTCGACGGCTACCTCAGGGCCCCCGAGCTCATGGCGACCCGTACGGGCATCGGTGGCGAGCTGGCGCTCGGCTCCAGGCACCTGGCCGAGAAGTACGGCGCGCCCGAGCTGGCCATGGAGGTCAAGAACCTCGAGCTGCCGGGCTACGACCCGCGCGGCACGTTCGGGATGAGCCTCTCGTACTCCACATCCGACCGGGGCGGCTGCCACATGCGGTCGTATCCTGTGGGCGACGAGATCATCACCGGCGACGAGCCCGCCGACACGATGGAGGGCAAGGCCGCCTACAACATCAACGGCCAGAACTTCTCCTCGATGAAGTACCTCGGCATCTGGTGCGACTTCTGGGCCATCGACCTCAACCAGATGAGCCAGCTGTTCAGGCACGTCTGGAAGCGCGAAGTGACGGAAGAAGAGCTCGCGCTGGCCGGCGAGCGCGTCTGGAATCTCGGTCGCCTCTTCAACCTGCGAGAGGGCATGACGGCCGCCGACGACTCCCTGCCCGAGTTGCTGCTCACCAAGCCGCACAAGAAGGGTCCGTCCGCGGGACGCGTCATCGGCACCGAGGCATTCGCCGAGAAGACCCGGGAGTACTACAGCCTCCGCGGCTGGGACGAGAACGGGGTCCCCACCGAACACAAACTCGCCGAGCTCGGCGTCGACGTCCGCCTCTAGGAAGGGAATCCGATGCCACACGTGATGATCAGCAGAAAGAAGTGCACCGGGTGCCACATGTGCGAGTTGGCGTGCTCGGCCCACCACGAGGGCGCGTACCGTCCGTCCGTCGCTCGCCTCTTCTCGGAGTGCAATCCCACGACCGCCGAGATCAAGGGGCACACGTGCCTCCAGACCGGCTGCGCCAAGTGCCAGGACGCGTGCCCCAACGACGCCATCGTGACCAAGAAGATCACGGTGACGCCCAAGGGCTTCTTCGAGAGCAAGGAGAAGGTCGGCGACTCCGTCGAGGGTTACGTGCTCGTCGTCGAAGAGGACAAGTGCACCAACTGCGGCGAGTGCTACGAGGTGTGCCCAACCGGCGTGATCCACGAGCACCCCGACCGGGAGGTCGCGTTCAAGTGCGATCTGTGCGACGGAGAGCCGCAGTGCATCGCCTTCTGCCAGAACAAGTACGTGTACGCCGTCGACCTGAAGCTCGACAAGATGGACAAGGAACTCCTCGCGGCGGCGCCCGGCGCGAGCGCCTGACATGGCGAGGGTCTCGGTCAAGCTCCCCGTCGGCGCGGTGACGGTCGGCGGGCGCACTGAGGTCGAGGTGGAGGCCGCTACCGCGCAGGAGGCGCTGGACAAGGCCATCGAGCTCGAGCCCGGCACTCGGCCGCGGATCTACCGCGACGACGGGCGCATGTACGCCGGCGTGTTCGTGGGCGGCCGCAACATCAAGCTCGGCGGCGGCCTCGAGGCCGAGCTCAAGGACGGCGACGTGCTCCGCATCGTGCCGCCGATCTCCGGCGGCTGAGGCGGCACCGCCCCGTGCTCGTTGGTAGACTTGACGCATGAGCGGCCACGGCAGCGGATCCAGGCTCGAGACTACCGGGTTCGCCGACGCGGTGCACGGGCGCGCGAGCGTGCGCAAGTACGCGCTCGGCGCGGTGCCACGGGAGGACGTCGAGGCCATGGTGGGCATAGCCGTGCGCGCGGCCAACGCCGGCAACGCGCAGATCTGGCGGTTCGTCGCCGTGGAGGACGCGGCCATGCGCTCCGCCATGAGGCGGGCAGTCGAAGACGCGCTCAACGAGATGGGCGCCTGGACCGAGGCCGAGGGTCTCGAAAAGGAGCTCAAGGCCTATGGTGCCTACGCCACATTCTTCGACGAGGCCCCGGTGGTGATCGCCGTGATCGGGCGCACGTACCACTCGCTCGCCGACGAGTTGCACGAGCGCCGGGGACTGCCGCGCGAGGAGCGCGACCGTCTGCGGCAGCGCCCGGACTTGCAGAGCATCGGCGGGGCCATCCAGCTTCTCTGCAACGCCGCACACGCCATGGGCTACGGCACGTGCTGGATGACGGCGCCTGTTCTCGCGGCGCCCGCCATTGAGGAACTGCTGGCCGTGGAGCCGCCCCGCTGGCTCGCCGCCCTGGTGCCCGTGGGCCGGCCGGCCACGCCGCCGCGGCCTTCGTCGCGACGGCCGGTCGCGGACGTTCTCGAGTTCAGATGAGTCCCGGGAGCGATCCCAGCGTAGCCGTCGGTGACCTCTGCGAGCGCATCCTGGACGGCGCCGTCCCGGATGCGCGAGACCTGGAGGCGTTGCTGCTGGCCGGCGAGGAGGCACCGGCCGTCTTCGCCGCCGCCCGTGAGGCCCGCGCGCGCCACTCGGGCAACACCGTCTTCCTCTACGGGTTCGTCTACTTCTCCACCTACTGCCGCAACGCGTGCGCGTTCTGCTTCTACCGCGCCGACAACGATGAGTGCCCGCGGTACCGCAAGACGTCAGACGAGGTCGTGGCCATCTGCCGCGACCTCGCGGCCTCGGGTGTGGTGCTGCTCGACCTGACCATGGGGGAGGACCCGCTCATCCACGACGAGCCGGGCAACGCGGCGCTGGTCGACCTTGTGGCGGCCGTGGCGGGCGAGACCGGCGCGCCGGTCATGATCTCGCCCGGGGTGCTGGGCGAGGAGGCGCTGCGCGCGCTCCGTGTGGCCGGCGCCGACTGGTACGCGCTCTACCAGGAGACCCACACGCCGGATCTCTACGCGCGTTTGCGGGTGGGGCAGCCCTTCGCGGAGCGCGTCCAGGCGCGCGCCGCCGCCCGGCGCGCCGGCCTTCTCGTGGAGGACGGCCTGCTCACCGGGATCGGCGACTCACCGGCCGACCGCGCTCGCTCGATCGTCGCCATGCGCGAGGCGGGCTGGGAGCAGGTGCGGGTCATGACGTTCGTCCCACAGGCCGGCACGCCGCTGGCCGGGGTGCGGTCCGGCGGGGACGCGAACGAGCTGCTCACCATCGCCGCCATGCGCCTCGCGATGCCGGAGCGGCTCATCCCGGCCTCCCTGGACGTGGACGGTATCGCCGGCCTCGAGCGCAGGCTCCAGGCTGGCGCCAACGTGGTCACGTCCATCGTGCCGCCCACCGTTGGGCTCGCCGGGGTCTCCCAGGCCGAGCTCGACATCGACGAGGGCTATCGCACCGTGCACGGGGTCCTGCCGCACCTGGAGCGTCTGGGGCTGCGGCCGGCCGGCGTGGACGAGTACCGCGAACGGATGGGCGCTCTTCACGCCACGCTCGGCGGAGCCGGCGCGTGAGGCTCCTCATCGTCGGCGGCAAGCTGCAGGGCACCGAGGCCGCCTATCTCGCCGCCAAAGCCGGCTGGGAGACCGTCCTGGTGGACCGCCGCGAGGCGCCGCCCGCCGCGGGGCTGGCCGATGCCCACATCGTGGCCGACATCACCGCGGACGAGGCACGCGCTCGGGGTCTGGTCACGGCCTGCGACGCCGTCCTGCCGGCTTGCGAGGACGAGCCCACGCTTGCCTGGCTGGCCGACCGCGTCCCGGGCTGGGGCGTGCCGCTGCTGTTCGACCTCGACGCTTACCGTGTCACCGCCTCCAAGCTGGCCTCGCGGCGTCTCTTCGCAGAACTGGGCGTGCCGAGGCCGGGCGACTGGCCTGTCTGCGGCTTCCCGGCCGTGGTCAAACCGAGCACGGCGAGCGGCAGTGAGGGCGTCGTCGTGGTGCACGACGAGGACGGGCTGGCCGCTGCGCGGCATGAGCTGGAGCGCGGTGGCCACGACGTGGTGGTCGAGGAGTACGTGGCGGGTCCCTCGCTCTCGCTTGAGGTGCTCGCATGGGGGGGCCAGGCCGTCCCCCTGCAGGTGACCGGGCTCGAATTCGACGCCGTCTACGACTGCAAGCGTGTCGTGGTTCCGGTTGGGGAGGCCGCGGCCGGCGAGGCTCCGCCGGTCGGACCCGGCGGCGCCTGCGACTGGGAGTGCGCGGTGGCGCCCGGCGTGCTCGGCGCCCTCGACACGGCGGGGGTCCGGATCGCCGAGGGGCTCGGGCTGAACGGCCTCATGGACGTGGAGGTCATGGTGAGCGGGCCCGAGCCCAGGCTGCTCGAGATCGATGCCCGCCTGCCCAGCCAGACGCCGACGGCCGTGTACTGGTCGAGCGGGCTCAACATCGTCGAGCTGCTCGCGCAGACGGTGTTGCGCGGCGCGCCGCCGGCGGTGGACCGGACGGCGGCGCGCGCCTGCGTCTACCAGCACGTTCGCGCCGCCCGAGGTATATTAGAAGTCCTCGGAGAGCACGTCATGAGCGCCTCGGGCCCGCTGCGGCTGGTCCCCGGCTTCTTCGGCGCCGACGAGGCGCTCACGGACTACGCGGCGGGGCGCGATGAGTGGGCGGCGACGCTGATCGTGGCGGCGGAGAGCGCGACCGAGGCGCGGGCCCGCGCCGCCGCCGTGGTAGCCGAGTTGGCACGGTGCGAAGGGCTGCGGGCGGCACCGGAGGACGGACTGCCGGACATGGACGAGGGAGGCGCGCGATGACACGACTGACCGAAGCGGACGTCACGGATCTGACGCGCGACCTCGAGGTGTTCGAGGCTCGCCTGCTCAAGGTAACAGGCCTCGACCTGCGGACCCTCGCGCTGCGCAGCGCGACCGAGGAGGACCGCTGCGTCCAGTTGCGCGGCGCTCGTATTGCCGCCGTGCCCGTCTCCACGGGGCAGGGCGTCATCCCGGGGTTCACGGCGTGCGTCGTCGCCACCCTGCTGCACCTGGGCTGCGACGCCTGGGCGACCACCCAATCTGACGTCTCGGGTGTGCAGGCGGCGGTGGCGGCCGGGGCGAGCGTCCTCTTTCTCGCGGACGATCGCCGGTTCATCGCGCTCAATCTCACCGATGCCTGCAGCGTGGACAATGATCCGGCCACGGCGGACGGTTACGTGACGGCGCTTGAGGCCGCCGCCGGCGGCCTCAAGGACCGCGAGGTGCTGCTGCTGGGCCTCGGCCACGTGGGGCGAGCCGCCGCCCGACGGCTCGCGGCCTGCGGTGCGACCGTTCTCGTGGCCGAGCCCGACGAGGAGCGTGTCGCCGCCGCGCGGGAGGTCGGCCTGGAGTTCGAGCACACCGGCCTGGCCGACGGTCTGGCCCGCTGCAGCCTCATCTTCGACGCCTGCCCGGCTGCGGGGATCATCGACGCCGCGGACGTGCGGCCGGGGACGATCGCCGCCGCGCCGGGCATGCCGTCGGCGTTCACCCCCGAGGCACAGGAGGCGCTCGGCGTGCGCCACATCCACGAGCCGCTCGCCGTGGGTGTCGCGGTCATGGCGGCTCGCGCCCTGTTCTGACGCCGCGTCTTGCGGCGCCTGTCCGGTGAGGCGCCGGGCGGTCACCGGCGGCGGCGCACCAGCCCGCTCCACTGGGGTACAATCCACGTGCGCGGGGGGTCGATCGGAAGGATCAGCGTGGGCTCTAAACCCACGTAGGCGGGTGTGACTCCCGCACTCCCCGCCAGCCTTCCCTTCCTCTGGGGTCGGTGCCGTGGCAGAGGACCACAAGGAACGGGTGGACAGGGAGCTCATCGAGCTCCTCAACGAGATCCGGGTCGCCCTGCCCGGCGCGCAGGTGCTCTTCGCCTTTCTGCTCACCCTCCCGTTCACCCAGCGCTTCGGGAACCTCGCGGCGCTCGACCGCGATGCCTACTTCGCCGCGTTCATCTGTACGGCGCTCGGAACGTCCATGCTGATGGCGCCCACGATGCACCACCGCCTGCGCTTCCGCGAGCGCGACAAGGAGCTCATGCTCCTCTGGTTCAACAAGCTGATCCTGGCAGGCTCGGTGTTCCTCGCCGCGGCGATCGCGCTGTCGGTGTACGTGGTCACGAGCATGCTGTTCGAGGCGCGCTTGGCCGCGGTGGTCGGGGGAGCGGTCGCGGCGTGGCTGGTCGTGCTGTGGTACGTCGTGCCGGTGGTGCAGCGGCGGGGTCGCGAGCTGGACTGAGCCGCCTGGCGCGGGCGGGACCGCCCCTCAGTCGGCGAAGGTGACGGGGATGCGCACCTCGTCCTGGCGGGAGCCGTCCTCCATGGACTGGGCGAAGACGATCAAGGTGCCGCGTTTCGCGGAGGTCGAAAACGAGATCTGCTCAGTGAAGCGGCCACGCCCCGGCGCCCCGGCGCTCGCCTGCATGACGGCTTGCACGACGCGGCGCCCCGACGAGTCGACGAGCCGGGCCAGGAAGGACCCCTCGAACACCCGGGCGGTGCCTTCAAGCGTGACGGGGCTGGAGATCACGGCCCCGGCGCCGGGCGCCTCGACGAAGATGGCGGGCTCGAGGTCACGGTAGCGCGCGCGCCGCTGAGGGACTTCGAGCACGACGCCCTCGCCGCCGAGCGCCTCGACGGGATCGCCGTCGACGAGGAACTCGACCGCGCGGACGGTGGGGAACCGCGTGAGCGTGTAGACCACCTGGGCGACCCGGGCGGTCATGGAGAGACCGCCACCGCCCCCTGCGAACTCCCGGGAGAGATCGACGCTGGCGACGCTGCCGTCGATCGACAGGCCGAGGAGCCGCGTGCCGGCCGGAACGGCGGTGCCGAGCCCGGCGTGCTGCTCGGCCGGGGTCGGGCCGGCGAGCAGCGCCTTCACGGCGGCCGTCGCCGGCATGCTGATCCGCTCGACGCGGCGTTCGGCCACGCCCAATTTCTCGCCCCGCAGGAAGTAAAGGGAGACAGCCGTTGTCGGCGGGGCCGAAGGGGATGAGGAGGGAGAGGCCTCGCCGGAAGGCGTCTGCGAAGGCCCGGCGGTCACCGTGACGCTCGCCGTCGGCTCCGGTGAGGAGCCGCCGGACGAGCCGCCGCAGGCGGCGAGCAGGGCGGCCGCCACGAGGATCGCAGCAGCCGCGGCGATCAGCAGGAGCGGGAGCAGGCGGATGAAGCCGGCTGCGGCACGGCGGGTCATGGCGCACCTCGCGTCGGGGATTGGTGGGAGCCGAACCTTCGACGCCGGCGTCGCCCGCTCCTGCACTCCGCTGCGCGGTCGCCCCGCCCGCACGGCGAGCGCTCCGCCGACTCGCCGGCCGCCTGCGGCGCTCGTGCTAGACTGGCTCCCGATGCCGACCGACCCCACCAAAGCGCGCTACTATCGCAAGCAGGTCCCGCTCTTCCGCCTGGTGGAGAAGCTCAAGCTGTGGCCGTCGCGGCGCGGCATCCTTCACGGCATCAAGGAGTTCGAGGAGCGCGGCTCGTACGCCGTGGTGGTGACCCACTGCAACAAGCACATGGTGGTCCATGACTCCAAGACGAGCCGCGCCGCCCGCTGGTTGCGCAACAAGTGGTACGCCGAGGCGTGCCCGCAGTGCCGCATCCCGGAGTGGAAGCTGCAGAAGTACGCGTCCACGCAGTTCAAACGGGGGTACGGCTCGCACCTGCGGGACCTCTGACGGCGGGGGCGGTCCGAGCCGCCCGCCCTCAGAGCTGCCGCCAGCTCTCCGGCCGCAGCCGCGTGGCCGCGGGCGCGCCGAGCACCTTGTCCAGCGCCGCGAGGATCGCCTCCTTGTCCTCAGGTAGCCGTCCGCCGATGGGCAGGTAGTTGGAGGCGTGGTTGCAGCGGAAGAGGCAGTCGGCGACGTCCAGGTGGGCGACGATCTCGCGCAGCTCCCTGAGCATGCCCATAGAGTCGGGCAACAGGACCTGACCGGAGGCCACCTTGCGCTCCATTCTCGTTCCCGGTGTGAGCATGAGCGTGAGCAACCCGATGTATTCCGGGTCGATGGCGGACAGAGCGTCACCGGTGGCCGCGGCGTGGACGAGCGAGCGTTCGCGGCCGGCGAGCCCGAGGATCGCGGTGACGGAGAGCTGCATGCCGGCGTCGGAGGCGCGCCGGCAGCCCTCGACCTGCTCCGCTACGGTCATCCCCTTGTGGATGTCGGCCAGCGTCTGCTCGTCGCCCGACTCGAGACCGAGGTAGAGGAGCTCGATGCCGCGCTCGCGCAGGCCTGAGAGCTCCTCGACCGGCTTGTTCAGCAGGTTGCGCGCGTTGGCGTAGCTGCTCACGCGCTCGAGGTTGGGCAGGGCGCGGTGCAGCAGATCGAGGATCTGGTCGAGCTTGCGCGTGCTCAGCGCCATCGCGTCGCCGTCGGCGAGGAACACGCGGCGGACGCGCTGGCGCACGGTCACGGGCAGGCCGGTGACATCCTCGACGACCTCGTCGAACGGCCGCACGGCGAAAGGTTTCTCGAGATACGTGCCACAGAAGTCGCACGTGTTGTTGGAGCAGCCGTAGGTGACCTGGACGATCAGGCTGTCGGCCTCGCTGGGGGGCCGGATGACGGCGCCGCGGTACCTCACGAGTCTGATGCTAGCATGGGCGATGCCTTGGCGCGTCCCGGTGGCTGAGTCGCCCGGGGAAGCCACGAGCGCCGGGCGGGTGCGTCGATGTGTGCGTTTGTGAGTGAGATTGTGTGGCCGAGTGTGCGGTCGGCTGATATACTCCGCGCACGTGCTGAAGGAGGGCCTCGGGGGAGCGTCCGGGTGGTGTGCCTGCCGCTCGTTCACGCCTCCGGCTTGCGGTGTCATCGCCCTGCCTTCGCATCAGCCATACCTCGTTGCGTGGTGACAGTCGTGAGCAAAGTCGGGAGGAGTCCAGGGTCATGGCAGACATCTACCAGGAAGCAGCCGAGAGCATCGTGAACGCCGACCGGGCGGGCGCCGAGGAGATCGCGCAGCGCGCGCTCGACTCCGGTCTCGCGCCGGCGGACATCATGCAGAACGGCTTCG
>Ga0209269_1000672_pt1 | contig 27672 bp, 23 predicted proteins | sample MTBAKMMethaMetaG_FD_187455 | JGI IMG/M metagenome (GOLD analysis project Ga0209269, IMG submission 187455) | Enrichment culture microbial communities from Arthur Kill intertidal strait, New Jersey, USA, that are MTBE-degrading - MTBE-AKM (Arthur... | ecosystem: Environmental > Aquatic > Marine >... | reverse complement strand
GGTGGCGATCGACGGCACGGCGATGACCCCCGCACAGCTCCTGGATCACATGAACACCCTTGCCGGGGAGAACGGCATCGGCAGGGTGGATATGGTGGAGAACCGTTTCGTCGGCATGAAATCGAGAGGGATCTATGAGACGCCGGGCGGTACGGCCCTCTGGACGGCCCACCGGGCCATGGAGACGATCACGATGGACCGGGAGGCGATGCTCATACGCGATTCCATCATGCCCAAGTATGCGCAGATCATATACAATGGATTCTGGTATTCCCCCGAGAGGGAGATGATCCAGAGGATGATCGACGAGGCACAACGGGATGTGACCGGGACCGTTCGCCTGAAGCTGTACAAGGGGAATTGCACCCCGGTGGGCGTCAGGGCCCCGGTGTCTCTCTACAGTGAGAAGCTGGCGACCTTTGAAGAAGATGACGTATACGATCAGAAAGATGCCACGGGATTCATCAGGCTCAATGCGCTCAGGCTGAAGATGCAGGCGCTGTTGAAAAAATAACCGGCGGTACGGGGGAGTTCAACGATGTCCGGACAGAAGAAACCGTGGGGGGGGCGGTTTTCGGAACCCACCGACAAAGGGGTGGAGGAGTTCACCTCCTCCCTCCATTTCGACAGGAGACTTTATCCGTACGACATTGCGGGGAGTATTGCGCATTGCCGCATGCTTGCCGCACAGGGTATCATCTCTTCGGATGATGCCGGGGAGATCATCTCCGGTCTCCAGGATATACTGAAAGAACTGGATGCGGGGACACTCCCCCTCTCCTCCGACCTGGAGGACATCCACATGGCGATAGAGACGGCCCTGATAGCGCGTATCGGCGAGGTGGGTGGAAAGCTCCACGCGGCCCGGAGCAGGAACGATCAGGTATCACTCGACATGCGCCTGTACCTCCGGGACGAGGTGGACCATATCCTTGATCTGGTCGTACATCTCCAGGGGTCCCTCGTTCGGGTGGCCAAGCGGGAGATCGATACCATTCTCCCCGGGTACACGCACCTGCAGAGGGCGCAACCGGTCCTCCTGGCACATTACCTCCTCGCCTACTGGGAGATGCTGGACCGGGATGCCCAGCGCCTGGAAGAGTGCCGGGAGCGGATTAATATCATGTCCCTGGGATCGGCTGCCCTGGCGGGGACGGGGTTCCACATCGACCGGGAGTATGCGGCTGAGCTGCTCGCTTTTCCGAAGGTCTCAAGAAACAGCATGGACGCGGTTTCGGACCGGGACTTCGTTGCGGAATTCATCTTCGACGCTTCGATGCTGATGATGCACATGAGCCGCTTCTGCGAAGACCTGATCCTCTGGTCCGGTGCTGAGTTTGGATTTGTTGATCTGTCCGATGCCTTCACCACCGGGAGCAGCATCATGCCCCAGAAGAAAAATCCCGATGTGGCTGAACTGATACGGGGGAAGACCGGCCGCGTTTACGGAGATCTGATGGCGATACTGACTGTTCTGAAGGGGCTCCCCATGACCTATGACCGGGATCTCCAGGAGGACAAAGAGCCGCTCTTCGATGCGGTCGACACGGTCACAAGCTCACTTGCCGTTCTTGCGGATATGGCGGAAAACATGACATTCAACCGCAACAGGATGCTGGAGGCCGCCGGGGGGGGGTTCTCGACGGCGACGGATGTTGCGGACTATCTGGTGATGAAAGGGGTCCCCTTCAGGGAGGCGCATGGTATCGTGGGACGCCTCGTGGGGTACTGCGTTGAGAAAGGGAAGGACATGCCCTCCCTGACCATAGAAGAGATCCGTCTGTTCTGGAGTGATGTCGACACGGGTATCTTTACCTCTATGAAGGTAGAAGATTCGATCAACGCGCGGAACATCATCGGTGGCACGGCCAGGGAGGCAGTGCTTAGGAGAATAGCAGAGATAGAATCTACGGAACGTAAAATCCGATAGGGAGAGGTCTGCGTATGATACAGAGGAACAGAGGATGGGGATTTCTCATATCCGCAATACTTTTTATGGCCCTGCTCTGCGCCGGCTGCGGGAAGAAGGCGGATCCGCGTTATCCTCATGCGAGTTATCCCGGGAAGGTCTCCGATCTTGCAGTGTCTGTCGACGGGGGAAGGGCCATCCTGGGATGGGGCATCCCCGGTGAGTGGGATCGCGCGGGAGAGGCGAGGATCTTCAGGAGTGCGTTACAGAAGGGGAGCGGCGATTGCCCGAATTGTCCCCGCATATATGCCATTGTGAAATATCTGCCGCTTCGCGATGCACGATCGAAGGAGGAGGGGAGATTCAGATATGTGGACACCACCATCAGGAGAGGATTTTCCTATTCCTATCGGGTGGTGATATGCACGTCCTCTGACATATGCGGAGAAGAATCGAACACCGTGGAGATCGATATCCCCTGAGCGTGGAACGGGTACCGCATGCATTATTTTCATTACGTAGACAATCGACTGTGGTGTGAAGAGGTGCCGGTTTCCACGGTGGCACAGGCGGTGGGGACACCCTTCTATCTGTACAGCCACCGGACGCTCAAGAGACATTTCGAGGTCTTCGATTCAGCGTTTGTGGATATACCGCACATGATCTGCTTTTCTGCAAAAGCAAATTCCAACGGGGCCATCCTCAGGATATTCATCAATGAAGGAGGAGGCGTGGATATTGTCTCCGGGGGCGAACTCTACCGGGCCCTCGAGGCCGGAGCCGATCCCCGCAAGATCGTCTATTCCGGGGTCGGCAAGAAAGAAGAGGAGATCCGGTACGCCCTGGAGAGCGACATCCTCATGTTCAACGTTGAGTCCTCGCAGGAACTCGAGGCGATTGATGCATGCGCCGGAAGGATGGGCGCCGTTGCACGGATATCGTTACGGGTCAATCCCGACGTGGATCCCATGACACATCCTCACATATCCACCGGCATGAAAGAGAATAAATTCGGAATTGATATCAAACGATCCCTTGAGGAATACCGGCGTGCCGAACGGCTAAGTCATACGGAGGTCATCGGGGTGGATTGCCATATCGGATCGCAGATCACGCAGGTCGCCCCCTTCGTCGATGCGCTGGACCGCCTGAAGAACCTGATCGTGTCCCTCCGCAGTGAGGGCATCGGGATCAGGTATCTGGATCTGGGGGGAGGATTGGGGATCACGTACGATCAGGAAACGCCGCCCCATCCGACGGATTACGCACGGGCCATCATGGAGAAGGTGCGGGATATCGATTGCACCTTCATCCTTGAGCCGGGGAGGGTGATCGTCGGGAATGCGGGCATTCTGGTCTCCGAGGTCCTCTATACGAAAACCAATGCGGACAAGAGGTTTATTGTCGTCGATGCCGGGATGAATGATCTCCTGAGACCCAGCCTGTACAATTCGTACCACAGGATCCAGCCAGTCGAGCTCAAGGAACGGGAAGAGATTCTTTCTGATGTGGTCGGCCCGATCTGTGAATCGGGGGATTACCTCGCCCGGGGAAGAACCGTTCCCAGGCTGGAGCAGGGAGAGCTCATGGCGGTTATGAGTGCAGGTGCCTACGGTTTCTCGATGTCTTCGAATTACAATTCACGGCCGAGAATTCCGGAGGTGCTTGTCAGGGATGATAGGTTCCACGTGATACGAACCAGGGAAACCCGCGAAGACCTGGTAAGGGGTGAGAGTATCCCGGATTTCCTGCGGTAGGGGAGGATGTTCGGTGGAAACGAGAAAAATCTTCAACAGGAGGAGTGCGTATGTTTAAAGGGGCGATAGTCGCGATCGTAACACCGTTCAAGAACGGAGAGGTGGACGAAGAGGCGCTCAGGGAACTGATCGAGTTTCAGATAGAGGCTGGGACCGACGGAATCGTTCCCTGCGGTACGACGGGAGAGAGCGCAACGATGTCCCATGAGGAACATGACCGGGTCGTCGAGATCACCATTGATGCCGTCAGGAAGAGAATCCCCGTCATTGCTGGGGCCGGCTCCAACAGTACGAAAGAGGCCATACGGCTTACCGAGCACGCGTACCAGGTGGGGGCCGACGGGACGCTCCTGGTCACCCCGTATTACAACAAACCGACGCAGGAGGGGTTGTATCAGCACTACAAGGCGGTGGCCGAGGCCGTGCCTGTCCCGATCATCCCCTATAATGTCCCCAGCAGAACGGGGGTGAACATCCTGCCGGAGACCGCCGCGCGACTTGCGAAGATCAGTAACATCGTCGGCGTAAAGGAGGCCACGGGGGATCTCAAGCAGATAAGCAAGGTCGTGGAATTATGCGGTGACGATTTCGATGTCCTGTCAGGCGATGACTTTACCGTTCTTCCCATCCTTGCGGTAGGGGGAAAGGGAGTCATCTCCGTCGTATCCAACATCATCCCGGGAGATATGGCGGCCATGATCGATGCCTTTGAGGCGGGAGACTTGGAGAAGGCCCGCAATCTCCACTTCCGGATGAGCCCGATCATGGAAGGGTGTTTTCTGGAAACCAACCCCATTCCGGTCAAGACCGCCCTGGCTATGATGGGGAAGATCGAAGACGAGATCAGGCTCCCCCTGTACAAGCTGTCGGATGTGAACCGTCAGAAATTGAAGAAGATCATGACCGATTACGGTCTGATCCGGTGAGGGCGAACGCCGTGATAAAGGTAATCGTTACCGGAGCCGCCGGAAGAATGGGGGGGCGCATCGCCACCCTTGTCCACGGCGACGACCGGATGGAGCTGGCGGGAGCGGTGGAGCAGAAGGGACATCCGCTCATTGGGACCGACATTGGGGCATTCCTGGGGCTGGGAAAAACGGGCGTGGTTCTGGAAGGTTCCCTGGGTGCGTGTATCGGCCGGGGCGACGTCGTCATCGATTTCAGCAGTCATACCGCCTCTCTCGATCATCTCGGGATGGCGGCCGGGCACGGCAAGGCCATCGTTATCGGTTCCACGGGGTTCACACCGGATGAGATGGAACAGGTCGCCGGGTTCTCCAAGGAGGTACGGTGTGTCCTGGCCCCCAACATGAGCGTCGGCGTGAATGTCATGTTCAGAGTCCTCAAGGACGTGGCTGCTATCCTGGGCGACGGATATGACGTTGAGATTGTCGAGACGCATCACAACCAGAAGAAGGACGCGCCCAGCGGAACGGCCGTAAAGATGGCCCAGATCGTCGCACAGGCCCTTGACAGGGATATCGAGAAAGTCGGTGTATACGGACGCAGGGGGATGGTAGGTGCGCGGCCGCAGGCCGAGATCGGCGTTCATACCGTCAGGGCCGGCGACATCGTCGGCGAGCACACGGTACTCTTCGGCGGCATGGGGGAGCGTCTGGAGTTTACCCACCGCGCCCACAGCCGCGATAATTTCGCCCGGGGGGCGATCCGGGCGGCAGTGTGGCTTGTGGACCAGGGGAACGGTCTGTACGATATGCAGGATGTCCTGGGCCTGAAGGGTTAGGGCAAAGGGTGCCCTCGTGGATGATGGCGTGATCTGTTTTCTGGGCATAGGATCCAACATGGGGGATCCTGCCCTCAATTGTGCTTCTGGGGCGAGGGGAGTATCTGAGATAGACGGCGTCACGGTCCTGAGGCGCTCATCGCTGTACCGAACCCAGCCGGTGGGACTTGCCAAACAAGAATGGTTCGTCAATGGTGTCATCGAGATACGAACCGCACTTGGACCACATTCCCTCTTGGATGGCGTTCTCGGTGTAGAGGACAGGATGGGAAGAGTGAGGGAGGAAAGATGGGGGCCGCGGATCATCGATATCGATATCCTCCTCTACGGACAGGCGGTTATCAATGAGGACGGCCTTGCCATACCGCACCCTCGTCTCCATAAACGACGCTTTGTACTTATTCCTCTGGATGAGATAGCCCCCCATGTCATACATCCTGCGTTCGGCGTTTCCGTGGGGGGCCTGCTGGACAGGGTCGAGGATGACAGTGCGGTCGAATTGCTGAGCGGTGCGTGGGACCGCCCCGGGGTTTGAGATGATCCGGTTAGTAATTGCAGGTATTATCGTATATGTGGTATATCGCTTTCTGAAATCCCTGTTCGCTCCGGCGGAGAGGGTCTCGGGGGGTGCTTCCGGGGAAACGCCCCGGATAAAGGGGGAGGACCTCGTCAAGGATCCATACTGCGGTACGTATGTTCCGATAAACAATGCCTACAAAGCCATCCTGAACGGCAAGACGCTGTATTTCTGCAGCAAGGAGTGTTTTGAACAATACAAGAGAGAGAATAGTTGAGGAGAACGAAGCGTATGAAGTTTTTTATCGATACCGGTAATATTGATGAGATCAAAGAAGGGCTGAAACTGGGTATGGTTGACGGTGTCACGACGAACCCCTCTCTTGTGGCGAAGGAGAAGAAGGATTTTAATACCGTCGTCAAAGAAATATTGGCCATAGTAACGGGACCGGTAAGCCTTGAGGTGGTGAGTGAAGATGCCGAGGGGATGGTCTCCGAAGGGAAGAATCTGGCAAAAATGGCCGAGAATGTCGTGATAAAGGTTCCCATGACGACGGAGGGATTGAAGGCTACCCGGACATTATCGGAGTTGGGAATTAATGTAAACCAGACCCTGATCTTCTCGCCGGTGCAGGCCCTGATGGCCGCCAAGGCGGGGGCGCGGTATGTCAGCCCCTTCATAGGGAGGCTTGACGATATCTCCCACACGGGAATGGATCTGGTGGAGCAGATACTGGCCATATTTGATAACTACGCCTTCGACTGCGAGGTTATCGTTGCCAGTGTCAGACATCCCCTGCACGTCCTCCAGGCCGCGCTTCTCGGTGCCGATATCGCCACGATTCCCTTTAAGGTCATACAGCAGCTGGCGAAACATCCGCTTACCGATATCGGTATCGAGCGGTTTCTGGACGACTGGCGCAAGGTTCCGAAGGGATAAGATGCGACGCTTCCTGAAAGACACATTCGGTAGATTGACCGTGCCAACGGGGAGAAACGAGATATTCAATCTTCCCAATAGCATCACACTCATCAGGCTTGCGGTGATTCCGGTATTATTTCTGTTGCTTATCTCTCCCGGGAAAATCTTGAGCATGGTGATTGCCGTCCTGTTCATCATGGCCTCCATTACGGACCTGCTGGACGGATACGTGGCAAGAAAGTACAATATCGTGACCACGATGGGGAAGTTCCTGGACCCCGTGGCGGACAAGCTCGTCGTGACTACCGCCATGATCATGATGATCCCCATCGGCAGGATCCCGGCGTGGATCGTCGCCATCATCATCATGCGGGACCTGTTGGTAGACGGCCTGCGGAGTATCGCATCGGCCGAGGGGATCGTTATCGATGCGAGCCGGCTCGGCAAGCAGAAGACGCTGTGTCAGGTTATCGCGGTATCGGCGCTGTTGATACACTATGATACCGTCTTCGGTATCGATGCGCATGCAGTCGGTATCGCGATCCTCTTTCTTGCCCTTGTCCTGACCGTATGGTCCGGAGCGGATTATTTCATGAAATTCTATAAAAAGAAGGTCGTGAAGTAACGGGCGGGAAATGAAAAGTTTTCGTTGACAACCACGCCGTATTTTATTAAGAAAGCCTTTTCGAAAAGCAGGCGGGCGTAACTCAGTGGTAGAGTGCAACCTTGCCAAGGTTGAGGTCGACGGTTCAAATCCGTTCGCCCGCTCCAGTTTTTTGGCGGCATAGCCAAGTGGCTAAGGCAGCGGTCTGCAAAACCGTTATTCACCGGTTCGAGTCCGGTTGCCGCCTCCAATACAAATGGGGGACGGGCCTCTGGCTTGTCCCCGTTTTTCTGTGATCTTTGCTCCTTTTGTGTGTGTTCCTGCCCTGTGTGTGACTCTGGAGAGGGAACGATATGGGCTTCGAAAAGAATATTCTGTGTATCGGGGCGGGGTACGTGGGCGGTCCGACGATGGCGATGATAGCCCATAAGTGCCCCCAGTACAGGGTCACAGTCGTTGATATCAATCCGAAGCGCATCGCCGCGTGGAACTCGGGCACACTTCCCATATACGAACCCGGTCTCGACGAGATTGTAAAGGAGGCTCGTGGCAGGAACCTCTTCTTCAGCGACCGGATCGATCAAGGGATACAAGAGGCGGATATCATCTTCGTCAGTGTGAACACACCGACGAAGGATTTCGGCGCCGGCGCCGGGATGGCGGCCGATCTTCAGTACTGGGAGAAGACGGCCCGGCAGATACGCGAAGTGTCACGTTCGCAGAAGATCATTGTCGAAAAGAGTACCTTCCCCGTAAAGACCGCGCTGGCGATGGAGCGGATATTGACCGCGACCGCCAATGGTGTCCGTTTCGATATCCTTTCCAACCCGGAATTCATGGCCGAAGGAACGGGAATCCGTGACCTGGAATATCCGGATCGGGTTCTTATCGGATCGCGCGAGACGCCGGAGGGGCTCACGGCGAGGGACGAGCTGGTCGAGATCTACGCCAACTGGGTGCCGCAAGAACGCATCATAACGTCCAATATCTGGAGCAGCGAACTGTCGAAGCTCGTGTCGAATGCCTTCCTCGCCCAAAGAATCTCCTCGATAAACGCCGTTTCATCGCTGTGTGAGAAGACGGAGGCGGACATAACCGAAGTTGCCCGGATCATTGGGATGGACAGCCGCCTTGGGGATAAGTTCCTCAACGCCAGCATCGGGTTCGGAGGATCGTGCTTTAAGAAGGACATCCTCAGCCTGGTCTATATGTGCCGCCAGTACGGCCTCGATGAGGTGGCAGCCTACTGGGAGGGGGTTGTCCGTATCAACGACTACCAGAAGGAGCGTTTCGTCCTGAACATGCTGGAAACGATGTTCAATACGCTCGCCGCCAAGCGAATCTGTCTCTTCGGATTCGCTTTCAAGGCCAATACGGGGGATACGCGGGAGAGCCCGGCCATATATGTATCCAGAAGACTTCTCGAAGAGCGTGCCGAACTGGTGATTACCGATCCCCGGGCACTGGTGAATGCCGAGGCGGATCTGGCCGACGTGCAGGGACAGGTAACGTTTGCCGAAGATCCCTATGAGGCGGCGGTTGGGTGTGACGCCATCGCCGTTATGACCGAATGGGACATATACGCCGCGATGGACTTCACCAGAATATATGAGACGATGCGAAAACCCGCCTTCATCTTCGATGGAAGGAACATCCTCAATCACGAGGATCTCTTTACCATGGGGTTCAACGTCTTTCCCATCGGCAAACCGCCCCTCACTCACTTCTGTTAACAGGGGACGGGGCGAATCCGGGAGAACGCCTTGGGATACCTACCCTTCCTATAAAGAAGGAACGATGATCATCATTTTTACCGACCTGGACGGTACCCTTCTGGATGCCGAGACATACTCCTATCACCCGGCCGTCGGCGCCCTGCGTGAAGTGGCTGCCCTCCGGATCCCCCTTGTCGTGATAAGCAGCAAGACGGGAAGCGAGATAGAGTTCATCAGCCGGGATTTGAGGAATGACCATCCCTTTATCTCGGAAAACGGGGGCGGGCTTTTCGTTCCGGAGGGATCCTTTTCCTTCCCCATCCCGTATACCAGGAGAACGGAAAGATTCCTGATTACCGACATCGGCGTTTCCTATGCCCGCCTCTCGGTGTTCCTTGACAGGATCGCCCGGGAGCACTCTCTGCCTGTCAGGGGATTCCATTCTCTGTCGGTGGAGGAAGTAGCGCGTCTTGCGGGTCTTTCAGTTGAGGCGGCGGCACGGGCAAAGGAGCGGGAATACGATGAACCGTTTCTGTTTGATGGAGACAGGGAGCAGTGGGCCCGGCTGGAAGAGGTGACTGCAGGAGAAGGACTTACGCTCACCCGCGGCGGGAGGTTTCATCATCTGAGCGGCCCCCATGACAAAGGGACAGCGGCACGTATCCTTGCAGGCTGGTACCGCCAGCGTTATCCGGATGCCCTGATTGCAGGTCTGGGGGACGCCGCCAACGACCTGCCTTTTCTGAGGATTGTGGATTATCCTGTTCTCGTTCAGAGATCGGACGGGACGTACGAGACGGGGATGGACATCCCCGGATTGCGCCGTACCACCCGCCCCGGCCCGGCTGGATGGGGCGAGGCCGTTCTCGAACTGATTCGTACGGACAGATCCAGCTAATGACGGGCGGCCATCGACATGTGGTCCTTCAGGAGATACAGACCCAGAAGGTATGGCTTCTGAGACAGAAAGGCCCGAGATTGATTCTTGACCTCCTGTTCAGCGAAGTCGATGCTGTATCGGAAGGTCGTGTAGTCGAAGGTGAGACTGCGCGCAAAGTACAAGGGTTTCAGGGCGTCAATGATTTCCTTCCGCTCCTCTTCCGATGCATCGCCGAAGAGGAAGAAGAGCCGATATACGATCTGTGACCAGAGCATGATGTCCATGTCGTAATAGTCGATGGCGAACATACTGCGGATCCTGTTGTAGGCGTACGAACTCAGGTACTGCTTGAGCAGGTGCTGGTACGCATTGTACTCATTCCGGCACTGGCCTTTCAGATCGATGGCATCGATTGACAGCATCTGCGGCTCCAGCATCTTTTTCAGTCCGTACCGGGCTACCGGACGTGTCTCGCGATAGGGGTAGGAAAAATCCTCTACCGGCGTCTCAAGCCATGTCTTGCGGTGTTGGAAGAGGAGCGAGAAGAGGGTATAGATCACCTCCTCGAACATCCTGCCGAGTTTCGGAGAGCTCGCGTTATGTATCTTGTTTCCCAGTCCTGACTGGCAGATCTTGAAATCGCCGAAGAGAGCGTTCAGCGACATAAAAATGTCGATCCCGTACTGTCTTGTCATGTCGTTCCACTCCTGGTCAAGCCAGTGAGCGCAGAGCCGGGGAGAGAAGGCAAAGTCCCCCCCTATGGGCTGTCGGACGTCCGCTCCAGCGAGCGAGAATACGAGGGGGTAGCACAGGTGATTGGTAATCGTGCCGTCGAACTGGTGCCTCGAATAGAGGGGGGTGACGAGATCCTGTCCCCGTTTTATGGGGTAGCCGAGATATTTAATCCAGTCCGGGGTGATCGACCGGAGGTCCGCATCGACGACGATCATGACCTTTGACTGGACGTCCCTGCAAAACCGGAAGAGATTGTAGAAGTTGTTCCCCTTACCCCTTACCCCTTCCGGCGTGGTGATATACCGCTTTTCGATTCTCTCGGGGACGGGTGTGGCAAGGAACGTGTCCTTCGTGCCGTCCATGCTGTTGTTGTCGCAGTTGACGATGACGTTCGCCGTGTCCGGAAAATATTTGGCAAGCCCTTCTCCCGCTATCCTGGTAACGTAACCGATGGTCGCTGCCTCGTTATATGAGGGGATGCCGACTACCACATCAAAGATTTCATTCATACCGTTTCCTTACGTAACCTCATTTATCGGGTCTTTGCGGCAAAGGAGGCCGTCTCCTTTTTCACGGCATCCCGTATGTCGTCAAGGATGCCCGGTTGTTTCATGATAATCCGTTCCCACGAAACGGTTTGGGGAATTTCGAATATCCGGTTCCTGCTCTTTTCTTCTTCGTAGGCGATCAAGGCGTCAACCAAGCCGGCATCTTTATATTTCTTGAATCTTTTGTCGCTGACGAGGAGGTGCAGAAGGGAATCACAGACGAGATGGGGTGATGAGGTGATGGACTCCCCGGCTGCAAGAATGGCATCGCGGAACACCTCTTTTACCATCGCCTCCTCTGCGTCCCGGTCGTACTCCAGATTCGAGAAGGATGCGTTCTCTGAGTACTTTTTGATCAGTTCATCGGCCATGTTCAGGTAGGTCGCGGTGATATCCCGGACAAAGTAATCCGATATCTCAAACCCCTCTTCGACCACCAGTGTCCAGAGGAGGGTGGTCACGATATCCGTGGCCATCTTGTAGAGCCCCGATTGCGGATCATCCACCGAGAGAGACTGGTGCTTGTGCTCGAACGGCCCCGAAGAGAACTGTACCTGTGCTATGTTGTTCGCCTTCCGGTAGGCCTCGATGAGGGTAAAGAGCTCAACCCCCCAGTTGGTGGCAAAATACATCCGCTTGAGGAGGTTGGTTTCGAACGCCACTTCGCCCGACAGCTGGTAGTTGAACGCAAGCAGGTAATCGATGAGGTTTATGAACTTTTCTTCTTCCGATTCCCGGAATTTCCGCTTGAGGGCAAGGAGAAACGGGTCGAGGAGGAGGCGTTTTATCCTCCCGTACATGCGATTATCTCCGATCCTTATATAGGCGGCCTTCGAGAACTGGTAGTTCAGGGCGACGACGGGGTATAAAAGCCGGTCGAGCTGCCTGCGGTGGAAGGTCCGTATGTCGGCATCGATGACGCCGACATAGTTGGCCTCGATAGCTTGCGCCACGCCGAAGGACATGAACATGTTCCTGCCCTTTCCGGGTTGTCTGAAGCCGGGGCTGAAGCTGTCGATCCTCCGGTACAGCTCCTTGAACCGCTCGCCTTCGTTGTGCTGTATGATATGGTTGCGTATCCCGTATTCCTTGAGGAGGGCCGCCAGCTCAACAGCTTCCGCGTCGGTAGCGGCATCAAGCCCGAAGATGATCTTTTTGAGATATGAGACCTTGCCGAGTTGTTTCAACATGTTTACAAAAACGGGTCGGTTCTCTTCCGCCGTGAATTCCGTCGCAAGCGTCGGTATGACCAGGACCGCTTTCTTGCCCCGGAGGGCCGATCGCAGTCTGGGGGCGAGTTTCTGATTTTCTTTGTCGACGAGGTACAGCGTTGTGATATTTCTGGATTTCTGGGAGAAGTTTATCATCTTTCCACCTCCTGAAACCGGAGTCTGCCATGAAACAAATCAACTAATAGGCGGGTAAACGTGCTTCCGGGCGGCAGATTTGATTGTGGGTGTGAAGATTCGATATCCCGACCATCGCCGCTTCACATATCTTGTGTAGAAAAGTACCAGATTCTCATGAAAATAACAACGTCCCATTTGTTGCCTGCCGGGTACGTGAAGGCGCCCTTGTGGCGATAAAGAGCGGATAAAGGGGTTGACAGCATTGATTGATGGGCATATGGTTGCGTCCGTACGACGGGGGGTGTTTCCTGTCAGAATATTGATGACATCGGTGATACGATCCTGTCTCAGATCGACACCGATCTTTACATCCGAAGCGAGATTGCAGAGAGATGAAGACCTTTTTCCATCCGGATTCGATTGCCGTTATCGGCGCCAGTGAACGCAAAGGCAGCCTGGGCAGCCAGATAATCACAAATCTTCTCTATGGGTATGAGGGTATTATCTACCCTGTCAATGCGAATTATACAGAGATTGAAAAAATTCGCTGTTTCCCATCGGTAGAGGAGATACCCGGTCCCGTGGACCTAGCCATCATCATCGTTCCCGCCCCCGCCGTCCCCGGGGCACTGGAGGCATGCGGACGGAAGGGGATCTGCCGGGTCATGATCCAGAGCGCCGGTTTTTCGGAGGTCGGGGATGAGGGAAGAAAACTTCAGGAGCGTTGCACGGTAATTGGGAAAAGGGAGGGTATTCGAATCTGGGGTCCCAACTGCATGGGGCTGGTCGATATCCCCAGGAGGCACTTCTTTTCCTTTATGCACCCCCGGGTCTACGAGGACGGTCTGATCCCGGGGAGGATTTCACTGATCGTCCAGAGCGGGATGCTCTCCGCCGGATTCCTTGCGGACCTGATGAGCGAGCGCTCCATTGGTGTGGGAAAGGCCTGTTCCATCGGCAACAAATCGGATGTGGATGAGTGTGATCTCCTTGGATACCTCATAGACGATCCCGAAACCGACGCGATCGCCCTGTATCTCGAATCGATTCCACGGGGGCGGCGATTCGTGGAGATCGCATCCAGATCGCCCAAGCCGATCGTTGTCCTGAAAGGAGGGAAGAGCTCCGCCGGGGCGCAGGCCGCCCTCAGTCATACGTCAAGTCTGGCGGGGAATGCCCGCCTTCAGGACAGTGTGCTTGATCTGGCCGGTGTGACGATTGCTCACGACTTTCAACAGATGATGGAATTGGCCCGGGCCCTGGCGATGATCCCCGCGACGCCTCCCCACTGTCGTACGGCGATTCTGACCTTCAGCGGCGGTGCCGGTATCCTCTCCTGTGATCTTCTCGAAGAACAGGGCCTGAAGGTCGCCCACTTTTCCCCCGAGACGAAACGAGAGCTCGCCGCGATCTTTCCCGACTGGCTTCCCCCTGCAAATCCCGTCGATCTTTTTCCCGCCTTCGGCCTGAAGGGCCCCCTTCCCGCCTTTGCCAGCGCCTTCGCGGCTGTTGTCAAGGACCCCCAGGTGGATGTGATCTTCATGCACTACTTTGCCGGTTTGTATCGGAATTTCCAGGGGATGCAGGAGATGAAAGAGATCGCCGACAGAGAGGGGAAGACGGTGATCATGTGGGTGATCGGACGCCGTGAGGGTGCCAGGATGTTCCGACAGGAGGCGCAGAGATGCGGGATCCCCGTTCACGGGGAGCTGTCGCGGGCCGTCGAATGCCTTGCCGCCGCGTCGCGGTACCGTCGTCGGAGGGATGGGGTTATAAGAAGTGTCGAGAATACAGGTGATCTCTCTCCTGAAATTTCAGACCTCGTGCGGGCGGGTAAAGGTGAACGGATCTGGGACGAGTATGCGAGCAAACAGCTTCTCGGGGCGTGTGGCGTCCCCGTGGTCGAGGAGCGGATCGTCTCTACAGCCGCAGAAGCCGGAGATGCAGCGGCCGTCCTGGGGTTCCCGGTTGTCCTGAAGGGGCTCGTTCCGGGCCGGGTGCACAAGACCGAGGCGGGTCTCGTCCGCCTGGGGATCGCCACACCGGCCGATCTCAAGGGCAGCTTTGAAGACCTGCAGAAAATCATGAAGGGCCGTGGCCGGATCGTGATCCAGAGGCAGGTGAAGGCTGACTATGAGTTGATTGCCGGCTTCCTCCGTGACGATCAGTTCGGTCCCTGCGTCATGTTCGGTCTGGGCGGGATCTTCTCGGAGCTCGAGAGGGATGTCGCCTTCGCCCTCGCCCCTCTCGACAGGAGTGAAGCCGCCGCCCTTATCCGTCGCATCAGGGGCGCCAAGCTTTTCGGAGGCTTTCGGGGAATGACACCGCTACAGGAAGATCTGGTGATCGATCTTCTTGTCAGCCTGGGTGCTCTCGGCGCGTCATGCGAAGAGATCGAGCAGGTGGATATCAACCCCCTTGCGGTCTCCGGGGGGGTACCCACGGCCGTTGACGCCACCATCATCATGGGCGGTCGCAGTCAGTGACGAAGAGGGGCACAGGTCATCTCGTCGGCGTGGTCCCGGGGCCGGGATTCTCACGGCGGTTCCTGAATCACCCGCGGCAGGGGACGTTTTTGTGGGAAGCGTATGGGCTTACAAATCTTTTACGGGTGGTGGATCGTCGGAGCATGCTTTTTCATCGCCTTCTACGTGAGCAGCGTGATCTTCTACGGTTTCACCGTCTTCTTTGAACCGCTGGTCAAAGAATTCGGCTGGAGCTACACCCAGGTTTCATTCGCGTCGAGCCTCCGGGGTCTCGAGATGGGGATCCTCTCTCCATTGATCGGGGCTCTTGTCGACCGGTTCGGCTCGCGGAAACTCCTCATCGCCGGTACAATCACCGTGGGTTCCGGCCTCATCCTCATGAGTGCCACCCAGTCGCTCCTCATGTTTTACGGCGCCATGGTCCTCATCGCCTTCGGGGGCGGCGGGTGCACCAGCGTGGTCACCATGACCGCCATTGCGCAGTGGTTCCGGAAGAATATCGGCAAGGCCCTCGGTATCATGTCGGCGGGATTCGGGGCCAGCGGCCTGATGCTCCCCCTGATCGTCTGGCTCGTCGATGCCTGCGGCTGGAGGACGGCCTTGGTTATTCTGGGGCTGGGGATGTGGGTGTTCGGCATACCGCTGGCACTGGTCGTCCGCGATTCTCCTGAGCAGTACGGCTGTCTTCCCGACGGCGTGTCTCCTGACGATCCAGCCGTCCCCCGCGATAGAGGCGACGGAGCGGCCGTCAAGCTGTGGGACGTGCTGAGGGAGAGGTCACTGCTCCTGCTCAATCTCGCCGAGGGTCTGCGGTTTATGGTTCTCGCCTCGGTGGTGATTCACATCATGCCCCACCTGAGCACCATGGGGATCGGCCGTTCGACCGCCGGCATCATAGCCGCCGCGATACCGCTGATCAGTATTGTCGGGCGGTTCGCCTTCGGGTGGCTGGGAGATCTGTTTGACAAACGGTACGTCACGTCAGTGGCTTTTTCCCTTATGGCCCTCGGGGTCTTCGCGCTGAACTTCGTGCATGCGAAACCGGGACTTATCCTCTTTTTTCTCTCATTCCCCGCTGGATTCGGCGGGATCTCCGTCCTGCGCGGGACGATCCTCAGGGAGTATTATGACGCGCGTACCTTCGGCACGAGGATGGGTGTCATGATGGGGTTTGCCGCGGCAGGCGGGATCATCGGCCCCACACTGACCGGTTGGGCGTTTGACATGTGGGGAAATTACCGGTTTGTGTGGCTCGGCTTTTCTGTTCTCCTCCTCCTGGCCATTGTGCTGATACTGAAGATGGGACCGCATCCCCGCCGGACCGTCAGTTCACCCCCTCCCGGCAACCCTTCGGGATTGGTCTAGACTACAGGCAAAAAAAGGATTATACAGGGTACTGCCGTCTGTGACGGTCCTCAAATATCCCTCTGTGAAAGGCCCGCTTTGATCGTATGATCCTCCACATGGATATGGACGCCTTTTACGCCTCCGTCGAGGAGCTGGACAACCCGGCACTGAAGGGCCGGTGTGTCATCGTGGGGGGGCAGTCCGAACGGGGGGTAGTATCCGCGGCGAACTACGAGGCACGGAAGTTCGGCGTTCATTCCGCCATGCCGATATTTCAGGCACGGAGGAGGTGCCCTGATGCGGTCTTCCTCCCTCCCCGAATGTCCCGCTACCGGGAGTTGTCTGTCCGGATCATGGATATCCTGCGCGAATTCTCCCCCTTGGTCGAGCCGATTTCCATCGACGAGGCGTACGTCGATGTTGCCGGTTGCGAGCGGCTCTTCGGCGGGGTCGAGGAGATCGCCCGCCGTATCAAACAGAAGATCAAGGAGGAGGTAGGACTCACCTGCTCGCTGGGGGGCGCGCCCAACAAATTTCTGGCGAAGATCGCATCCGATATGGATAAGCCGGAGGGGCTCACCATCATTGCACCTGAGACCGTCGACCGCTTCATCGAATCTCTCCCGGTCCACAAGGTCCCCGGTGTCGGGAAGAACACCCAGGAGCGACTCAGACTGATGGGGATCAGCGCCCTCGGTGATGTGAAACGATACCCCGAAGAAGTTCTGATGCGGAGGCTCGGTACATTCGGCCACCGGCTCGCCGAGTTCGCCCGTGGGATCGACCGGTCGGTCGTAACCCCGGTTACGGAGATGAAATCGGTCAGCGCGGAGGAGACGCTCCCCGCGGACACCGATGATAAAGAGCTTCTTAGGCGGTATATCCTGGGACAGGCCGAGAGGGTCGCTCGAGAGTTGAGGGGGGCAGGGGTACAAGGGCGGACGATCAGCATCAAGATCAAGGACTCGGATTTCAGGCAGGTGACCCGGAGCGTGACGAACAAGGAGGCAACACAGTCTGCCGACATCATTATCGATGAGGCGGTTCGTCTCCTTGACCAGTATCAGATATCCAAAAAGATACGGCTGATCGGTGTGGGGGTCTCGAACCTTGTCCCCGCCGCCGGGCCGGTCCAGATGGATCTCTTTGAGTCGAAAGAGGCGCACAAGTCTCACCGGCGGAAGCTGGATGAGGCGATCGACGCCATAACCGACAGGTTCGGAAAAGATGTCATCAAACGGGCGAGCCTGAAAGAACGGAAGTAAATACTCCTTGGGTAACACTTGGCACTCGATTACACAAATATGTTGTCACGATCGTTATTTTTATATAATTGTCATACCGAGACCCCAGTTATTTACAATCGAAAGGGACATGTTCCTTCGAGTATCTCCCGGCGGTGTTCTCGCTGCTGATTGAATACTTAACTCTCATGACATGATTGGCATAGGTGCCGGGATGAGATCAATTGCCAGGGTTTTTTGAAATAACTCTATCGATCTGATACGTTTCGAAACCTCCATGGCAACAAATCAGAGAAGGACCGTCAAAGATTCGGGAGGACTCCCATGAATCGCAGAGACTTTCTCAAAAAAACATGCATTGTCGGGCTCGGCCTGTCGATCCCCGGCACTGTTGATTCCCTTGTCGGCAGCCTGTTTGCGTCGGAATACGCCGACATCGGCGTCGCCCGTGCAACAATTCCCGAAGAGACAACACATGCCGCCGTAACGAAGGCCGCCATCGATGCGATCGGCGGGATGCGGCGATTTATCTCGAAGGGGGATATCGTCGTCGTCAAGCCGAACATCGGGTGGGACGGAACGCCCGAACTGGCCTCGAACACGAATCCCGAGGTTGTGGCTGGCGTGGTGAACCTCTGCTTCGACGCGGGTGCCAAAAAGGTAAAGATTTTCGACAACCCCTGCGTTGATCCTCGGAGAAGTTATCAGCAGAGCGGCATCGCCGACGCCGCATCGGCGGCCGGGGCGGAGGTCAGCTTCATGGACGATAGGAAGTTCAAGGATGTGGCGATAGGCGGTCGTTTTTTGAAAGAGTGGCCGCTCTATACCGATGTCCTCGAGGCGGACAAGGTCATCAATATCCCCATCGCAAAGGTCCACAACTCTGCCATCCTTACCCTGGGGATGAAAAACTGGATGGGGATCATGGGGGGATGGCGGGGGAGGGTTCACCAGAATTTGGATCAGGGTATTGCCGATATCTCGGAGTTCATGAAGCCCGCGCTGATCGTGCTGGATGGCATCCGGATCCTGACGGCCCACGGGCCGCAGGGGGGAGACCCCCAGTACGTCAAGACAATGAATACGGTGATAGCGGGCACCGATCAGGTAGCCGTCGATGCCTATGGGGCTGAGACGCTCTTCTATATCAAGGGAAGCAAACTGAGGTATGTGCGCATCGGCCATGAAACCGGTCTCGGTACGATGGACCTGTCACGGGTGGTTATCAAGAAAGTGTCTGTTTGATTGGTATCATCGCCTGATGATAAAGTAATGTGCAGTGGTCCCTGTTTGATCGGAAACCAGTGGCGTGGATCACAAGCGCGGGCCTATGAAGAAACATACCGTTCGCACCATCCGGCGGCTTTCCCAGGGGATATTCCTGCTCCTCTTCCTGTTCCTCTTCATCCAGACGGAGTCGAAGGGCCTGGACGAGCTGGGGTATCCGGTCAGGATCTTCCTCGATTTCGATCCCCTCATCGCCCTTTCAACGCTCCTCTCCGCCCATGCCATCGTGGCGGGGTTTCTCTTCTCTCTTGCTGTGGTTGTCCTGACCGCCCTTCTGGGGAGGGTCTTCTGCGGGTGGATCTGTCCCTTGGGGACGCTGCACGACGCGGTCGGTTTTTTCAGCAGGAGAAAGCCTGCCCCCGATCACCGTGACTGGCATCGGCTGAAATACTACATCCTCTTCTTTCTCCTCGCCTCTTCTCTCTTTACGGCCCAGCTGGCCGGCATCATGGACCCGATCAGCCTCCTGATCCGCTCACTCTCTCTCAGCGTCTACCCCCTGGTGAATTACATTGCCAGGGCCTTCTTCGATACCGTCTACGTCATGGACATGCCGGTGATCACCGACGGATCCGAGTGGGTCTACGGCATCCTGAAGCGGGCCGTCCTCTCGTTCGAACAGCCGTACTTTCTCCAGGGGATTGTTGTCGGCCTCTTGTTTTTCCTCATCCTGGGACTGGATCTCTACGAGAGGAGATTCTGGTGCAAGCATCTCTGTCCCCTGGGAGCGCTCCTCGGCATCTGCTCCCGCTACGCCCTCCTGAAGCGGTCGGTGAGCGAGGGGTGTACCTCGTGCGGCGTCTGCCGGAGAGTCTGTCCGAGCGGAGCCGTCATCGACAAGAATGGAACGTGGAGAGGATCGGAGTGCCTCTACTGCATGGACTGTGACGATCTGTGTCCCGAAGGGGCGATCGGTTTCGGGTGGAAGGGGAGCGGCGAGGGGGTGCCCATCGATCTGCCCCGCCGGAGTGTCTTGGTGTCTCTCATGGCGGGTGTCGCCGCCGTTCCGTTGTTGCGGATCGTCCCCCGGTCGAGGGGTGACTGGTTTCATCCCGCCCTGATCAGGCCCCCGGGTGCCCTGAAAGAGACGGAGTTTCTCAGACGGTGCATCCGCTGCGGGGAGTGCATGAAGGTATGCATCACGAACGGCCTCCAGCCAACCCTGTTGGAGGCGGGACTTGAGGGTATATGGACCCCCCGGCTCGTTCCGAAGATCGGGTACTGCGAGTTTCGCTGCACCCTCTGCGGCCAGGTGTGCCCCACGGGGGCTATACAAGAACTGACGGCCCGGGAAAAGGAACGGATAAAGATCGGCCTGGCGGTGATCGATACGGGGCGGTGTCTCCCCTACGCCTACGGCATACCCTGTCTTGTATGCGAAGAGATGTGCCCCACGCCGGAGAAGGCCATATGGCTGGAAGAGGTGAAGGTGCGGCCGCGCGAGGGTGAGGAGATTATCCTGAAGCGGCCGAAGGTGGATGCCGAGCGGTGCGTCGGCTGCGGGATCTGCGAGGCCCGCTGCCCCGTCCGGTCGCAGCCCGCGATCTATGTAATTACTGCGAACGAATCAAGATCGGAGGGCAACCGGCTCCTGCTCAATCCTTGAGTTTATAGAGATTCCTCCGGTCGTGAACAGAGGTTCAGTCTTCCCTTTCGAGGCCGCACAGGCGCGGGTCGTCCCGCGAGAGGATGTTGCACGACTGCATCGACTCATCGAATACGATGAGGGCCTCCCCGGTCTCGATCTGTCTTCTGACACTCTCTATCTTCCGCTCGAAGGGGACGTCGGTTTTCCCGTAGTCGGTTCCCTCGCGCGTGACGAATTCTTCGATGACCGCATCGAGGGTTTCAGGTGAGAGCTGATCATACGGGACCCTGACGATCCTCTTCCTGTCTCGTTCTCGGTTCATTTGCTCCGCCCGCCATGCCTGAGATTCGTGACCACAGACAGTTTCTTATCACATTTTTCCCCGCTTTCAAGAGAAACGGGACAACTCGGGCGTGTTATCCTGGAGGAGACGGGTCAGGAGCCATCCCTGCCTCCCTTCTTCAATCCCGTTACCCTTCGGCCGGCACCCGATGTACAACCGGCTGCGAAAAAGTAAACTTCTCCATCACCCATCCGAACCCCCCGGACGGCAGTTTGACGAACAGCCATTCCGGGGCGGTCCCGTGGATTTCCAGGATCGTTCCCTGGGGTACCTGGAGGATTATCGCGTGCTCCGCACCGGGACCCGATCGCACGTTCAACATAGGGGGAATGACCGTTATCTGACTGATTGCCGATGATGCGGATTGAGCAAGAGACTCTGTTGGGGGGTCCTCGTAGGGAGGATTCACAACGACATACCCCGATGGAACCCTGGTGTAGTAGACATTGCCGTAATAGTAATACGTAACTCCCCCGGTCCGAAACGTTACATATCCGGGGGGCAGTTCGACAACGACGGCCCCGACGGGCGGCGTTGTGACGATATATCCGCGGGGGAGAGGACGGTAGTACATTCCCTTGTGGTAATAATACTGACACCCCGCAATGGTCAAAAGGGCAAAACCGAGGGGGAGGAGAGGCCTGGTCCTGATGTGGGAATGATGATGGCGTGCGGAAGGAGGCGGATGATGCCTCCGGGAGGCGTAGGAGCGGGTATCCGGTGTCAAAATGGCGAAGATAAAAAGGACTGCAAACCCTGCCGCAAGAAACCTGGGGGTGAATCGTCGACGTTTTTCCATTGTGCAATGCCTCCTTTCCCGGTATGTCTATACAGTCGTTTGATTGTCCCGGAAGGTTACATCCACTGAATGGATGGGTTGATTCTTTGTTCGAAAGGTAATCCTGTTTCTGTGCAGATATCCCATTCCCCGCCATGTTTTTTGACGGGTGGCCCCGAAATCTCATGGCGCCGAACGGGGACTGTTTCGTGTGGACATGGATGCGTACCTTCGCACCGAGGAGGAGCGTGCACTCCGGTATTCGACAGCGGAGATGAGGGCAAGATCTGTTTTCCGCTACCCGGGGATGTCCCCATTACGGCGCGGTTTCTGTTCGACGGAGCGGTAAGTGACTGTTACCTGTCCAGTCTGACATTGCCGAGAAACACGATGAATTTCCGGAGCAGCTCTTCGTCGAAGCATTGCCTCATTCCCCGGTCGCGATCATCCTGTTTCCCATTGCCGTTTCCATTCCCCGGCCTGTCTTCCGGTCTTCCAATCATGATCTGCGCGGCCTTCATGGCGGGCATGGGGTCTTTGTATGGTCGGCGGGATGTCATGGCGTCAAAGACATCGACGATTCTCAACATCCTAGCCAGGGGGGGGAGGTTCTCTCCTTCAAGGTTCATGGGGTATCCCCCGCCGTGAAAGTTTTCATGATGGAACAGCACCCCTTTCTTGACAAAGGGCGGAAGTTCTGAGTCGATGAGCATCGCAAGGCTGTTGAGAGGATGACGCTTGACGATCTCCCACTCGATCTCCGTGAGATGCTCGTTCTTGTTGAGTATCTTGTGTGGGATAAACGCCTTGCCGATATCGTGCAGGAGGGCGCCGACCCCGCACTGATGGAGCAGTTCCAGTCGCTGATCGTCATCGAGCGTCTCACGATCCGGTTCGATTTGATCCAGGAGTTCGGGGTTAAATTTGAGAAATGCCACGGTAAACCAGAGAACCTTGGTGGCGTGTTCGTATGTCTGGTAATCGTGGCCGATCATCTTCGCCAGGGCCTGAAGAGACTTGGATTCCGTTATGAATGTCAGGGCGCTCTGGACCATGCTTTTCGTTCGATCCATCGTCCCCGAATCCATCACACCCAGCCCGAGTGACGTTTCAAATGCGTCCTTGAGGACGTGAGTGGAAACTTTTGTGAATATCGAAGCCTTATTGTCGTTCGAGGCGAACGTATCCTCAAGGATGGTCCCCAGATTGGCCTCGAGGTGCTGTTCATACTTGAACTCATCGTCGAGGTTTATATAGACCTCTTTTGTCCCGCCTTCGGTGAGTCTGGCAAGCTGTTCCGGGCTGACCTTGTTTCCTTCCAATGCCCAGAGAATAAACCGCCCCTCGGGGGAACGCATATAGATCTGGAAATCCGGCAGGGTCCCCGGGATGAGCGCGCAGGGAGGGATGGCCTTATACCTGTCTTTATCCATGTGATAATCTCTACATCTAAAATAAATTCAGCCGCCTGCTTACACTGCGTCCTGGAGGCACGCATGGCAGAGGATACCCTTCATTTCGACACAAACAAATCGAAACTTAAAATATTTCTGGGGGGCATGAGCAAAAAAGACGTGCCCCCATGAAGATTTTGCGGAAGGGAAGATTCCGGTCGAATGCATGCGCACCCTTCGTCGAGAGACAATCGATTACTGCGGCTTGAAGGGATCAGCAGAATGCCCTTGACAGGGCATTGCAATGGGGTTAGTGGCTTGGCATGTTCTGTCTATGAAACCTATCGCGGCTCTTTATGAACGGTTGGAATAACCGGGAACGGATGGTAATCTGGTGAAGGCGTCAAACCGGCTGATTGGCTGTCTCCTCCGTGACGGTTCGTCGGCTGTGTGAACAAGAAAGAGACGACACATCAAACTTGTCTTGGGGCCTCCGGGTCGGTTCAGGAAGGATTGCACGCTTCCTGTTTGGATCGATGGATGAGGGCAAGTGGCAGGAGGGACGGAATGCAACCCTCGAAATATGCACATACAAATCATCTTATTCACGAACGCAGCCCGTATCTGCTGCAGCACGCCCACAATCCCGTAGAATGGTATCCGTGGGGAAGGGAGGCGTTGGAGAAGGCCCGGAAGGAAGGCAAGCTTATCATCGTGAGCATCGGTTACGCGGCCTGTCACTGGTGCCACGTCATGGAGCACGAGAGCTTCGCCGACGAAGAGGTCGCGGAGTTCATGAACGACCATTTCGTGGCTATCAAGGTCGACAGGGAAGAGAGACCCGACATCGACCAGGTGTATATGGCCGCCGTGCAGCTGATTGCCGGTGCGGGGGGATGGCCGCTCAATTGTGTCGCCCTGCCTGACGGGCGACCTGTGTACGGCGGTACGTATTTTCCCAAGGCACAGTGGGTCGCTATGCTCACGCAGGTATTACGTTTTGTGGAACAATTTCCTGATAAAGCGGAGCGGCAGGCCCGGGCGCTCACCCAGGGAGTGCAATCCGACGAAACGGTGTACGTGACCGCGGAAGAGGCGGAATATACCGTAGATGATCTCCAGCGCACCTTTGCCGCCTGGAAAGGCGCTATCGATTATACCCACGGGGGGCACTGGGGAGCTCCCAAATTTCCCCTGCCCGCCGGCTACAAGTTTCTGCTGCACTATTACCACCTGACCCGGGATGCGGACGCGCTGAGGGCCGTCACCACCACCCTGGACAAGATCGTCGGCGGCGGCATCTACGACCAGATCGGCGGGGGGTTCGCGCGGTATTCCACCGATCCGTACTGGAAGGTTCCGCATTTCGAAAAGATGCTGTATGACAACGCGCAGCTCGTCAGTCTGTATGCTGCCGCTTATCAGCACATCAAGGATCCCCGATATGGCCTCGTCGTCAGGGAAACCCTGGATTTTATACATAGAGAGATGACATCACCGGAAGGGGGTTTTTATTCCTCCTTTGACGCCGACAGCGAGGGCGAGGAGGGAAAATTCTACGTATGGACCAAGGGGGAATTGCAGGAGGCGCTCGGCGATAAGGCCGATCTCATTATCGACTATTACAGCGTTACGGAAGAAGGAAACTGGGAGAAGGGGCGGAATATCCTGTTTCGATCCGGGGGGGACAAGGAGATAGCGGCCAGGCACAAGATCACGGAGGACGAATTGGGGCGGCGAGTGCACGAGGCGAAAGAGATATTATTGAAGAAAAGGGCCGGGCGAATTCGACCGGGGCTCGATGACAAAATCCTCACCTCGTGGAATGCCCTGATGCTGAGGGGATATGTCGATGCCTACCGGGTTTTTGACAGGAAAGACTATCTGGAAAGGGCCCTGAAGAATGCCGCATTTATCAGCGAAAAAGTCAAGGCCCCCGATGGCGGAATGAGCAGAAGTTTCAAGAACGGAACGGCCGCCGTCAACGCGTTCCTGGACGATTATGCCTTTACCGTTTCCGCCTTTATCGCCGCGTATCAGGCTACCTTTGATGAAAGATGGCTGCAGGAGGCGCGGCAATTGGCTACCTACGCCCTTGACCATTTTTATGACAGAGGCAGCGGGATGTTCTATTATACCTCGGATGGAGACCATGCGCTGATTGCCCGCAAGATGGAGGTCACCGACAATGTGATTCCCTCTTCAAATTCCGAGATGGCCAAGAATCTCTTCGTCCTGGGACACTATCTTTACGACGATGAGTATATCCGGAAGGCGACGAGGATGTTGAATAATGTACGGGAAGGTGCCGCAGGAGGCGGCGCCTATTACGCCAATTGGGACATCCTGATGGCCTGGTCTGCCGGGGGGGTCTGCGAAGTGGCCATTGTGGGGGAAGAATCCGAGGCCAGAAGAAAAGAACTTGACCGGCATTACCTGCCCACGGTGCTTATCTCAGGCGGAAAGAGTGAAGGGACACTGCCGTTACTCGAAAACAAGCTGATAGAGGGGCAAACCACAATCTATGTCTGCCGGAACAGGATGTGTCAAAGTTCGGTGACCGGGGTGGCAGAGGCATTGGAACAAATCCTCACATAACAGGCGCAGTCATCCGTGGTCGGTTGTGCCGCAAAAAAAGGGGTTGCGATTTACCGCAACCCCTTGATTTTCTGGTGGGCCCTGTCGGGTTCGAACCGACGACCTACTGATTAAGAGTCAGTTGCTGCTACCAGCTGAGCTAAGGGCCCGTGTATTGTTGCATGGCCGAATGTATGGCGCGCCCGGAAGGATTCGAACCTTCGACCAACAGATTCGAAGTCTGCGACTCTATCCAGCTGAGCTACGGGCGCTTTTTCCTTGTGCAGGCAGCGCCCCTGCCTCCAAAGGGCTGCCCCAAGAAAAATTGACTTTCCTATCTATTCTTTTGAATCCCGTTCGTCAAGGATTATTTCAGATTTTTTTCCCGGGTTCCAGACCAAAATTCCGTTTTCAGGTGGCATGCAACGTCGTGCCCACCGCCCCGTTCTTCGAGATGGGGTGTCACCGTCTCGCAGATATCCATGCGGTACGGGCACCGGGGGTGAAAGGAACATCCGGAGGGCGGATCCGTCGGACTGGGGATGTCCCCGCCCAGCCGTATCCTGTCCTTTTTGTGCGCGGGATCGGGGATGGGGACGGCGGAGAGGAGGGCCTGCGTGTAGGGGTGGAGGGGGCCGTTGTACAGAGATTCCCTGCCCGCGAGTTCCACGATCTTCCCCAGGTACATGACGGCGATCCGGTCGCTGATATGTTCCACGACACTCAGGTCGTGGCTGATGAAGAGGTAGGTGAGGTCGAACTCTTTCTGCAGGTCTTTCAAGAGATTGAGTATCTGTGCCTGTATGGAGACGTCCAGGGCCGAGACGGGTTCATCTGCAACGATCAGTTCGGGATTGAGGGAGAGGGCCCGGGCTATCCCGATGCGCTGTCTCTGCCCGCCGCTGAATTCGTGCGGGTAGCGCCCCATCTGCTCTCTGCTGAGTCCCACAACCTCCATCAGTTCGGCGACCCTGTCCCCGTCTCCCTTTCCCCGGGACAGGTTGTGTATGGTGAGCGCCTCTCCCACGATGGCCCCTGCGCTCATTCGCGGATTGAGCGAAGAATAGGGATCCTGGAATATCAGTTGTATCTTTCGGCGAAAGGCCTTGAGCTCTTTGCGGGAATAGGTGAGGATATCCTCCCCCTTGAAGATGATCTTCCCGGCGGTCGGTTCCTCGAGGCGGGTGATAAGGCGGCCGAGCGTGGTCTTGCCGCACCCCGATTCCCCTACCAGGCCGAGGGTTTCCCCCCTGAAGATCTCCAGGTCCACCCCGTCCACGGCCCGTGCCGTCTTCCGCCCCCCCGAGAGGAAGCCTCCCCGGACGGGAAAGTACTTTTTCAATCCTTCGATCTGCAACAAGGGCGTATCCATCGGCACTGATCCTTGCATCCTATCGGTATTTCCAGCATCGCACCTGGTGGCCGGGGGAGTGCTCCGCCAGCTGCGGTTCCTGCTCGGCGCATATATCCATGACGTCGGGGCAGCGGTTCCGGAAACTGCACCCCGAGGGGAGTTCGTAGAGGTTCGGGACGGTCCCGGGGATCGCTGTAAGGTACCCATTTTTCTTTGAGGCCTTCTTAGGTGTCGATTCCATAAGTCCCCTGGTATAGGGATGAAGCGGCGTGGAGAAGAGATCGGCCGCGCTGCAGTACTCTACGATCTTTCCCGTGTACATCACAGCGACATGCCGGGCCATCTGTGCGACCACCCCCAGATCGTGGGTTATCAGCATGACCGATGTCCCCACCTCTTCCTTCAGTCTGTTTATCAGATCGATGATCTGTGCCTGGATGGTCACATCGAGGGCCGTTGTCGGTTCATCGGCGAGCATCAGCTCGGGATTGCAGGCGAGCGCCATGGCTATCATGACCCGCTGGCGCATCCCGCCGCTCATCTGGTGGGGATAGCTCCTGAGGGTCTCGCGGGTGGGTGACAGGCCGACGAGCCT
>Ga0209269_1000667_pt1 | contig 27867 bp, 32 predicted proteins | sample MTBAKMMethaMetaG_FD_187455 | JGI IMG/M metagenome (GOLD analysis project Ga0209269, IMG submission 187455) | Enrichment culture microbial communities from Arthur Kill intertidal strait, New Jersey, USA, that are MTBE-degrading - MTBE-AKM (Arthur... | ecosystem: Environmental > Aquatic > Marine >... | reverse complement strand
AAAATTTCGTTTAAAATTGTTATAGCGCCGGGAATGGCACTCGACCGGTTCGTGTACTGTTACCTCGTCTACGGTGAGACGATTACCCTTATCGACACCGGGGTGGCCGGATGCGAGACGCAGATCTTCGATGCCATCAGGTCCGCCGGCCGAGACCCCTCAGAGATTGCATCGATCATCCTGACCCACGCGCATCCCGATCATATCGGGGCAGCACGGGCGATCCAGAGGGCGACCGGCTGCACGATCGCTGCACACCCGGCCGAACGGGGATGGATCGAGGACGTGGATCTTCAGAACCGCGAGCGTCCGGTGCCGGGGTTTGCCTCACTGGTCGGCGGACCGGTGCAGGTCGATCGCGAACTCGCCGACGGAGAGATCATAGCGCCCGATAAAACTCGGGACATGAACCTCAACGTGCTCCATACGCCGGGCCATTCCCCGGGATCCATCTCGCTCTTTATGCAGAGCGAGGGGGCGCTCTTCTCCGGCGACGCACTACCGGTGGCGGGAGAACTCCCGGTCTATGACGACGCCATTGCGTCGGTACAGTCCATAAAACGGCTCCGGGGGCTTGCCGGCATTCGCGTGGTTCTCTCGGCATGGGATAAACCGAGGAGGGGGCGGGAGGCATATCTTCAGATGGACCGGGCGCTTGCATATCTCCAGAGGATCCACACAGCCGTACGTGCAGGCAGCGGTGAAGGTCCCACCGACCTGACGGAACTCACCAGAAAAACTGCCGCTTCTCTCAACCTGCCCCCACAGGCGGTAAATCCGCTGCTCGCCCGCACCTTTGCAGCAAACCTGCAGGTGCGGGACCAGAAGAACCTGCTGGAAGATTTCCAGAGATAAAGATCAGCATGCGGGCACGCAAGGAGCAGACAGCCCGGAATATTTGATACCTGTGATTCCCGGCTCTGCCGCTCCTGCAGGAGATGCGTCCACCACCCCTGATCAGCCATTTTTACCCGCTTCACCCCCATCCTGCCAGAGGAGCCATTTTTTCCGTGATCCTGCATTTCCGTATTCACCCGCCGCACAATTTCCCTGATGATGCCCGGCGACGACGGGCAGATCGCCAAAAATTATTTTTAATTTAACTTTGAATTGACCATACCTTACAAATCAAAAAGAGAATATTTAAATTGTGATTCTGATAATAACCCTGCATGGATGGAATGGCCCGGACAGGTACGGCGGAGAGGAGTCTGACACTCCAGATCCCCATATTCTACAAGCTCTTCGTGAGCATGCTCTTTGTAGCGGTGATCCCGATCGCCCTGATCGGTCTCATGGCGGCCGGCGACACGGGCGGCATCGTGTCAAGCATCGGTCTGCCGGCGACGATCTTCCTCCTGACGCTCGTGACGCTCTCCATCGTGGTGATGTGGAGCTTCTTCCTTGCAAGCAGCATCACAAGCCCCATCACCCAGCTCTCAGAGGTCGCACGCTCGGTCTCCATGGGCGACCTGAAGAACTCCGAGGTGCACGTGATGACCAACGATGAGATCGGGGACCTCGCCTCCTCGTTCAACAGGATGATCAACTCCTACAAGATCCTGGATGCGCTCTCGCGGGAAGAGGGTGAGTGAGAGGAGACGCCATGGCGCTGAACGAGCGTTTGACTGCGGTCCTCAGGGAAGACCTCGGCCCTTCGGCCGGGATCGTGCTCTTAAAGTGCACGAAGAAGTCTCTGGGCAAAAGCCCTGCAGACCTCACCCCGGCCGATCTGCCGGCGCTTGCGGAGGCATGCCACCGGGCGGTCGGACCGGCACTCGGCGAGAACGTCGCCGCACGGATCAGGCAGGACATCCTCGCCCTGAAGGCATAGGACGGTTGGTATGCTCACGTTCGCACTTGGCAAACTCCTGATTGCAGGGGCAATCGGCGCCTGCGTCGCTGGACCCGACGGCCGGGTGCGCGGGGAGGCGGGCGCCGCCGACTGGGAGGCGGCGGCCCCCCTCATCCCGGCGGCTGCGGTATCCTGGAACAGCCTTGCAGGAGACCTCGGGGCGGATGGATTCGCCGGCGTCCTCATCGAAGCGGGCGGCGGCGTCCTGCTCATGATGCCCCTCCCTGGCGGCGACGTCCTCGCCGTCCTCCTCGAACCCGGCGCCAATCCCGGGCGCGTCCGCTACGAGATGAAGAAGAACCTCGACCTTATCGCATCGGTGATATGACAACCACACTCCCCGAAGGGACCAGCCTTGGCATGATGGAGGCCCCGCTCTCCTGGGTATACTCGCATACCGCACGGTTTCTCGGAAAAGTGCGGATTTTCGTCCAGGAAGGCGAGGGGTTCATGCTGATCAGGCGGGGCGAGGCGCTGGCGTACTGTTTCAGGCACGGGAGCATCACCCTTCGCGGCAACGCGGCAAAGGAGTACCTGCTCTCGCAGGACGCGGTCAAATTTTCGCTCTGCAAATACACCGAGGAGGAATTCGACCGGGCGGCGGCATGGTGCCGCGACCACGGCGTCCCGGTCCACGATCAGGGCAGAGCGGTTCAGGAGGCATCGTTACCCCCCTCCAGTGCCCCTCCTGCCACGCCCCCGGTCTCGTCCCGGCCCGCTCCCGGGCCTGAAGCAGGCGTTTTGATGGTGGCGGAGTGCCTGGGCACAGATCTCCACGTCATCTCGGGCTCCCGCCCTGCAGGCCTTGCCTGCAGCAGGGTTCTCGCAGCGATCGAATCAGCCCGGACCCTTGCCGGGGCCGTACACGCCGGGGCGTTCTCCGGCGTGATTCTCGAAACACCAGATGGAGTACTTATCGCCGCCCCGACTGAGGAAGGGGCGGTCTGCGTCCTTGCCGAGGGAGGCATCCCGATCGGCCGGGTCAGGTCGATGCTCGCCGCCATCATGCCGGAAAGATAATCCGGTATCGGGGCCTATTCTGACTTGAACCCGATGACACGCCTTTTCACATATTATCCTGAAGATTTTGGAGAGCTGCCGGTCGACGTCATCCATATGGACCTCACCTTCTCGGTCCGGGACGACCACACCGAGGTCGCCTCGCGGATGCAGGTGCGGGTGAAGGACGCACCGGTCTCCTCCCTCGACCTCAATGCCCGGAGCCTCGAGGTGCTTGCCGCACAGTGCGAAGAGTACCCGGCGGCGATCAGATATGACCGGAAAAACCACCGTCTCTCCTTTATCTTCGACGCACCCCTCCTCCCGGGCACCGAACTCCACCTCGCCGCCCGCACCCGCTGCCGCCCGTCCAGCCATATCCTCGAAGGACTCTACTATGACGAGACCCCGGGCGGTGCGCCGCCGACCCAGATCACCCAGTGCCAGCAGTGGGGGTTCCAGCGGATCGTCCCGTGTTTCGACGACATGACGGCAAAGTGCACCTACACGACGACGATCATCGCCGACGGGCGCTATACGAATATCATTTCAAACGGCGACGCCCTCTCCAGGAGAAAACCGTGCGGGAACGGGCGGGTCGCCATCACCTACGACAACACCACGACCCCGATGGCTCCGTACCTCTTTTTCCTGGGCGTGGGCACCTATGCAACATTCTCCAGACCCTTCGAGTACCCGGACGGCCGCACCTTCACCCTCGAACTCCTCGTGCCGCCGGGATCAGACGAAGAGATCGCACGGCAGGCGCTGGAGGTGCTGGCAGACGGCGTCCTCTGGGTGTACCTCTTCACCGGGCCTGAACGCTACCAGGACATCCCCCTGCGCCAGAAACTCTGGGACCTCTGCCATGAGCGCGATCAGGCAAGAGACGCCGGGGATGTAGAGCGCCTCGCCGCCCTGAGGGCCGCGCTCGCGGAGGGCGTGCAGGCGATCGTGCCGGGTTATGCCTACACCGGGACGGTCTACCGCGAGATCGGGATGCAGAACTCGGACTACGGCGGGATGGAGAACGTCGGCAACACCACGATCACCACCAACCGGATCATGCCCTTCCCGGCGATGACCGACCATGCCTACGAGTATATGGTGCGGGTGAAGGTCCACGAGTATTACCACAACCTCAACGGCTCTGAGGTGACCGGAAAGAGCCCGTTCGAGCTCTGGCTCAACGAGGCGGTGACCGTGCACATCGAGAACGCCCACTTCGGCTTCCTCTTCGGGGATGACTATGCCCGCATCCAGACGGTGATCGACCTGATCTCGCCTGAGGGCGGAACCTTCGCCCTCGACGCAGGGGCCGCCGCCATGCCGATCGAGCCCGACGGCTTCAATGACCCGAACGAACTGATCACCGGCGTCACCTATGTGAAGGCCCCGGAATTCGTCAGGATGATCGAGACCCTGATGGGAAAAGAGGCCTTCGCGCGCTCGCTCGATCGCTACCACCGACGCTTCGCCCACGCCAATGCCTCGCGGCAGGACTGGCTCGATGCGATCGGGGAGGTCGCAGGCAGGCGTTTCGACGATATGGCCCGGGTCTGGCTGAAGCAGACAGGCTTTCCGGTCGTCAGGATGACGCACCGGTATGACCCTGACGCCAGGACCTGCAGGATCGCCCTCGAGCAGGAGACGCCCGCAGGCGCCGAACCCTGGACGTTCCCGTTTGTCGTGGCACTGGTGGACAGAGAGGGGCGCGACCGTGCCGAAACGACGCACCTTGTCACCGGGCGGCATGAGGAGATCCTCTTTGAGGACGTCGACGCACCGGCCTTTGTCGCGGCAAACCGGGGCTACTCGTTCTACGGTCGGGTGGTCGACGACGCAACCCCGGACGAGCGGCACCTCCGGGCCCGGCATGATGCCGATCTCGTCGGGAGGTTCTGCGCTTTCCAGTCGCTTGCCGGGGCCGAGATGCTCAGGCTCCTCGAGGATCCCGGTGCGGTGCCGTCCCCGGCGTTCTGCGACCTGTACTATGACCTGATCGCCGACCGGTCCCTGATGTCAGCCGCCGGCGGGCAGTTCCTGACGGTCTTCGAGTCGGTGGAAGAGCCGCGTTTTGCCCACCGCTACACGCTCCTCCACACGGCGCGTCGGCGCCTCCTGCAGGGGATCGCCGGGCGGCACCAGGACGGGCTGGTGGACCTCTACCGCAGCTACGCCGCCGCCCCGGCAGGAAGGAGCCCTGCGGCGATAAAGGAGCGGCAGGTGAAAAACCTGATTCTCCAGACGCTCGCCCCTCTTGACACCCCACCGGTCCACGCCCTGATCAGGGAGCAGTTCGAGACGGCGGCGAATGCCACCGATCGCCTCGTGGCGTTCTCGGCCTATATGGACTCTTCAGCACCTGACAGGGATGAGGTCTTCGACCTCTTCAGGGTGCGGTCTGAGGGCGACCTGGTCTCATGGGAGACCTTCCTTGCCGCCGTCGCCGGCATCAGGGCGCCCGACTCCCTTTCCCTGATACAGAAAGCGGCGGCATCTCCCTCCTTCAGGATAGAACAGTCCAACGACCAGCGTGCCCTTTTTGGACGGTTTGCCCGCAACCGGCCGCTCTCCCTTGAGACCGCGGAGGGGAGGGAGTACCTGGGCGAGGCGCTCTCAGGGCTGGCCGTGATCAACGAGTACAATACCGTCGGGGCGCTGGAGGTCTTCGGCGCCCTCGATCAGATGGGTGAGGACGATCAGGCCCCCCTCGTCGCCGTCCTCCTCCGGATCATGCGGGCCGCAGACCCGCAGGAACAGCCGAGCGTGTACAACACGGCGCGGCGCCTCCTCCATGGGGCACCGCATGCGGTGGCGGCGTATATCAGGTCCTTTGGCCCGGCCCCCGAACTCGCCGACCTGCCGCACCCCGGGCCAGTCGAGGACATCGCGAATGAACAAATATGATCTTTGATGAACAAATATTTTTTATTATATTTTTCATACTCAATTCAATGTTGTCGCGGCCGATTTCAATTTAAACAGAATATGACAGGAACAAACGTATTATCCCCAAAAATTGATTCACGAATCCCTTTTTGCCCAATTAAAACAGAATATGCCAATTTTGGCCAAATTAAACCCTCTCTTTCCTTTTTCTTGCGCGTTTAATCAATTCAAATTGAAATCTGACCAATTATAGAGCGCAGAACCAATCGAGGGCATAAGAGAGGCGTACTGCGGTTGTGGGTATTAAAATCGGTTTAAATCGGGCTTCGTTGGATTTGGACGGAATTTCAAAGAAATTGTATAAATTAGGCGATTAATTGACATCATAAATCAATTCAGAACAAAATTTGGGGTTTTTATCATGATCGAGGAGAGGTGTCTTGATGGAAATTTTTAAATCCTGAATATGTGTTGTAATTACATCAATGCCTCCAGAGTTCTCTCCGGAGGGGGTTGTGATAAAAATGACTGAGACCGATATCCGCAATCAGGCTGACATGCTTAACGTGAACGAGACCGTGAACTACTGGGACTCTCTCTCTGACGATGAGATCATCAAGAAATACAATGAGCAGGGTTCCTGGGGGCTTTACACCAGTGTCGATCTCAAGGACTGCGACCCGGCGGCGATCAGAGACGCCGACCTCATCAAGCGGTTCATCGTCGAGCTCTGCGACCTCATCGACATGAAGCGCTTCGGCGAGCCGACCGTCGTCCACTTCGGCCCGTGCGCCAAGGTTGCCGGCTACTCCATGACCCAGCTCATCGAGACCTCCCTGATCTCCGGTCACTTCGCCAACGACACCAACGCTGCCTACCTCGACATCTTCTCCTGCAAGGCCTACGGCCCCAAGCAGATGGCCGAGTTCTGCAAGAAGTTCTTTGGCGCCAGCTCGATGACCACCCACGTGCTCTTCAGAGACTGAAGATCACACCCCTTCCCTTTCTTGTTCTTTGCCCGTTCGGGCCTGTTTCTCGCACCGCCGCCGGTCAGGCAGGGCGTCTTTTTGCGTGAGGATCTCCGGAAAAGCAGACCGACCTCACGCGATAGACGGCGACGGTCATAACCGGATCAGGATCGACCGCTCCTCGGTATAGCGGTCGAGCGCCCGCGGCCCGTTCTCTCTCCCGATGCCGCTCCCCTTCGTCCCGCCAAACGGCGCTTCCGGCGGGATTTTCAGGTGCTGGTTCACCCAGACGATCCCGGCCTCAAGGTCCCGGCAGCCGCGTTCTGCCCGCTCCAGGCTTTTCGTCCAGATCGAGGCGCCAAGGCCGTACGGCGTCGAGTTCGCCCCTTCGATCGCCTCATCGAGATCGTGCACCTCGATCACCGGCAGGATCGGGCCGAAGACCTCCTCGCGCAGGGGCAGGGCGCCCGCGGGCAGGTCGGTGACGACCGTCGGCGTAAAAAACCAGCCCTTTGTACCGGTCGCCGCCCCGCCGGTAAGGAACCGCGCCTCGCCGGAGAGATCGTCTGCGATCTGCTGCATCCTCTCGTAGCCCGCGGCATTGTTCAGCGGACCCATCCCGACACCGGCCCCCATGCCGTCGCCGACGACGATCCGCTCCGTCTTCTCCTTCACAAGTGCCCTGAACCGGTCGGCAACGCTGGAAAAGACGTACACCCGTTTGACGGCGGTGCAGACCTGTCCGCAGTTGTAGAACCGGCCCCTGACCACACCGGCAGCGGCCTCTTCGAGATCGGCATCGTCACAGACGATCGCGGGGTCGCTCCCGCCGAGCTCCAGGGTCAGGTGCTTCATCGTGGGCGCCGCCGCCTCGGCGACATGCCGCCCGGTCCCGGCCTCCCCGGTGAACGAAACCTTCCTGACCGCCGGGTGGGTGACCAGCGCCTCCCCGAGGCTCTCCCCGGGTCCGGTGACGATGTTGAGCACGCCCGGCGGCAGCCCGGCCCTGACGAAGAGTTCACCGATCTCGAGGGTGGTGAGTGGCGTCGTGCTCGCAGGTTTGAGCACCATGGTGTTTCCGGCCAGGAGCGCCGGCCCGATCTTCCACCCGGCGATGATCACCGGCATGTTCCAGGGCACGATCCCGACGCAGACGCCCAGAGGGCGCTTCTCGATGACGATCCGGCCATAGGCCTTCGTCGCCATCGTCTCTCCGTGGAGCGACGAGGAGAGCCCGGCATAGTATTCCAGGATGTGCGCGAACCCCCGCACCTCGTCGGTCGCCTCCCTGAGGGGTTTGCCCTGCTCGGCGACAAGGAGGGCCGCCAGACGTCCGACCTCCTCCCGCACCAGGGCGGCGGTCCGGGCGAGCACCCTGCCGCGCTCCAGCGCCGGCACTTCAGACCACCCGGCGAGAGCGCCCTCAGCCGCCTCGACCGCCGCGCCGGCGTCTTCGGCCCCGCCCAGCGGGACGCTCCCGATCTCAGCCCAGGTGGCCGGGTTGACGACGCCCATCGTCCGCCCTGACGAGGCGTCAGTCCATGCACCCCCGATCAGCATCTTCATCATGGAAAAAACCTATCTTTTAAGAGAAATAGACTTTTCCCACGATCGGCGTCCCATGAACCGATCATCCACGGAGCATCCGGATGGACTGGAAACGAAAGACAACACTCCAAACATTTCTCGCGCAACCGCAGATCGGCGTCACCGATATCCCGGACGACGTGCTCGAACGCTATAACCGGGCGTTCACCCATCGCTCCTATGCCCACGAAAACCCCTTCGGCCTCCTCCCCTGCCCGGACTACGAGCGCCTCGAATTCCTGGGGGACCGCATCCTCAATTTTATCGTCGCCGAGTACCTCCTCTGCACCTTCCAGTGCTCCGAAGGAGCGCTTTCAAAGAGGATGGAGGCGACAAAGAACGAACACCTCGGCACGATCGTCCCGGGCACCGGCATCGGGCTCGAAAACCTCATCCTCCTCGGCGTCGGTCAGCCCCTCATCCCCTCGATCATCGCCGACGTCTTCGAGGCGTTCATCTGCGCCCTCTACCTCCATCTCGGCCTGGACAGGACACGATCGATCGTCCTCGGGCTTGTCGCCGACGATATCCTCCACTTCGACCCGAGCGGAAACACGATCGGCCGCCTTCAGGAACGTCTCCAGCAGGAGCGCCTCGGCCTCCCTGAGTACCTGATCGTCTCCAGGGACGGCCCTGACCACGACCCGACATTTGTCAGCGCCGTCACCGTCGCCGGGCACTTCTCCGCCTTCGGCAGCGGTGGGAGCAAGGCCGGCGCAAAAAAAGAGGCTGCACGGGTCGCCCTCGAGGTGCTCGAAACACCCTCGTGAGCGGTTCACCCGAGGACGTCGGGCTCTTCAAAGTCCTGGAGCTCGTCAAGGAAAGGCATCAGCCCGGTGAGATAGGGTGTCCCCTCGATCTCGCCCACCATGACGATCTCGATCATGATCGGGAGGTCCTTGAGCCTGATATCAAAGGCATACGGGTCGTACTCCCGGGCAAACTTCAGAAACGCCTCGACGGAAACAAAGGGACGGTCCGACTCGGGCACACCCGCATACGCCTTCTCATCGCCCTCAAGGTCTCCTTTTCGCGCCATCTCCTCCTCGAAGTAGATGATAGAACGCACTGTGTAGCAGTTCGAGAGCCGCTGGAGTTCGAGGATGTCGATTCTCGCCCCGGGCTCGATGCCGAGGGCGGCAAACTTCTCCTGGACGGTCGCGCCGTTCAGGTCATGAAATGCACATTTCTCTGACATAATCTCTCCACATTATGATTCAAGATAGCACCGACACCGCCCGATCGTCACGGCCATCAGGGCGGCGAGGATCGCAGTAACGGCGAATGCCGCAGAAAAACTCTCCACTTCGGCGACTACGCCGGCAACGAACGGTAAGAGCGTCATCCCGGCATAGCTGGAGGCGTTGAAGAGCCCCATGATCGCTCCCTGCTGTCCGGGATTCGCCGCAAGATAGTTGATCTGGGCGATCATCACCACACCGGCGATCCCCCCGATGAACACGAACGCCGCCGGCGTAAAGAACGAGAGCGCCACCCCCGCCGCCATCAAAACGGCAGAGACCCTGATCGTCGGGATCGGGGCAAGGTGAACCCTTGACGCCGCAAGGGAGGCGACGATCGTCGCCACGTTCATCAGCCCGAGCTGCACTCCCAGGTTCGCCGCTGACTCGCCGGTGAAGTCGGGGTAGAGGGCGGTCACCACCCCTGTCGCCCCGATCAGCACGATCGCCGAGATGTAGAGCCAGAAATTATCTCTGCCGACGCCGAGCAGGTCGGCCCGCCCCCGCCCCGGCCCGGCCGTCTCCCCCACAAAGACCGTCATCAGCAGAGGAACTGCCGTGAAGGCGGTGAAGACGATGACCCCGCCAAGCACCCCCACAGGCACGGTGAGCCAGCCGGCCAGGACAAGACCGGAGACCAGCCCGAGGTTCAGGGCGGCGATGAAGTTGCCGCTCATCCCCTCGTGGTCGGGCTGGAGATTGATCCAGGACATCGCCGCAGGCACGAAGAGGCCGGCGGCGACCCCCTCCACCGCACGGATGACGAGCAGGGCGACGGGATCTGATATGACTAGGATCAGGGCGCCGCTCACGAGGGTGAGCACAAGCCCGGCCCGGAGCAGCGGCACCCTCCCGATACGATCAGAGAGGATTCCGGCCGGAATGACCGTCAGCATCGCCCCAAAAAAATACGCCGAATAAATGGCGCCCTGCAGGGCGGTGCCCTCAGCCAGCGAGGGCAGGACCGGCACCACGGCGTTTGAGAGCGCCATGACGGCAAAGACACCGAGCAGGAGGGGGAGGCGCTGCTTCATCTGAATTATACCATACGGTAGGTCTCGAGGTTCAGGGGCGAGCGCGTCTCGATGTGGAAGCGCTTGTAGATCGAACTGGCAAGGTCGATCGTGCTGTTCTCGTCGCCGTGGATCGTAAAGATCTTCTCAGGCCTCGGCTGGATATGCTGGATAAAGCCCATCAACTGTTTCCGGTCTGAGTGGCCGGAGAAACCGTCGACGGTATCGATGTCCAGTTTCACGACCATCGTCTCCCGGTTGCCGACCGGGATCTCGCGCCAGCCTTTCTGGAGGCGGCGGCCGAAGGTCCCTTCGGCCTGGTAGCCGACGAAGACGAGCGTGTTGCGCTCGTCAGGGGCGAGGGCGTAGAGGTACTCCATCACCGGACCGCCGCTGAGCATGCCGCTGGTGGTGACGATGACACAGGGGTCGCCGCCAATCACCTTCTCGCGCAGATCAGACGAGTCGACCTGCACAAAGCATTCCGCAAGGAAGGGGTTCATGCCGTCCCTGAAGATCTGGTTGCGGAGGTCCGCATTGAGATACTCCGGGTAGGTGGTATGGATCGCCGTCGCCTCCTTGATCATGCCGTCGAGATAGACCTTCACCCGCGGGATCTTCTCCTTTCTCATCCCCTCTTCGAGGGCGAGCATAACCTCCTGGGACCGACCGACGGCGAAGGCAGGGATGATCACCTTGCCGCCCCGCTCGATCGTCCGCGTCACGATATCGTAGAGTTTTGCCTCCGCGTCCTCGCGGGCCGGCTGGAGGGCATTTGCCCCGCCGTAGGTGCTCTCCATGAACAGGGCTTCGAGGCGGGGGAAGGTCGAGACCGCCGGGGAGAAGAGACGGGTCTTCTGGTAGTTGAAGTCCCCGGTGAAGGCGATGTTGTAGAGGCCGTCGCCAAGGTGGAAGTGGGCGATCGCCGAACCGAGGATATGACCGGCATTATGGAAGGTGAGTTTGATATCAGGCGCAATGTCGGTGACCGAACCATAGTTGAGAGTGATCGAGTGCTTGATATACTCTTTCACCTCGTTTGAGGTGTACGGCTGTCTCCCGCTCTCCTTTTTGACGACGTCGAGGTAGTCGAGCTGGAGCATGGCGGCCAGGTCGCGTGTCGGGGGGGTCGAGTACACCGGGCCGTCATAACCATATTTAAAGAGAAGAGGGACGAGTGCGCAGTGGTCAAGGTGGGCATGGGTGAGGACGACGGCGTCGAGCGAGGAGAGGGGCGAGATCTCGGGGACGTAGAGGTACGGGGTGCTCGTCGTGCTCCCGGGCTTTTCGCCGCAGTCGATGAGGACCCGACTCTCGGGCGTCGTCAGCAGGAACGCCGCCCGTCCGACCTCGCGGCAGCAGCCGAGGGTCGTGACCCGCACCCACTGGTCCTTTGCGATCACGTCACGGTGGATCCGCCGGCCGATCGTGCGCAGGAACGTCTTGCGCTCGTCCTTGACCGACCTGAGGTACTGACGGACCTGTTTGACGGTCGAGCTCTCGATCGGCGGGGTGCGGACCACTTTGGGGGTCCAGCAGGTACTCTTGGTGATGTCGCGCAGCGTCGCCCCGTTTTTTCCGATGACAATGCCGGGCTTTTCCGCTTCGATCAGCACCTCGCCGGTGTCAGGGTCAAAAAAGATATCGGAAATGCCGGCGTTGTCAGGGACGACCGATTTGATCTTCGTCGCGGCCGTCTCGGGGTCTTCGAGGATGTTCGGCCGTACGACGATGCGTTTGCGCAGTTCCCGAGCGAGAACCCTGATCAGATCCTCCTGGTCGGCGAACTTTTTGGGGTCATCGGTGTAGATGACCAGTTCTGGGCCTTCAAATTCAACATCAGAGATGGTGATCCCGGCCGGGACCTTGGTATTGATCTTATCCCTGAGTTCCTTGAGTCTGTCCTCAATCAACATTAATATCGTCCTAAAAAAGAGTTAGCTGGTAAGTTCTGGTTTCATCTGGGTGACCTGAACGGCCTTTTCCTCGTATTTATCCCTGGTGATCACAACAATACTGATATTCTCGCCAGATGCGGAGTCACGGCGCATCGCGGCCTTGAGGGAACGGGTGGCAAGGTCGACCGCCTCAGGTTCGTTCATATCAGCGCGGTACCGGTCCTCAAGCACGCCGTAGGCCATCGGAGAACCCGAGCCGGTCGAGACGATGTCGGTCTCCTTCGAGGCGCCGCCCATCGCATCGACCGAGTAAACGCTCGGTCCATTCCGGTCCACGCCGCCGACAAGGAGCTGGACGTAATACGGGTAATAGCGGTTCTGCTGCAGATAGTTGGAGAGCAGGGTCGCCGCAGCACCGACGGATATCGGTTTGCCGTGGCGGACTTTGTACAGGCTGCACTCCACCTGCATGAGGCGGGCGAGCGACTGAGCATCGCCAACGCCGCCGGCAGTTGTCATACCGATGCGGTCCGCTATCTGGTACACTTTTTTTGCAGTTTTGCTGGCGATAAGAGTCCCCATCGTCGCACGTTTTTCAGTTGCGAGAACGAGACCCTCATCGAATACAAGCCCCACTGTCGTGGTGCCTTTCATAATCTCCTGATTAATCTCAGGCATTGAAATACCCCCATGAAAATTACACGCTAAAAATTTTGTAAAAGCGTTATCTGTATTAAAGATATCAATAAATTTAAAGGTTATTGATCCTGGCCCTTGCAGAGCACCCGGATCAACTCGCGGTCAAAGAGCATGGCAATGAGTCTTTTGTCTCCGTTGACCACCGGCAGCTGGTCAACGCGGGAACGCTTCATCAGAAGGGCACACTCCGAAACGCCGGCGTTTTTCGGGACGGTGACGACACTCTTCACCATCGCCGTCCTGACCGGCCGCTCAGGGAGCTGGACCTTGGAGACCCCGTAGCTGACCGTGTGCATGTCCCTGATGCTCTCCCAGCTCCATTCGTCGTCGTCGGTCCCGTTGGAGAAATCCGAGACCTCGACCGAGTCCTCAATGTGGGAGTTTCTGATCAGGTCGCGCTCTGAGATGATCCCTGATACCACGCCACGCTCGTCCATGATCGGAACGGCCTCGACATCGGAGATCTCCATGATCCGGCCGACAAGGGGGAGCGGCGTCTCCTCCCAGAGGGCAAAGGTGCTGCTGAGGTAGTAGTCCCTGATCTCGTCCTTGATCCGCAGTTGGGCGATCGCCGCAATGAGGTCGGCCACGCTGAGCAGCCCGACAAGGCTGCCGTTGTCGTCGACGACCGGCAGTCTCCGGTAGCTATGCCTGACCATCACCGCCGCTGCATCGGAGAGCGGGGTATCAGGCGTTACTACAACGGGTTTCGGCGACATCAGGAGCGCCACCTGCGTCTCCTCGGACTTGCGGAGGAGATCTTTTCTGGTCACCACGCCGACGACCTTGCCCCGTTCTCGTACCGGGATACCCGAGATACCGGTCCTTTTCAGTATCTTGAGGATATCATCGCGGTTGCTCGGGATCTCAACAGAGACCACATCCTTTGTCATGTAGTCCTGGACGAACATCTCGGTTATGTCAACTGGAATTATCTCACCACCATCGTTGTGCAGCTGCTGTTCCGAACAACATGCTCCGAAACGCTGCCAAGAAGGAGGCGATCGATATTGGTCTTCCCACGCGAACCGATCACGATCAGGTCGGCGTGCAGCTCTTCGGTAAGGGAGACGATCTCGTTGCCGGCATGTCCGTCCTTGAGGTGCGTGATGAGCGAGACTCCGTCCTGTGCGGCACGTTCCTTGCTCTTCTGGAAGACCTCTTTTCCTTCGCTTTCAAGGAGCGAATAGATAATTTCCCAGGTGTTGTCCATGGGGATGGAGGAGAACATGCTGGTTTCGACGACGTAGATCACATGGAGTTCGGCATTCCAGATCCGGGCCTCAGACAGAGCAACCTCGAGTGCCTTCAGGCTGATATCTGACCCGTCGATAGCGACGACGATTTTTTTAAACATGGCTACACCTCACAAAACCGGAATCTGCTATTTTATTCAATCTATCAATTTATAACAGTTTGCAGTATGGATCGCTCTCCGACTCGTTTTACAATGGAGGCGATTGGATCCGGGCTGAACCCAAGACCCGCCCTATCAGGGTCTATTATGATAAAATTCGCCCGGTTGCCTTTTTTTATCGGGAAAGACCGGCTGGCGAGCGCAGCACCCCCGACAGCAGCGCGCAGGATCTCTTCGGGAGGCATTCGAGTGACGGTTTCGCAGAAAGACATCTCTCTGAGCATATCGGGCTGGACAAACATCACGTTGTCGGTGCCGATGTACCAGGTGCAGCCGCACGCCGCCATCTCTCTGACCGGCGGCCTGCCGGCGTCGCAGGTGACGCCGAGGGTCCAGTTGGATCGGATACAGACGGCGACGGGCACGCCGGCATCGGCAATCGCCCTGAGTTGCCCTCTGGTGGCGTGGGTGCAGTGGACGAGGAGGTCGGGGTCATAGCAGAGGGCGGCGTCGATGTCGTCCGGGTCCTTCTCGCCGGCATGGAACGCCACCAGCCTGCCGGCGGCCCTGGCCCGTCTGACCTGCTCCTCGGTGTCAGGGATGTCCCGTGCACTGCTGATCCCGATCCCGTCGGCGATCGTCTCCCCCCCTTCCCTGCCGAAGATCAGCGGCAGGATCGGTTCCCCTTGAACCGCTTCGCGGAGTGCCGTGACGCCGTCAGCCCCCCCCTCCCTGAAGTCGGCAAAACCTGCCGTTCCGGTGGCCTGCATACCCCTGATGCTGGCGCGCATCCCCTCGATCAGGCGGGGGCGCGGCGTTGACCCCAGGATGCGGTGTTTGAGCCCGTGGGGAGGGGTGACCAGGGCCTCCAGGTCTCCGCAGGTGGCGAAGTCCATGGCGACGGTGTCGCCGAGGTGGGTATGGGCATTAAAAAATGCCGGGCAGATCCAGAGGTCAGGGGCCGACGAATCCTCTTCGATCGCCGTGATCACGCCGTCCTCGACGATCACCGCCGCCCTGACCGGTTCGAAGTCGTCACCGGCGAGGACTGCTCCCCGGTACACCTGCTCTGGCATATCCACCCGTTGACGCCGATTTTATATATAGTGAATGCGAAAGTTTATGGATATGGCGAAGAAGAGTGGCGGGCGACTCGTTTCGTCCGCGGGTCTCGTGAATTATTATGACAGTGAGGACCGCAGGGCTGTCCACATCAACCCCGTGCATGTGATCGCCATTTCGGTCGCGATTGGCGTGGTCATTTTTCTGCTGAATTCCTTCTACTGAAATCTTTTTTTTATCGTCGGCCAGGAGGGGACAAGGGCACGCCTTCGGGGCTATGCCGGTCTCCTGGGTGATGTGAAAATGGGCGCTTCGCTCCTGTGCGTGGGTAGCCATTGACACCTTTATCAAACACCACTCAGGCGATCCGGGACGATGGGCTGCACTTGAGATGGAGCGAGTGTTTGGGGACGATCATCGGTCCATCCATATGCCGGTGCCGTGGGGGCCTGCCGCCCCGCAGAACTGCGATGGGTGCGGAGATGGACAATCGCTCCTGCCTTCCCCTATAACCGTTCTGCGGGGCAATCGTGTGCAGGGTCAGGAGGGTGCAACCCCCGGCAGAGCATGCGGAGAAGGCGATCGATCGTCAGGTCGGTGCGAAGGCGCTACCCACGGGAAAGGGCAAAGAGGCTAAAAAAGGATTATTTTTTGCAGAGCGCCTTTCTGATGATGTCTTCGTCTCTGCTGAAGTGCAGGTTGTCGTGGCCGGTCCACCGGGCGCAGTTTCTGAACACAACGGCCGGAACGCCGTTGTTGCTCTCGCCCATGATAAAGTTGGCAAAACCGGCGACCTCATCGACGACCGCCTCCTCGGTGATCTCGAGGACGTGGCCGAAGAGATCGTGATCGCCCCTGAAGTCACGGATCGCCGTCATCCCGCTCCATCCGATGGCGACGCCGGTCTGGCCCCGCCTGAAGGAGCGCCCGCAGGTGTCGGTGATGATCACGCGGACCTCTTTGCCGGTAATCCGTGCGATCTCGTCCCGGAGACCGGCGGCGGCCCCCATCGGATCGGGCGGGAGGAGGATGATCATGCCGTCCTCGATATTGGAGTGGTCGACGCCCGCCCGCACCCCCACATGGCCGGTGACCGTCTCCGAGAGGATGAAGGGGTCCTCGAGGATCACGTCGGTGGTCTCGTCGAGAATGGCCTGCACAAACCTGGGGTCTTCATGGGTTTTCTGTGCGATGCGGACGGCCTCTGCAGAGGCTACGATCTCGTCCTGTTTTCTGATAAATCCCCTCGCCTTGGAGTAGACCGATGAGGCAAGACAGAGGATGTCCCCGTCATCGAAGGTGACCCGCTCGCAGATCATCTCCGTCAGAAGATCACCCGGATGGATGATCGGCAGCCCCTCAACCGGGATTACCTGGATATGCATGGAGAATGATCGGCGTGGCACCGACTAATAGCCATCGGTCTGTTCATGGGGGACATTATATATATTGTTCAGCATACCACAGACTCGTGCGGGCGGCGACGCCGTCCAGGAGGGACGATAATGACATGGTATAGCATCGGTTCACGGGGTAAAGAGGAGCTTGCCGGAAGAAAGTACGGCCCCTGCGTTGCCGGAGGGGTACAGAAAATCGAAATTCGCGAACCGTCCTCAGAGATGATGGTCGTTGTCCGGGCTCCATGTCCGGAGAAGCGCGGTCGCTGGCACTGGCACTGGTGAGAAAAACCAGCGACCGGGCGGGATCGAACGGCCCTGGAGAATGCATCTGATTCTGGCGGTGCGGGGAGAGAAAAACACCCCCGTTCGCGCTCTCACTTTTTCACCTTTTCCGGACCGATTCGCAGACCAGGTGCCGGGAAGGCACTGCCACCCATCTTTGCCCGATAGGCAGAGTTTATGTATTAATGCGCATATGAGTAATAATTGCAGGTGGAGAACCTCCACCTCTTGGATGTGATTGACAATGCCAGGATTTGACGCTACCGGGCCCAGAGGCGCTGGCCCGATGACAGGAAGGGGCTTTGGGCGGTGCAGGCCGGCCCCCCGGACAGAAGCACAGCAGAACGCAGAAACCACCGGTACCGCACCGGTCCAGCAGGAGATCCCTGTCCAGCAGAACATCGTCTACGGTGTCGGGCGGGGCGGTATCCCTAGAGGATGCGGAATGGGATTCTGCGGCGGACGCCGGCGCCGATGCTGGTGACCCCATTTTTTGTGCACCTATCTAAAGACTAATCAGGGATTCCTGCAGAGATTAACAGAGAGGCATATCCATGAAAATTGGCGTTGCAAAAGATGGTAATCAGGTATCACAGCACTTCGGCCAGTGCGAAGGCTATGCGATCTTCGAGATTGCAGACGGGAAGATTGTCGGCCGAAAAGACATCGTAAGCCCGGGCCACACGCCGGGCGCGCTCCCGGCCCTGCTTGCCGAACAGGGAGCAAGCGTCGTCATCGCAGGCGGCATGGGCCCAAAGGCAGTGGATCTCTTCTGTGCACGCGATATCCAGGTCTATCTCGGGGTCAGCGGGAGCATCGAGGGCGCTGTAGAGGCCTACCTCGAGGGTGCACTCGTCAGCGGCGGCAATGTCTGCAGCCACGACGGCCATGACTGCGACCACGAGCACTAAATCTTTTTTTCTTTCCCGGAGAGAAGAGCAATCTTTTTCAGAGAGCAGCGCGCATCTCCGCATAATGTACCGCGTCATCCGCTGTCCCGGGTGCCAGACCTTCACTTATGTCGATCCCTACCAGCACTGGAAACTCTGCCATATCTGCGGCGAGGTGATCGATGCAAGCCGCGCCCCGGTCTATCTCGAGGTGCTGAACCACAGGGACGCGGACGACCTCATATGCAGGCTCGAATCTTTTTTGAACGATGTTGGGCGGGAAGACCTGGACGAGGATGAAAAAAGTAAACTCCGCTCAGAATATACTCGATGGGTCAGAAGCCGGATGACCTGATCTCCTACCAGCGCTTGCCGCAGTGCGGGCAGAGGATCGTGACCCGATGCCCGCAGTTGGGGCAGTAAATCCCGCGGCGTTCGGTATATTCAAGGGGTCTGCCGCATTTTTTACAGTAGGCCGGCTCCTCGTAGCCGCACTCATGCCTGATCATCTATTTCAGGTATTGATAGCGCCTGACTAAAAGACTTCCCTTTCCTCTGTTTGCAATATCCCCGGTGAATGCACTGATATTTTTCCCGTCCGGGCCGTTTGTCTCACCTTTTGCCTGGAACGTCGGTATCATCCCATAGGCGCACCCGAGAACGGTGCAGGTTCCCCCGGTCATGTTCCCGCAGGGACGGGAGCAGTCCCCGCCGATGGAGAGCGTGCCACCGTGCATCTCGACCCCGGCCATATCGCCGCAGTTTCCGTGGATGACCACCTCGCCGCCTGCAAGGTGCTCGGCCGCGAAGTCACCGGCGTTCCCGAAGACCTCGACCCTGCCCCCGGTCATCCCCTTCTTCTCGCCCCGGTATCCCGAGGCGCAGTAATGACCGGCATCGCCGCGGCAGATGACCGTGCCGCCGCAGAGTTCGCGGGCGAACCACCCGTCGGCATTGCCCATCACCTCGATGGTCCCGGCCTTCATGAAGTTCCCGCAGTGCATCCCGATATCGCCTTCCACGGTGATCCGTCCGCCGTCCATGTACTCCCCGACCCGTTTGAGGCGCGAGGTGTCGCCGCGGAGCACGACCTCCACCTCCTCGACCGTCGCCGCCTCGCCCTCGACGGCGACCTCGAAGACCTCGTCGAGACGCCGCTCCCGGTTTCCTTCCCAGACCGTGATCTCAGCCCCGGTCATCAGGATAGACGGGACGATCCCTTCGGCCTCGATCGGGATGAAGGGATTTTTCCTGGGGCGCATAGTCAGTATGATCCTCATATCGCCGCCTCGGTCTCCATCCTCAGGTTTCTCCTCAAATACTCGTCCTGCACCGGATAGTTGCTCATCCGCACCGAGTACCAGTGGTTGAACATCTCGACAAACCGCGGGTCTCGGGAGATATCGCGCTCTGGCCTGATCTTCGGGTCCACCCAGATGGTCGTGTTCTCCCCGTGGACCAGGATCTCGCCGTCCCGCGATACCGGTCTCCCCCGCTTCACCGTCCACTTCGTCTTTGCAAACCCGTCGATCACCCGCTGGTACTCGGTCGAGGGATCGATCTCGTCAACTTTCAGGGGATAGACGGCGATATCGGCCTCGGCGCCGATCCCGAGGTGCCCCTTCCCGATCCCGGTGATGCCGAGGGCCTTCGCCTGCCCGGCGCGGGTCATGACGGCGATCTCGTTCCAGTCGAGTTCGCGCTCGAGTGCCGGGAGGACGACCTTCGATCCCGTATCTGGATGGACCGTCGCAAACTCGGCGTCCCGGTATTTTTTGCTCATCAGGAGGGCGATGATCTCGGGGTACTTCACGAACGGCGCACCGTTCGGGTTGTCGGTCGTGAGCATGCACTGCCAGGGGTTCTTGACCAGCAGGGCAAGTTCGAGCCCGATCGACCACATGATCGAGTTGACCAGGTTCTTGCGCCGGTAGAGCACCGGGATGATCCCTGACCCGGTCTCGAGCTCCACGTCGTGGTTGCTCCACTTGTCATGGTGGAGACGATAGAGGTTGAACTCCATCGGGCCGTCGGCGGTCATCGTCGTCGTCTTCCCGAACATCACCTGCCCCATGTCGATGACGATCTGGGGACGGTTGTTCACGGTGTAGGCCACCGGTTCGGCCTTCGAGCAGAAGGTCTTCCAGTCCGACCCGCCGTAACTGTGGAACTGGACATGGGTGGCATAGAGGGTCTGCCGCTTCTCGTTGAGGTCCGGGGCGAGATTGAGCGTCCCGACGGTGCAGGCGTAGTTGCCCGGTTTGCCCAGGTTGTTGCAGTGGAGGTGGACCGAATGCGGGAGACGGAGGAGTTCGCAGACCCGGATCATCCCCTCGACGATCTCGGCCGGGGAGACCTCGAAATGGGGGACCTTGTCCCTGATGCAGGTCACGTCCTTCCCGTAGCCCCATGCCTCGGTGCCGCCGGGGTTGGTGAGCTTGATCCCGAACCCCTTCACCGCCGAGAGCGTCCACCCCACGATCGCCGCCGCACGCTCGATGTCGCCGTCGCGGATCGCCTCCATCACCCCCCAGTTCCCGTCGAAGAGGGTGTTTGCCATCACGTCCTGCAGGGGCGTGGCCGAGAACTCCTCGTGGGTGTGCCTGGCTTCGAGGGGGGCCATCGCCCCTTCGAGCAGGGTGGTGTAGCCCATGATGGCGTAGCGATAGGAGTTTGCATAGGTCGTCGGCACCGAGTAGCCTGAGATGGAATGCTTCACGCCCCGGCGCGCCTCCCTGCCGGCCCGCATGTCCTCGGGGCTCATATAACGCCCGAAATTCACCTTGGTGCCGCAGATATGGGTGTGGGAGTCGACGCCGCCGGGAAGGGTGAGGTGGCCGCCGGCATCGATCACCTCGGCCCCCTGCCCGACGTCCTCGACGATCCGCCCGTCCCGGACGGCGATATCCATGATTTCGCCGTTGATCCGGTTGATCGGATCGATGACGAAGGCGTTTTTGATCAAAAGGTCGCTCATGGGTGTTTCACCTCCTGTATCCGCTCGAAGATCCGGCCGATGACCTCGGTGTCGCTCGGGTAGCCGAGGTCCATGAACTTCTTTACGTGAATGGGCACGCCGTCCATCCGGTAGGCGGTGCCCCCCGCATCGATCCCGTTGACCGCGGTCGGGATCTGGCACCGGCAGAGGGGCGTCGTGACGGTGTGCATCGGGTCGATCAGCACGGTCGGGATTTTGGTAAGGTGCTCCAGACAGGCCTTCGGGAAGTGGGCGCCGGGGTCTGAGGCCACGATCAGGCAGGCGTCGCACTCTTTTCTGGCAAGGATATCGACGGCCGTCGTCTCTCCCGGATTATAGAAGGCGATCTGCCTGGAGAAGTCCACGGCGTACGGGTAGCCGGTCATCCAGGTGAAGACTTCGTTGGAGCCGTAGACGTTGTAGTGGCCCCGCAGGGGCGTTAAGGTCCACTTCGTGTAGCGGTTGAGTTCGTCCACGAGTTCGATGGCGTTCCTGATGTTTTTGTACTTCCCCGGCGCCATCGTGAGCCCCACGCCGAAGAAGAGCGCACCGAACTTTGCCTCTTTGCACATCGCCCCGATACGCACGAGTTGCTCCTTGCTGACGCCCGCGACCGTGTCAGGAACGACATCGGCCCGGCCCCTGACGATCGCCCTGAGGGCCGAGAACACCGCATAGTCCCCGCCCGGTTTTACTTTCACGAACTCGTCGGCGATCGATGTGGTCTCGCTCTTCCTGACGTCGACGACGATGAGTTTCCTGTCCCTGAACGCGTTTTCGAGGAAAAAACCGTCGGCGTAGGTGGTATAACGGCTCATGTGCCGCGGGTGGGCCTCGGTCGGGTTGCACGCCCAGTAGATGACGAGATCGGCGCGGTTCTTCACCTGCCCGAGGGTGCAGCCCGGGTGGCCAACCTCCTGGATGGCCAGGATCGAGGGGCCGTGGCAGACCGAGGTGGTGGAATCGATCACGCCGCCAAGGAGTTCGGCCATCGAGACGCCGAGCCCCTGCGCCTCGCCCTGCGTGCTCGACCAGCCGTAGAGCAGGGGGCGGTCGGCGTCCAGGAGAACGCCGGCGGCGTACTCGATCGCCTCCTCATAGGAGGCGTCCCGCCACTCGCCGCCGTCCCGCATGATCGGATTTTTCAGCCGGTTCTTCCAGGCCCCCATGAGCTTATGGGTGCCAAGGGTGCAGGCGTTGTCCACCTGCACCACCTCGTTCCCCTCAGTCGTGATCACCAGATCGTCGCAGAGACAGCCGCAGAACGGGCAGATCATATCCCGGTGGATCATCTCTCCTCCTCCAGATATGCGAGGCCGCCGACCGCCTCCATCAACTGATCGATCGTCGGCACCGGGTCGTCGGTCGGTTCGACCTCGACCTCGACCGATTTGTAGTCTGGCATCCCGGTCCCATGCGTCTCCGCGCCGACGACCGCATTCGCATACGGGCCGAGCGGCACGAAGACCGTTCCCTGCGGGATATCGTCGCTGGCCGCAACCCGCAGGACGACAACGCCTCCCGGACCTGCGGCGCGGATTCGCTCGCCCGCCTCGATCTCCAGTTGCATCAGGTCCACCGGGTTCATCCGGCAGACAGAGGTCGCCTCGCGGTATTCAGGACCGCTCTTGTGCTCCAGTCCTGTACCCTGCGCCGACGTCCGCCCGGTGTTGAACAGGAACGTCATTCCTCCACCCCCTGCCGCCCCTCGGCGACGCGGGCGATCCTGATCGCTCCTGTCGGGCAGACGGTCTCACAGGTCTTGCAGCCGGTGCACTTCTCATTGTGGAGCACCCAGAGGTTGCCCCGCTCGATGCGCATGATCACCTCGTCGTTCGCCGACGTCCCTGAGGCGCCGAGCTGCGGGTCGGCCTCCTTGTTCACCGGACAGGCGACCACGCAGTTGCCGCAGCGCACGCAGGTGTCCGGGTTCACCGTCACCTGGTAGCGGACCGAGAGGGAGGTGTTGTCCCGGTGTTGCGTCTCCAGCACCCGCCCGGCGTCCAGGACGTCTTCGGGGCATGCCTCGACACAGAACCCGCACCTGATGCAGTGGCCCGGATAGATCTTCGGCGCCCACTTCTCGCCCTCGCGCAGCACCTCGATCGCCCCCGGCGTCGGGCAGATCATCATGCAGGAGAGGCAGTGGGTGCACTCCTTCCCGGTCAGCGTCGGATACCCCCGGAAGTACGGGGGATCGACGAGTGGGGCGGTCTTTGCAAAGAGGAGGGTTTTGATCCATTTCCCCCTGCAAAATTCCTTCAGATACCAGATAACCGACAGACCCATCTCCTTACCTCTCAGTGCATGCCACGCACGGATCCGAACTGATGAAGGTCGCCGTCACGTCGGCGATGGACAGGGCTCCCTTCAGCATGTAGTGGGCGCATGCGTCGATGTTCATGATGGAGGGCGTCTGGATGGCGATCTCCTCCACCCTCCCGTAGCGGTCGGCCTTTACAACATAGGTGAGTTCGCCCCGCGGCGCCTCGCCCGAGTACCGGACCTCGCCCCCCTTGCAGATGCCCCCGCCCCTGACCGGGCCTTCGGGCATCATCGCAAGGGCCCTCCGGATCAGGCCGATGGACTGGAAGAGTTCTCCGAACCTGACCATGATCCTGGCATAGTTGTCGCACTCGGTCCTGACGACCGGTTCGAAGCCGAGTTTCCGGTAGGTCGGGTGCTTTGATCTCAGATCGACAGAGATGCCGCTCGCCCGCGCCGTCGGCCCGACCGCATGTGCCCGCAGGGCGTCCTCCTTCGTGAGCACCCCGACGCCGCGGCTCCGCAGGGCGATCATCGGCCCGCTCTCGAAGATCCCCATGTAGCGGGTGATGTTCTTCTCAAGGAGGTCGAGCGTCGCCTTAACGGCGTCGGCATCATCGGGCCTGAGGTCGTAGCGGACACCGCCCGGGATCATATAGGCGGTGTTCACCCGGTTGCCGGTGATCCGCTCGAGAAGATCCATCACGTGCTCGCGCTCGTTGAGGAGGTACATGCCGAGGGTCTCGTGCTCGATCGTATAGCAGTACGAGAAGTTGGCGATGAGGTGACTCTGCATGCGGTCGAGCTCGTTGACGATCACCCGCAGAAAGGCCGCCCGTTCGGCCGGTTCGATCCCTGATATCGCCTCCATCGTCTCGATGAAGACCATGTTGTGGACGACCGAACAGATCCCGCATACCCGTTCGGCAAGGAACATCACCTCCTGCCATGGCCTGCCCTGCATGATCCGCTCGATCCCCTTCTTCATGTAGCCGAGTTCGACCTCGGCGGAGAGCACCTGCTCTCCTTTCGTCGCGCACTTGATCCTGATCGGCTCTTTCCAGCAGGGGTGGACGGGCCCGATCGGCACCGCCACATCGACCGTCTTTTTCATCGTATTTTCTCCTCGTAGTCCTTGAATACTGTCGGCGCAAGCGAGAGGATCGCCCTGATGATCTCGGTCGGCCGCGGCGGGCAGCCCGGGACCGAGGCGGCGATTGGAATATGCTTGGAGGCGGGAGGGTTGACATAGCTCCCTTCCCTGTTGAATACGCACCCTGAGATCGGGCAGTTCCCGATGGCGATCGCCACCTTCGGCTCGGGGATCTTCTCCCAGATACTCTTGAGTTTGTCCTCCCACTGCGGGGTGCAGCACCCGATCACCAGCAGGACATCGGCCTCCCGGGGGTTGTTGTGGACATAGATCCCGTACTGTTCGAGATCATAGCGCGGCGAGAGGCAGGCGAGCACCTCGATGTCGCAGCCGTTGCACGAGCCCGTGTCCACGTAGGCCACGTGGATCGAGCGCGATCGGACGGCGTTTTTCATTTTCTGGAGCATACCTGTCATGGTGCCACTATCTCCTTCAGAACTGCTTTTCCTTCTGATATTGCCTCTTCGAGCGGCGCCCCCTTCTCAAGGAGGGTACGGGCCCGGCCATATGCGGCCGCCATCTCGTCGGGGGTGAAGACCCCGATGGACCTGACAAAGAGGTCGCACCCGAGGGCGTCGGCGACCGGGTCGTCGCCGGTCATGGCGGCGATCCCGGCCTCGAAGCGGGCAGGCATGTTTTCCATATCAGACATGTCCAGGCGCTCGATGAGGTGGAGGCGGAGTTTCTGGATGCGCACACCCAGGCGGGCCGCGATCTCCCGCACGGTCCGGTCCTGGCGTAACCCGGTGAGGATGTTGTATTTCAGGGGCCGCAGGTCTTTTTCATAGAGATAGCCGTCGTTCATATCACACCCCCGGAGGCGAGGAGACCATAGACCAGAAACAGGGCGGCACAGCACCAGAGGAGCGCCATCTCGACCCTCTTGAGCCGGTGCTCATCCCCGGACCAGAGGAGGATCCCTGCGGCCGCAAGGAGGAGGGCCGCCGCGATCGCTCCCGCAGCCGCGGACGGGCGCTGCAGCGCCTGCACGACCATGATGGCGCCGTAAACGGCTGCGCCGCCGGCGATTGCAGTGCGTATCATGCTCACAGGAACACCCCCATCAGGAGGACATAAGCGACGATCAGGCCGGCCGCCCCGATCTGGATGGTGACGGTGTCGAAGGGGGAGAGCATCGGCGTGACGGCGCAGATGAGCGAGAGGGAGAGGAGCAGGAGGAGCATCACCACCGCCGTCGCAAGGAGGGAGATCGGCCCGATGAAGAGCAGGATGAAGGCGTAGAGGAGGACGAAGGTCTTGAGCCCGAAGGCGACGTCGAGACCGGCCCGCCAGACGCCGAAGTGCTCGGTCATGTTCCCGCTCACGATCTCCTTGCTCTCGATGACGGCGAAGGGGCTGTAGTGCATCTTTGCAAGGACCACGATGTAGAGCGCTGCCGCCGCCGGCGGGACGGCGATGATGAGGGGCCCGTTCGCCACCTGCCAGGCAAGGATGTCGGAGATCATCAGGGAGTTGGTGACCAGGTAGATGGCGGCGATCGTGGCGAAGAGCGGGATCTCAGAGGCCGCCGACATCACCGACCTGATGGCGCCGAACTTCCCGTACGGCGAGCCCGAGGAGAGGCCGAGACCGTGCTCCACGATCTTGTGGAGCATGTAGACGCCGAAGAGAAGGAGCAGGCTCTGCCCGGTGAGGAGCACCACAAGGGCGGTGCTCCAGATCCCGATGGCGATGAACACGACGGCGACGAAGAGGGTCCGGCTCGCCGTCCACGGGATCCAGGTCTCCTTGAAGGAGAACTTCAGGACATGGAGGATCTCCTGCCAGACGGGCGGGCCGGGCCGGCCCTGTATCCGTGCGATCGCCTTCCGGTGGATCCCGTGGAGGAGAAGGCCGGCAAAAACTGCAACGATGAGATATTCGATCATGTCAGTACCCTATGAACGGGGTGTCCCCCTCTTTTTCTGCTGCATTCCACCACAGTCCGAGGGCGACAAGGAAGAACGGAAAGGCGACGACGTTCAGCACGATCGCGAGCCATGTCTCCAGGAGGCCGAGCCGCCACGCCGCCGAGGCGGCGACGCAGACCACGCCCGCCGCCACCGTCACCGCACCTGCTGTCTGTTTTTTCATTGTCATCACACCGTCAGGACGATCTCCACCACACGGAGGAAGAGGAGGAGAGAACTCACATGGATCATCAGCACGTAGGGCGCGCCCGGCGCACGGGTGATCTCGGCTTTTCCGATATAGAACGGCGCCATTCCCTCGCCCATCACCCCGAGGACCAGGAAGATCTTGGCGATGAGGGGGACCGCCGCTACACCGGCGAGCGCCCAGATGGAGAGGGTGCCGGTCGATGCGAGGACGATCGCCGCACCGCCGAAGAGCGGGACGGTGGCGACCATCGCCACGATCCCGTACTGGAAAGCGGCCTCAAGCACATGCCTGTTCTTCACCGCGGCGACGATCCCGATGTTCGTGATCCCGATCATCGAGCCAAAGAGGGTGAAGTTGAAGATGTCGCCGGAGACCACCGCCCCCAGGGTGGCGAGGCCGCAGGCGATCGCCATGAACCGCTGGAACCGGAGGAGGTCGAGCGGGATCTCCTTGGTGTAATAGGCGTCGCCGCCAAAGACGATGTCCATCGGCCGTTCAGGGAGGCTGACGATCGCGAGCACCGTGAAGAGCAGGGCGAAGACAAAGAGCGTGCCCGTATAGACGCTGAAGTAATTGACGATGTCGCCGAATGCAAGGGCCATCACCTGCGCCCCTTCGATCGGGAGATCAAACATCGCGACCACCTCGCATGGTTCCGACCAGGGCCATCTTCGCCATCACCTTCAGGAGGATCGCCCCGCCGGCGAGCATCACCGCAAAGAGCCAGTAGGCAGGAGCGATCATGAAGACGAAGAAGGCGACGATCCAGAGCGCCCAGGCATAGCCCGAGGCGGTCTCGATGATCTCGAAGGCCTCGTCGTGGCCCTTGCAGAAGAACCAGAAGAGGAGGCCGCACCCTGCCACGGCGCCCCCGGAGAAGCCCGAGAGCACGATGCCGTAGACGACGAGCACGCCCGCCAGAATCGCCGGGGCGCTGTCCATGACCTCGATATGCATCAGGCGTTCGGGCACTGACCTGAGCCCTTCTTTTACCAGGTAGACCTCTGAAAGCGCCATCAGTTCGGAGATCCCGACGACCAGGCCGGGAAGGATGAGCGCCTCGGCAAGGTCGGTGGCGACGAGGGCGATGATCGCCAGGGCGACGATCTCGGCGAGATCGGTGAGGAGAAGGCGGTGAAGGTCGTCGCGTTCGCGCACCAGGGCCACGAAGGCGATCGCCATGGCGACCAGGACGACGGCGAGGACCG
>Ga0209269_1000665_pt1 | contig 27964 bp, 27 predicted proteins | sample MTBAKMMethaMetaG_FD_187455 | JGI IMG/M metagenome (GOLD analysis project Ga0209269, IMG submission 187455) | Enrichment culture microbial communities from Arthur Kill intertidal strait, New Jersey, USA, that are MTBE-degrading - MTBE-AKM (Arthur... | ecosystem: Environmental > Aquatic > Marine >... | reverse complement strand
TGACCCTCGTCGGGAGCGACAATCCGGCGTATGCCTCTTTTGTCCGGCAGATGGCCGAGAACAGCGAGGTGGGAATCTACAACCCGTCCTATTTCCCGGCCGGACGCTACGAAGTCACCTACCGGTATGTCCTCCATCCTCCGCTTGAGTATGATGACAGGAATGCCCACCTCAACATCAGGCTGGTCGACCGGCACATTCCCTACAGGAATCTCGCCGTCTCTGTACCAGCGCATTTCGTGGAGACAATCTACCCGCACCCCCCCTCCCTTAAAGTAACCCCGTCCGGTGACCGCTACATCATCAGCGGGAGCGTCGCCGCCAATGAAGTGCTCGGGATCGAGATGCTGCTCCCAATGGATGCGCTCGAAGAGATCCCCGGGTTCCCGGTCTTTGTCGAGGGCGTAAGGGAAAAGACCGAGGCTGCGAATCCCTGGTATAACATCGTGCCGTTTTACAGTGCCGGCCTCCTGCGGACTCTCGGGTTTGCCGCAGCCCTCCTCACCCCGGTTCTCCTCCTCGTGATCTATATCCGGCACGGGCGGGAGAAGGAGTTCGTGGTTCCCGAATACCTCTCCACCACTCCCAATCCCGGGATGAAGCCCTGGGCGGTGAACCTCCTCTTCAAGGGTGATGCCAAGGTCTTTGACCAGGGCGGGTACTATGCCACCCTCCTCGACCTCCACCGGAAGAAGCTGATCACCATCACCGAAGAAGCGGGGGGCGCGAATATCCGGATCCGTCTGAATGCCGCAGCATCCGATGATCCCTACGAGCAGCGGGTCCTCACGTTCCTCTCTGAAATTGCGCAGGACAACATGGTGAATTCAGCTGACCTTGAGATTCTTGCCGAAAAAGCAAAGACCGATCGGACAGCGGAGCGCCGGATCCTCTCCTACCAGCGGGACCTTGCAATGGTGACCAGGAAGACCGACCCGGCTCTCGTTGCACAGTACATCGTTGACGGAAGGGAACACCTCTTCCCCATTCTCTTTGTCGGGATTGCGTTGTGTGCGGTCTCCTTTATCCTGATCATCATAGGTACCGCGCTCTCACCGGTTCTTGTGCCGGCCGTCGTTCTCTTCGGTTCGGTAATCGTCCAGGCAGGAGTCGCCCTGGCCTTCCCGTCAACGCTGTTCGGCCACTGGAAAGGAGAACGATACCGCGAAAAGCTCGAATGGGATGCCTTTGCCCGCTTCCTGTCCGACCTTGCGCTGATCCGTCAGTACTCCCCGGCAGATCTCTCGATGTGGGGTGAATGGCTGATCTTTGGAACTGCCATGGGGGTTGGTGACAAGGTGGAGAAGGCCATGAAGGAGCTTGACATCAGCATACCGGAGACCATCGTCCCTGTCACCGGCATGGGCCTGCAGGCGGCGTTCGTCCCGGTGCTCTTCTTCTCGCCACCCTCGCGGGGTGGCGGCGGTGGCGGCTTTGGCGGCGGTGGCTTTGGCGGCGGTGGCGGCTTTGGGGGAGGTGGAGTCGGGGGGCGCTAACCTCCCGGCCTCCGGGAATGCCGTCATGATACGATTTATCCCATCAGAGTGTGCAGGTTGAGGATAGTCAGAGCATGCGGTACACGGAAGGGAGCGTGGGGAGGGTTTTCTATGTGCGGGTGGACCACGGTGAAGACCTGCTCGAGACGTTACAAAACTTTGTAGCAGAGAAGGGGATCCACTCAGGTATCATCCAGTTCCTGGGGGCCGTGGCGGAGGGAAGGATCGTCACCGGGCCACGGCAACCGGTTCTCCCGCCAGAACCCTCCATGGTGTCGTATAACGGCGGATGGGAAGTGGTGGGACTCGCAACCATCACTCCCGGGCCGGATCGTCCCCACATCCACTACCATGCATCGGCCGGCAGGGGGCGGGAAGCCCTCACCGGCTGTCTCCGCGAAAAGGCTGTGACATATATCATTGTCGAAGCGGTGGTAATGGAGCTTCTTGGAACCAGGATCCAGCGCCGGTTCGATCCGACGACCGGCCTCGATCTGCCGCTCCCGGAACCACCCCAGGGATCTGCGAAAGGGCAATGACGCTCCCGCAGCCGGAATTTTTACCGGTCTCGAAAAGGGTAGGCCAGAACCTCGGAATCGGGACCTTTGACATCATCATCGTATCAGGTGATGCCTACGTGGATCATCCCTCGTTTGCCGCCGGGCTCCTTGGGAGGGTTCTCTGGGATGAGGGATACACGGTCGGCATCATCCCCCAGCCGGACTGGAAGGATCCGGAGGATTTCCGGACACTCGGTGCACCCCGCCTCTTCTTTGCCGTCTCGTCCGGAAATGTCGATTCGATGGTGAACCACTACACCCCGCAGAAGAAGCCGCGATCAACAGATGCCTATTCACCAGGGGGAAGGCGGCGGAGACCGGACCGCGCAACCCTGGTCTATACCGACCTCCTGCATGCCCTCTTCCCCGATACACCGATCATCATCGGGGGAATCGAGGCCAGTCTGAGGCGGTTTGCCCACTATGACTACTGGTCTGACCGGGTACGCCAGTCAATCCTCGCCGATGCCCCGGCTGATATGCTCGTATACGGGATGGGGGAGCGTCCCCTGGGAGCGATCGCGGCACGCCTCTCCCGGGGGGATCCTATCGGGGAGATTACTGATGTGCGCGGCACGGTTATCCGGAAACCGGTCCACAACTCCCTGGTGAAGGAAGATGCGGTCGCCCTCCCCAGCTTCACCGAAGTATCCCGGAGCAGGGAGGCCTATGCCCGTGCCTTCTCCCTTATCTCTTCAGAACAGGACCCGTTCAGGGGAAGGCCGTTGGTCCAGCCCCACCCAAAATCAACCATCATCCAGAACCCCCCGGCGTTACCGCTCAGCACCGAAGAACTCGACCGTGTTTATGAATTACCCTACCGCAGGAGGGCACATCCCTCGTACCGGGAACCGGTTCCCGCTCTTGAGCCGGTCCGTTTCTCGGTGGTGAGCCACCGGGGCTGCTTTGGGAACTGCGCATTCTGTGCCCTCTCGCTTCACCAGGGCTGCATCATCCGGAGCCGGAGCATCGCATCAATCGTCCGTGAAGTGACCCGGATGACCCGGATGCCGGAGTGGAGAGGGATTGTGCAGGATATCGGCGGGCCAACCGCCAATATGTACGGCATGACCTGCCAGCGGTGGGGGGAACACGGGACCTGCCCAGACCGTTCCTGCAGTCCGGACTGCCCCGGGCTGGATTGGAATTCAGGAGCCTACCTGAAACTCCTCCGGGCGGTCAGGGAGATTCCCGCGGTGAAGAAGGTATTTGTCGGATCAGGAATCCGCTACGATCTGATCGCACAGGATGACGGAGGATTCCTGGAGGAGTTCTGCACGAACCATGTCTCCGGGCACCTCAAGGTCGCCCCCGAGCATGTCAGCCGAAGGGTGACGGATCTTATGCACAAGCCTCCCTGTGAGGTGTTCGAAACATTCAGGAAGCGATTCGAGCAGCTGCAGGCCGGGAAAAAGAAGCGCCAGTATCTCCTGCCCTACCTCATGTCCGGCCACCCGGGCTGCACCATCGGGGATATGGTTGAGCTGGCCGAATACATCCGGGATACCGGGCTCTATACCGAGCAGGTTCAGGACTTCACCCCGACGCCCATGACCGCCTCAACCTGCATGTTCTATACCGGCCTTGATCCGGCAACCGGGGAACCGGTCCATGTGCCGAAAGGTCGGGAAAAGAGGATCCAGCGGGCACTGCTCCAGTACCGGGATGAGAAGAACCGGGAACTGGTCGCGGAGGGATTGCGCCAGACAGGGAGGGAGGACCTTATCGGGAATACATGGGCGTGCCTCATCCGGCCGGCGAAGAGGGGAGGAGAGAAGGACGGCAGACAGCAGGGAAAAAAGAAGCCCTCCTGCTAGTCCTGCTCTCCTATTCCCATGCCTTTGCTCTCGCAGGGGATGCATTTGGCCATCTTCTCATCAAAGATCCGGTAGGCGTTGGCCAGTACGGACGAGTTGGAGATCATCCCCGCAAGCAGGATCACCTCGAGAATCTCCTCCCTGGTTGCCCCCTTCTTCGCAGCAGCCTGCATGTGGTAACTCGTGCAGTGCTGGCACTTGAGGGCAGCTCCCACCGCCATGCTGATGAGTTCGACATACTTGGGCTCCATCGCGCTGGTCCTGGTGACCGTCCCTTTATAGAGGAGATGGGAGATCAGGACTTCAGGCCGCTCTGCCATCCGCTTGAAGATGAGAGGTGCCCGCCCGTACTCGGCCTCGATACTCAGCATCCATTCTTTCGCGGTCTGTACCCCGCCCTGCTCACTGATATGCCGGAGGTTCTGTTCAAAATCGGACAGATCGGACATAGTATTCCTAGCTATCGTTCCGGTGCCATATGAATGAGATGGAGAAGCAGGTTCCCTGTAACTTCGAACCCGGAAGGATTATACGACATGGATTACCGTTCCCGAAGAGACGGCCACCACATTGAACAGCATCTTTTAATGCCGGAGCAGTCTTCTTCTCATTCCCTGACTTACGAGGGGAGACCATTTGGATGGAGGAGACTGCCGTGCACGATGTACTGGGCTCCGCTCATCGACCTCCTCACCACTATCATTGTTGCCAAAGCACCCGATGATATCAGCTATCCACGGCCCTAATTTTTCCTTTTATTCCGAAGTATATCCCTGTACTTTGTCCCAAGTAAAATTTATATACAATAGAAGGATAGTACCTTCCATCTTTGAGGTGGAGAGAATGAATTCCAGTCCAGAGATGGAACAGAGACAGGCTCCGGTCACACCACAGCTGAGTGATGACGGGGCTGGAGAGGAGATCCGGTGGCTGCAGAGTCTCACGATAGAAGGTGAGCCCGTAGGATCCGCGTACTACGGTGTCAGAGAACTTCTTCATGGCCCGGTTCTGGTGAAGTTCTCGGCAGAAGGAGAAGGGATCTATTTCCAGGAACTGGTGCAGCACCAGGGATACGGAATCACGGATGAAGATCTCAGGGAAGCGGTCCGACAGGATCCGTTGTTTGCGGAACATCACGGGATCTCCCGCATCACACCGGATATCAACCGGAAGCTGTGGATCCTGCATACCTCCTGACCTCCCCCTTCTTCGGGACAGAACCCTCCTATCCAAAGGATACTTATCTCCTTTGTGCATAGCCTACTGTATGACCCGTAGTACCAGGTGTGTCAGGCGCCTGTTCTCTCCTTTTTCAGCCGGCCTGCTCCTGTCGCTCTTCCTGGTGGCAATCCTTCTTTCAGCCGGATGCCTTGAGCCCTATCCCGAAGGAGAAGGCCCGGCACCACCGACCAGTCCGGGAGAGACCCCGATAGCAGCGGTGAGTATACCGGCCGTCCCGACAACCGTATCAGTCGGGAGGGGTATTGCAGTAGAAGTCCCTGCATCAGGCTTTATCGAGCGCTCATACGGATATGTCTCCATAACCGCACCTCCGGAAAACTCACTCACCTACATTGAAGCGACCGGGACAAAAGATGCATCCGGAATGGTGACCATCTCGGGGAGAATCAGGAACGATGGTCCGGGAACCCTGAACTTCCTCCACGTAACCTATACCCTCTTTGATGCGAACGGCAATATTCTCGACAATGCGTATGCCAGTGTTGAGTATATACCTGCGGGAAAGACCTGGAAATTTACCACCGAACCGGTCAGAGCTCCGGGCTACCAGTACTTCGAGCTGGCCCGGATCGTGATGCAGTGAGGGGGAACTCCCCCCTCTTCAGACCATGATATTGGTTTCAGAAAACGGCCTGATCCGTATCAGGATATAATCCCGCATGCGCGAAGGTATGATATCTGCAATCTCCCCGATGGTGACGCCCTCTTCGATAGAAATATCCCTCAACACCCGGGCAAAGGTATCGTAGGGAAGCTTCACTCTGAGCCCCTGCATCTGAACGGTGATGGGAGTCGGTGAAAGGACCTCGTGGATCTCCTCAACCTGCGTGGTTATGATATCCATCAGGCGTGCAGGAGAGACGGAGGGAGGATCTTTTGCGATCCCTTCACGCCTTCTGTCAAGAACACGGGTGATTTCTTCTACCACCTCATCGAGCTTGGCAAGTTCCTCAGACTCCTTGGTGCGGTGCATGAACCGTCCGACATTTCCGACATATCCGTCAACCGGCGGGTCGATGATCCGTTGCAGGGTTTCCCGGGATGGTCCACCGCACACCACAATGGGTACGTCGATTCCCCGCCGGAGTACCTGAAATTTCTGCTCAATGCAGGTCTCGAAGTCGCCAAGCAGGTAGACGGCAAGGTCATGCTCATTGATCACATCCCGCTCCTCGTCATTCATCTGGGCGATTCGCTTGCCGAACCCCCGTGCGAGGCCGACCATGTTGGTCTTTGCCCCAAACCTCCGGATATACTCGGCGACATCGCACGAGGCATGGGGCAGGTGGTGGATCTCAAGACTCATGGTTACCACCGCAATCTCCGTTCCCACCAGCGGTGACGGTGTGATCTCTCCGGTCAACGGCTTGGCGATTGCGGCGATCAGCGCGATATCTTCCTTTGGGACCAGGGCCTGGAGCACGACCTCCTGGGCAAGGATATGTTTCTGGATGATATAGCCACCAAGGTCTTCGATGAGATCGATGATCTCATCATGCCGGTAAATACCTCCCTTGTAGGTAACGGGGACAAGATTCACAGGCACTCCCCCATAAGGGCGAATTTCTCCCGAACCAGTTCTTCGATATCCTCGGGGAGGGTGTCCTCACTGGCCACCAGGTAAAACTTCTCCTTCCCGTACCACTGGCGGCGGACCTTGAATCCCTCGGGCTGGATCACCAGCAGGGCATAGATAAGGTCCTTGTAAATGGACTCACGCGGATCAAAGACCGGGAGATCCTCGATATTACCGGATTCCGATACTTCGACAGGGAGGACGATGGTGAACCGGTCAGGCTGCGACACGTTCTCCTTGCCATATCGCTCCCAGAGGATCTGCAGGAGGGGTGCAAGGTAGGTCTCATCACCGATGGAGATGGTGATCTTCTGGTCTGTTGCCATCACTTCGGCAAAATCGCGGAGGCGGACGATCCCGGGGAGCTTCTTGGTGACGCCGACAGCGATGAAGATGGGGACTCCCGGGTCGATGAAGATGTGGAGTTTCCGGATCACCCGCAGGAGGTTGTGATCGAGGAGCACCACATCGGCAATCCTGCGGTAGTAGTTCCCTCCGGTCTCTTCGGTGCACTCCACCTCAAAGTACTCAACCGCGTCCATCTATGTTCCCTTGATAAACCCGGAGGCCAGCAGAGACGATCCCACAGCTCCGATGTACTGCGAGTGGTGGGGGACGACAATTTCCGTCTGCAGCAGGTCCCCCATCGCCCGGACCAGCCCCTGGATGAGCGAGGTGCCCCCGACCATAATCACCGGCTCCTTGATGTCGACCTCCTGGAGCTGCTGCTCGAAGACCTGTTCTGCTACGCTGTGACAGGCAGCGGCAGCAACATCTTCCGGAGAGCTCCCGGCGGCCAGGGCATTGACCAGGCTCTGAGTCCCGAACACGATGCAGTAGCTGTTCATGGGGACCATGGTTGACATTCCCTTCATGGCAAGCGGGCCGAGCTCGGTGATGTCCACGCCCAGTCGTTTTGCGGTCATCTCAAGGAACCGTCCGCTTGCTCCTGCGCAGATGCCGCCCATGGTGAACGATCCCGGAATGCCATCCTGCACGCTGATGGCCTTGTTATCCATTCCGCCGATATCGATGACCGTTGACGGACCGTGCTGAGAATCGGCAAGGTAGACGGCGCCTTTGGAATTGACGGTGAGCTCTTCCTGGATGAGATCCGCACCGATCTTTTCCCCGACCAGAAATCGTCCGTATCCGGTGGTTCCGACAGCCTGGATCTCATCGCGGGTTACCCCCGCCTCCTTCAGGGCAAGTTCGATAACGTCCTCGGCGCTCTTCAGAACAGCGATGGTGGGAAGCCAGCCGGTGCCGATGATCTGGTTGTCCTGCATCACCACCGCTTTGGTGGTGCTTGACCCGCTGTCCACCCCCATGGTGAGACCTTCCTGCACCTCGCGGGCAAGGAGGGCCCTCCTCCGGGCAATGGTGGTGAGAGCTTCCATCCTGGTGAGCAGGGTTCCTGCGGTGGTCCGCTCGGTAAATGAATAGCTGACTACCGGGAGGCGTGAATTCTCATGGATGTAGCGCCGCAGTTCGTTTCGCACGATCGCCGCTTCGGCGCATCGGAAACAGGTGGCAATAAAGACGGCATCGGCCTCGACCTTTCCCTCAACGAGGGCCCGAGCGCGGGCAATCGCGAGTTTCAGATCCGGACTCCTGACATCGAGACCGAAGGAGTCATACCCGGACCTGATATCCTTCAGGGTGATATCCGGGAAGAAGATCTCAGCATCGACGGACCGTGCAGCCTCCGCAATCTCGTTCTGCACCCCGCTGTATTCCGGTCCGCAGGCGAGCTGGGCGATCCGGACCTTGCTCATGTCCCGCCTCCCGGGAGATCCTGCAGGAATTTCCTGATGGCGGCCACGAATTCGATACCCTCGTCATCGCTGCGCGGATACCGGAGGTCGAGGATCGGTATCTCCCGCTTTCTGAGCAGGAACTGGATCAGCTCATTCGTCCGCGCACATCCCATGCAGCCGAAGGAGAAATCGGCATCATGGATGATTACTGCCGCCTCGGCTTCCTCGATCATCGGACCGTAGAGGGACATCCGTCCCCTCACCCCGGAGGGAACTTCCACCGCCGCATACTTCAGGCCCTTCTTCGGGTCTTCAGGGGTGATCTGGAGCGGGGGCGATTCAAGACCGGCGGTCTGGATCTTCTCCCGCACCTGGAGTGCTGCGGAGAGCGGTTGGTGGCCGAACCTGGCAACCAGATCGGAGAGGATGAGGCTGGTTGTCGGGTAAATGAATACCTTCGCCATGATCAGGACTCCTGTGATTCGATAATCTTCTGCAGTTTCTTTGCATCCAGTCTGGCCGGACCGGCGGCTTGTGGTGGGTGCACCGGCTGATCCGGAGCCCTGCCCGGAAGTTCCTCGATACCTTTTGATACATGCCTGATCAGGGAGATCTCGAACTCATGTCCGTAGTATCCCGGACGGGCTCCGCCAAGATTGGCACGGCACCGCCGGGGATCACCGGGGGGGAACCCGCGATCCTTGACAAAGATATGCGACGGATCAAATTCCCTGAGGCGGGCAATGATCCGATCAACTTCCTCCTGGCTCCCTGTAACCTGGAGACCAAAGCAGGTCTCCTTGATCATAACCCCCTGGGATATCTCATACGCCCTGATGGCGAGATCAGACGGGGTCATGTCCGGCGATTCCACAAAGACGTATTTGGTAACCGTGCCAACATATCGCGGCGTGTATTCCTTCATTTCCCCGCCTCCCGTATGAATACCGTCTCTTTCTCCTGGTAATCTTTCAGTTTTCCCGGTTCAAGAATGCGCCCGATGACATTGGTTCCCTCAAACGGCTCTGAGGTCGGGCCGAATTCACTGTTGTCGGTGGTCCGGACCCCCACCAGCCCCGATCCTCTCCTTGAGTCATTGGTGATGGCGAGAGTCGCTGCAGGGACCGTGTCTTCGGGAGTATTCTCCGGAATGATCTTTACCCCTTTTGGTATGGAGGGTTTGAAGAGATAAACATCCTCGAAATGAAAGAAGAAGGGGAGCCTTCCCACCCGGTGCTGGTGGAGTCCGGTCAGCTTGCGAAAGATGTCACAGGATGCCGGGGCATGAGCATCATCGAGGGCGATGTCGATCACCCTCTCGAAGGGGACCGTGATGAGCTCAACCTGGCGGGCCTGCAGACTTTCGAGGGTTGTCGCAGGAACCTGGTCGACGACCACCCGCTCACCCTCCCCGCTGTCAATGGAGAGGGAGATTCCACGCTCTCCGGCGATCTCCCGTGCCTGCGCGAGGGGTTTTCCGATCAGGTCAAACCGATCAGGCTCTATGTCCACGCACAGGATATCGCCTTCACGGGCGAGACGGGCGAGTTCGATGCCGTGGGTTACCTGTCCGACCACGGTGTGTGCAGATGATGCGGGGATATCCTCGGTATAGATGTAGATGCTTCCCCTGCTCTTTCCCCGGGTGCGGATGGTAACGATCCCTTCCCTGCGCGGGAGACGGAGTTCCTGCGGCACATCAGTCTCACTCCGGGAGAGGTCCACGATATGGGTGCTCCCCGACCGGCTCACAGTAAACAACCCCTCTTGGAGCACGACGAGCACGTGCTCGACACTCTCTGCAGTGGTGGTGTCGATCGCAGCAGGTGAGAACCCCTGGGTGCTGATCGTCACCCGGGTCACGATCTCCATGCCATCTTCAAGGACGAGGTCACGATCGGCCGAGGTGAAGGACCGGGTGGTATCCGCCCAGCTGATAACCTGCTCGATACGGGTGATCGCATCACCCGTTGTCCACCGGTCGAGTACCCCCATGCCGCTAACCACCCTTCCGATGATACCCCCGTCACCACCCGCACCAAAGTCTGCAGAGTGGCGCATCTTGGAGAATATCAGGTACGAGCGTTTGGGATCATAGCCGCCACAGCCGAGGATAACGTCGCCCCGTTCATAGAGACGAGGGGTCCGTGCCGGACTGATATCACTGGAAAATGGGCCGAATGCCGCGGCATACCGGTCGTGCCAGTGCAACTGGTGCGGCCTGGAAAACAGAGGAGCATCAAAGACCTGCGCCCCTTCACCGGAGGGCTCAACGGTGATCTCTCCTCTGGTGGTGGTAATCCGGTAACTGGAAGTCCGGGCCGATTCCCGCGACGCAGGGCGGATAACGGCAACGCTGCAGCGCGGATCACGGTCAGGTATGACCGCCCCCAACCGTTTCTCACCTTCTATCTCGAGCTTTTTCCCATCGAGACGGACGGTGATGGCGGTCATCCCTTCACTTCAGCCTTCCCCATGATCTTTCGTTCTTCTTCGGTGAGAATGGCCAGGACATCATCGGTCTTCCCGATCTCGATAATCTTGCCCCCTCTCATGAGGGCGAGCCGGTCACAGATATCCTTGACAAATTCCATATCATGTGAGACCACGATGAACGTTTCATCCATCTCTTCCCTGGCATGGAGAATGGAGTGTTTGACATCGATCTTGGTCAGTGGGTCCATGGTACCGGTCGGCTCGTCCAGGATGATCAGCCTCGGCTCACGGATGAGTACCTGGGCGAGGGCCACCCGGTGCCGCTCCCCTTCGGAGAGCTGTCCCGGGCGGCGTTCAAGGATCTCCCTGCTCTTGACCTCGGTGAATCCCGCCATCCGGAGGGTCAGGATTGCTTTCCGCATTGCGAGCTCCTTTGGGAATTCAAGGCCGATAGCATCGGTGAGGTTGTCGAGAACGGTCCGGTGGGGATAGAGATCATACTCCTGGTGAAGCAGCCCGATGTACGCTTTCGCCCGCCCCCGGTTCTCGATCCCGGGCTTGGTCATGTCCACGAGTTCATCCCCGATCCTGATATTCATCTCCCCGGACGTTGGTTCGATGATCCCTGAAATGATACGGGAGAGCGTGGTCTTCCCGGCACCACTCTTCCCGATAATGCCGAAAATTTCCCGTCCGGCCACCTCGAAGGTTACCCCGTTCACCGCTTTGATCACGCCGCGGTCAACGGAGATGTACCGCTTATACACATCACGGGCGATCAGCATGTTTTCTCCCAGTTCCGGGGTTTCGTATTCTTCTGTGTCAGAGAGGCCTTCCATGAATGTATTGATGACTTCGGCAGGACTCCCGAGACTGGCCACCTTGCCATTATCGAGGAGCATAGCACGGTCGGCCACATCCTCGATGACCTGTGAAAAGTGAGAGGTGACCACCATCCCCATGTTGTTGGTATTTGCTGCTTCGATCAGCATATCGTGGACGAGGTGAGCAGTCTGCGGATCGAGGGTTCCGGTCGGCTCATCGGCAAAGAGGAGGAACGGTTCCTTGGCGAGCTGCCGGGCGAGCACCACCCGTTGCTTCTCGCCACCGGAGAGATCCCTGGCAATGTGCATCATCCTGTGAGAGAGGCGGACCTGGTCGAGGAGATCGGCCGCCCTGCTGATGCACTTCTCCTGGGGATAGTCGATATCATCCAGCGCGTGGATGACATTCTCAATCACCCGGTCATTTCCATACAGCGCGAAGGTCCGCTGGAACATGATCGCGGTGCTTCGCATGATCTGCCGTTTCAGGTGGCTATTTTCCTCATCCCAGAAGTTAATATCCTGTGCCTTCATCGCACCGCCACAGCGCGGACACGGGCTCCCGGCAGCGCTCCCGACGCCCACAAACTCACAGGATGCGCAGGCAGCAATATGGTATAGAATGGATCCAGACGTGGGCGGTTCTTCAACGCCCCGGAGCAGGTGCATCAGAACGGTTTTTCCGGCTCCGCTCCGCCCGATGATCCCGAGGACCTCGCCTTCTCCTATCTCAAAAGAAATATTATCAAGGACCCGTTTGCCGTTAAAGTCCATGCAGAGATTTTCTACCGTGATAAGTGGCTTCATTCCTCTCCTCTCACATTTTAATGTTGTATTCAGGGCATATTACTTTTTATATGAAGACAAAACCCCTTGGCTAGGCATCCACCAGGTTTTTTACGATTTCCACCACATCCCGTACGTTATTCACGATATGGTGGGCGGCCTGGTAGAGTTCGGCCGGTTTATCCCCCGGCTGTTGCTCCGAGAGAATGGCAACATCCGCCCGTTTCATGGCACAGAGGTCATTGATCCCGTCTCCCACCATCACCACCTGGTCATACTCCTCCTTGAGATCAGTCACGATCTGGGCTTTGACGGTGGGCGTTGCCACCCCGAAAACCCTGTCCCGGGGAATCCCGAGGTAATCGGCCATCTTCTCGAGTTTAACAACCCGGTCTCCCGACGCGATGAAGGTCGGAATTCCGAGGGTGTGGAGCTCCCGCACTGCCTCTGTCGCCCCCTCAAAAGGCCTCCCCCCGGTTGTTACGGTAAACTCGATCGATTTCGAGGCCATGTTCAGGATCACCCCGCTGTTGAGGGTGACCACCGCTTCCCGCTTACAGACCGCCCAGACGTTCCTGATACAGTCCTGGAGGTCACCAATGGTAGCTTTCGTGTCGGTATACAGCGCATCCCCAATCTCATCGGCCGTGGTGATCTTCCGCGTGCAGCTGATGCCAAACCCGGCATGATGCGCGACGAGGTATGAGGAGAGGAGCTCGGACGGGGCAGTGGCGATGACCTCCCGTGAGTGGACATGAATGACAACGAGAACCCGCTCCGGGGAACTGAACGTCAGGGTGACGGTCTCGATTCCCGGCAGGAGCTGCTGCAGGGCTATGTCCTTTGCCACCCGGTAGGTATGGAGGAGCGTTCCTGCACTGTCAAATACCACGGCAACCGACATGGATCATCCCGCAAAGTTCTTTGGAACAGATTGGTATGTTATGATTACACGCCCATGACCGTAACTGATACTGCAGAGAAAATAAAGAAGATGGAAATCCGGGGCGCAGGCAGGATTGCCCGTGCAGCGGTTGCTGCATTGAAGGATCATGCAGAACGCAGTACTGCCACGGATCTCCCGGGGTTCAGGGAGGCGATGGATCAGGCCGCGGATCTGCTGCTCTCTACGAGACCGACGGCTGTCTCCCTCCCGAATGCCATTCACCTGGTCGTGGGCTCGCTCTCTGATGACATTCAATCGGTAACCGAGGCAAAAGCGCGGTTCTCTGAGGCCTGCACCCGCTTCATCAGCACGTCCGGGGAGGCTGTCGATCGGATTGGGAGGATCGGGGCACGGCACATCAGGGACGGGGATGTGGTGATGACCCACTGCAACTCCGAGACTGCGCTCGCCTGCCTCCTCCAGGCCCACCGGAACGGTACCAGCTTCGAAGTCCTTGCCACTGAAGTCCGGCCCCGCAACCAGGGCCTCCTCACCATCAGAACCCTGAACGATGCGGGAATTGCGACCAGCTTCATCGTCGATTCTGCAGCCCGGTACTTCATGAAGGAGGTCGACCTTGTGGTGGTAGGGGCCGATGCCGTCACGGTGAATGGTGCGGTTATCAACAAGATCGGGACATCGCAGATCGCGCTGGCTGCTCATGAATCGCGGACACCGGTGATGGTTGCTGCCGAGACCTATAAATTTGCTCCCCGCACCATTCTCGGCGAATTTATTGAGATCGAGGAACGGGAGGCGGCTGAAGTGCTGCCCCCGGTAACTGCTGCAGCGCTCCCCCGGGTCAGGGTGCGGAACCCGGCATTCGATGTGACCCCTGCGGGATACATTGACCTGATCGTGACCGAACAAGGAGCGATCCCCCCTCAGATGGCCTACATTATTATCAGGGATTACCTGGGGTGGGAGATCGGCGAGTTCACCGGAGCGGACCTGACGGGGACTGGCGGGGTGCCATGAGCGTTGCGGAAGCCGGACAGGTTGGAGGTTATCCCGGAGGAAACTGTCCGGCGTATCAGCAGGGGGAGGTACCGGCCTCAGGTCCCGTGTCCGGTCTGTATCTGCCTTGTTTTCCAGGACAAGGTGTGTTCATGAAAGGTGTCACTGCTGGAGGGTGTATGGACGATTACTGCGAAATGAAAAATGTGCCCGGTATACGGGAGAGCATCTGACCGAGGAAATGGTATGGATCTGGAATTTATGAAACTGCATGGAAACGGGAATGATTTTATCCTGATCGATGAATACGGGTGCCGGTGCATTCCGGATGAGATGAAGGCCCAGTTTGCCGCCCTGTACTGTGACCGGCGGTTTGGCATCGGTGGGGACGGAGTGCTCTACCTCCAGCGGTCAGCAAAGGCCGACCTCCGGATGCGCCTCTTCCAGCCGGACGAGAGCGAGGCCGAGATGTGCGGGAATGGAATCCGCTGTTTTACCAAGTACGCCTACGATACCGGCTATGTTGAGAAAACCTGCTCGGTCGAGACCATGGCCGGAATCATCCGGGTGGAGATGGGGTACGAAAATGATACCTTCATGGCCACCATCGATATGCCCGAACCGAAGTTTAACCGGAAGGACATCCCGGCGACCGGCGAGGGGGAATACCGGGAAACCATAGAAGGCTCCGAGGTGTATGCAGTGAACTCCGGGGTACCTCATGCGGTCGTGTTCGTGGATGATGTAGAATCCGTCAATCCGGAAGAGGCAGGTCCCGCGATCCGGCATCACCGGACATTTCCCAAGGGGGCAAATGTCAATTTTGTGGAGCGGGCAGGAGGAAACACCCTCAGGATCAGGACCTTTGAGCGGGGAGTCGAGGGAGAGACGCTCTCCTGCGGGACCGGGGCAACGGCCGCTGCAGCCATCGCTCATCGTCTCGAATATATCAGCTCTCCGGTCACAGTCGAGACGAAGGGGGGTCCCCTCATTATCCACCTGGGAGAGGTTACGAGAACAACCGGCCCCGCAACAACGGTGTTCAAGGGAGTCATCAGCTTCTGAACCGGTTCTCTCTCCTTTCAACGGATTCCGGTGCCGCCACCGCCACCGGGACATTCGCTCTTCTCACACCCCCGTTGACTGATTCCAACCCATGTTCGGTGAACAGGAGTGGTCTTCTATAGTATATCCTGCACACGGAAGATCCCGAAGAGGTAGTACACGGACACCGCGACCATCAGAGTGCCGGTCAGCAGGTTGATGGTCCGCCGGTGATTCACGAGAACGTCCGTTATCTGGTTCCCCCTCAAGGCCGATACGGCAGAAATGGCGACGAGGGGCACTGCCATCCCGGCACCGAACAGGATGAAGCTTGCCAGGCTGGAGAGGAAACCCAGTGCACTGGTGGACAGGACAAGCAGGATGGCCACCGGGGCTGCATTGCAGGGAAGGATCAGAATCCCGAAGAAGAGGCCGAACAAGAAAGCGGCGAGAAACGGCCCCTTCTCCGCAGCGATTCGCGGTGACGGCAGGGGGATCTCCGGGCTCCGGCCGCTGATGAGGAGCAGGCCAATGACCAGGAGCACGGTGTAGGCGGCGGGTGAGATGATGCCCAGAGCACCGGAAATTGGCAGGGCGAGGAGGGATACCACGATCAGTCCGAAGGCGAGCATGGAAACGAGAATTCCCCCGCCGGCAATGAGGCCCAGGATGACACGCGCCCGCAGCCCTTCTGCAGCCCCGGCCTGCCCGGAGAGAAAGGAGAGGTATCCGGGATAGAGGGGAAGGACGCATACCGCCCCGAGCGGCGCAAGGAGCCCGGCGGCGAATGCAACACCCCAGTCCGGGAGCATTACCGGCACCCGGAGAGAACCTGCGAGAGATCTGCGGCGCTCTTGATTCCCGGGGGGAGGAGCCCTGCCGGGCCGTCCGGGCATACCAGGATGAGCGGAGCCTGGGCCGGGGAGAGTACGGTCATCCCGAACCGATCGACCAGCGACCGGGTCATGCCGGGAGGGGAACGGGCATACCGGCCGGTGTACCCCTTCTGTTCAGTGTAACGGAGGAGCGATCTGTCATCGCCGTTCGGGTCGACATCAAGACCGATCAGGACGAACGGGACGGCCCCCTCCCGCTCCAGCCGGGTAATCTCCTCCTGCTGCATCATACAGATCGGGCACGTGATGGTAAATGTCTGGATGAGCACCGGGCGATCAGGGTACTTACTCACCGAGAAGACTTCACCGGTGCGGATATCGGTGAGCTCCGTTGTCCGCCAGGACTCATCAGTGCCGCTGCCGGTGTTGTCTGCACAGCCGGCAAGCATCAGCAGGGCCAGGAGTACGGAGACGGCAAAAACGGTCTTCCCCACCTCCTGCGAGAAACATCTCTGTCCTTTTCCCCTAGCGGGTATCATTCGCACGCTCCCGGACCGTGATACCGTGTTCCACGATGTCGAAGATAAACAAACCGCCGCCAGGGCGTGACCGGTGTTTTTCAAGAACGGCCCTCCTGCTCCCGTTTAACCGGTCAATCCGCACAATGACCTTGGAGATATGGGCGAGTGCGGTGCCGCCGAGACCGACAAAGACGTTCCTCTGGACATCCATGTAGACCTGGTTGGTGATGATGATCGGGATGTTGTGCTTCTTGGCATACCCGAGGAGATGAATGATCTGTTTGGACAAGCGCTGCATGGTGTCCGTGCCCTTGTCCAGCTGGGTGCGGTAGAGGCCGGTGGCCGAGTCCATGATGATGAGACCGATCCTGCCCCCGGCCAGGTGGCGCCCGATACCCGCGATCATAATCCCCTGCTGTTCGAAATCATGGGGTTCATAGAGGATCAGCTCGCGGGCGAGTGCTTCGGCCTCTTCCCCGGCAACCTGCCGGAATCGTTCAATAGAGAATCCTTCCGTATCAATGAAGATAACCCCTTTTCCGGCTCGCAGACAGCTGACCGCTGCGATGATGCACAGCACACTCTTCCCGCTGCCCGGTCCCCCGTAGAGCTGGGTGATGACCCTGGGTTCGAGGCCGCCGCCAAGGAGGGCGTCAAAGGCGGGCATACCGGTGCTCAACCGCTCGTCGTTCATCAGTCCGGATTCCTGACCAGTTCCCAGGCCCTGGATTCAACCATCCGGGCAATGGTCCGCACCGGGATTCCCGTCTCCTGTGCAATGGCGCTGGTGTCATCATACTCAGCTTTGAGTGAGAAGATCTGTCCGCCGAGGAGACCGCACTTCACGTGCACCATCCGCTCCCTTCCCTGGATGGTCACCGGCACCTCCCGGACCGAGCGCTCAGCTGCAAACCGGTGCACTGCCGGGATGCAGCGGATCCCGAGGGTACCCAGTTCTGTGGCCATGACGGAGGCCAGGCGCTCACCGCCCCCTGAAGGTGCAACGACCCGGATAAGGTGCCCGGGTCTCCCCTTCTTCATGGTGCAGGGGAAGGCGCTTACATCATAAGCCCCTTCGTCCATCAGCCGGGAGAAGGTGTAGGCGATGATCTCGGCGCTCACATCATCGACATTCGTCTCGAGGATATCTACGGCAGCCGTCTCCCCTGGATCGGAACAGTCGATAACCATGGCCCTGAGCACATTCGGGATATCCTGCGGGTTCCGGGAACCTGCACCATATCCGACAGCGAGCACGGAATACCTGAGATCCCGGAGATCCGGGAGGGTTGAGAACTCGGAGAGGAGGGCGGCTCCTGTGGGTGTGCAGAGTTCACCGTCAGATGCGGTTCCGAGGGATACAGGAAGTCCCGATTCCCGGAGGATTGCGAGAGTGGCCGGAGCAGGAACCGGGTAGGTCCCATGGGCACCGGAGATCGACCCTCCGCCAAGGGAAACCGGGAGAACAACGCAGCCATCCGGGGCAAGTGAGTCGAATGCCGTGCAGGCCCCGACAACATCGGCGACGGCATCATCCGCTCCGACCTCGTGGAAGTGGGCCGACTCCCCGTGAATTTCACCTTCTGCCCGGTCGATTCGCATAAAAACCCGGATTGCCATGGCAATTGCTTGTTCCGGGGCACGGGCACTGTTCACCCGGTTGATAACCTCATCGAATGTCCGTCGGACAGGCCGGGCACGGGTTTTCAGGGAGAGGCAACGGATTCCGGACCGGTCCACCAGGGTGATTTCAGGCTCACCCACCACGGAGGCCATTGCCGTTACCACGGCCTCCCTGTCTGCACCGAGATGCAGGAGAGCTGCGGTAACCATATCCCCGGAAGCACCACGGAAGGGATCGAAGACGAGCAGGCGCATAAATCAACAGTATCTATAAATCCCTGTGTATATGACTTTTAAGGTGATGCCCGAGATTTTTCTGAAGGTTGATAGTGCATACCCCGGGGATCAGGGTGGTGGAAAGGCCCGGCTCGACCCTGAAACCATGCTGTACCTGAAAATATCTCCCGGCGATATCGTTTCAGTGGAAGGGAAACGGCGGACAGTCGCCAAAGTCTGGCGGTCCCTGGTGGAGGACTGGAACCAGAACAAGATCAGGATCGACAATTTCACCAGGACCAATGCCGGCGTAAGCATCGGAGACACGGTCCGGATTACCCCCATCAAGGACGAGATCGAGGCAAAAAAGGTTGTTCTTGCCCCTCCTGAGGATCTGCCCAGGAACATCCCGGTCAGCAACAACCCGAACGTCCTGAACGCCCTGATCGATTTTCCGGTGGTCAAGAACGATTCGGTACCCATCATGATCGGGCTGCCGTTTCTCCAGCCCCAGATCATCTCCTACAAGGTTGTCGAAATCGAGCCGGAACAGGCCGTCATCATCACCAAGAATACCGAGATAGAATTCAGCGAGAAACCGGCCGCGGGTTTTGAGGGGTTGAAACGGATCTCCTATGAGGATATCGGCGGGCTGAAGGACGAGCTGCAGCGGGTGCGGGAGATGATCGAGCTCCCGATGCGCCACCCTGAGCTCTTCCAGAAGCTGGGGATTGAACCGCCGAAAGGGGTTCTCCTGTACGGCCCGCCCGGGACCGGGAAGACCCTGATCGCCAAGGCAGTGGCGAGCGAGAGTGGAGCACATTTCATCTCCATTGCCGGCCCGGAGGTAATCTCGAAGTACTACGGGGAGAGCGAGCAGAAGCTCCGGGAGATTTTTGAAGAGGCTGAGGAGAATGCCCCTTCCATCATTTTCATCGATGAACTGGACTCCATAACACCGCGGAGGGAGGAGGTGACCGGGGAGGTGGAACGCCGGGTGGTCGCCCAGCTTCTCACCATGATGGACGGGCTCGAGGAGCGGGGGCAGGTGGTGGTGATCGGCGCCACCAACCGGGTTGATGCCATCGATCCTGCACTCCGCCGTCCGGGGCGCTTCGATCGTGAGATCGAGATCGGGGTTCCGACTGAACCGGACCGGATCGATATCATGAAGATCCATACCCGCGGCATGCCGCTGGCCGAGGATGTGAGCCTTGAGGGGCTTGGACAGAGGACCCATGGGTTTGTGGGGGCCGATCTTGCCGCACTTGCCCGGGAGGCGGCCATCCGTGCCCTGCGGCGCTACCTCCCCGAGATCAATCTCGACGTTGATGAGATTGAACAGGAGATCCTCGACCGGATGGAGGTCAACGCAGGAGACTTCCGGTCTGCCCTCCGGGATGTCAGCCCGAGCGCAATGCGGGAGGTGATGCTGGAAGTCACCCATGTGACCTGGAACGATGTCGGGGGGCTCGAAGAGGCAAAGCAGGAAGTCCGCGAAGCCGTGGAACTCCCGCTGACCGAACGGGCACGGTTCGATGAGCTCGGCATCAACCCACCGAGGGGAGTCCTCCTGTACGGACCTCCGGGAACCGGAAAAACACTGATCGCGAAGGCGGTTGCCAACGAGAGCGGGGCCAATTTTATTGCCATCAGGGGACCCCAGCTCCTCTCCAAATGGGTCGGTGAGAGCGAACGGGCGGTCAGGGAGATCTTCAAGAAGGCCCGGCAGGTCGCCCCGTCCATCATCTTCTTCGATGAGCTCGATGCCCTGGCCCCGGCCCGCGGTTCCGAACTCGGCTCGCACGTGATGGAGACGGTGCTGAACCAGATCCTGACTGAGATTGACGGTCTCGAAGAGCTGAAGGACGTGGTGGTCATGGGTGCCACCAACCAGCCCACGCTCGTCGATCCCGCTCTGCTCCGGGCGGGACGGTTCGATCGCCTCGTCTACATTGGAGAACCGGATCGGGAGGGGAGAAAAAAGATCCTCTCCATTCATCTGCGATACACCCCCGTTGAGGGTTCTCTGCTCGAGGTCCTGGTTGATCATACCGGACAGTATGACGAGACTGCACTCGATGCCATCCTCGAACGCCTCGGGACTTCCCGGGAGTTCACCCTTGAAGAGGCTCTTTCTGCCGCCGGGGAAATCGTCTCTGAGAAAGAGGGAAAACTCAACCGGGGACAACGGAGGAAGTTCCTGGTGGATCATATGGCGGAACGGTCCCTCTCCCTCCGTGATGAACCCCGGGATAGCATTATCTCGGCGATTACAGAGCGGACCGACGGCTATGTCGGTGCAGATCTCGAAACTCTCTGCCGCGAGGCAGGGATCTTTGCCATGCGGGAAAAGGTGACGACGGTCACTATCCGGCACTTCGAGCAAAGCCTGGATAAGGTGCATCCGACCATGAATGAACGGCTGCGCGAATTCTATTCCCGGATACAGCAGCATTTCAAGGGAGGGCTTCCACGCGAGGTGCAACCGCCGGAATATCAGTAATTTTTTTTTTCGCAATACAAAAATACCAAGATGGACAATTATATACGCTGTTGTATAGGTTATAGCAGTCAGGGAGCCTGCAGATGCCGAATATCACCACATTTCTTGACAATAACGCGCTGATCAGGGATCGGCCTGCGCTGATTGCACCATCCCGCAGGATACGCTACTCATACCGGGAGCTCCTGGCTGAAGTGAATCGATTGGCCCTGATCCTGATGGAGCTCGGAATCGGGAAAGGAGACCGGGTCTGCATCTACCTCGACAGTATTCCCGCCTACCTGATCAGCTACTTCGCTATCTGGAGGATTGGGGGCGTGGCAGTCCCGGCAAATATCGCATTCCAGGAGGACGAACTCCTCCATATGCTGACCGATGCAGGAGCCCGGGGGATGATTCATGGGAGCGATGGTGCCGGTGTGGTGAATGCGGTCAGGGACCAGGCACCCGGACTGACAGCCGTACTCACTATTGATGATGTCAGGCGGCCGGAGACTGCGAACATCACTACATTCCGGGCCGTCAACTGCCGGTACGACGATCTCTGCCAGCTCCAGTATACCGCAGGGACAACCGGACGCCCCAAGGGTGCGATGCTCACCCATGGGAACTGGATCGCAGCACTGGAGACCGAGCGCGAGGTGCTCTCAGTGACACACGACGACCGGTATCTCGGAATCTACCCCATGGGACACGTCGGCGTGAGCTGGGGGCTTTCCGTCCTTCGGGCCGGCGGGACATATGTCACCATGGAACGGTTCTCCCTTCCGGAATACCTGGAATGGTGCCGGGAATATCGGATTACCGTGCTCTCGGGCATGCCTCCGGTGATTCATTCGCTCTGCAACGCTCCGGCAGGAACGGAGGAAGATCTGTCTTCTGTCCGGGTAATCATCAGCGGCGGGGGACAACTTCTCCCCACCATCTGGGAGGCCTTTGATCGGCGGTATGGGATCCCGGTGGCAAATGCCTATGGCCTCTCGGAAACGGTTGTAGTCGGCACCGGCACCGTCACCCTGCCCGGGGTTCCCGGCCTCAAAGGGAACTTCCGGAGTGTGGGAGTCCCGGTCGGGTACTCGGAGGTGAAGATCGTGGACCCGGCTGACCCGGCCATCACCCTGCCACCCGGGGAAAACGGCGAGGTTGCGCTCCGGGGGCCTTCAGTGGCGCAGGGCTACTGGGGGATGACAGGCCCGACGGCTGAATCGTTCCTTCCGGACGGATGGTTCCTCTCCGGGGATATCGGGCACCAGGATGCCGGAGGGATCCTGTACATCACCGACCGGAAAAAGGACATGATCATCATGTCGGGATGGAAGATCTATCCCACCGAGGTGGAGAATGTGATCCTGACCCACCCTGCGGTCCGCGATGCGGCAGTGTTCGGGCATCCTGATGAACGCAGGGGTGAGATACCGGTGGCGGCCGTGGTCCCGGAGGAAGGGACGTCTCTCACTGAAGCAGACCTTATTTCCTTCTGCCGGGAGCGGATGGCCGGTTATAAAGTGCCGAGAGCGGTAATCATGGTGGATGCACTACCGCGTGCCCATGGCTGGAAGCTGATGAGGAGGAAGCTTCGCGAGGATTATGCAGGGTGGATTTCCGGCCAAACCTTATAATGAGGAATTCAGTATAGTACTGTGAAGGGGGGGTGTTGACGCGTGGCGACAAATAACAAGAGGGCTACCGGTGTCCTTGGTCTCGACCCCGTACTTGGTGGTGGATTTCCCCGCGGAACAACCATCATCGTAATGGGCTCGCCCCTGTCCGGCATCGAACTGCTGGCCCGGCAGTTCTGGAAAATGGAGGATGAGGGCGGCACCTACCTGATGATCGACAGCGAGATCGAGGAAGGGATGAGCGATGCACGGACGCTCTATCCGGATCAGCTCCCGCCGCTCTATACCGGTCAGCGGATTGTTGTCGATTCCCTCTCATCTATCATCCTCCACCATGGAGTCGAGGCAGCACTCTCCTGCCTGTCCACGGCCAGGGCTGAGGCGGCGAGAACCGGTGCGAACATCATGTTCATCTTCTATACCAATATCCACCCGCCGCAGGAAGAGATTCGTGTGCTCAGGATGGCCGATGTAGTCATCGAGTTAAAAACAGTCACCTTCGTTACCGAGATCGAGCGCCAGCTGGCCGTTCACAAGGTGAAGAATAGCCAGGTCCCAAAACGGCTGATTCCCTTCAACATCACTGAGAAGGGAGTTGAGCTCTCGACCACATCCCGGGTCGTGTAGACGCGGGACATTCTCGTTTTCTCTTCATGCTGTTTGATCAGGAGCGTTGTGCGAGCGCCAGTTCTCGGGGAGCAGTGGGGCATGAAGCAGTGCAGGTTCCCCGGGTTCATCAGGATAGGAATCGGGTTTTCGATACAGTACTCGTGAAGGTACTGAGATTCCTTCACCCTCATCAGATGTTCTCTGTTCCGGATGAGGAAGTAAAAAAACCGGTTTCCCGGGATTATCACGGGCCGGAAACCGGTCCCTGCTACCCCTGACGTCTGCTCCCGAGTGGGAGCGGTTCAGAGATCCTTCCGGATCTGCCTGACTGCTCCCACCATCCGGGAGAGCTTGGAGAATGCCGATTCCCGGGTAAGCATCCGGAGCCCGCAATCAGGATCGATCAGCAGTTGTTCCGGTGCAAAGACGGTGAGTGCACTCTCTATCCGCGTACGGATGAGATCCACCTCCTCAACCTTAGGCCGGGAAGAGTCGATACACCCGAACCCGACCATCTTTTCTCCGATGTCAACCTCCCGGAACAGCGCCAGGTTCTCCGGTGACCTGGCAAACTCGCCGTCAAGGATGTCGACCGGCATGGCGACAAGGTCATCGATGACTGCGGAGAGGTTGCCGCACACGTGCAGGCAGACCGGAACAGAGAGATTCCCTGTCACGATTCGGAGTGCCTCTGTGGCTGGAGCGATATCTGCAGCACCGGTTGAGAGGATGGGTTCGTCAATCTGGATTATTGAGACCCCTGCCTCCCCAAGGAGCACTGCTTCGCGGGCGAGTACCCGGGCGAGATCGAGAGCGAGCTCTCCCCTGCTCCGGTACGACGGTGTTGCAATATGGAGGGCAAAGGAGAGGGTGGTGGGTCCGGTGATGATCCCCTTGACGAGGGGAGCACGGGAGAGTGCATACCTGGTATCAGCCACGGTGATCGGCCCTGCCGCGGGTGAAACCGGACCGATCACCTCACTCCCGCGGATACCGGGAATCAGCCCGGTGAACATCCCGACCATGTCACCACGGACCTGCCCGTCAGAGATGATATCGATTCCGGCGGCAACCTGGTCGGCGACCGCGGTCTTCACCGCTTCCCGGAACGGATCGAGAAGGCCGGAGATCCCCCTGCTTTTGGCCACCGGATAGCTCCCGACCACCGTGGTAGGGAGGACCGGTCCCGGGAGAATCCTGCTCATGGGGTCAGCCGGTGACGGTCTCTCGGGAAGAGGACCGCTTCCCTGATGTTTCCAAGGGAGAGCATGGTCATGATCAGGCGTTCGGCGCCGAGTCCCCAACCGGCATGCGGGGGCATGCCGTAGCGGAAGGGCTCAAGGTAGAATTCAAAATTATCGGGGTTGAGTCCCTTGGCCTGGATTTGCCGGACGAGCAGGTCATGCTGGTGGACCCGCTGCGCACCGGAGGAGAGCTCCATCCGGGGATGCATCAGGTCGAATGCCTTGCAGACCGTGGGATTGTCATCGTAGGGCATGGCATAGTACGGCTTGATTTCGGTCGGCCAGTCGACAATAAAATAGTGCTCGCCCATCAGCTCACCGATGGCCTTCTCGGCGGTGGTCCCGATATCGTCACCGTATGCGACGGGCTCACCGGTCGCTTCCGCTGCCATACGGATGGCTTCGGTATACGGGAGCCGGGGAAACGGGGTTTTCGGGACCGGGAGAGCCCCGATCTCCAGGGCCTCCAGCGCACTGGTACACCGTTCATTCACCTCACGGTAGACGGCCACGATCAGCTCTTCGAGGAGTTCCATCACCGCATGATGATCGGCAAAGGAGACCTCAACATCGATGGAGGTGGCCTCGTTCAGGTGCTTGGTGGTGTTATGCTCTTCGGCCCTGAATATCGGCCCGATCTCAAAGACCTTCTCGAAACCGGCCCCCATCATCATCTGCTTGTAGAGTTGCGGGCTCTGGTTGAGAAAGGCCTCCTTCTCAAAATATGCGATGGGAAAGAGCTCAGTCCCACCCTCTGTGGCGGCTGCCACGATCTTCGGGGTGGAGATATTCACAAATCCACGGGCATAGAGGAATTCGGATACTGTCTGCAGAGCAACGCTCCTGACCTGGAAGACCGCTGCAACCCTCGGCCTGCGGGCATCCAGGAACCGGGCATCGAGCCGGGTATCAAGCTCGGCGGGAACCTTCTCCACCACATCCAGAGGAAGCGGGCTCTCGCTCCTGCACACGACCTCAAATTCATCAGGAACGAGCTCTCTGCCGCCAGGGGCCTTCCCGATGGCTTTTACTTTTCCCCTCACCCGGACCAGGGACTCACGGGATGCGTCCCTGATGGCGGAAAGCACCTGCTCCCCGACCTTTTTCTTCGGGACAGTCACCTGCAGTATCCCGGACCGGTCCCGTATCAGAAAGAAGGTGAGACCCCCGAGATCCCGGACTTCATGAACCCAGCCCAGAACCTCGGCCGTTTCCGTTTCAGGCGTCACTTCCCGTATTGGAATCCGCATATAAACCCTGAAGCTATGGGGAGGGAGAGATAATCTCTTTTTGCCTCCCGGGTGAGACCAGGGGAGAAGTAACAGTGTACCCGGGGATCAGGGACGTGAGGCGAGGCTCCGGATCCGGGGTTCCAGTTCCGGAATACCGGAATCGATCAGATCCCAGATCAGCACCCAGTCGGGACCGAAATAGGGCAGGGTAAACCGTGATCGCAGCCCCTCGAGCTGGTTCCACGGGATGCCGGGAGAAGCCCCTTTCTGTTCGGGAGAGATGAGGGCTGCACATCCTCCGATTACCTGGATTGAACAGACCGCTGCCCGTTTCAGGGCTTCATCCCGGGAGAATTCCTTAAAGTCGAGGTTCTTTTTCCGGGACATGAGAAAGGCGCACTCAGCTGCCATCCGGGAGAGGTAGACCCGGTCCCGGTTCTGCCTGGCATGCTCTTCATCGATGTCCGCCGAGAGGTACTCTTCAAGCATCCTCCTCATGACGAGGTCCACCGGGCGTCCGACAAGATCCTCGAGGTATTCAGCGAGACCGAGGAAGTTGGTCCAGGTCTCGGATCCCTGCTCAAACTCAACTTCGATGTCCACATCGCTGTCCGGATGCATAGTCCCCCGGGCAAATGATCCAAAGATGCCGATCGTACGGATCCCAAAAAGGCTCCGCATCGCCGGAAACCGGGCATTGAGGGCGACCATGACCTCTTCGCGGATATCTGCCCCGGTAGCATGAGCCTGAATCTTTCCACCTTTTTCCATCCTCTCTTCACCCCGCAGGTATCGGGAACATATTGGCTCTGCCCCCTCTTTAATCGGTTCATCAGGTCTCCCCAAGTTTCATATGGGCGGATGCTCTACACCTCCCCCATGAAGACCGGATTGGCAGTCATCATCCTCTGTCTGGCTGTCCTTGCGGGGGGGTGTATCGGGCAGGAGCCGAAAACCCTTCCTCCTCCCCCATCAGTCCCCACCCCCCTGCCCACAACGCCGGAACCGATACCGGTTCCTCCTACCATCGATGAATCGCTCGGTGGACCGATTGAGTTCGAATCCCGTGGAGAATATCATGCAGGGGATCGCCTCCTCCTCTCCGGCATTACCAACCTGGCCCCAGGGAACGAACTGCTCGTCGAGGTGCGTTCGGTTTCGTTTGGTCCGACCACCAAGACCGAAGACAGCCGTATCACCGGGGTATCGGCAACCGTTGTTGTCGAGCAGGGTGCGGCCGATTCACGGAATACCTGGCGTTACCTCCTGGATACCTCAGGATTTGTGCCCGACCAGTACCAGGTCGAGATCTCGGGGATCACCGTTCCGGCATTCCGGAAGAGTTCATCCTTCACCCTCCTTCCCTGATTCCGGTGGTCTCCGGTATGAGAGCAGCGCCTTTGCGAGAGAGGCGCTCTGCTCTTCTCCGGTCATGAGGGTATCGAATCGCTGGCTCCCTGCCACATCAACCGGGTCACGAATATCCTGGACAAAGAGATCGACGATATCCCGGTAGAGCGTTGCAGTGGAGCGGGAATCGGGAGAGAGTCCCCGGGCCCGCATCAGTGCCGCCGCGGGGCCGCTTACCGGTGCATCTCCGATAAACGGGCTTACGGCAATAACGAATGCATCCATCAGCACGGGAATGATTCCCCCGCACTCGAGAATGGGGAGAATGCTCGTTACCGGATTGCTCGGGCCGATGATGACCATGTCTGATGATTCAATTGCCGAGAGCACTTCACCGGAAGCCGAAAGGCCGGTGGGAGCATACCGGATGACTTCATCGATAGGGAGCGATCCGCGGTGCTTCACCCAGTACTCCTGGTAGTGAATAACACGGTTCCCGGTCCTGATCAGGGTGGCCACCTGCTCATCGCTCATCGGGAGGACGGTTGCCGCGATTCCCATTCGTTCACTCAGGATACGGGTTGCTTCAGTGAGGGAGCTGCCGTTCTTCAGGAGCTCCCCCCGTGCGATCTGGACTGCCCGATCATGGTCACCGATCCCGATATACTCGTCGACACCCATCCGGAGGAGCTCCTCATGGGTCCGGAAGGTATCGCCTTCGATTCCCCACCAGGTCCTGGTGTTGAGCTGACCTGAGAAGAGGT
>Ga0209269_1000664_pt1 | contig 27994 bp, 30 predicted proteins | sample MTBAKMMethaMetaG_FD_187455 | JGI IMG/M metagenome (GOLD analysis project Ga0209269, IMG submission 187455) | Enrichment culture microbial communities from Arthur Kill intertidal strait, New Jersey, USA, that are MTBE-degrading - MTBE-AKM (Arthur... | ecosystem: Environmental > Aquatic > Marine >... | reverse complement strand
GCTCATGGTGGAGGCAGAAGGATGAGATCCCGAACATACAGGGAACTCTCCCGGGAGCACGATAAAATATGGGATGATACACGCCAGCTGCCAGAAATGAAGGAGAGAAAATTTCAGGATTTTTTCATGTGCACATCCATCTGGGGGAACGGGATCTCGATTCCTTCTTCGGTGAACCGCTCGCAGATCCGGGTATTCATGGCATCCTGGACATCCCAGATCATGGAGAAATCGCTTGTCCAGACCAGAAGCATAAAATTTAGGCTCGAATCTGCAAATTCCAGGAAATAGGCCGAAGGTTCAGGGTCTTTCAGAATATAGTCGTACCGTTCCGCCATCTCATGAGCGATTTCAAGGAGAGTAGCCTTAACCCTTTTCACATCGGATCCATACGCCACCCCGACAGGAATCTTTACCTTCAGCCTGGTGTCCGGCATCGCGTAATTGACGATAAAACTGTCAACAACCTTGGCATTCGGGATGGTGACGATCTGGTTGTCAAGGGTTTTCAACCGAGTGCTCCGTGGTCCCACATTGATGACATCACCGTAGTACTGGTCGATCTGGATCCGGTCATGCAGCTTGAACGGTTTGTCAACGGCAATCATGGCGCCGCCGAAGAAGTTTGAGAGGATGTCCTGGGCGGCGAGGGCAACGGCAAGACCGATGATGCCGGCACCGGCCAGGAAGGGAGTGATATCGATCTCAAGGATGGAGAGGATGAGCAGGAATGCGACAAACCAGATGATGTACTTGGTAACGATGAGGCCGAGGGCAATCATCCGGTCATCGATATCACTCTCGGTCCGGCCTGCAACACGGGACCCGTAGATGCTGATGAAGTCGTAGGCAAAACTCGAAACAATCCATGCTCCGAGAATGACATAGACGGCATTGAAGTACTTACTCTCCACGATCCACTCAAGCCCGGGAGGGAGGGTGGCAACCTGGAGTGCCAGGAAAATGGCGATGACCAGAACGGCAATCACCATGGGTGTCCCGAGTGCCGCGATGATGATGTCATCGAGCTTCGATTCGGTGGCCTCGGCTCTTTTCTGGAGCCACCCTACAAAGAAGAAGAGCAGCATCCCAATCGCTGCACCGGCAATCACTATAAGGACGGCCAGCAGGTTTCCGGAAAGGCCGAACAGCTCCATAGGGACCGTCGGCGTGACATTAACAACAGTCTCGAAGCTCATATGACTACTATTATGTCCGGCAGAAGGTAAATATTAGCCAGAAATGGCTCTCGGAAAAGAGATCGCTGAAAAACTGCATGGCATGGTCGACCGCGACATGACCTTCATGCACATCTGCGGAACACACGAAGCTGCAATCGCCCGCCATGGGATCCGCAGTCTTCTCCCGGAAAGCCTGAAAATCGTGATGGGTCCGGGCTGCCCTGTCTGCATCACACCACAGGGGGAGATCGATGCCGCTCTCGATCTGGTGGAACGGGGCTGTATTGTTACAACCTATGGAGACCTCCTCAGGGTCCCCGGCAGCAAAGGATCCCTTGAGTCAAGTGGCGGAGATGTCAGGGTTGTCCAAGGTGTGCATAAAGCCGTTGAAATTGCCGAGAATACCGACAGGCAGGTGGTATTTATTTCCGTTGGTTTCGAGACCACAGCGCCGACTGTGGCAGCTGCTATCCTCTCCCGCCCTCCCGAAAATTTCAGTATCCTCTCGTGTCACCGGGTTGTCCCCCCGGCAATAAAGTGGCTGCTCGAGCAGGGAGAGGCGAAACTCCACGGGTTCATGCTGCCCGGCCACGTCTGCACGGTTATGGGTTACAGCGAGTACGAGCAGTTCCCGGTCCCCCAGGTGGTCGCCGGATTTGATCCCGAGGACATCCTCCTTGGTCTGCTCATGCTGGTCACGCAGGTGAAGGAGGGTTCGCACCGGATCGATAATGCTTATCCGCGTGCGGTCTGCCGTGAGGGGAACCTGAAGGCGAAACAGATCATGTACGAGGTCTTTGAGCCGTGTGATGTGGAGTGGCGGGGATTTCCGGTGATCCCGGGGTCAGGACTCCGGCTCAAACCCGCCTTTGAGGGATATGACGCCCAGAAGAAGTTCGGTATCGAATTCAAACATGTCGAGAAGCACTCCGCCTGTATCTGCGATAAGGTACTCCGGGGGATAGCGCAACCCTCGGACTGCAAACTCTTTGACCGGGTGTGCACCCCGAGAAACCCGGTCGGCCCCTGTATGGTAAGCCACGAGGGAGCCTGCAAGATCTGGCATACCTACCAGGTTAAGAGAGGATAACCACGCCGGTCCCCGGCACCTGTGATGAACCGGTTTCCAGGGGTACCCTACAAACCGCCCGCCCTGAATAGAGATCCCATCAGGAATTCCCTTCTTTTATGAAATGCCGACCACGGCTTTGTGAAGGATATCCACGGTGGCACGGAGTGCCCTGCCGGCATCCCTGATGTGATGGTATATTTCACGTTTCCGAAGAGCGGTCATCGGGTCCCCGGTCGAGAAGAGATCCTGCATTCCTGTAATGTAATCCGCCTCGATAGCACGCATTGCCTTCCGGGCTTCCCGTATCGCCTGTTCCACCTGTTTCTGGTCACTACCCATGACCCTGACGGCGGCGGACACCTGTTCTGTGCCATAGAGAAGGCCCCGGACCATCTTCCGGATATGGTCATCGGGTTCCACCCCAAACGCAAACATCTCGGTTGCCGTCTCGCGGGAGAAGTTCAGGATGTAATCCATCTGGCGGGAGAGGTGGTAGATGTCCTGACGGTCAAACGGTGTTGAAAATGCCTCGAGAAGTTTTTCCTCAAGGTGATACCGCATCTCATCCACTTCGGTTTCGATCTGCCCCAGGATGACCGGTTCGGCCAGCGGGATTTTATCCAGCCAGCCGGCGAAGACCCGGACCCCGGCCAGCGTCCGTTCTGCCTGATGGGCAAGCATATCTTCAAAGTCATACTCCCTGGGAAAGATGGCATCAAAAAGTCCCCGCCGTTTCTTTCTCCGCTTGTTTATTTCGGCACCGCCCATGGTTTCCATCAGCCTCCGGCAGGAAATGTTATCATCAGATAGATGATCCCGGAGATAATCATGGTGACGGGGATGGTGATCAGAAAAGCCGCCACGATCTCCTTTCCCACAGACCACCGGACTTTGCGGGGGTTTTCAGCACTGCCGATCCCGATGATAGACAGGGAAATGATATGGGTTGACGATACCGGCGCCCCGAATGCGGTGGAGAGAGCGATTGCGGCACCGGAAGAGAGCTGCGAGTCAAACGAATGGACCGGTTCAATCTTGAAGATCTTCCGCCCGAGGGTGGTCATGACCCGCCACCCCCCGCTCATCGTGCCAAGACCGAGCATCAGTGCACAACCGAATCGTGCCCAGAACGGTACATCAAGTGTCGCGCTGATTCCCGAGGCAAAGAGGACGAGGGTGATGATTCCCAGTTGCTTCTGGGAATCATTGGCCCCGTTAGCAAACGCCATGGCCCCTGCGGCGACCCAGTTCAGGTTCACGAGACTGCCATTCACAGAACGCTTTGCGTTGCGGAGGAGATACTTCACTGCACGATGCAAGGCGTACCCGCCGATGAAGCCGAGTACGACCGATACTACGAGAAATACCAGGATTTTGATGAATCCTGTCAGTTCATGGGGAGGCACGAGGAGTTCCTGAAGACCCCACGCGATGCTCTCCACTCCCGCAGCGGCGAGTCCGGCTCCGATAAGTCCCCCGATGATGGCATGGGTGGATGAGGACGGCAGCCCGAATTTCCAGGTGAGCAGGTTCCAGGCAGTTGCGCCAATCAGGGCTGCGAGCACGACCTCCACGAGCTGGGTGGATGGTTCCATGAGGAGCAGGCCTGAGATGGTGAAGGCAACAGCGCTCCCTCCCAGGAGGGCACCCAGAAAATCCATGCCTGCCACGAAGAGTATTCCCTGTTTCGGCATCGCTGATCGTGAGGCAATGAACGATGCCGCAACCGAGCTTGCATCCTGGAATCCGTTGGTATAGGTGAATACGAAGGCCAGGAGGATGACAATGATCACAATTGCAAGCATCCGGTCTCGTACCTACCGTACCATCCCGGTTATGTTAGTTGTATCGCTCTGACAGCCGCGGAACCAGGAGTGTTCCGGCAGAGACCGGGCCGGATAAGGGGGAGATTCCAAAATTATTATACCATTCCCCACCCTGTTCATATGGAAGATATCACTTTTGAGTCTTCGCAGTGCCCCGGTAGGGTAGTGGATATCCTGGGAGCCTCCGGAGCTTCCGACCCGGGTTCGAATCCCGGCCGGGGCGTCTTATTTTCAGGGTTTATTCACGGGTCTATCATCAGGAGTTTTGCCCGGGCGTGGCCCGATAACCACATTCCCTGTTCTCTTCGGTTCGATCTTAACACCCAACTTGCGTATCGATCTCCGCCGGGCATCCTGGCCGTATTCCGTTCAGGGGAATATTTCAGAAATTCATAACCACAGAAGCGCACCCGGGGTGGCACATTCAATAGTCATCCTGGGGTTTTGCCATCACCACGTCCTCCACTTGAGGCTCGAGAAGCCAGAGCATATCCCTTACCTTCTCACGGATCCGGGGGTCCTCATGCTCCTGGATCTGGTCAAGACTGGCGATAACCCCTGCAGTGATGAGGCGCTCGCCCCTGCCGTAAGCTGCGATGGCGATGAGTATATCGAGCGCCGACAGGACACTATGGGTGTTCTCATCGGTGAGCAGTTCTGCGAGCGCTTCGATCCCTCCCTGGCGGATCAGGTCATCCGGTCTCCAGTCTTCATCCCATGCCATCACGGCAAGTGCTTCCACGGCGGTCTCCCGAACTTCCTCGTCAGGGTCTTCGAGCCGGCAGATAAGGTCCCGCATCAGCTCCCGGGTAATCGGTAGATCTTCAGCCATTTCTTTCTCCGGACCGGACAGATCATGCCAGTGCATCCCGGCATGAGGACCGCCGGTATAATACCTACTATGCTACAACCGTATCCAAGGGATATTAAATTTCTGCAGGCTCCATAATTACCTGCAGGTGAATGCTGTGAAGTTCGAAGTCAGGTACAAGCCTTCATATTCGATGCTGGTAGTCACCCTCGATCCCGGAGAGAGCATTACCGCCGAATCAGGGAGCATGACCTATATGCAGCCCGCGATAGAAGTGAAAACCCAGAAACGGGAGAAGAGCTTCTGGGGGTCCCTCTCTCTGGCCCTGATTGGCGGCCAGAGTTTTTTTGTCAATGAGTACACCGCTTCCGGAAGCAGCGGTGAGGCAGGCTTTTCCGCCGCTCCGCTGGGAGATATCGATACCCTCGAGGTATCACCAGGCAGGGGTTTCATTATCCAGAAATCTGCCTATATCGCCTCGCAACAGGGGGTGGAACTCGACGTCAAATGGGAGGGATTTTCCAAGGGTCTTTTCGGACAGGGACTGTTCATGATCCGGGTATCGGGCCAGGGGGTGCTCTTCATCAATACCTTTGGAGCAATCGACCACCATGTCCTTGCACCGGGAGAGAAGCTCATCGTTGATAATTTCCATCTTGTCGCTTTCAGCGACAGCTGCCAGTACGTGGTGAAGAAATTCGGCGGTCTTAAAGAGACCATCCTTGGCGGAGAAGGTTTGGTGACCGAGATATCCGGACCCGGCGAGGTGTATATACAGACCAAGAACATCCGGGAGATGGCCGACTGGATCTGGACGATCATTGAACCCCGGGTCCAGGCGAAAGCCCGGTAACCTCAACAGGTATACGATACCTGTTCCTGGCAGACCAGGTTACCAGGTCCTCAGGTTACATATTATATTGATACAACCGGTCCAATGATTGTGATCAGGGCAGAATCTGACAGCAGGAAAAAAAGGGAAATGATTAGGCGTTCTTCATCTTGGCCTTGCCTACGAACCCGTCCTTGCCAAGATAGTAGAGGTACCCCTTCTCCCGGGGGATCTTCTCGGCTCCGACCTTCTTCTTCTTTCCGGTCTTGTTGTTCTTCATCGGTGCGGCCCAAACGTAGCCGTCCTTCCCCAGGTAATAGAGGTAGCCGGGTTCACGCTTGATCTTTTCTTTACCAATCTTTGTTCCCATTACGTTCACCTTGATTTGTTTTTTTGGTTTAATAAGAGTGATAGCGTCGTTGGTTTTTAAACCTTTCGGCTAAAAAGCCTCCGGTATCCGGCGAACTCCCCGGTAACGACGGGCAAAATAGCAATTGTTTCTATTTTTGTATGAAACAATACACAAAATTGGGAATTATGTATAATTATCCTCAAGGGTATGGCCGATTGAACGGGAACAGCACCCGCCAGACCCGGGACCTGCCGCAGAGTTGGAATGATATCCCCGGAAAGTATTCAGGGTAAAAAAGAGAGCGTGGTTTTCCCTACCTCAGTGCATGGGTGTGAGGACCGAGACCTCCCGGCTCCGCGAGATTTGCCGCCTCGTTGATGGTGTGAGTATGACACACCCCCTGGGCGTTGCAGAATTCAAGGGTGTTCTCTGCCCCTTCGCACCAGCGGTGCATGTGGGCAGGTGCTTCAGGTGAGGTGCCGACCGTGTCATAGCAGACGGAGGGCGGGATGAGCACAGAGTCGATGACATGTATGACCCCGTTGCTGGTTTCGATGTCGGTAATGATGATCGTTGCTCCATCCACCATGACCGTTGGTCCATTCACCGTTACCTTCAGCATGTTTCCCTGGACAGTGGGAAGCGATGTCATCTTCACCACGTCGGCAGCCATCATTTTTCCAGGGACAACATGGTAGAGCAGGATCTGGGTGAGCATGCCATCCGGTTCAGTGAGCAGTGCGTCGACGGTTCCGGCAGGGAGTATGCCGAAGGCTTCATCGGTCGGGGCAAACACGGTGAATGGTCCGGGGCTGCTCAGGGTATCGACCAGTCCTGCGGCTTCCATGGCGGTGACCAGCGTGGTAAATCGGCCGTCAGAGACGGCCGTCTCAACAATGTTCTTTTCGGGCGGCACTGGCGTTGCCGTGGGTGTCGGGGTTGTGGCCGGGGTAACCGGCTGCGTACATCCCGAAAGAAGGAGGAGAGCAAGTAAAAGCAGGACAATTCCGGTAGATACAATTCGCAATTTCATATCATAAACCCCCCTTTTTCCAAGGGTGCTTGCATATGTATCCGGGGAATAAATAAAAGTAATCTCACCCGGCCAGGCGTCATCCGGAACGGCCGGGATCAGTCTTCCGGTTCGAACCCCCGGGCGAATCCCCTCCGGTAGAGATCTTCATTCTGCTTCAGCCATTCGGCAGCATGGATGTAACCGTTATCCTCTGCCTTTTTTACTGCCAGAGGATACTCTGTTGAGTAGTGGACTTCGCGGTTGATAATCATCAGTTCGTTGTATACCTTCCGTGGCACCCTGATTTTTTCTATCATAGCTGGTATACTGAGCTATCGCCGATCCGTGTACATAAGGATATTGGTTCCCGGAACGGGAGAAGCCTTGATGGGGGATAATCACCCGGAAAAATGAAAAGTGCTGCTATGGGGATTCGAACCCCAGTCTTCGGCGTGAAAGGCCGAAATGATTGGCCGGACTACACTATAGCAGCAAGGTGCTCTCTTAATTTGATCGTCCACGTAAAAATAAATTGTGGAGGCGGCTGTTTACGGGTAAATCGGGGTCCCTTCCGTCTCGGTCACAGTATGGAACGCTGCCATCAGCTGCCGGGTGACCGGCCCGGGTTTTCCGCTGCCGATCGGTCTGCCATCGATGAGAACGATGGGGGCGACTTCTGCTGCCGTTCCAGTCACAAACACCTCGTCTGCAGAATACATATCATAGTACCCGAGGTTCTGTTCCATGAGGGTTATTCCCAGCGACCGGGCGATCTCGATCACCACGGCACGGGTGATGCCCCTCAGGTTATTCAGGGTTGGTGGGGTGAAGATGGTCCCGTTCTTCACGATAAAGATATTATCCCCCGATCCTTCAGAGATATACCCGTTGGTATCAAAGAAGATGGCCTCATCCCCACCTTTGTAGTTGGCCTCGATCTTCCCGAGGATGTTGTTCAGGTAGTTCAGGCTCTTGACATTCGGGGGGAGTGCATCGGCAGGGTTTCTCCTGACCGAGACGGCGATTGCTTTCAGCCCTTTCTCATAGAGGTCGCCATACATGGCTCCCCACTCTATGGCAATCACGATAACCGATGCTTTCGGACATTTCCGCGGATCAAGTCCGAGATCGCCCATCCCCCGGGTGACGATGGGGCGGATGTACCCGTTCCGGAGGCTGTTCTTCCGGAGCGTTTCGAGAATTATCTCTCCCATCTCTTCCTTGGAGACCGGAACGGAAAGATCGATAGTCCGGGCTGAGTCATAGAGCCGGTCAAGATGTTCTCTCAACCTGAAAACCCGTCCGTTGTAGGCGCGTATCCCCTCGAAAACACCATCGCCATAGAGAAAGCCGTGATCAAAAACAGACAGCTTCGCCTCTTCACGGGGGACAAACCTGCCATCGATATAAATCATCATACCAGCTATTTTTGGCAGTTCTCGTATATCTTTCCTGCTGCTTATGTCCCGGCCATACGGCGGCATGTTGTGATGAACTCCGCAATGAGCCCCCGGGAGGAGACGGGGTGGAGGTGCGTGTAGGACCCGAGTGTGTTGCCGGCAACCGCCCCGTCCCGGTTTCCGCTGATCCCTTTCCCCCGTGAGAGGAGGTAGGAATAGCTCGTTTCCGGGGAAAGAATAACATCCGAGTAGTGGAACTCATGCCCCCGGAAGTGCCCGGTTCCGAGCGGATTTCCCCCCAGGCTCTCACCCTCGACGTAGCTGACCACCCGCCGGGTGGGCATCACCGTCTCTCCTGAGAATACACCGCACATGGCAAACGATTCATCCTGTTCCCGGCCCTGCCAGCCTTCCTTGAGCAGGATTTTGTTGGTCAGGTACATGAGCCCTCCGCATTCAGCGTAGAATGGAACTCCTGCGAGTGACTGTTCCAAAACAGCTTCACGCATACGGTCGTTTGCCTCAAGCTCCCGCAGGAAGAGCTCAGGATACCCTCCCCCGATGATGTATCCGTCTGCTTCAGGAAGACGGTCGGTGACCGGGCTGAACGGGACCCACTCCGCTCCATGAACTGTGAGGATATCGAAGAGATCCGCATAGTAGAAATTAAAGGCCTCATCGAGGGCAACTCCGATCCTGACATCCGGGCAGCGATCGCCGGAGAATACCGGATCCCTGAAGGTATCCGGAGGCTCAGACCGGGTAGTCAACCCGAGCAGGGCATCGAGATCGATATGCCCGGATATCTGTTCAGCGAGTGCAGCGATCTTTTCTTCGAACAGGGGATCGGTCTTCCCCTCGCGGAAGGGAACCAGGCCGAGATGCCGCATGGTAAGTTCCATCTCCGGCATCCGGGGGATCGCCCCAATCACCGGGATCCGGCAGTGGTGCTCGATTGCCTCAGTTGCTTTCCGTATATGCTGTTCCCCGGAGACATTGTTCAGGATAACCCCGCGGATATCCACACCGGGATCAAACGACTGGAACCCCCTGACCATCGCGGCCGCACTCCGGGTGACACTCCTGGCGCTTACCACCAGAATTACCGGCAGGCCCAGCGCTTTTGCGACAGATGCACTGCTTCCGGTATCCCCGAGCGATTCCGCACCCTCAAAGAGGCCGCGCACCCCTTCAACGATCGCAAGATCTGCTCCCCGGGCACCGTGAGCGAAAATCTGGCTGATTTCATCCCCGTTCATCACAAAGGTGTCAAGGTTCCGGCAGGGGCGCCCTGTCACTCCGGAGAGGTACGAAGGATCGATGTAATCCATCCCTACTTTATACGTCTGGACGGTCATCTCCTTCGAGAGCAAGGCGGCGATGGCCAGAGTGATGCTGGTTTTTCCGCTGCCGGACCGGTCACCGGATACCATCAGGGCCTGCATGGCATGCTCCGGAGAATTGCCCCAAATTCGCTCTCCACGATTTCCCGGACTCCCAGGGTCTGCGGGTGCAGGTCGACTTCGACGATTACATGCTGATGCCCGAGGTCCCGCAGGGGGGCAACCTGCCGGGGCCCGTTGGTGATGGAGAAACACTCGATCCCCCTGGTAAACCCGGGCGGTATGGCATGCGGAACCCCCACGAGGAGAGCATAGTCGGGCGCAATTCCGGAAATGAACTGACCGAGCGCTTCTCCGTTCGCCCCATACTCATCGAGAGCACCTATCAATTCCGGGGAGACCCCACGGCTCTCCATCCCATTCAGGATACGTACCGCATCCTGCCTGACCTTGGGAAGACCCCTGGGTTCGAGGTTGGCAACATAGTCTACATCTGCTGACGGACATGCATCATTGAGGGCCAGGAGCTCATCGGCGAACATATAGGCAGTCTCTTTCTTGGCGTTCATGACAGCAACGCCCTTCTTCCCCGATCCGGCGAGCTCGATAAGCCGTTGTGCGACGCGGTGCTTCAGGTCACCCCGGGACGGCTCGATGTAGGGCTGGCAGGCGGCGCCCCTGAGATGTTCAACCTCGTTTGCTGCGGCAAGGAGGTATTTCTGGCGGGTGAGCTCCTCATCCGATATCCATCCTGCTTCGGCGGCAGGCTCGAGGGTGGCAATGACCCCTTCGATATTCTCCGGGTATCCGGCATGAATCTCAACCGCGATGGTAGGGGTGGTTATTCCAGCACTACTGATGGACGATCTCAAATCCTCACCAATAATCATGGATACACACGTGCCGATAACGGCCATCCTCCGCGGCGCGAAATGCTCTTCGGCATACCGGAGTGCTCCTTCGAGCGATTGCTGGCCGCCGAAAATAAACTCATGATCGGCGAGAGAGGTGGTGAGCACCCTCATGCCATCCTCTTCAAGAAGACGGGCATGCTTGAATGAACACCCCGAGGGGCCATGGAGCACGGCGACGTCCACTTCCAGATCCCGGGCAGTATACAGGGCTGCCACAATCGAACTCGGTCTTGGGTGCATGTATTTCATGGCGCTCATCTCCAGCACTTTACTGCAAGGACGATACATCCCTTCGACACAACGCGGTGTGCCTGTTCCTTTCCCTCGATAAGAGTGCGGCACCGGTGGAGTACAGTTCCTTCGGGAACCGCAAGCCGGTGATACGAATCCCCGACCACGATAACCTGGTCCGGCCTGATCTCGCTGATTGTCGATTCCACGTCAGCCGCGGGAAACCCTTCGCAGACCGCCCCTTCTTCCTTTCCGATAACAAGGGTGACAGCGCGGTGGCCGCAGATCTCACGGCCATATGCGGCTGCGGCGCAGGCACCTTCTGCGGTGGTCCCCGAATTGGAATTGTCGACAATCAGAATATCTCCTTCCCATGATGAGGACATCCGACCTGGAACAGCCTGGAATGATGTAAGTCGAGAAATATCCTTTCCGAGGAGGCAGCCTGCGGCCGCGGCAAGCATGAGCGGGGTCCGGTACCCGTCAAGGGTCAGGAGATGGTTCCTGAAACCGTGGCGATTTCCAGACCCATTGCAGGAACAGGTATCGCCGTCAATATCAACCAGATCCTCGCAGGAGACAGCCCCCGGGGCGTTTATTCCGGGCGCTGCCAGGAGCTGCGGCATCCCCTGTCCCGACCTGATCTTTTCCTGAAGGGCATAGCGCATTCCCCCGGCTATCAGGTAATCATCAGGCGAGGTGAGGATGCCCAGATTCCCGGATCCGGTGAATCCGAGCGAAACTTCGGCAACCAGCCAGCCCCCGATCCGTGCGGCCTCGCGTGCTGCCGGAACGAGAGCAGCAGGGGTGATGCTGCCCGTTCCGATCAGGGCCTTCCCGGGATACCGGAATGTTCCTGCGGATGTATGCAGGATACCCGGGCCCTCCATGATCGCGGCAACTGCGGTTGCCGTGGTGGTTTTCCCCCGGGATCCGGTAATCTCCACCATGAGTGAGGGTCGGCGGTTTCCGAGTATCCAGCGCACAGCCTGGTGGTGTGATACCACCGGTACAGGAAGTTCCCTGAGCAGAGGGTGCATGGGAGCCAGATGGACGGGAGCAATCACCAGATCATACTCCCGCTGCAGGGCGGTCTCCGTGTCAATGACACTGTTCCCCTTGTACACATCAACAGTATCAACAAAATGCCCCTGGTCACGGAGGAATCCCGCGAGTTCCGTTCCCCCGTGAATTGTATCAAGGACGAGAAGCCTCATAGGGTTAGAGCGTGGAGAGCTCCTGCTCTGCATTCTTCATCATGAGGTCGGCGAGGAGCGGGTCACTGCCGATCGGGTCAGCGTAGAGGAGAGGAATGGTTCTCCCATTCAGGTTGAAGCTCCCCTTCTTCTCACCCTCTGCAAGGCCGATGATGGCGGGGATGTCCTTGAGGATATGGACGCCTTTGGCCAGGAAGAGGGGAACCACCACCAGAACATCGATGGATTCGGTTCTGAATTCGTTCATGGTGTCCTCGATAGAGGGGTTGTTCATATTCATGAAACCGCATTTGACAATAAAATCCGGATAGTTCCTGGCGATGAGGGATGCGGTTTCTTCAACGAGTTCCTTATTAAAGGGGAGTTTGCTCCCGTGACCGACGAGTAAGATGCCCTTCTTGCTCATATAGTATTATGTACTACGGGAGAACGTAAAACGGTTACCAAATTTTCCGGCGGGACTCCTCATCATTGTGTTCTGCGAAGGTAGAGAGAAGAAAAGGTTCAGCTCTGGTTACCGTCGATACAGCAATCCCGGGCATTCCAACTCTTTATATGCCCTTACAGTGAATAATATCAGCAATTCCGTGGAAGTCCGGATAGCAGATACGAGTGATATATGAATAACGCAGAGCATTTTCGGCGGTTCGGCATTATACTGAACAACAGGGCAGTCCGGACTCCTGTGGCAATCGCCTCGATGGCAGGCTGGGTGGATGCCGAGTACGTTGCAGCCCGGAGGGCACATGTCGGGGCTGCATTCATCGGTGGATATTCCATCGATGAACCAGCCATGCGGGCATCGCGGGAGATGGCAGGACTTGGGAGAAAAGAGTTTTTGCTCGACGATCCTTTGGATGAACTCGACCGCCAGATCCGGCGTATGGAAGAGATCGATGTGGTGTGCGGCATCAACCTGCGGGGCGGATCTCCAGGGTCATACCGGGCTGTTGCTGAAACGTTCGGGAACCGGGTTATATACGAGATTGATGCCCACTGTCGCCAGGAGCCGATGATACGCGCAGGGTGCGGCGAATACCTGCTCCACAATCCGGAAGCTCTCATCGGGACCGTGAAAACTCTCAAAGAGGAAGGGGTTACCGTCTCGGTCAAAATCCGGACCGGCGTACACAGCGATGACCGTGTCCTTGCCACCGATCTGTGGCATGCCGGTGCTGATATTCTCCATGTTGACCTCATGGATTTCGGATACCAGAAAATCCGACAGATCCGGAACAGCTGCCCCCTCTTCCTGATCGCGAACAATTCCATCACCACGTTTGAGCGGATGAAGGAAATGTTCTCCCATGGTGCGGACATGGTCTCCCTCGCACGGCGTTCAGATGAGCGGACGCTTGCCGGGCTTGATGCGGCAATCACCCGGTATGCCGATGAGCATGGATGGTATAACGCCCCGAAACAACTCTGCCGGGGCGGTGATCTTCGCGCCCTTGCATTCTGCTGCATGCCGGTCAAGAACTGCCCCCTCATTCCCACCCTGGACCGGGCGGGTATAACCCGCGAAGAGTACATGGCCCTCAAGATGGATGCGGTGAAAGATTCACCGCTCGAGGAGGGGAAGCAGACCTGTTTCGGGAGCCTGTCCTGGTGCTGCAAGGACAGCTCGCCCTGCATGTTCCGCGACCTTACGCTCCGCCAGATGGGGCTCTCGAACCCGGATTACATGCGCCTGAAACGTGAGCTTGCCGACACGCTTATGAAACGACTCTTCCGGAGCAAGGATGGTACCTGCTGAACGAGCCCAGCTCGCGATGATGCTTGAGGTCTGCGCCTTTCCGAAACCAGGCAACGTCGACCGCTGCCATGATTACGATACGACACGGCTCGAACATTTCCTGGCCTCCACCATCTTTGCCTTTCCGGCACTTGACCGGGCCGAACGGGGTGACGGGGGAATCGGAAGCATCATACTCGATGCTGTTGAGCGCACAAACGTTCATTCCGGTGGAAACACGCATTTTGGCGCCTTCATCCTCCTGGTACCTCTGGTGATGGGAAGGGACATTCCGGGAGCGGACCGGGTTGTCAGGGAGACCACGGTTGGTGATGCGGCCCTGTTCTATGAGGCGTTCAGGAAGACGAAGGTCAGAGTCATTTCCGGAGATGAACTTGATGTCAACGATCCCCGCGCTGTCGATGAGATTCGCCAGCGGCAGATGACCCTCTTTGATGTCATGCTCTACTCGGCGAAGAATGACATGGTGGCCCGGGAATGGATCAACGGATTCCAGCTGACACGGCGGGGAGCGGACCTTCTGAAAACACATGGCTGCGGTCCTGACTCCATCGTGATGACCTTTCTCGACCTCCTCGCCACCGAGCCCGATACATTCATCATCAAGAAACACGGGAAGGATACCGCATGGGAGGTCATGCAGAAGGCACAGGATGTCAGGGAAGGGTTGCGGGATCTGGTAACCTTTGACCAGGAATGCATCGATGCCGGGATCAACCCGGGGTCCATCGCAGATATTATGATTGCCTCCATCTATATCGCTCTTGGAGAAGGATGGGTCTGGGATTGTTGAGAGACGGCATCAACGAAGTTATCGCCACTACGTATCAGAATGCTGCACCTATGGGCATTATCTGTCGTCACGGAGAGGCCCGGATGGTGGTGTACCGGGAGAGCCATACCGCTGGGAGAATCGAGGATGATGCCTGGGTGGTGGCGAATTTCATCTTCGATCCGGTGATCTATGTCCTGACCGCATTTGAGGACCTTCCTCTCGATAATTTTACCGATGAGGATGCTGGCGGAATACCGGTCCAGAGGCTCACCGGAGCAGAAGCCTGGGCTGCATATTCCGCTGTCATCGAACGTAAGACGGATGATGCAGTGATGGTGAAACTCTCCCTGCTCCGGGAAGAGGTCATCGCCCCGGTTATCCATCCGGTAAACCGGGGATTCAACAGCATAATCGAGGCTACGGTGCACGGCACCCGGTTTGCCAGAACCGGTGACGAAACCCTGAAGCGTCTCATCATCCACCATGCCCGTCTCGTGAAACGCTGCGGTGGTGAACGTGAGATCGAAGCCCTCAGCCTCCTCTTCGGACACCTCGGGATTCCGGAAAAGCCCTGAAAAAAGAGAGATCAGCAGACCCGGGGAACCGGATCTCCCACAGGTGGTTCGATAAACCGTTCGCCGCCTATCGCGGTTTCCATGATCACGTGGGCCCCTTTTTCAACCCGGCCGATGATTGCTGCTTCGCGACCGTAGTGATGGCTCTGCAGTGCCGCGAGAACACGCGCTGCCTCTGTTTCAGGAACACCCATAATGACCTTCCCTTCATTTGCCACCTGCAGCGGATCGATGCCGAGCATTGACGATGCACTCCCGACACTCTTTCGGATTGGGATCGCCTCTTCGGTTATTCTGATGGAAACCCCGCTCTTCCTGGCCATTTCATTGATTGCGCTCGCAAATCCGCCACGGGTCGGGTCCTTCATGGCATGGATGGTCCCTGCGGCAAGCGCCCTCTCCACGAGACCCCAGAGCGGAGCAACGTCAGACCGGATCTGCTCGCCGAATCTGAGACCTGCGCGTTCGGCCATGATTGCGATACCATGATCACCAAGGGTCCCGTTGACGATAATCACATCTCCAGCTATGAGCCCCGAGTCCCTGACGATTGTGTCGGCGGTGCCGATGCCTGCGGTATTGATCGCTATCCCGTCGAGTGCTCCCCGTTCGAGCACCTTGGTATCTCCGGTAACCAGACTTGCCCCGCATTCTCCGAGAGCCTGGTCCATGGACTGTACAATCCGTTCAAGGTCAGCGATGAGGAATCCTTCCTCGATTATCATCCCGCAGGAGAGGGCTATCGGCCGGCCCCCCATCATGGCCAGGTCATTGACCGTGCCGCAGATCGAGATCCTGCCGATGTCTCCACCGGGAAAGAATATCGGTCTGACCACATGGGAATCTGTGGTAAAGACGATATTGGTGCCATTGATCGGGATCACTGCACCATCATCGAGTGCCTCAAGACCGATCCCGCCTGCGTTCCGGTGTTCGAACCTGGTGAGGACCGCCAGGAGCTCCCCCATGACCTCGCCGCCCGCCCCATGCATAAGATTGACCTTCATTTAGTCTGCCACCTCGATCTCAACATGCCTGACCACGATTTCCCGTCCCTTCACCAGTTCGGGAAGCGCTCCGCACCGCGGGCAGACGAACCGCTCATTCCCGGTGTATCCGCAGGTGCAGCGGGTCTCGGGTTCAACGACGACACATTTGAGTTCTGCCCCTTTCACCAGGGGATCATCCTCGATGAGTGTTTCAAAGAGGAACCGGACCTGCTCCGGGTTCACCATAGCCATTTCGCCAATATCCACACAGACCAATTTCACCCCTTCAGCGTGATGGTCAAGGGCAGTCCGGCGTGCGGTCGCGTATATGTCGTAGGCAATTGCAAATTCGTGCATGGGTTCCTGATTCCCGGTCTCGTTTTCATCCTTCCAGGCACCGAAGTATCAGACACGGCTCCCGCGTATCGTGCAGGCCACGTGCCCGTGGAGGGGGGAATTGTCAGTAATTTTAAGCAGGAACGGCAATAAACCATCGCTTTGGAGCCAAACGAAATATCTGGGAATTATTGATATAGCGTGGGCATGAATGGTACCAGCAATGTGGCCGGGATTTTTGGAATTTCTCATCCACATCGACCAGAACTTCCCGCTGCTCATCGATACCTACGGGTTCTGGACCTACGTCATTCTCCTGGTCATCATAACCTGTGAAACAGGGTTCGTCATTACCACCTTCCTGCCCGGGGATTCGCTGCTCTTCGTTGCCGGTGCAAGTGCTGCGGCAGGACTCCTGTCCTTCCGGTGGCTCGTACTCTTCTTTTTCCTTGCGGCCGTCGCGGGGGATACCGTCAACTACTGGATCGGACACCATGTGGGAATACGCGTACTGCGGGAGAAGTTCCCTGACCTGGTCAGGAAAGAGTATCTCGACCGGACCAGCCGTTATTTCCAGCGGTTCGGGGGAAAAACCATCTTCATCGCCCGTTTCATCCCGGTAATCCGGACCTTTGCACCCTTCCTGGCCGGTGTCGGAACGATGGAGTACCGGAAATTCCAGGTCTACAATATTCTCTCAGCAGCCGCCTGGTCAGTAACTATCACCTCTATCGGATTCCTTTTCGGAACCAATCCGTTCATCAGGGACCACATTATCTGGTTCATCTATGGCATGGCAGCCCTTATTCTGGCTACCATTCTCGTCACTGTCGCTGCCCTCATCAGGGGCTTTCTACGGATGCGAAAACAGACTGGGGCACCGGAATAAATCCGGCACTCCAGAAATCTTAACAGGTGTGGGTGATGGAAAGACCCTCGTTGTCCACTTTTGTCTCAACGGCGATGGATAGACCCAGTTTGCGGACAACCTTCTCAACATAATCCCGGTCCTTATCGGTAATGATGGAGATGGAGGGGCCGACCGAGCTCATTCCCACGAATTCAAGGCCTGCTTCCCTGAGGCTGCTCATATAGTGGTAGATCTCGAATGAGTGATGTTCCACCTCTGCCCGTTTTGACCCCCGGAACTCTATCTCCCAGATAATCGAGCCCATCCTTTTAAGGTCATTGTCCTCGATTGCCGGGATGAGATCCATCAGCACAAAGTAGGTCTTCAGTTCCCGGTCACGATAATCAAGGGTCCGTGCCCTGTTCATGAGGAGATCGAACTCTTTTGCCCCCGCAGAAGAGATATCACTGGGAGGGATGACGATGAATACGTTCTTTCCCCATGCAAAGGGGTGGTGGTAGGCGAGTGTGAGTTCATCACCAAGGATTGCCATTCCCCCGTAGGTGCTCACGGCCGGGCCCACTCCGGTCTCAAAGCCGAACGCGATGGCTCCGTCAGCAGTCTCTTCGACATAATTATTCCCGATGATCTTTCGCAGCTGGTCTGCCGAGAGGGGCGATCCTACGGCATAGTTCAGGGCATGGGCGAGGGAGATCATGATGGTACTCGTCGAGCCAAGACCGACGTGCTGGTGATGGTGATCCTGTGCGCGGATCGAGAATCCTCCTTCATAGCCGGTTATGGCCTTGAATACCTGGACAAAATGCCGGATGAGGGCCGGACGCGAGTAGTCGATCTCCAGGCCGGACGGACGACATTCGACCTCGACACTGCAGTAGAGCTGGATGGCAAATCCAATCCCTCCTCCTCCCGGACGGGCAGGGGCAAACCGGTTCATATCAAGCACGGTGAGGTGAATTCGTGCCGGAGCACGGACAGTCACCTTCCCCTCCATGGGTACGAGGGCGTAGTTCTTCTGCAGGCCGAGTGTTTTGATCTGCTCACCCGGTTTGAACGAGGAGAACTCGTACTCTACCAGGTCCAAATCTCCTCCCCTGATCTTCATGATCGCCATAACAGGACACTCCGTTCCTGACCTAGGATGAACGGTCAAAAAATATGTTCTTACCGGTAACACTGACCGGAATTCCGTAGGCAACCGAACATCCGGGAACCATGCCGAGGGAACGGGCGGCAACACCCGCCGAATACATGACCCGGTTATCGAGATTATGGATCGACGCCGATTTGACCGCAGACCCCACCGCTATTCCCAGATCCGCCATTTTGATGACGCAGTTCGGGCCGGAGAACGGAGCGCCAGGTTCTCCCCGCTCCCTGCAGGCTTCGGCCATTGCAGCACAGGACGGGTACCCGCAGCCCTGGCAATTTATTCCGAGGGTCTCCTGTCCCCGGATGCCAATGATGAGGCAGGCCCCGGCTGCAGCAACATTTCCGGCGTCCCTGATAAAGAAGCCGATATTATGCTTTTCTCCAAACGCTTTCATACCGGCAGCGAGGGCCGGGAGATCGTCCCTGACGACAATATGGGTCACTACTGAGTCCATTCCTTTTCCTTTCGGTGCAGTCCGTGCGGAGAGAGCCATGAGCGAAACTGCAGTATGGAGGCCTTCGTCTTCATCGTTCATGATCGGTAGTGTACCGCAACCCGGAAAAAAATATGTGCATCAGTGAGCAGGTTCTGATAGAAATGGTTATCTGCGCGGATGAGCACCGTTATGCGGAATATTCCCGCCCGGATAAGGCGAAGGGAGGGAGAATTCAGTCCTCCGCCCGGCGCTCTTTCCAACCCGGATGTGCGGGAAGATCGAGGTTGAGCCACGATGGCAGTACGAGAAATTCTCCCTGATATTTACTGGATCGGTGCCATTGACTGGGACCGCCGGCTTTTTGATGCCCTGATCCCTCTCCCTGAAGGAACCAGCTATAATGCTTACCTGGTCTCGGGTAGCGAAAAGACCGCTCTGATCGACACTGTCGATCCATCGAAAGAATTTGAATACGTCTGCAACCTGGTCAAAGCCGGGGTCGAATCGGTCGATTACATCATCGTCAATCATGCCGAACAGGACCACTCAGGGTCACTCCCTATGGCTGCAGAGCTCTTTCCCCGGGCGCAAATCGTGGTAAGCGAGAAGTGCCGTGACCTCGTGGTGAACCTGCTCGAGATTCCCCCTGAACGGTGCCTGGTGGTGAAAGACCGCGATACCATCTCTCTTGGCAATAAAACTCTTGAATTCATCATGGCCCCCTGGGTGCACTGGCCTGAGACCATGCTCACCTACCTGCAGGAAGACCGGGTGCTCTTTTCCGGTGATCTTTTCGGCTCCCACCGCGCCACCAGCGACCTTTTCGTCGATAATATCCAGGATATCTACCATTCGGCGAAGCGGTACTACGCCGAGATCATGATGCCGTTCCGGTCGAATATCAGGGACCACCTGGTAAAACTCTCTTCATATGATATCAGGATCATTGCCCCCAGCCATGGCCCGCTCTACCAGCCGCCTGATCCCATCCTGGCCGCCTACCGGGACTGGATATCCGATGAGGTAAAGAACGAGGTGGTCATCATCTACGTGAGTATGCATGGGAGTACAGAGAAGATGGTGACCCACTTTACCGGAGCTCTCATAGAACGCAATGTCTCTGTCCGTATGTTCAACCTCGCGGTCTCGGATATCGGTGAAATCGCCATGGCTCTTGTCGATGCGGCGACCATCGTGATAGGCACCCCGACCATGCTCTTCGGCCCCCACCCGCTGGCGGTGAATGCGGCATACATCACCAACCTCATCCGTCCGAAAACGAAATTCGCGGCGGTAATCGGCTCGTACGGGTGGGGCGGGAATACGGTTGAGACCCTCAAAGGGATGCTCTCGCGGCTCAATGCCGAGATGCTTGACCCTGTCTATGTAAAAGGAGCCCCGGATCAGGCATGCCTGCGTGAACTGGAGACCCTGGCGGACACAATAGTGAAAAAACACAGGGAAATCATCGTTTCCGGCCCGCAGGCCGAATAGTTTACAGGGGACGGTTTCTCCACCGTTCCGGTGACCGGTATGAAAGAACGCTCACCATTCCATGCAGCCCTCGCAGCGATCCCCGGCACGTATATCATTGGTGTCGCCGGAGACAGTGGATCAGGCAAGACCACGTTCACCGCAATCATTCGGCACCTCTTCGGGGATCAACTGGTCTCCACCATCACGCTCGACGACTATCACCTCTTTGACCGTGAAGAGCGCAAGGTCCGCAACATAACCCCGCTTGCACCGGAAGCAAATGACCTTGAGGCCCTTGAACGGGATCTGCGCGAACTCAAAAAGGGAATCCCCGTCAGAAAAAAGGTCTATAACCATGCGACCGGGACCTTAGAAGGCCCGGTTGAGTTTTCACCCTCCCGAATCCTCATCGTTGAGGGTCTTCACACGCTTTTTTCTCCCACGCTGCGCGGGCTCATTGATTTTTCCCTCTACGTGGATCCGGCACCGGATGTCAAGAAAGAATGGAAGATCAAGCGGGATACCGGAAAACGAGGGTATTCCGAGCAGGAGGTCATGGAGGAGATACGAAAACGGCAGGCTGATTATACCCGGTATATTGCACCCCAGCGGGAGTGTGCCGATGCCATCATCCATGTCGCCTTCTCCAGGTTCGGGCGTGAGCTCGGATGGATCAGGAATATTTACCGGATATCCCTGATACAGGTTCCCCTCCCTAAAACAACCGACGATATTGGATTTACCATCGCCCTTCCCCTGCTCGCAACAACCGAGACCTGTCCGTTCTCCCTGGAGTTTGATCGTCGTACACTGCGGGGTAAGACGATGGCGTCACTCACGGTTGACGGTGAATGCGATCAGAGATTCCTTCCCCTCTTCAATCGCTACCTCAAGGAAGAGACGGGGATTGATCCTGCAGAGGTGTACGGGGAACGCCGGTGCCTTCCTCCTTCCGAGATCATTCAGCTAATTTTCTGCTGGCGGATCATCAGGGACATCCTCTCCCGGGCCTGATTACCGGCAAGCTGCGCTGCGGAAAGGTAATCATAAAAAAGGGTTCACTCTGTAGTAATGGGCAGGATCTCTTACTTTTCCACCGTACTTGCTGAACTTGGAGGGATGCTTGCCTTCATCAGCCCACTCACCGCAATCCCCTTGGCCGTCGCCCTCGTATTCCGTGAATTTTCCCTGTTCCTGCCCATGGCAGCGGTTCCGGTCCTCCTCTTCCTCCTCGGCACGCTGCTTGCCCGACTCCCCAGAAGGAAAGAAGAGATCAGGCTCTCTTCTGCCATGTGTTCAGTGGCCCTGGTATGGCTGGCATTTGCGCTGGTAAGCACCATCCCCTTCATCCTGGCGCTGAACATGTCGTTTACCGATGCCCTCTTTGAGTGCATGGCAGGGTGGACCGGAACCGGGTTCACCCTTTTTACCTCGATCAACCGGATCCCTGAGACCCTGCTCTTCTGGAGGACCTACATGCAGTGGGTCGGGGGGATGGGAGTGATTGCCCTCTCCATCACCATGGCTGCGAGAGGCGGACTGGTCCAGTCGTCCCTCTTCCGGGCAGACAGCAGGAGCGAACGGATTCTGCCCTCGGTGATCAATACCGGGAAAGACATCTGGGCAGTGTACATATTCCTCACCCTGATCGGAATCGGGATCATCCTTATATCGGGCATCCCTCTCTACGATGCCCTCACGCTCTCCCTTTCAACCATCTCTACCGGAGGATTCATCCCGGCCCAGGGGGGAATTCTGGCGTATCAGAATCCGCTCCTCGAATACCTGCTCATCCCGGTCATGCTCCTCGGCTCCACCCCCTTCACCCTGTACTATATATCCTACCGCAAACGGAAACTCTCCCTTTCCGGGAATGAACAGGTCCGGCTCCTGATCGTCTTTCTTGTCGCAAGTGCGGCAGTGGTGACCACGGATCTCTATCTTCTGAAGGGTCTCGCTATCGCTGATGCCCTGCGGCAGGGCCTCTTCATGACTGCTGCATCGATAAGTACAACCGGATTCCAGAATGCAAATCTGCACCTGTATCCGGGAGTGACCATTGTTTTGCTCACTGTCCTGATGTTCATCGGGGGTTCATCGGAAAGCACTGCCGGAGGCGTGAAGCTCTCCCGCATAGCGATAGGATTCCGGGGCATGGCCTGGTGGTTCAGGAGAGTATTCGTCAGGACGAGGGTGCTGGTCCCCTTCACCTATGGTGGTGAAAAGATCGCGGAGGGGGTTGCCGAGCCCGAGATCTCGAAGAGCATGCTGGTCATCATTCTCTCGGTCATGACTGTCTTTGTGGCGACAATGGTAATCCTCCAGTTCAACCTGCTCTCCCTGGAGGTCTCGGAACTGGTCTTTGATGTTGTCTCAGGGTTGAGCTGCTGCGGTATAAGTGCCGGCTACATCTCGGCGGGTATGCCGCTGGTGTCAAAGTGGGTCTTCATCCTGGTGATGTGGATCGGGAGGCTCGAGGTCATCCCGGTCATCGTTCTCTTCATGGGGATATTCAGGGGGCATGCATGAGGTTACCGTACTGCCGCGAGAGCGCGGCATCCCAGGTCATTTTTCGAAGATAAACCGCACTCTCCACCAGGGTGCATGATCAATGGCTGGAAAATCAGGTTCCTGCAGGATCGGACCTGATATTTCCGATTCCGGCCGAACATCCCCTTCAGGCACGGTTGGGACAACTAAAGTGGTGTAAACTTCAGAATAGCATATATTATTTCCCGTTCCATACCTGATGATGAAACAGATTGCCCTGTACGGGAAGGGGGGTATTGGAAAATCCACGACCTCTGCAAACATCTCGGCGGCACTTTCCGACATGGGGCTTGACATCCTCCAGATCGGCTGCGATCCCAAGCGGGACAGTACAAGGATGCTCATGCAGGGACGGTTTATCCCCACTGTCATGGATCAGGTCCGGGAGCGGGGGGACCGCTCTATTGCACTGGAAGATGTTGTATTTACCGGCTACGGCGGCGTCAGGTGCGTGGAGGCCGGCGGGCCGGAACCTGGGGTAGGGTGTGCGGGGAGAGGGATTATCGCCACGTTTCAGATCCTAGAGCGTCTGGGGGCTCTCCATGGCGATGTCATCGTCTACGATGTTCTCGGTGACGTTGTCTGTGGAGGGTTTGCCATGCCTATGCGGGAAGGGTATGCCCAGGAAATTTACCTGGTGACATCCGGCGAGCTCATGTCCCTGTACGCTGCGAATAACATCTGCAAGGCGATAAAGAGGCTTTCCGGCCGTTCACGGGGAATCTGCCGCCTCGGAGGGGTAATCGGAAACGGAAAAAACCTTGATTCTGAAGAGGAACTAATCTCCCGGTTCGCCGAGCGGATCGGAAGCACGATGGTCCAGTTTGTTCCGCGAAGCCTGGTTGTACAGCGTGCTGAACTCAACAAGAAGACCGTCATTGAGTACGATCCCGGATCATCCCAGGCGGGAGTCTACCGGCATCTGGCCGCAAAGATCATGGAAAATACCCGGCTTGACATCCCCGAACCGCTGGAGATGGAGGATCTCGAAGCCCTCGCATATGAATTCATCACGAACTGAAGGGTGCACACTCACCGGAGCTCTTTCGGTCACCATGGCCGTGACCGACGGCATCACCATTATTCACGGCCCTGATGGTTGTGCCCATCATACGACATCTCTCCTCCATGCCCTCCAGGTCGATCATGACCGCCTCTTCTCCCCGGTAATCCTCTCGAGTTCCCTCACCGAGTCCGAAATCATTTTCGGTGGCGAGGAAGCGCTCGGGAAGGCCATCCGGAGCGCTGACGCCCGGAAACCGGGGCTGATCTGTGTTCTCACTTCCTGTGTCTCGGCAGCCATTGGAGATGATGTGCAGTCGGTTTGCAACAGCTCCCCATGCCCGGATATTATCGTCGTTCCAACCGGCGGGTTTCTCGGCGGGGGATTTTCCGACGGAGTCGAGCAGGCGCTGCTCGCTCTCTCCGCGCTCGCCGGACCTGGAAGGGAGCCTGACGGCAGCGTGACACTGATTGGCGAGAAGAACCTTGAATATGAGGTCGATGCTCAGTACCGGGAACTCTCACGGCTCCTTTCCCTTCTCGGCATCCGTGTCCGGCTCCGGTTTGTCCGGAATGTAACTGCTGCAGCACTCAGCCAGCTGGGATCCGGGTCGCTGAATATCCTCCGCGACCCTTCCCTGCAGGAGGTCGGAGAATCATTCAGACGCCGGTTTGGCACCCCCTATATTCCCTCTTTTCCTGTCGGATTCTCAGGAACCCTCCGGTTCCTTGAACAGGTGGGGGAGGAGCTTGGCATCGACAGCCGTCAGGCGGTGAAGACAGAACGGGAGAACCAGGAACAGCTTATCGGGAACTTCCGTGATCTGCGGGGGGCGAATGTCTCGTTTTACGGATTATCGTCCTCTGCTCTGCCACTTTCAGAGGAGCTCATACAGCGTTTTGATCTCCGTCCTTGCAATGCGGGGATCCCTTTCTCTATCCCCGACCCGCTACCGGTAGGGACCGCAGGCCTCTCGCGGACGCTCCACCGGTGGAGGAGGGTGTGCCGTGCGTGAGTGCATCAACGCCCTGTGGCCCTGCGCCATGACCGGTGCCGTGTCCTGTCTGGGCGGAATTGCGGGGATGGGGGTCATTATTCACGGATCGAGCGGATGCTACTATTACCCGGCTACGGTGCTCCACCGTGAGCTCCACTGCACCTTCCTCATCGAACAGGACATAATCTTTGGTGCGGCTGAACGCCTCCGGACCCTGATCAGGGAGATCAGGGACCGGTACGGATCTCTGGCCGTTGTCAACACCTGCACCCCTGCAATCATCGGCGACGATATCACCGATATGCCCGGCTGCGAGGATGTTATAATCATCGACAGTCCCGGTTTCCTGGGATCGTATGAAAGCGGATACCGTCTTGCCTGTGAATCGCTCCCTGTCACGATAGACCACGATCATGAAGGAGTCAATCTGGACGGCATCAGTCTGCTCGATCCCTTTGCACAGGGGAATGTCATGGAAGCGGAACGAATGCTATCGCTGTCCGGAATACCGGTTGCAACCGTCTTCTCTTCCTGCCGTCTGGAAGATCTCGGTCATGCTGCTCCGCACACGTTGTCAACAAATCCGGATCTCTCCTCCCCATGGGGAGAGTCCGCAGGCAGCCTTCTTGGCATCGACCTGACCCTGCAGACCGTCTCAGGCTTCAAGGAGAATTCGGGCGGCGAGTATCCGGAAGCACTCCGGAGTGAAGCCGAACGTGCGGAAGAACGGATATCACGGGCCGCTGACAGGTTTCTCAGTCGCTTCGATCCTCCGTCTGCTGCAATCTTCGGAGAATTCTCCTATGCGGAGTACGCATGCCGGGTTCTCGAGAAGTATCTCGATGCGACCATCAACGTTCTCGGTTCACGCAACCGGCCTGGAACCACGCATTTCAGGGTGGCCGAGGCTTCCTCACTCTCATCGGTCAGGGATCTCCTGTCCCGGGATCCCCCGGATCTCATCATAGGATCCTCATTTGAACAGACGATCTGTCCCGGTGCAGCGTTTGTCCCGTTCACCTACCCCCTTCGGGGCATGGTGCGACTCAGGGATCGGCCTCTGATCGGCATCCAGGGAGAGCTTGGACTGATGGAGGATGTGCTCAACGCCTGCATGGATCAGGCTGTCAGAACAGAGCTGCACGACCTTCCTGGTACTGAAAGCGGATTTCCGGGATGAAAAGGAACCCGGAAATTTCACTTTCACCCCGCGCATATTGAACTCTTTTATACCTCTCCCGCCGGACATAGGAATAGGAAGGTAGAAATCAATGAAGCAGGCAGGTTATATCCAGTTGAACCGGAAGCCGGTTCTCGGTGAGGATGGTGCTCCCCTGGATCTCCTCGAGCTCCACATCTGCCGCACACGTCTCTGTATCAGGATACACGAGATCAGGGCGGCTGTTTCCAAAGGTACATCAGCACGAGTCGAGAAGCTCAAGTGGAACTGGATGGCATATACCGGCGGTATAGTCGGTTGTGCCCAGGTATCAAAATCGGGAAAAGCCCTCAATATCGATCTCTACAACGGTGAACGGTTCACGCTCGCACTCGATGCACTCCATGCCGTCATCAGCTGCCGGGAGCGTTATGCATCTGTTGCCGCACTCCCTCCCCGGATCCAACCGATCGGGGTCACAAACAGGCTCATTACTGATTATACCGGGTTGATCCCCCGGGAGGGGTGTGTCCCTGATACACGGGCGAGGTCTCCCCATGACTCCCCTGCTCAGCTCCCTCTTATAGCCTGTGAGACATAATCGCCGACAGTAGACGTCGATGCCGATCCTCCCATATCCCTGGTGACTACCCCAGCGGCAATTGCATTTTCGAGTGCGTTGATAATGGCGGCACCAGCCCGGTGTTCTCCCAGGTGGTCAAGGAGCAGTGAACCGGCCCAGATGGCAGCCATCGGGTTTGCGACACCGAGTCCCCGGTACTTGGGAGCAGAGCCATGGATGGGTTCAAACATGGATGTCCCTCCCGGATTGATATTTCCACCCGGTGCAAGACCGAGCCCGCCCTGGATCATGGCTCCGAGATCGGTGATTATATCCCCGAACATGTTGGGAGTGACCACCACATCGAACCATTCGGGATTCTTGACAAACCACATGGTAATGGCGTCCACAAAGGTAAACTCGGTGGTGACATCTGGATACCTCTTTGCCTGCTCGGAAAATACCTCCCTCCAGAGGCCGTAGATATCAGAGAGTACGTTTGCCTTGTCAACCGAAGTGAGTTTTTTTCTCCTGGTCATAGCGAGCTCAAACGCGTATTTAATGACCCGTGTTGCCCCTTCCCTGCTTACCACACCTATCTGGTAGGCGAGCTCATCGGCATCGGATTCGATATCAAGATTGAACTTCGCATGGTAGAGTTCCCGCTCAATGGAAAGCGTGGTCTTCTGGGATCCCCGGAACCGCGACCCGATGCCGACGTAAAAGTCCTCGGTGTTCTCCCGGACCACGATGAAATCAATATCCGCGGGACCCTTTCCTGCGAGCGGTGTCGCAGCCCCGGAGAGCATCTTGATCGGTCTCAGATTGATGAACTGATCGAAATGGAAGCGGATACGGAGGAGAATGCCCTTCTCGAGGATACCGGGGGCAACTCTTTCATCTCCGATGGCACCGAAGTAAATCGCCCGGAACTTTCCCAGTTCACGCAGTTCGTCCTCAGTGATCAGCTCTCCTGTCTTCAGATACCGGTCTGCTCCGATATCAAAGTCCTGCCAGTCGATATCAAACCCGCATTTCTCTCCGGCAGCGTTCAGGACCTTCTTCCCTTCCCTGATGATCTCGGGGCCGATCCCGTCACCGCCTATCGCTGCGACCCGGTACATGTCTCCACCTCCTCGAGATCGCGTGCATAGGCAACCAG
>Ga0209269_1000663_pt1 | contig 28065 bp, 29 predicted proteins | sample MTBAKMMethaMetaG_FD_187455 | JGI IMG/M metagenome (GOLD analysis project Ga0209269, IMG submission 187455) | Enrichment culture microbial communities from Arthur Kill intertidal strait, New Jersey, USA, that are MTBE-degrading - MTBE-AKM (Arthur... | ecosystem: Environmental > Aquatic > Marine >... | reverse complement strand
CTGGTGATGTCGATCGAACGGATGATCCCCTGATGCCCATGATGATCTTTCCTGCGGTGGATATCCTCGGCGGCCGGTGCGTCCAGCTCGTGCAGGGGCGGCGCGAGACGGCGACGGCCTATGGCACGCCCCTGGAGAACGCCCGCAAATGGCTCGACGCCGGCGCCGACGCTCTCCATGTGATCAATCTCGACGGGGCGTTCGGCAGCGCCGGGGCGAACGCCGGGATGATCAGGGAATTGATCAGGGAGACCGGCGTCTTCGTGGAGCTCGGCGGCGGGATCCGGAGCCGGGAGGACGCCCGCGCATGGCTGGAGATCGGGGTGGGCCGGGTGATCCTGGGGACGATCGCGATCCGCGAGCCCGAGGTGGTCCGCGACCTTTCCCTGGAGTACGGCCCCGGGCATGTTATGGCCGGCGTGGACGCGAGGGACGGGCAGGTCGTCATCGAGGGCTGGCAGGAGGAGGCGGGCGACTACCTCTCCTGGGCCGAGCGTTTCGACCTCCTCGGTGCGGGCTCGCTCCTCTTTACCAACGTGACGGTGGAGGGGCTCTGCCGCGGCATCGAAACCGGGCCGGTGGCGCGGCTCCTCGAACGGACCCGCCTGCCGGTCGTCGTGGCCGGCGGGGTGTCGAGCGCCGCCGACGTCCGGGCCCTGCGGGACCTCGGGGTTTCCGGGGCGGTGCTCGGGTCGGCGCTGTACAGCGGGAAGATCACACTTGAAGAGGCACTGGAGGCGGCGCGATGAGGATAGGAGAGGTGGAGCGTAAGACGAAGGAGACGGCGATCAGTCTTGTGATCGGGCTGGACGGGGAAGAGGAGATCGCGGTCTCGACCGGGCTTCCCTTCCTTGACCACATGCTCAATGCGTTTGCAAAGCACGGCGGTTTCTCCCTCCGGGTGGAGGCGAAGGGCGACCTCGAGGTCGATGCCCACCACCTGGTCGAGGACGTCGGGATCGTGCTCGGCACGGCGATCAGCGAGGCGGTCGGCGACGGGCGCGGGATCGCCCGCTTCGCCAGCGTCGCCATACCGATGGACGAGGCGCTCGCCGAGGTGGCGATCGACGTCGGCGGCCGCGGCTATCTGGTCTTTTCCGGATCGTTCAACGCCCCCGCGACCGGCGGGATCGACACCAGCCTCTTCGAGCACTTCTTCGGGAGCCTCTGCAGCCGCGCCGGGATCACGGCCCACATCCGCTTCTACGGCCGAAACGATCACCACATGGCAGAGGCGATCTTCAAGGCCTTCGGCGTCGCCCTGGGCCGGGCGGTCGCCATCGACCCCCGGAAGACCGGCGTGCCGAGCACGAAGGGAATGCTCTGAATATAATCCCGCTTTTCTTTTCCGGTCCGGTCAGATCCTGTTTTTTTGTGCGTCCGGGTCCTATCTCCCTCACCGGATCGTCGCCGCCGGCCCCCGGGCAGAGGTACACCTGATTTCCCGCCCCTCACGCTGCCTGCCGGGGGGTAGGGGGGGCGGCCAGCCCCCCCGGGAGAGGCTGATCGGTTTTCAGGAACTCTCACGTTCTCGACGCGAAGAGAAGGTATAACGAATGGCAACGTTCGCCTCTGCCCGGGGGTTGCACCCCCGGACCCCCGCACACGATTGGACCGGGAAGGCAGGAGCGATTGTCCGTCTCCGCACCAATCGCGATCAACGGGAGGGATCGGGGGCGGCAGACCTCCCGGCACCAGCACACCGTCCGCTCACGCGAAGAAACGATGCCCTAAAACGCTCCCCTTGCCTTTGCGTCTTTTCGCGGCTTCGCGTGAGATTTTCTCCAGATCACCTGAAAGAGGCACCGTCCTGTCGGTGTCCTTCGATTCTCCACCTGCCTGAACAGAACACCCTGGGCTCTGCTCGGGCACAAACACATCAAAACAGAATAATCATCAACGATTGCGAGAATGTCGTCTGAGAAAAGAGGTGAGTTCAGGCGGACTTTGCCGCGAGTTCTACATCCTCTTCCTTGATCGTCTTGCGGCCAGCGTGCTGGGCGAGGCGGTTCGCTTCCTTGGTCAGGTTGGCGATGTACACTTCGGCCTTTGCGACAAGTGCCGCTGCTGCATCGCTGCCGACTCTCTCTGCACCGTTCTTCTTGGCGATTCTGACAACCGCTGCAATTGGTAGGTCTGCCATGTCTAATTACCTCTAAAATAACACTTTCTCGAAGAGTATTTAAATCTTTCGCATTTACCTCGTCATAATGGCTTCTGATACCCTATCCCGGGGGGATGCATCGTGCACGTGCTGTTTGCACCAAGCATCTTCGACAAAAAAATAGATTAATTATAAGGAGTTCATTTTAAAAAATAAACCGAAATTCAGGGGTTTTTCTTTTCGGCCATCGATGCGGCGAGGAGAACCGCACCGGTGTAATCTGGTGAGGCGCGCGACGTATCCACAAAGATCCTGTCGATATTGACCACCGGTGCCCCATGCCCCGCCCCCTCTCCCAGGAACGTCAGCGTCCGGAAGATCAGATTGCCCGAGATGCCGTCAGGGGCGATCACCATCCCGCACTCTTTCACGGCGTCCTCGATGAGGATCTCCCGGTGCTCGGCGTTTCCGAGGCGGGCGGCGAGTTCGGCGTCGGCCATGGAGCGGTCCACCGCCCGGTGCCGCCCCAGATCCCCGAACCGCCCGCCCGAGAGCACGGCCACCCGCTCGGAGAGGCCGAACGAGGTGGCGATCGCCCGCCCCTTCTCGATCAGGGCGATCTTCTCCTGGACGGTCCACCCCTCGTCGACGCCCACCGGCGCAAGCAGGAACCGCACACCGCCGGCAGTTTCCAGCAGGGCGATCCGCTCCAGGTGATCGACGCCACAGGCCTTCTTCAGGCACCTGAGGGTCTCGTTCGCGGGGAGGGTGCCCCGCACCGCCGCATCGATCTGCCCGGCCACCAGATCGGCAATAAGCGCCTCCCACGGGCATTCGCTCTCGCGCCTCTCGACCGGGTATGCGTCCATCGCCCCGGGGCGGCAGTAGCAGACGATCCGCACCTGCGACCCCGCCCGCTCCACCGTCCGGGCGACCTTCTCCTCCTCGCCGCCGACACCGATCCCGACGATCATACGATCTTTGCACCGCTGATGATCCGCATGATCCCTTCCTGCTGCAGGTCGAAGACCGAGGTGGTGACGCCGCGATAGGAGACCGAGAGCGAGGAGGAGTCGTTCACCTCGCCGATCGCCTGCGCCGTCATGCCGGCCTCCTCGAAGAGGCGGCAGACCTCGGCGGTGTGCTCCTCGCGGCAGGTGAGGATGAAGCCCATCCCCGGGTACATCCGCACCCAGTGCTCGAAGGTGATATTGTGGGCCTGGAGATCGGGCCGCGGGATCCTGTCCAGGTCGATCGCGGCCCCCTTCTTCGAGACCTCGAGGAGCATGCCCAGGGTGCCGATGACGCCCGGGTTGGAGATATCCTTGCCTGCGGTGACAAGATGGCGCCGGGCAAGTTCCTGCATGACGCCGATCTGTTTCCTGACGGTCTCAGCCGGCTTCATCGTCACCGAATCCCAGTTCAAGATGCAGGACGGGTGGACCCGACCGTCGAGATCGATGGCGGCGACGACGCGGTCTCCCGTCTCTGCCGTGCTCGAATAGATCACGTCGTTCATCTTCACCGTCCCAAGGATGGCGACGTCGATGACCGAGTAGGGCGTGTCAGGGTGGAGGTGCCCGCCGACGATCGGCACGCAGAACTGTTTCGACGCCGCCTGCATCCCCCGTGTGACCTCGTTTCTGAGGGTATTATTGGTGAAGGAGAGTATGTCGACCATGGCGAGGGGCGTGCCGCCCATCGCCGCAATGTCGTGGACGTTCACGAGCACGGCGCAGTAGCCGGCCCAGAAAGGATCGGCCTCCATCAGTTTACTCCAGATGCCGTCTGCAGCAAGGAGGAGGGCGTTATCGTCCTGCCGGATCACCGCGGCATCCTCGCCGAAAGAAGCGACGACATTGGGCTGGTCGTTGATCCTGAGGCACTCGATCAGTTCGCCGATCCCGCGTTTTCTCGTCACCCCCTCGTACTCCCTGACCGATCGCGCGACCGAGTCCGGGGAACAGTTGTCTACCACGGTAACACCAACATTCTATCAGCTTGTATGGTGTTTTTTCTCATAAATGATAAGGTATGTGATTGATTGGTGAAAGCACCGGCGATCGGTGGTATGGCACAGGCGCCGTCCAGGCCCGGAAGCAGCCCTTTCTCCCGGGGTCTTTCCGGGTGCGCCATCCTTCCAGAAACCCCGTGCATTCGCCTCTCTCCCTGGCCCTGAACGCCTCTATCGCCCGGTATGCTGGGTGTTCTGGGTCGGTCCCGGACGCCGTTCCCAACCATCAAATAGCATCCTGTCCTATTGATCATCAGGAGGGAGAGAGGACCGTGGCGTCGGAATATTCATCACAAAAGATGCAGGACTGGACCGAGAAGTACCGCCCGCAGAGCCTGCAGGAGATCGTCGGCAACGGCCCGGCCGTCCGGCAGATCGTTGACTGGGCGCGGTCCTGGCGACGGGGCACCCCGCCCCTCATCTTCTACGGCAAACCCGGTATCGGGAAGACCTCGGCCGCCCACGCCCTCGCCCGGGACATGGGCTGGGAGATCGTCGAGCTGAACGCCAGCGACCAGCGCACCAAGGCGATCATCGAACGGGTCGCCGGCACCTCCAGCACCACCACCAGCCTCAGCGGGGCCGAACGCAAACTGATCATCCTCGACGAGGCCGACAACCTCCACGGCACCGCCGACCGCGGGGGCGCACGGGCGATCATGGAGATCATCAAAAACGCCCGGCAACCCATCGTGCTCATCGCAAACGACATATACGGCCTCGCGAAGGAGATCAAGGCCCTCGGCGAACCCGTGCTCTTCAGGGCGATCCAGGCCCGCTCCATGGTGCCGCGCCTGCGTGAGATCTGCCGGGACGAAGGCCTCGCCTGCAGCCCGGAAGCCCTGACCGGCATCGCCGAGAGCGCCGGCGGAGACATGCGCTCGGCGGTCAATATGCTCTATGCCGCCGCCATCGGCAGAGAAGACGTCGGGGAGGCGGACGTTCACACCAATCAGAAAGATCTTCGGGCGACGATCTTCGATCTCATCGCGGCGATCTTCTCGGGAAAACCCGATGCCGACCTCATCCGTCTCTCCAGGGCGGTGGAGGACACTCCGGACACGATCGTCCAGTGGATCGAGGGGAACCTTCACGTGCTCAGGGATCCTGAGCGGGCCGCCCGCGCCTATGCCGCCGTATCGCGGGCCGACGAGTGGGTCGGGCTCACCTACCGGCGGCAGTACTATGCCCTCTGGAAATATGCCGGCGCCATGATGACCATCGGGGTCAAGGAGGCCGCAGGGGGGGCGGGGATCCATGAGCGGATCATGCCCCCGGCCCGCTGGAAGCGGATGAGCGGGGCACGCAAACAGAAGGCGGTGCGCACTTCGGTGATGCAGAAACTCTCCAGAAAACTGGATCTCCCGCAGCACACGATCCGGGAGGAGTACCTCACCCTCATCACCCTCCTCGTCGAGGAGCGCCCCCTCGAATGCGTCAGGGAGATCGGGCTCGACGCCGACGAGCTGAACTTTTTCCTCCACGATAAAGAGCGGGTCAAAACCGTGATGAAGGCCTTAAAAGACCTCCAGAAGGCGCCGAAAAAGAAGGAGGAGAAACCGGTGGAGATCGAGGAGGTTCCCCTTGCAGAGGCGCCGCCCGTGCGCGAGGAGCGGCAGACCCCCCGGAGTCAGGCAACCCTTTTCGACTCGTTCTAGGGACGATAGTAGCGGTGGAGCACCGGCCCGCAGTCGATGATCTCCCCGCCGTCCTCGTAGATCTCGTTGCCGAGATGATAGACGATGAGATCGCAGCCGATCGCACGCGCCAGATCGATCAGCGACGGCACCATCTCCACCCCGGGCCTCACCGCATAGACGAGATCGGCGCCCGCATACCAGGGGAGGTCAGGGGCATAAATGTCGTCCACGCGTGACTCGACGCCGGGCACCTCAGGCGGTTCCCTGATGTCGGTCGCCCGCACCCGCAGTCCGGCCCGGGCGCAGAGGGCGGCGACATCGGTGTTCCTGCCGATCCCGACTTCGATGACATTATGGTAACGAGCGGCGATATACTCCCCGATCCGGGCCTCAATACGTTTATACGCGAACACCACGAAAATCTAGATACAATGGGCGTTACGATTATTTGGGATCATCAGGTCCCGGCCGGTCTGCGTCTCCCGGTGGGGCGACGGATCGAGACGGTCCTCCGCCTCCCGGTGACGCTTGTTGATGCCGATGTGCTCATCAACGGTTTTCACCCTGAGCGCAACCAGTACGACGCCGCGGCTATCCTCGATCGCGTCCTGTTCATGAAGGGCCGGATGGGGTGCCGGGGGCCGGTGCTCCTCGTCGTCACCCACGACCTCTATGCCGGCGGCTGCGATTTCGTCTTCGGCCTCGCCCGCCCCCAGACCGGGTGCGCGGTCATTTCTATCGCCCGCCTCGACAACGCTTTTTACCGCAGGGAAGACGATTTCGACGACCTCGCCGACCGTGCGGGAAAAGAGGGCGCCCACGAGATCGGGCACCTTCTCGGCCTCGAACACTGCACCGATCCCGAATGCGTCATGTTCAAGCCCGCCACCCTCGCCGAACTCGACCGGAAGAAGACGATGCTCTGCCCCTCATGCAGGGCGGCCCTTGCTGCCGTTTTCAGGTGAGCAGTTCCGCGAAAAGAGTTAATAAATTCCGACCTATACTTCTCTGGATTACGATGGGGTATTTCACTTCATTGATACAGAGAAAGTTCAAGGACGTGGCCGGCACCAGGTACGACACCGTCATGAAGGAGTATCGTGAGTTTCTTCTCACCGAGGAGGAGCGGAAGGTTCCTGAGGTGCGGTCCATCCTGATGCCGCTGGACTACTTTGTGAAAGAGGTCCCCTCCGTGCTGTATGACACCCTCTCCAGCTATGAGGGGGCCACCGTCTCGCTCGTCTATATCATCGACCTCGAGGTGATCAGGATCGTCGAGGACAGCCTCAACGCCGACACCGTGGCCGAGTTCAAACGCAAACGCGAGGCGTATGGCGAGGAGATCCTGCGGAAGACGACTGCGGACCTTGAGCGGGCCGGTCTCCCGGTGAAGAGCCGGATGTTTTCCGGCAGTAAGTTCGAGAATATCGCCGAGGTCGCGGAGAGCCATGACCTGATCGCCGTATCGAAGAAATATGCTGCGTCCCTGACCGAGGTCGCAGCGGTCAGCCCGGTTACCCTGAGGCTGGCGCAGACGGTGGCAAAACCCATCATCATCTACTGAGGAAAGCAATGCTCTACACGGAACTCCTGGCAATCGCCGTATTTCTCATCACCTATGCCCTGATCATCGATGAACGGATCCACCGTGCCGTTGCGGCGATGGCCGGTGCGGCAGTGATCGTCTTCACGCAGATCGTCCCCTGGGAGAAGATCCCCGAATACCTGGACCTCGGGACGATCTTCCTCTTAATGGGGATGATGATCATCGTCAACACGGCGCGCAAGAGCGGGCTCTTCGAGTATATTGCGATCAGGACGGCGAAGCTGGCCAATGGGAGCCCCATTAAGGTGTTGATCCTCTTCTCGATCGTCACCGCCGTCGTCTCGGCGTTTCTCGACAACGTAACGACCGTCCTCCTCCTCACCCCGATGCTCCTCTACATCGCGAAGCTGATGAAACTCAACCCGGTGCCCTTCCTCCTCTCCGAGATCTTCGCCTCGAACGTCGGCGGTGCGGCGACCCTCATCGGCGACCCGCCCAACATCATGATCGCCTCGGCGTCGGGCCTCACCTTCAACGATTTCCTGATGACCATGGGGCCGATCGTGCTCGTGGACATGGTGATCATGCTCGGCATGCTCTATCTCATCTACGGGAAAGGGTTGCGCGTGCGCCCTGAGGAGCAGCAGAAGATCGTGCAGACGATCGGCGCCCTTGACGAGCGGGCGGCGATTCTCGACCGCTCTCTCTTCACCAAGTCGGTGGTGACAATTCTCCTCGTGGTATTCCTCTTCTTCATCCACTCCAGCCTGGGCCTTGAACCGGCGATCATCGCCCTCACCGGTGCGGCGATCATCCTCCTCTGGAGCCGTGTGCAGCCCGACGAGATCCTGGAACGGATCGAGTGGCCCGCCCTCTTCTTCTTCGGCGGGCTCTTCATCATCGTCGGCGCCCTGGTCGAGACCGGGCTGATCTCGCAGATCGCCGGGTTCGTGATCAGCCATGTCCATACCACCGGCGAGGCGATGATCCTGATCGCCTGGTTCGCCGCCATCGCCTCGGCGATCGTGGACAATATTCCCCTGACCGCCACCCTCATCCCGCTCATCCAGGATATGGGGATGGCGATGGACATCAAGCCGCTCTGGTGGGCGCTCTCCCTGGGTGCATGTCTCGGCGGGAACGGCACTGCCATCGCCGCGTCTGCAAATGTCGTCGTCATCGGGATCGCCGAGCGCGAGGGAATCTCCATCAGCTTCATGGAGTTCCTGAAGATGGGCATGCTCATCCTGTTCGTGACCGTGGGCGTCGGTGTCGGCATGCTCCTCCTCTTCTTCGGGTGGTGAGGGGGCCGCACCCCCACCCGGTTGCATAAGCCTGAAATGGGTTGGAAGGCAACACTTCCTCCTGTAGTTCTCTTAAAAGAAGGCGTATAGCAGTGGTGCCACGCATACAGGACAACGATTTTTCAGGGGATGGGAAATGTACGCCGAGGTGATCGCTGTTGCGGTCTTCCTCTTCACCTACGCTCTGATCATCGACGAGCGTATCCACCGTGCCGTTGCGGCGATGGCCGGTGCGGCAGTGATCGTCTTTACCCAGATCGTCCCCTGGGAGAAGATCCCCGAATACCTGGACCTCGGGACGATCTTCCTCTTAATGGGGATGATGATCATCGTCAACACGGCGCGCACGAGCGGGCTCTTCGAGTATATTGCGATCAGAACGGCGAAACTGGCCCACGGGAGCCCCATTAAGGTTTTGATCCTCTTCTCGATCGTCACCGCCGTCGTCTCGGCGTTTCTCGACAACGTGACGACCGTCCTCCTCCTCACCCCGATGCTCCTCTATATTGCACGGGTGATGGAACTCGATCCGGTGCCGTACCTCCTCTCCGAGATCTTCGCCTCGAATATCGGCGGTGCGGCGACCCTCATCGGCGACCCCCCCAATATCATGATCGGCTCCGCTGCAAAACTCTCGTTCAACGATTTCCTTATCAATATGGGGCCGGTAGTGCTCGTGGACTTCGTGGTGGTCCTGCTGGTCCTGGTGATCGTCTTCAGGAAGAGGATGCAGGTCGAAGGCGCTGAACAGGAGCGGATCGTGCGGACGATCGAAGCCCTCGACGAGCGGGCGGCGATCACGGACAGATCTCTCTTCGTCAAATCGATCGTCACCATACTCCTGGTCGTCTTTCTCTTCTTCATCCACTCCAGCCTTGGCCTCGAACCGGCGGTCGTCGCCCTCACCGGTGCGGCGATCATCCTCCTCTGGAGCCGTGTGCAGCCCGACGAGATCCTGGAGAAAATCGAGTGGCCCGCCCTTTTCTTCTTCGGCGGACTCTTCGTCATCGTCGGCGCCCTGGTCGAGACCGGGCTGATCGCCCAGGTCGCCGCCTTCGTCGTCGCCCATGTCCACACCACCGGCGAGGCGATGATCCTGATCGCCTGGTTCGCCGCCTTCGCCTCGGCGATCGTGGACAACATCCCCCTGACTGCCACCCTCATCCCCCTCATCAACGACATGGGCGCCTCGATGGATGTCGGACCGCTCTGGTGGGCGCTCTCCCTTGGTGCGTGCCTCGGCGGGAACGGCACCGCCATCGGGGCGTCGGCGAATGTCGTCGTCATCGGGATCGCCGAGCGGGAAGGCATAAATATCAGGTTTGTCGATTTCCTAAAGATGGGAATGGCCGTTCTCGTCATCAGCGTGGCGATCGGCGTTGGCATCCTGTGGCTGCGGTATATCTGGTGATCACGATGAAGATACTGGTTTTAATCGACGGATCAAAGTGGAGCCATATGGGGGCGTTGCATGCGATCTCCATTGGAAAGAAAAAAGGTGCGGAGGTCGTGCTCCTCTCTGTCCTCGACAAACGCGAGGCGAGGACGATGGCATTCAACTATTGCACCCAGAGCGATAAGTGCGAGATCATCGGGACCTACGAGCAGAATATCTGGCAGGACATGCACCGCTCCATCGAGGCCGAACTTGAAAATATCAGGGAGTACTGCAGTCAGGAAGGCTGCGTCTGTACGATAAAGATCCGCGAGGGGGCGAGACGGGAGGAGATTGTGGCCGAGATCAGGGAGAACGACTACTCCCTTGTGGTGATGGGCGCCTTCGGCCAGAGCGGGACATCACACCCCGGGAGTTGTCTCGGCGAGATCGCCGGCGAGATCACGACGCCACTGTTTATTGTCCGCTGATCTGAAAGGATCCCGGCGATCCCCTATTTTTCACCGCGATGGCGGAGAGGGCGTTGAGAATGGCGACCCTGACGCAGGGGTCGCAGAACTCGTAGATCTGCTGGAGTGGTGCGATGGCGCGGGGGTCTCCTATTCTGCCGAGGGCCTCGGCGGCCTCGTAGCGGCATTCCTCGTCGTGCCGCAGAACGGCGATGAGCGGCTCCACCGCCTGCTGATCGCCGGTCTCCCCGAGGATCCCGGCGACTGTCCGGCGCACGTCTGAAGAGGTGTCGGTGAGGAGGGCGAAGAGCGAACCGGTCACCCCACCTTCCTTCAGGCGGGCGAGCGCCTCTGCCGTCACCAGTCTGACCTCCCAGTTCTCGTCCCTGAGTCGCTCCAGGAGCGCTGTCGCCGCCGCCGGATCGCCGATCTTTCCGAGGGCCTTGACCGCTTCGAACCTGATCTCGTAGTTGCGGTCATCGAGGGCGGCGACGAGGGCGTCCACAGCGCGAGAGTCGCCGATCTCACCGAGGGCGATGATCACGCCGTCCCGGTTTTCATGGGTCCCCTTCTCGTCCAGGGCTGCAAGGAGGTACTCGACGGCGCGCGGGTCGCCGATCTCCCCGAGGGCTGTCGCCGCACCCCAGCGCACGTCGGTGTCATCGTCTTTCAACGTCCGGATCAGGGGGCAGACTGCCTCGTTTGCCCGCATCGAACCGAGACTGATCGCCGCTTTCCACCGGACGTCTTTGTCGTGGTCACGCAGCGCCGCAATCAGGGGTTCGACGGCGCGCGGATCGGCTATTCTGCCGAGGGCCTCTGCGGCGCCCCAGCGCACATATTTGTTTGCGTCCTTCAGTGCGCCGATCAGACGGGGTACGGCAGGGGCGCCGGCCCGGATCAGGGAAGCGATCGCCTCCCATCGCGCCACAAGGCTGGAATCGCCAAGGGACAGCACAAGGTCCGCAAGCTCCCGATCAAGGCCCTCTATTTCCTCTTCCCCGTCGGATATGGGGCACTCCTGAATATCGGCTGGCATGACTACGGTCCTGAGATGACCTAAGAAGTACGGTGTGAGATCATAAGAACCTTCCCGAGGCCCGGGAAATGCGAAAAGGGAGGACCTGATCAGAATTCGGGAGCGCCGATCAGGTGATGTCCAGACCGACGTCGATGTTTTTGACGGTATGGGTCAGCGCGCCCATGCTGATGATATCGGCCCCGGCCCCTGCATAGGCGGCGAGGGTCTCCGCGGTGACCCGGCCTGAGACCTCGATCGTGACCCGGTCCCTCAGCCCGGCGGCTCTGAGGGCGTCCACGGCTTCGGCCACGCCGGCTGGCGTCATGTTGTCGAGGAGGACGATGTCGGCCCCGGCCCTGGCCGCACGGACGGCGTCATCGGCAGATTCGGCCTCGACCTCAATCCGGTGGTAGCGGGAGAAGGCCTTTGCCCGCCGTACTGCCTCCTCGATGCCGACGAGGGCGAGGTGGTTGTCCTTGATGAGGAACATGTCGGAGAGGGAGAAGCGGTGGGGTTCGCCGCCGCCGATCACGGCCGCCTTCTTGTCGAGGGCCCTGAGGCCAGGGGCGGTTTTCCGTGTCGGGGCGACCCGTGCGGCCGGGTTCGCGGCGCGGGCCGACTCTGCCGCCGCGCGCGTGGCGGTGGCGATCCCGCTCATCCTGCCGATGAGGTTGAGTGCCGGGCGTTCGGCCCGGAGGACGGCGCGCGCCGGGCCTTCGACGGTCATCACGACGGTACCCGCCGGGATTGCCGCCCCGTCCTCGACGGCGGCGACGGCCGCGACGCCGAGGTAGGTGAACAGGAACGCCGCCTCTTCGAGCCCGGCGATCACGCAGGGCTCTTTCGCCCGGATCGCCGCCCGCGTCTGGAGGTCTGCGGGGACGAGGGCTTCTGAGGTGATGTCGCCATAGGGTGCGTCTTCGTGGAGAAACCCGATCAACTGGTCGCGATCGATCATGGGATCATCTCGGCAGGGCGATCATCCGCTCGATGGCGTGCCGTGCCCGTGCGGCGATTGTCGCCTCCACCTGCACCTCGTACTCGCCGGTCCTGAGGGCGTGGAGGACGTCTTCAAGCCGTATCTTCTTCATGTCCTCGCACTCCGCGCCCTCGACCGGGTGGAAGGCCGCCTCAGGGTAGAGGCAGCTGAGGCGGTAGGTCATCGCCTCCTCGGTGAGCACCGTCCAGGCGGCGTGGTGCGGGGCCTCCCTGACCATCCCGCCGGTCGAGGCGACGAGGTCGGAGGCCGCCTGGACGTCAGGGTTGCACTCCGGGTGGCAGACGACGGTGTCGCCCCGGGCGTGTCCTGCCTCGACGTCGGTCAGGCTGAACCGAACATGGAGCGGGCAGTGCCCTTCAGGGGGGAGGGGGATGATCTGCTTTTCCGGTAGGTGCTGCTGGACGAAATGGGCGAGGTTGGCGTCGGGCCCGAAGAGGACCACATCCTCGGCGAGGGACCTGACTACATCGACGGCGTTTGCCGAGGTGCAGGTGATGTCGGCCTCGGCCTTGCACTCGGCGGTCGAGTTCACGTACAGGACGACCGCCGCCCCGGGGTGGGAGGCCCGCGCCTCCCGCACCATCTCCGGTGTCAGGGCCTCTGCCAGGGGGCAGGTCGCATCCTGCACCGGCAGGATCACCTTCCGGCCCGGGTTGAGGATCTTCGCCGTCTCGGCCATGAAGTCCACCCCGCAGAAGACGATCACGTCTGCGGTCGTCTCCTTCGCCCTGATCGCGAGTTCCAGACTGTCGCCCAGGAAGTCGGCGACGTCCTGCACCTCCGGCCTCTCGTAGTTGTGGGCGAGGATCACCGCTCCCTGCTCTGCGGCGAGCCTCCTGATCTCGTCGGCGATCATGTCCCGATCCTCATCGGTTCGCTGAGGTTTTTGAGGAGGGTGATGATGGAGAGGGCCGCAAGGTAACTGGTCGAGGGGTTGTCAGGGCTCGGCCGGTTCCGCACGGTGATCGTCGCCTCGCCGAAGTCGCCCTCGATGACGATCTCGTGGACGTTCCTATCGACATCCGGGTCGGCCCAGAGTTCGACCTCGACGGCGCGCCCGGCGGCCAGTTCCAGGGCGACCGAAACATTGGTGTTCTTCGGGTAGTGCTTGATGCACTCGTTCGCCTGCCCGGAAAAGAGGAGCATGCGCTCGGTGCATTCCATATTGAGGGAACGGGGGTTTTTGGTGGTTCTGAGGAGGAGTTTTGTGATCCCGGAGATCTGCCCGATCTTCAGGTTGTCCAGCCCGAAGATCGCGCCGCTCGGGATATGGATCCTGCGCCCGAGCGCCGCTGCGCGTCTGGTTACCTCCTCTCTGAAATATTCGTCGGCGAACGCTCCAACGCTCATGACGACGAGATCCTTGCCGTGCTCCAGCACGGAGAGAGCATATTCCTGGGCGGCTGAAACCGATGCCGCTTCTACAACGAGATCAAAATCCTCGCTGAGAAACTCCTCGATATCGCCGAATGCTTTTGCGTGGCAGAGGCGTCCCAGCTCCTCCGCACGCTCGGGCATCTGGTCGAAAAGGGCGACAATTTCAACGCCGACATGATTTTTGGCGATGATATTCCCGATATTGCCGCACCCCAGCAGACCTATCGTGAGCATTCATATATCATATGCGGATTGGGTGTTAAGGGTTTTGCTGAAACTCTCCGGAATCCCGATTCGCGCCGGCTCCATTCACGAACCGCACGCTTCCCCCTTCTGCAGACTGATATGGTGGGACTGACATACTGTGAGGGTAATGGAAGGGCTCAGGGACAGACGGGTGTACATCGAGACCTACGGCTGCACCTACAACCATGCGGACACGCGCAAGCTGGCCCTGATCCTGGAAGGGCAGGGGTGCAGGATCGTCGCCGGTCCGGACGAGGCCGATGCCGTGGTGATCAACACCTGCACGGTGATCGGGAAGACCGAGCGGCATATGCTCCGGCGGATCAGGGCGTTTGCCGACCGCGACCTCTATGTCACCGGGTGCATGCCGGTCGTGCAGGCGGCGGAGATCCTCGGGGCGGCGCCGTCTGCGCGGCTCCTCCTCCCCGAGGAGATCTCGGAGCGGTTTTGCGGGGCGTGCACCGGGGTGGTCGGGGGCGCGGGGATCGTCCAGGTCGCCGCCGGGTGCGCCGGGCGGTGCGCGTACTGCATCACCAGGGCTGCACGGGGGCCCTTGCGGAGCAGGCCGAAGGAGGCGATCTGCCGCGAGGTGGAGGCCCTGGTCGGGAGGGGGACCTATGAGGTGCAGGTCACCGGGCAGGACGTGAGCGCCTGGGGGATGGACCTGGGCGAACGGTTGCCTGCCCTGATCGATGCCGTCTCCGGTCTGCCTGGCGATTTTCGGCTCCGCCTGGGAATGATGAACCCGGCGACGGCGCAGGGGATCGCCGTTCCTCTCGCCCGCCTCCTCGGGGAGGCAAAGGCCTTCTCGTTTGTCCATCTCCCGGTCCAGTCGGGCTCGGACGCCGTGCTCGCGGCGATGAGACGCGGCTATACGGCCGGGGAGTTCGAGGCGATGGTCGCCGCCTTCAGGAAGGCATGCCCTGAGGTGCGGATCTGCACCGATTTTATCGTTGGGTATCCCACCGAGACCGAGGAGGACTTCGCTGAGAGTATGGCCCTGCTCAGGGCGATCAGGCCGGAGAAGGTGAACGTCACCAGGTATTCGCCCCGCCCCGGGACGCCTGCCGCCGCCCTGAAGACGATGCCCGAACGGATCGCAAAGGACCGGTCCAGGATCCTGGACGCGGCGGCAAAGGAGATCTACCGGGAGCAGAACGCCGCCCTGGTGGGAGAGACGGTCGAGGCGGTGGTCACTTGCCGGAAGAAGGAGGGGTCGGTGGTGGCGCGGGACCGGGCGTACCGGGAGATCGTGGTGCCGGGGAATTTTCTGCCGGGCGAGCGGCTGAATGTCAGGATCACCGGGAACAGGACGGTGTACCTGACCGGCCGGGCCACATCATCAAATACCGGCACGGCCAACCGTTGAAGTACGGAGCATGAATATGGACGAGATTGAGACTGGATATGAGGCGCTGGTCAGGCGGATAGGGGAGATGGACGCAGAAAAGAAGCGCCTGACCGACGAGATCGCCGGCAGGCGGGCTGACCTTCTTGCGAAGATGGGAGCGATGGCGGCGCCCCTTATTGGGCATATCGGGATGAACCTGCTCAAAAAGGGGAAGCAGGACACGAAAGGCGAGATCTTCAACGCCGAATACTACCGCGAAAAGATGATCATCCTGGGCAAGACCGAGCCGGTGCCGTACCGCCCGGACGATGCGCAGAAGAAGGTGATCGACCAGTACTGCACCCTCTCTGAGCGGGGCGAGTTTTTCGAGGTGATGTACTCCTCGGACGGCCAGATTGTCGATTCGTATGCCTGCCCGCTCTCGCCGGCCGACGCCGTTGAGATCTACGGCGACGAGGCGATGCTGATGCTCTACCGGGCGCTGCGGGAGTATCTTGCCGGGGAAGAGGAGACGGTGGCCGCCCTTAGCAGGACGCTTGAGGTGATCGGGGAGAAGAACGAGGGCTGAGCGACGGCTCTTGAAGGAGGGGTGCCCCCTCACCCTGCCAGGTGCATGACGACCAGCCCGATCGCCGCGGCGTGCGCGACCATGAACACCGGCACGAGCCTGAACTTCGGTTTTGTAGTCTTGTGCCTGAACCGCTGCATGCCGGCCCACGCCCCGAACGGGCCGAAGAGTGAGCATAAGAGCAGCGTGCGCTCGGGGGTTCTCCAGGCGTTTTTCTCTGCCTTTCTCTTGTCGAGGCCGTAGAGGAAAAATGCGCAGACGTTTAAGAGGGCGTATGCGAGCAGGATAACGGCTGTGATATCGATCGTGATCACTCCGGGGGGGCGCGGCGTCCCCATCGGCGCCGCGCTGTATTCTTATTTGATTATGGGGGCGGCCGTGTTATCAGGTTATTCGTTTCTTCGCGGGCTATCGCGTGAGGCCCGGTACATCAGACACGCCTGTACCGGGGATCCTCATCCGAAATCGAAGAGCGTCGTCCTCGACGGGTCCACGTCGGTCCAGGTCCACCCGAGGGCCTCGATGATCCGCTCGATCGGCTGCTTGATCGTCTTCTCCAGCATTGTCTCCCAGTCCACCACGAACTCGGGCGGCACCTGGTCGGCGTACTCGAAGGCGAGCACATCGGTCTGCGGGTACTTCGCCTTCACCGACCTGATATAGATCCGCTTGGGCTTGCTGCCCCGCTTGAAGTCGGTGCCGAGGTTGGTGTTCGAGTAGATCGCCCCCCTGATATGGGCGTCCTGCACCCCGTACTCCTCGAGGGCCTTGCCGATCCCGCCAGGGATCCCGACCTCATCCAGGGGATAGCCGCCCCGCCGGTAGGTTCTGATCACCTCGCCCAGGTAGGACTTCATCTCGGCCAGGCCGGCCCCTTTGAGGATCAGTTCGATCACGTGCTCCTGCACCTCGCGGGTGAGCTGGGGCGAGTCGCTCCGCTTCATCTCAAAGCCGACGATATCGATCTTGTCCACGGGGAGCCCTTCCTTCCAGACGAGGTGGCCGGCATAGCGCTTCTTCTTCCCGGCCTGGAAAAAGCGCTCGTAGACCTTCTCGAACTTGATCGAGAAGAAGTGCCGGTCGGCGTTGAGCGCCGTCCTCGCGAACTCCGCGTAACTCTCGTTCAGCCGCCCCTCGATCTCGCGGGCGATCCGGATCGTCTCCTCGAGGTCGGCCTTCGGGAGGGCGACCATGCAGGAATCGGTGTCGCCGTAGAGCACATGGTAGCCCATCCCGGCGATCACGTCGCGGGTATGGGTGATGATGGCGCGGCCGACCGAGGTGACGGCGGCGCCGATCTCCCTGTCGTAGAGCCTGAAGCGGGCGTAGCCCGAGACGCCGTAGTAGGTGTTCATGATCACCTTCATCACGCCCTGCTGGAGGTCGAGGAGGGTGTACTCGGGCGAGCCGAAGGCGTATTCGTTCCTCCGCTTCTTGAGGGCGTCGCGCTCCTCCATCAACTCTGCCAGGATGCTCCTGGTCAGGCCGTCCGGGCTCTTCCTGAACCTGATGCCGTTCGGGGCCCGCAGTTCCCCGGTCGGGTCCTTCGTCTCGGGCGATGCGTTGAGGGTCATCATCGCCATGGGGTACAGGGACTTGAGGTCGAGCACGACCACGTTCTCCCGCACCCCCAGGGAGGGCTCGAAGACCGTCGCCCCCTCGAACTCGTCGGCGGCCACGTTCCCCTTCGACGGGAGGACGAAGCGCCCCCGCGCCTTTCTGAGGATGTAGATATCGATCACGTTCGAAGAGTTGAGGGTCCGGTCCAGGGGGACGCCGACGTAGCGGGAGATCATCCGGTAGAAATCGACGATGCTGTTCTTGGCGTTGATCCGTACGCAGAGTTCGACGTCGGTGGTGTTGTACTCCACCAGGCGCTCCGGGTCTTCCAGCCAGAGGTCGGTGATCGTCCCGGCGTAGCGCACCTTCCGCTCGCCGATCTCGTCCTCGGCGACGGCGTCGAGTCTGTACGATTCCTTCTGGCTCGGCTGGAGTTTTTTGTAGGCCGTCAAAAGGTCGAAGACCGCCCGTCCCCGCACGGGCGTCCGCTCGGTCATGCCGGGCAGTCTGGAGAGGTCGGACGGGTTGAGCCCGAGCACCTCCATCCGCCGCGTGATGTACGGGAGGTCGAAGTCGGTGAAGTTCCAGCCCGAGAGGATGTCCGGGTCTTTCTCCCTGATATAGGCGGCAAACGCCCGCATCAGCGTCTCTTCGGTCTCGTAGGTGCAGACCATATGCCGGCTCTTCCCCTTCCAGAGGCAGCCGTTCTTCGCCGTCCACTCGTCGGAGAAACCTGGCGAAGTCCCGGCCGATGCGAGGAGTAAGGTGGTATACTCGTCGTCGAAGGAGTCCCAGCAGGTGATGCAGATGATCCGCTCGCGTGCGGGGTCGGGGAAGCCCCGCAGGTCCTCGCACTCGATATCGATGAAGCAGAGGCGGGCCGGGGCGTCGACCTCGGCGGGCAAGACCTCGGTGTGGTCCACGGTCTCGGCCGGCACCTCTGCGCCCCCGGTGAGTCCGGCGTCGATCATGTAGCGCGTGGCGAAGGGGATGTCGGCTTCGTGGTGGTGGTAACGGTCGCGGATGTCCCGCACGTCGGTCGGGCGGACGGTGTAGAGGCGGCGGAGGCGCTCGCCCTTGATCGAGGTGAACACTGCCTCGTCCACGCCCGTCACCTGCGGCGGAAGGGGCCGGCCGTCCACCTCGTCAGCGGGGGCGTAGAAGTACGGCCTGAACCCGGTCACCTGGAGGTGGACCGCCCGGCCCGAGGGTTCGCGGCCGAAGATGTGGACCACCGCCCCGGTGCCGGTGACAGTGTACTCCACCTGGTTGATCCCGATCCTCAGGCCCTCTGCCTCACCGGAGAAGAGGGTCGCCTGTGCATCAGACATCCAGGCCCCTGCAGAGTTCTCCGATGAACGACGCCGCTTCGGTGAGTTTTCCCTGCTCCCAGGCGTCGAGGTCCCACTCGACGATCTCCCTGATCCCGTCCCTGCCGATCCGCGCCGGGAGCCCGATGGAGAGGCCGGAGAGGCCGTATTCGCCGTCGACGATGCACGAGCAGGGGATAATCTCGTCGTTCCTCCTGCCGAGGGCCGCCTCGATCAGCCTGACGATGTGGGCCGCCGGGCCGAAGACCGTGCCGCCTTTGCCCCTGATCACCTCCATGCTTGCGCCCCTGAGGTCGGCGAGGATCTCCTCGCGCTTTATGGCCGGGACCGCCGTCTCCAGGCGGGAAAAGACCGGGACCTGGTGCTCGCCGTGCTCGCCGAGGACGGTTGCCACCCCGGCGATCCCCTCTTTTCCGAGCCGCAGGGCGAACCGGGCGCTGTCGAGCTGGCCGCCAAAGCCGATGCACCGGGCGGGCTCGATATCGAGGCACCGGTGGAGATAGTAGTTGTTCACGTCCATCGGGTTGGTGACGGTGATCATGATGCCGCCGAACGACGGGAGGTGATCGCAGCACTCGTCCAGGACCGGCAGGTTCGAGTTGAGCAGGTCTGCCCTGGTCTTTGTCTCCGGCGACCTGGGCCGGCCTGCCGCAAAGACGCAGACGTCGGCGTCCCTCACCAGGAGGGTGTCTGTCTCGATGCCGACGTCGAAGGAGGCGTGAGCGAGATCGAGCGCCTGCGCGTGTTCGAGAGACCTGACGGCGTCACAGATGATGATATCGTCAATAAGTCCCTTTGCAGCGGCGAGGAAGGCTACTTCGCCGCCAATCCGCCCGGTGCCGATCACAGCGAGGCTCGTCATATAATCCCATCTATGGGTATGCTAATAATAAATAACTGCAATCTCTTCTGGATGATAACCCTTCAGCCTGGCGATATCGACGTTGGCGGGGTGACCCTGCGCAACCACCTTCTCCTTGCGGCCGGGGTGCTCGGGACGACCGGCGCTTCGCTCCAGCGGCTCCTGAAACAGGGGGCCGGCGGCGTGGTCACGAAGTCCATCGGCCCGGAGCCGAACGCCGGCCACCACGGCCCCTGCCTGATCAGGACGGAGTGTGGCGTTCTCAATGCGATGGGGCTGCCCAACCCTTCGAAGAACTTTGTCGAGGAGCTCGCCCCCCTGAAGGGCGAGCCGGTGATCGTGAGCATCTTCGGCAAGGACCCGGAGGAGTTCAAGGAAGTGGCCGGATGGTTTGCAGAGCATGCGAAGGCCTTTGAACTGAATGTCAGCTGCCCGCACGCCGCCGGGTACGGGGCGGCGATCGGCACCGATCCCGAGACCGTGCTCGAGTGCACGCGGGCGGTGGCGTCGTACGGCGTCCCGGTCTGGGTGAAGCTCACCCCGAACGTGACCGACATCACCACCATCGGCCTCGCCGCCGAGAAAGGGGGGGCGAGTGCGATCGTGGCGATCAACACGGTGAGGGGCATGCGCATCTCCACGGCAATGCGGCGGCCGGTGCTCGGCAACCGGACCGGAGGACTCTCGGGGAAGGCGATCTTTCCGATTGCGGTGAAATGCGTCTGGGACCTGTATGCGGCGTGCACGATCCCGGTGATCGGGTGCGGCGGCGTCTCGACGGCGGAGGACGTGATCGAGATGATGATGGCCGGTGCGCAGGCGGTGGAGATCGGTACGGCGGTGATGGACGACGTCCGGGTCTTCGACGGGATCGCACAGAAACTCTATGCAAAGGACGGCGCCGATCCGGCCAGCATCGTGGGGGTGGCCCATGACTGACCTGCCCACGATGCCGGTACCGGTGACGATCAAGGCGATCGTTGAGGAGACGCCGTCCATCAGGACCTTCTACTTCGATCCCGCCATCCCCTCCTCTCCCGGGCAGTTCGTGATGGTCTGGGTGCCCGGGGTCGACGAGATCCCGATGGCCCTCTCCTCGGAGTACTCGATCACCGTCCAGCGGGTCGGCGACGCCACGGCGGCGATGTTCAAACTGGCTGTCGGGGACAAACTCGGGATCAGGGGGCCGCTCGGCAACGGTTTCGCGGTGAGCGGGCGCACGCTCGCCATCGGCGGCGGGGTCGGGGTCGCTCCCCTCCTCAACCTGGTCACGGCCGGTGAGGTGAGCACCTTCCTCCTCGGCGCCCGCACGAAGGACGAACTCCTCTTCGCCCCGGTGATCGCGTCGGCCTGTAGCCTGCGCATCGCCACCGACGACGGGACGGCCGGGCTGCATGGTTTTGTCACCGACCTGATGGACGAGATCGACCTTGCCGACTACGACCATATCTGCGTCTGCGGCCCCGAGATCATGATGGTGAAGGTGCTCGACCGGCTGAACAAGGCCGGGTTGGCCGAACGCGGCCAGTTCTCCCTTCACCGCTATATGAAATGCGGCCTTGGCATCTGCGGTTCGTGCTCGATGGACCCGCGCGGGCTGCGGGTCTGTCGGGATGGCCCGGTCTTCACCGGCATCGACCTGCTGGAGACCGAGTTCGGGAAATATACCCGCGACGCAACCGGGAGCCGGGTCCATTTCCCGCCGCTTCACCCGGAGAAGAAGGACGAGAAGAGCGGGGAGTGAGGCGTTCTCTCGCCCTTCCCTGATCTCTCAATCGTCCCGATTGCAGTTTTCGTTTCCACCGCGTCACCTGTGGAATCCAGCAATTTCTTTGAGTATCTGACCTAACACTTCCACGAAAATCCCCTGAAGGGGGGGGTGGTACTTCTATGGACGCACACCGGCGGCTCTTTACGATCCTCTTCGTTTCGGTCTTTGCAGCGATGCTCGGCCTCGGGATCGTCGCTCCCCTCCTCCCGATCTACGCGGAAAACCTGGGGGCGACCGGGGTCTGGATGGGGGTGATCTTCTCCTCCTTTGCCTTCTCCCGTGCGGTGTTCATGCCGATCGTCGGCAGCCTCTCTGACCGCCACGGCAGAAAACCCTTCATCGCCGTCGGCCTCCTCGCCTATACCGTGCTCTCCCTCGGCTATATCTGGGCCCCTGACATCCTCTCCCTCACGATCGTCCGCTTCCTCCACGGGGCCGCCTCAGCCATGGTCGTCCCCATCGCCATGGCCTATGTCGGCGATATGGCAAAGAGCGGGCATGAAGGCGGGCTGATGGGCCGGTTCCAGATCTCTCTCTTCCTCGGCATGGGATCAGGCCCCTTCCTCGGCGGCGTGCTCAACGATACCTTCGGCTTCTCCTCGGCCTTCATCACGATGGCCGTGTTCACCGGGATCGCCTTTCTCATCATCCTCGTCTTCCTCCCGACGGGGAGGAACGGCCCGGCGCTGCCGGCTGGAACGAATGGCACACCGCTCTGCTCTCTCCTCCACACGCCGGCAGTCGTCGGCGTCCTCGCCTTCACGCTCTTCAACGCCGTCGGACGGGGCGGGCTGATGGTCTTTCTCCCGCTCTACGCCCCTCATGTCGGCGTATCCCCCTCGGAGACCGGCATCCTCCTCACCGTGAACATCTTTCTGATCGCCCTCCTGCAGGCGCCCTTCGGCGACCTCGCCGACCGGATGAACCAGATACTGCTCATCCTCCTCGGCTCGGCGGTCTCGTCGGCCGCCCTGATCGCCCTCCCCCATTCGGGCTCGTTTACGATACTGCTGGCGATCACCGCCGTCATCGGGATCGGCAGCGCCATTCAGCAGCCGTCGATCATGGCGATGACCGTGATCGCCGGGAAAGACCACGGCATGGGGTCGGCGATGGGCATCTACAACATGGCGATGTCGGCCGGGATGATCCTCGCCCCCCTCCTCGGCGGCGTTATCATGGACCTCATCGCCATCGAATGGGTCTTCTATGTCGGCGGGATCGTCGGGATCGCAGGCACCCTGCTCTTCGCCGCGATCCTGCGGTGCGCCGTGCCCGGCGGGCCCGGGCCGCGGTTGCGGTGAGCGCCGAGGACGGGTGATAGGGATCGTCCCGGCGGAAAAACTCTTTTCCCGCAGAGGAGAGAGGGCCGAATGGCGAAGTTCGCCTCTGACCGGGGGTTGCACCCCCTGACCCCCGCATGCGATTGCCCTGGATATTCGGGAACGGTCGGGCGGAGCATCTGCTGGATGAAAAATGATGGATGGAAGTGCCGGGGTGGTCGGGGGGGCGGCGAGCCCCCCGGCACCGGCATAGGGATGGACCAATGTTTGTCCAGACGCGCCCGCTACATCTCAGTGCAGCCCGTCGTCCCGGATCGTCTGAGCGGTGTTTGATAGAGGAGTCGTGGCCACCCGCATACAGGGGGCGAGGATCCCATCACTCGGTCACGGTGAAGAGGATCGCGGGGAGCGCTCTCGCCCATCCGTTGATCACGCTCCAGTTCCGGGCGTCGCCGGGCACGGCCCCGGCCATCTTCATCACCTGAAGATCGGCCTCGCTCATCCCTTCTGTCACGAACTTCCCGGCAAATAGCCCTTCGGCCTGCGGGTTCACGTAGATCAGCACCTCGGCCATCGAGGCGCGGGCCGACCGCCTGATCATGTCGCTCTCTTCTTTCATCGAGTAGCCGACGGCGAAGACTGCAAGGGGGCGCTTCATCAGGTCCATCCTGAACATCTTGATGAAGTCCACTGCCTCGACGAGCCATTTGCCCATATAGATCGGGCTGCCGGCGACGACGGCCGCATAGGGCGAGACCTCAGAGACGTCCATGACATTCATGCAGTCGACTGCATACCCCTGCTCTTCGAGCGTCCGACCGATCGCCTCAGCGATCTCCTTCGTCGAGCCGTAGCGGCTCGCATAGGCGACAAGGATCCGATTATTCACGTTTTCAACCATTGATCTGCCTTCCTTCGTTTCTCTTCTCCAAATCCTCTTTTTGCGCAATATATACCTTTGCCATATGGTGGGGGTGGTAGCGGAGCTTCGCCTCCCGCAAGCCGGGCACGCCGACGTCTGACTCGCGGTTGATGTAGATATAGTCGGCCGCAAGCCGGTGCGCCGCCTCCTGGTTCGCCGCTCTGTACACCCCGTCGCACTCGGGAAGCCCTTTTTCGAAGTGGATCAGGGCGACATCGTCGTTGAGGGCGTCGTAGATGCTGATCCCCCTGATCGTTCCCTCAGCCCTGATCATCAGCCCGGAGAGCCCGAGGGCGGCGAAGTGCTCCATCGCATAGAGGACGGCCTCCTTCTCGCGGGCAAGCACCGGCGACTCCTCGCAGTGCCGCCATTCGCACCACTTTGCGAGGAACTCGCTCACCTCCTCCAGGTCGCCGGGGCCGATCTCTTCGACGACCGGGTTGCACTCCCGCCTGAACCGGTTGAGGTGCCGGCGGATGGTGAGGTACTGCTTGCCGGGGAGATTGTCGAGGTCTGAGGAGAGATAGACGTAATCGGCGAAGTCCCGGTCTGACCTGAAGGGCAGCCCCGGATAGAGGGAGCGCACCCATGCGAGGGTCTCCTCGTCGAAGACATAATAGGGAGCGGGGCACCCTTCCCTGACGGCAAGGTCGAGCGTCTCTTCGAGGGCGGCGGGGTCGCGCGGCCCGATCGGCCCCCTGAAGGTCCGCTCCCCCTCGATGACGCTCATGATCACGACACCCTCGCCGAGGCGGGCCCAGGCGTAGTTCGCATAATGGTTCCAGCAGGCCATCGTCGTAAAACTCATGTCCGAGTGCTGCTGTGGATATCTCCTTAAGAGGTCCAGAAAAAAATCCCGGTCTTCAAGCGTGACCGGGGAAAAATCATCGATCGTGAGCATGGTATTCCTCTAATAACATCGGGATGTGTCCCTCCATGACGGCAAAACCCTCGCGCTCGTAGAAGGGGATGGTGCCGGGCTGTGCGATCAGTCCGATCCAGGTCAGCCCCCGCTCCCTGCAGAAGGCGACGAGCGCCTCCAGGATGGCGGCGCCGATGCCCCTCCCCCGGCACGCCGGGAGGACAACGATGTCCTGCAGGTAGGCGTCAGAGCACCCGTCAGAGATCGCACGCCCCATGCCGACCGCTCGTTCGCCCTCGGTTGCGACGATGAAGCAGAAGCTCCCGGCGACCAGGGGGGCGATCCCCTCAGGCGTCCACTCTTCCTTCCACCACCCGCCGGCCCGGTACAGGGCGACGATCTCGTCGGCGTCCCAGGTGGAGACGTTCTGGAGGACGGTCATACCGATCAGTCGCCCTCCATCCTATAAAGATGCCGCGGAAAATGGGGTTATTCGGACCGTACGGCGTTTCTGCCGAGGTCGAAGGCCTTCAGGTTGAGGTCGAGGGTTTTCGCCGGCACCGAGCGGGCGACCGCCTCTTTCAGGGATGATTCTTTCAGCGGGAGGTACCGGGATGCGGCGCCGAGCATCACCACGTTCTGCACGATCGGGTTGCCGGCCTCCGCGGCGAGGGCGGCGGCGTCGATGAGGAAGAGGCCCTTCTCCCCGAGGGATCCGAGGAGTTCCTCCCTCGCCGGCATCGGGAGTTTCTGGGTGTAAACCGGGGTCGGGACGACGGTCTGGTCGTTTGCGACGATCGAGCCGCCCGTCTTCAGGTAGTGCAGGTAGCGCACCCCCTCGAGGAGATCGAGGGCGATCATCAGGTCGGCCCGGCCCGGCGGGATCAGGGGGCCGTGGACCCCGCCGATCCGGACGTGGCTCTCGACCGATCCGCCGCGCTGGGCCATGCCGTGGGTCTCCACGCCGCGGACTGCGATCCCCTCGACCAGGCATGCCTCGCCGATGACGTTCGATGCAAGTATGGTCCCCTGTCCGCCGATCCCGACGATCAGCACGTCAAAACTGCTCATTTCCGTCCCTCCTTTACGATCGCGCCCGACGGGCAGATCTCGGTGCACACCCCGCATCCGCTGCAGAGGTCGGTGATCGACGCCTTTTCGTCGGCGTCGCGGCCGATCGCCGGGCACCCGAAACGCAGGCAGGCGCCGCAGGCGGTGCAGGCCTCGGGGTCGACGGTGTAGCGGCCGCGCCTGACCCCGCTCCGCCGGGCGGTGATGACGCAGGCCTGTTTGGCGATGATCACCTTTGTGCCGCTCCTCGCCTTTGCCGCCTTGAGGGTCTGGAGTGTGCCGGTGAGGTCGTAGGGGTCGACGGTCTCGACGAACGAGGCACCGCAGGCCCGGCAGATCCCCTCGAGGGAGATCGGGACGCTCGGTTCGCCCCTTGCGGTCTCGCCGGTGCAGGGGTTGGGCTGGTGGCCGGTCATGGCGGTGATCCGGTTGTCCAGGATGACGAGAGTCATCTCGGCGCCGTTGTACACGGCATTGAGCAGCCCCTGGATCCCGGTGTGGAGGAAGGTCGAGTCGCCGATGGTGGCGACGACCGGGTGCATCTCACCCGAGTGGGCGATCCCGCTCCCGACCGTGACCGAGGCGCCCATGCAGATGGTGGTGTCCACCGTGCCGAGCTGGAGGCCGAGAGTGTAGCACCCGATGTCAGAGGGGAAGATGCCGTCAGGGAAGACCCGCTTTATCGCGTAGAACATGGCGCGGTGGGCGCAGCCTGCGCAGAGGATCGGCGGGCGCGGCGGGAGGCCGGCGGCCGGCGCAGGGCTCTCGAAGGGGGAGGCAGGGAGGATGCCGGCCTTCACCATCGAGGCGGCGACCGTGGCCGGGGAGAACTCGCCCTCTTTGGGGACGGCGCCGTTCATCTGGCCGAAGACCTCGACGCCGCAGGCGAGCTGCCTGAGCCGCTCTTCGACGATCGGCGCACCTTCTTCGACGACGAGGACGACGCGGTGCTGCTGCACGAACGCCTGCATCCAGTCACCGTCGATCGGGAAGCACCCGATCTTCATGAAGGAGACGTCGTCCGGGATCACCTCCTGCACATAGGAGGCGGCGATCCCGCTGGCGACGACGGCCATATCGCCGCGCACCTCGGCGGTGTTGTAGCCGAGGTTCATGACGGCCTTCCTGACCATCGGCTGCTTTTCGTTCAGGATTTTATGGAGGACGCGGGTATGGGCCGGGATGACGACGTACTGGCGCGGGTCTTTGACGAAGGCGCCGGCGCGGTGCTCGCCGCTCACCTCGCCGAGGTCGATGTCTCCTTTGGAGTGGCAAATCCGGGTCGTCGGCCTGAAGATCACCGGCAGCCCCACCTCTTCGGAGAGGGCGAAGGCGTCGAGCATCATGTCGTGGGCCTCCTGCACCGAGGAGGGGTTCATGCAGGGGATCTTTGCGAAGTGGGCGTAGCGGCGGGTGTCCTGCTCGTTCTGGGAGGAGTGGGCATAGGGGTCGTCGGCCGAGAGGACGACAAAACCCCCTTCCACGCCCGTATATGCGCTCGTCAGCAGGGGGTCGGCGGCGACGTTGAGGCCGACGTGTTTCATCGTGACGATCGACCGCAGGCCGCACCATGATGCGGCGAGGGCGTTCTCATATGCCACTTTTTCGTTCACCGACCACTCGATGTAGAACTCCCGCTCGCGCTGCGCCCTGAGGGTGTCGATCACCTCGGAGGAGGGGGTTCCAGGATAGCCGCTCGCAAAATCGACGCCGGCTTCGATGCAGGCGTGCGCGATTGCCTCGTTCCCAAGAAGATATCGTTTTGCCATGGAATGCGTCCCAGTGCTATTTGCTCCTGCGTGCTCTTTAAGGATGCCGTTCCCGGACGGCCCCAGAGCGGGGTTTCTGGCGCAACCTTTAAATCAGGGACGGTACAACATTTACAGGCACTAATACGAGTGTATTAGGGCCCGTAGCATAGTCGGTGGTGCACCCGGCTGATAACCGGGAGGTCATGAGTTCGAGCCTCATCGGGCCCACTTCACTTTTGAGATGTTGTTTGTGTGATTGTTTGTTGTTCGGTCGTTTTGAGGCGATCTCTCCGGCACGACAATGCTTACACCATTTCAGCAGGTTTTCCGCAGTTTTTCAGCATCGGACGCGAGAGAGAAACGGTCCGGGACGGTTCTGGTTTGTGTAGTACTGATACAGAGAGAGACGCGTCTCTCTCTCTCTCTCTCTCTCTCTCTCTCTACTAAAGTACAGCAGATCACACACAGTCCCCGGCACCTGTTCGGGTGTGGGTGTGTGCGGGTGCGTATGCGATCTCCGGAATGATGCAAGCGATCTGGATCTAACACCATTTTGTAGTTTTAATCTGGATCGAGTGCTAAATATTTCTCCGTTTGATGACGTCCGCCGCCGTAAGGCGCTGAAAATCGGTGAAA
>Ga0209269_1000662_pt1 | contig 28086 bp, 32 predicted proteins | sample MTBAKMMethaMetaG_FD_187455 | JGI IMG/M metagenome (GOLD analysis project Ga0209269, IMG submission 187455) | Enrichment culture microbial communities from Arthur Kill intertidal strait, New Jersey, USA, that are MTBE-degrading - MTBE-AKM (Arthur... | ecosystem: Environmental > Aquatic > Marine >... | reverse complement strand
CCGGAGGTCATGCCCCGGACCGACTCAGGACGCACCCATCGGTGGTGGAGCTGGTGAAGGGCGTGTTCGACCGGGGTGGATTGGTGGCGTCCATCTGTCACGGTGGGTCCCTGCTCGTATCCGCCAACATCGTGCAAGGAAGGAAGGTCACCTCGTACATGTCCATAGAGATAGACCTGATAAACGCAGGTGCCAGGTACATAGACATGGAAGTTGTGGTAGACGGTAACCTGATCACCTCCCGTTCCCCGGACGACCTGCCGGCGTTCATGCGGGCCTCGCTGGCCTTCCTGGCACTCGACCAGACCAAATCAGATTAATATAAAGGACTCATAAAGGAGGGTTCGCCATTGGCAAGTGAGCATATGAGGATCGGATTCGTAGGCGCGGGTAACATGGCCGAGGCCATGATGAAGGGCATAATCTCGGCCGGAATGGCCAAGACCGAGGACATCATCGCCAGCGAGATCGTGCCCGAGAGGAGAGACTACATCACCAATACATTGGACGTGCAGACGGTTTCGGACAACATAGAAGTGGTGCGTTCTTCCGACGTCATCATCCTGGCGGTCAAGCCGCATCATGTCGGCCCTGTCCTGGACGAACTAAAGCCATACCTGACCGGGTCGCATCTGCTCATCTCCATCGCAGCTGGCGTCAAGATATCCTTCATGGAATCGCACCTGAACTGGGGAGTGAGGGTGGTCCGCGTAATGCCGAACCAGCCCTGCTTCGTGGGCGCCTCCGCCTCAGGGTTCGCCCTGGGGCGATCGGCCAAGAAGGAGGACAAGGACACCGTGCAGAGCATCCTGAACTCCGTAGGGGTCGCCTTCTGCCTGGACGAGAAGTTGTTGGACGCGGTGACGGGACTTAGCGGCAGCGGTCCGGCGTACATATACATGATCATCGAGGCCATGGCGGACGGTGGCGTCCTGGCTGGACTGCCTAGGGACGTGGCCCTTCAACTGGCCGCACAGACGGTGATCGGTGCCGGCAAGACCTACTTGGACACCAGAAAGCACCCCGGAGAACTGAAGGACATGGTGGCCTCCCCGGCCGGTACGACCATAGAAGGCCTGCGCGTCCTGGAGGAGGCTGGCGTGAGGGGAGCCTTCATCGACGCGGTCGAGGCCGGAGCCAAGCGCAGCGAGGAGCTGGGCGGAAAGAACTGATCAGCGCTTTCGGGTGGTGCGCAGCGGGGAGCCGCAGATGGGGCAGTCCGGGTGATGTTCCCGGAACACCTTTCCGCAGCCGGTGCAGAGGTAGTTCCATCGCACCACCTTGGTTATTCCTTTCATGCTTCTAGGGAGGTATTCCACATTAAGAACGGTGGCCAGGTTCTGGATAGAATAGTCGTCGGTGACCACCTTGGCCCCGAGCTCCAGGGCCAGGGCGAGCACCTCGACATCCACCGGTGACAGGCGAACGGAGTCCCCTGTGGACCTGGCGGCATCACGGACCTTGGAGATCGATGCGGAGGTGGCCTGGGAGACCTTGAGCATCGGCAGGAGGTTCTCGGCCCGGCGGTCCCCGTACTTCTCCAGTTCTGCAAGCACGCCTTCGGTGACGAAGGCCTCCCAATCGGCGGGCACCTGCTCCAGCCCGAACAGGGCGGAGGTGTCCAAAACAACCTTCACGGCCGGGTCATTGTCGGCGGCAATAGATAACTTTGCGGCGAACGGTGTTTCCGTCGCTCATGTTAAATATTACCTTAAGATAAAAGGGCCTTCGATGTTTCAGATAGCAGTGGACCAGAACGTCATCAACTACATAACCCAGAACGGACAGGACTATCGCATATGCACTTCATGTTCCGGTCCGGTCCTGCTACCTATCTCTCTGAAATCCCCCAAGTCCAGCGACATCGTCATAAAGGTCGGGGACCACACCCTGTACGTCTCGCGGGTGCAGGCCAGGTACATCCGGAAGGTCACCCCGGACATGATATACGACCCTGAAGTGGGCATGTCCTGCAGCTACTACCCGGGCCTCTAGACCCGCTTCGCCCTTTTTGCGGAAAATAGAGCCATGGCCTCCAGGTCCACCTTGGCCTCCTCGGCCATGATGTCGGCCACCGAGGCGTGCGTGATGACCCGGCTCGGGACGGCCGTGCATTCACTGCTGCCATCGCTCATTATTGAGATCTCGTAGGTCCCCATCTCCTTGGCCAATCGCTCGATCTCAAGCTTGTCCAGGCCGATGAGGGGGCGCAGGACCGGCAGTTCAAGCCCGTGCTGTTCGGCCATGATGTTGTTCAATGTCTGCGAGGCCACCTGTCCCAGGGAATCTCCCATCACTATGCCCTTGGCACCCACCTCCTTGGCCACTGCCTGGGCGGTGCGGAGCATGAGACGTTTGCAGAGGACGCACTGATAGGAGCTCTGGCACTTCTCCATGTTAATGGCCTGGTTCTCCCCATGGGGCGCCAGGAGCAGTGGCATCTCTTGACCGGTTACACGGCGCAGAGCCTCGGCCAGCAGTTCGGCCTTGCGTACTCCCAGCTCGCTACCGAACGGACGGTTGTCCATGTGCAGGAGGACCAGCTCCGCCCCCCTCATGGCCATTAGCCCGGCGGCCACCGGAGAGTCTATGCCTCCTGAAAGAAGAGCGACCAGTTTCATGTCCTTCAGTTGTTATAGCGCGGAACCTCCGCGCCGGTGGTCAGCAGTAGGTCCTGTTCATCATCGTCGTCAAGGTCTTCGCTCTCGATGACCATCACCAGGAGAGCGTCTAGAAGCCCCTTTATCTGACGGACCTCTTCCCGCAGGTCCCTGATCTCCCGCGCCAGATCGACGTCGGTATCAGGAATGGCGAGACCCCCCTCATTCCTTCCCGGTGATGAGTATGGTCTCTACGAAGCCGTAGTCGTCGGCCACCTTGCGGGACTCGTACGCCTCGCAGTGGTCACAGTAGAGCCCTTTGTCAGCCAGCCTGAGCTGGGAACGGCATACCCGGCAGAGGGACTTGACGGCCCCGTAGTGCGGGTGGGCGGTGTTCAATTGGATGGACGGCTTGACCTGTACCACCTTCGCGCGAATGATGTCGCTGGGCCGGTACTCCCGCCCCACGTCCTGAACGTAGTCCTGGGAGATCTTGGAAACGTGTATGGTCCCGTTGGTGTCTCCCGTTATGTTCCTGGAACGGCCCTCGACGGCCACGACCTCGCATATGGCCATCGACGCACGGATGTCGGTGACCTCGCAGAATACCGAATCTCCGACGGCCAGGGAGACCATGGGGTTCTCCGCTTCCACGCTCACGGTCTTGTCAGAATCATTGATATTGAGCTCGCCTGTGAGGGCGGAATATACCACACCGTCCTCTTCGTACGTCCCCTCGGCCGGGAGGTATTCCTCAGCCACGGCCACTTCATCGCCTGGTAAAACCTTTTTCTTGTCACTCATCACAACGCACCTGTCTTCAGGATGTAAAATAGCGTGACGTCGACTTCTTTCTTCGCCTTGCTATGGAATTCGAACATATAAGGGATCCCGAATTTATACCTTTTTAAAGCGTTTGCGGTAAAGCCTGATCGTCCAGCGAAACGTTGGACAAAGGGTTCGGTCCGACTCATGTGCAATGACAGGATCGCCGGCGCGCACCTCATGGCCGTGGTCAGGAAAGGTCTGTCCGCCCCCCGCCTCTGTGCCCCGAATGGCGGGTTCATAATGACCGTATCGACCTTCTCCTCCACCTCCTCGATCTCACCGAGACGGAACTCCACCTCGACGTTCAGCTTGGCGGCGTTGACCTCGGCCTGGGCCAAGGCATCGGGGTCCTTGTCCACTCCTATGACCACGTCGGCCCCCAGGAGGGCCGCACCGATCCCCAGGAGACCAGTGCCGCAGCCGAGGTCCAGGACCTTCCTTCCCTCCAGGTGTCCCCGGGCCAGGGCCTCGAAGAGCATGTCAGAGGCGATGACGGCTGGCGTGGAGTACTGCTCCAGATCGGGGCGGGGGGCTGAAAAGGGTTGGAGAGACTGCAACAACATCTCCAGCTCTCTCCTTCTCACCTGTGTACACCTCCGTCGTTCCACGACCTGCCGGACCGGTTCGGGCCTGCCGTCACTGATTTAGCCCCAGGTTCAGGAAGTCAGCGCTGGTGAGGATGCCGACGATGGCGCCCTTCCTTGATACCAATATGGCCTCCTCCCTTTGCAGATGGAATGACGCCAGATCTATAGGGGTGTCCTCGCTAAGGATGGGGAAGGGGGCGTCCATTATCTCCTCTATGCGCGTGCGCATCACCTCCTCGTAGGTCTTGCGCTTGGTCTTGGTCTGCTCGATGGTGTAGTCGCGGATGGCGTCGTCTGTCACCCCGCCCACTATCCTCTCGCCCACGATGACCGGAAGCTGGGTGAAACGGCCTTTCATCATCCTTTCCACAGCCTCCCCTATGAACTGGTCGGGGGTGACGAATATCACGCCACGCGTGGCCAGGTCGCCCACGGTTAGCTGGGCGCCGGACCTGACCCCCTCCACCTTGCGGCGACGGATGACCTCTTCGAAGGCGGACAATATCTTCCGCACGTTGCTGTAGGAGGGGTCGATGGTACCCCTCTCGATCTTGGCTATGAGAGATTGGCTGACGCCCGCAAGGCTGGCCAGCTCCCTCTGGGAGAGGTTGAGTCGCTTTCTCATCTGCCTTATTTTGTCAAGGTCGGGTAGTTGAGGAACCAGGGCCGTTCGGGAGGAGGTCATGAGGACTTCACCTGTTCGAATCTGTTTCAATAACGACGATCATATTATTATGATTTTCCAGCATCTATCGATATATATGCTCCGGAATCATTCATATAATATATAATGTTAGACATATAATCTATGATAATGTAGAATTCCTGTGTTTTCATGATATTTATAACGATTATTGATGTTATTAGTTGTAATAATACCTGTAAATCGAAATATATTGTACGATAATATATTGTTAAAAACACAATCGATATATATTATGAGTTTTTTTAGAGGTCGTGCCCATGCATTTTCGTCTAAAGAATTGATATTTTTTGGACGAACGCTCTAATACGAATGGGATCACTTGATAAATGATCGTTGAAAAAGGTCATATAGGGGTGGTTACACCCATCGTCAATACCAATATCCTAGCGAACCATGTATATTAGCAGGAAGTGAAAGAAGGATGAACCGTCAAGTTAGCGATCCCGGCCGTACCGACCGGCAGGGAATGCCGGTACGCACCGAGAACTATACCGCCTCCAGGCCACCTGAGTGGCAAGGACAGCTGGGAGGCTGCGGCATAGCGTCCTGCATATCTTTGAACGGGGACCTTATCTGCGGCGATCGCATAGCTCGCATGTTGACCATAATGGAAGAGAGGGAGAATGGGCTGGGCGCCGGTTACGCCTGCTATGGCCTATTCCCCCAGAGGAGGGAACAGTACTGCCTGCAGTTCTTCTTCGATGATGAGGATGGAAAGCGCAACGCCGAGGAGTTCATGAGCGGACGACTTGACATCTTGCATGATGAAAAGGTGTTCACCCGCGAGCGTTCCACCATCGCTCCACCGTACCCCATCGTATGGCGCTATTTCGCAGAGGTGCCGGAACGGAGGTCCTGGAAAGGGGACCTGGACCTCGGAGAGGAGGATTACCTGGTCGAGCTCGTGCAGCACATAAACGGGAACGTGGAGAAGGCGTTCTGCGTCTCCAGCGGAAAGGACATGGCGGTGTTCAAGGGCAACGGCTACTCCTACGAGATCGCCGATTTCTACGACCTGCCAAGGTATTCGGGGACCATGTGGCTGTCGCATTCCCGTTTTCCCACCAACTCACCTGCCTGGTGGGCCGGGGCCCATCCCCTGTCCTTGTTGGACTGGGGGGTCTGCCACAACGGGGAGATAACCTCATATGGCGTGAACCGGAAGTTGGTGGAGATGAACGGCTATCGGTGCACTGTGCTGACCGACACCGAGGTGGTGACCTACCTATGGGACCTGATGGTCCGAAGGAACCGCCTTCCGGTGGAGGTGGCCGCCTTCGCCATGGCCCCTTCTACCTTCCATGACATCGCCCTCATGCCACCTGCAGAACGCCGGTTGGCCGAGTGGCTCCGCATAACCTACCGGGAGGCGTTCCTGAACGGGCCGTTCAGCATCATCGTGGGCCGTAGCCAGCCGGAGACGACGCTGATCGCCCTGGCCGATCGGAAGAAGTTGAGACCGATGATAGCTGGTCTCTCCCCGGACGGCTCCGTGGCCTACTGTGCCAGCGAGGAGAGCGCCATCAGGATCGTGGAGCCGGAGGCCAGGACCTGGGCTCCGGAAGCGGGGAACCCGTTCATCGCGGTCACCGGGAAGGGGGTCCTTCGCCGGGGCATCGAGCCATCCTTCCAGGGGGTGAGGATGTGAGCGATCCTAAGATCACTGCAAAAAGGTCCGACCATCGTCTCCCTGAAAGGTTCGTACCCCGTATCGATTACGACCTGTGCAGGGTGTGCAAGCGCTGCATCAACGAATGCTCTTACCAGGCCTTGGAGTTCAAGGGGTCCAAGGTCGTTTCGGCAGGGGGATGCGTGGCCTGCGGTCGCTGCATCGCGGTCTGCCCGGCGAACTGCATCGAGATCCGTCCGGTCCCGCCGCAGTTCGCCCCTCACGGCAACTGGTCCGAACGCAGCAGACGTTCGATATTAGCGCAGGCCAGCTCGGGAGGGGTACTGCTCTCCTCCTGCGGGGCCGACGACCCGCACCCGGCCATATTCGACGATCTGCTCCTGGACGCGGCCCAGGTCACCAACCCGTCCATAGATCCCCTGAGGGAGCCTGTGGAGACCGTGACCTACCTGGGGAGACGCCCCGGAAAGCTGGAGGTGTGCGACGGGAAGGTCATCATCCGCGAGGATGACACGCCGCTCATCCGCATGGACATGCCCCTGATGTTCGGTCACATATCCCTGGGGTCCATAAGCTACAATGCCCAGAAGGCGCTGTTCATGGCCGCCAAGGAACTGAACATCGTGGCCGGCAGCGGCGAGGGCGGCCTGCATCCCGACTTCTATCAGTACGCTGACCGTATCTGCTCGGAGGTGGCCTCCGGCCGCTTCGGCATCAAGCCGGAGTACCTGAAGGGCGTGGCGGCAGTAGAGATCAAGATAGGGCAGGGAGCGAAGCCTGGACACGGCGGACATCTGCCGGGGGAGAAGGTCACCACCATGATCTCCGAGACGCGTATGATCCCCCGTGGCACGGATGCGCTGTCACCCTACCCTCATCACGACATCTATAGCATTGAGGACCTTGCCCAGCTCATTTCTGTGTTGAAGGAGAGCACCGAATATCGGCTGCCGGTGGGCGTGAAGATAGCCGCGGTGCATAACGTCGGGGCCATAGCCTCCGGTCTGGTACGGGCCGGTGCGGACTTCCTGACCGTCGACGGTTTCAAGGGCGGCACCGGGGCCGCCCCCCGGGTCATAAGGGACCATGCCGGACTTCCGGTGGAGGTGGCCATAGCCGCCGTGGACCGCCGTTTGACCCAGGAAGGTTTGCGCAACCGGGTCACCGTGTGCGCCGGGGGCGGTATACGCTCTTCCGCCGACATGATCAAGGCGCTGGCCCTTGGAGCGGACGTGGTGATGGTCTCCACCGCGGCCATGATCGCCATGGGCTGCCGGGTGTGCCAACAATGCCACCGCGGGCTGTGCTCGTGGGGCATCGCCACGCAAAGGGACGACCTCACCGACCGCCTGGACCCCGAAGTGGCCGCCACCCGCATAGTTCGCCTGTTCCAGGCCTGGAACGAGGAGCTGAAGGAGGTGCTCGGGGCCATGGGCATAGACGCGGTGGAAAGCCTGGTGGGCAACCGCGATCGGCTGAGGTACCGCGGCCCAAACCCCAAGATAGCCGAAGTGATGAACGTGAAGCACATCGGGGAGGGGTGGGGCTGATGAAGCCGGTCTGCAAGCCCAAGGGGCACACGTACGAGTGCGACTGCGGCAAGGAATGCATGACCGTCTCGGATGGCAAGGCGGTCATAGACCTGGATCAGTCCGATGTCCGACCCATGCACTATACGACCCTCAACTGCGTCATGCGTAAGGCCATGCGCTTGGGATGCTCGCGCATCGAGCTGAGAGGTGTCATGGGACAGCGGTACCTGGCCTCCACGGCCTCCGCCCCTGGTCTGTACATAGCCGTGCACGGAACCCCGGGCAACGACCTGGGAGCTTTCCTCAACGGACCTACCATCGAGGTGTTCGGCAACGCCCAGGACATGACCGGGAACACCATGAACTCCGGTCGCATAGTTGTACACGGGAACGCCTGGGACGTGACCGGACTGGCGGCTCGCGGAGGGTCCATCCTGGTCAAGGGGGACACCGGTTACCGCGTGGGCATACACATGAAGGAGTTCGGGGACACCCGACCCACCTTGGTGGTGGGAGGGACGGCCAAGGACTATCTCGGCGAGTACATGGCCGGAGGGACCATCATGGTGCTCGGCATGGATAACGGGCGTTCCCCCGTAGGCCGCAACGTGGGCGCCGGAATGCACGGGGGGAGGATATTCGTTCGCGGCGAGGTATCCCCGGAACAGCTGGGCCCAGGTGCCTCGATCGTCCCTGTGTCTGAAACGGACATCGAGGAGATGACAAGGCTGTTGGATGACTTCCAGAGATCGTTCCAGATTCCCGTCCCCAGGGATTTTGGCGAGTTCGTTAAGATCGCGCCGAGCTCCAGCCGACCCTTTTCCGGTTATTACGACAAGACCAACGTCTAACCGCCCGGAAGCCGGTTGACCGAGCCCAGGACCATCCGCAGCTCGATGTCCTCCAGCCCTATCGGGATGACCTCGTTGGAGAGCGCACGCTCCAGGCCAGGGATGTCCCTGGCCTGCAGCCGGACCATTACCCTGCGGGGGCCGGTGACCTGCAGGACCTCCTTGACCTCCTCCACCGCCCTCAGCTTCTTCAGCGCCTCCGAGGAGGTCCCCGGTCGGAGGTTGGCGAAAAGGACGGCATCGACCTTGATGCCCATTCGTTCGTTGTTCACCACCGCGAAGTAACCGAGTATGATACCGTCGTCCTCCATGCGCTTGATGCGGTCCCTCACCGTGGACGGTGAGCGTTTCAGCTTTGCGGCGATATCGTTGTGCGTCATCCTGCCGTCCTCGACCAAAAGATGCAGTATGCGCCGGTTCATGGCGTCGACCACGGGCATTTCACGATGTTCAAGGGGTTATCGGCCTTTAAGAATTCCGATGAAATCTTAATAATTGAACGAATAAATGAAAAAATGGAGGAAAATGTTAAGGATTTTATTTATTTGAACGATTTTGGCATTCATCACTTCATGAAGAGAGAGGGTGCCTCGGGTTTGGGCGTGAAGCAGGCCTCTCCCATCTCCAGCACCTGAGCCCCGACCTCTTTGGCCGAATCGGCTATGGCCACCTCGAAGGCCTTCTTTAGATCGTTCGGCGAGGCGGAAACACGGGCGTTGAGGACCAGCTTCCCCTCACCGGTGAAGTATCGCCCGCCCTTTAGCCCGTCCACCTGCATCCGGTCCTCCACCAGGCTCATCTTGGCCGAGGCCGTGGGAGATGTCAGCATCACCTTCACATGACCGATGGTCTCCGGCGGGAAGTCCGTTGCTACCCTGCGCATAAGGGTGGTAACGAACTGATTGATGTCCAGACGGCCCTCTGCCACTAAGCGGGCGTGGGCATTGAACCAGCCCATGGAGGCCTTCTCCACGGCGAACATCCTCTGGTCCACCTCCTTGGGCTCCTTGGTGCTGACCTTGTCCGATAGGATGATTCCGACTATACGGTCCAGGTTCTTCTTGCTGAAGGCCGAGCAGGATATGAACTCAGCGTCAGGGACCTCTCGGGTTATTATCACCTCAGCCTCTCGCACCTCGTCCTCCCCGAGCCGGTCCACCTTCGAGAGCAGGACGTACTCGGCCTCGCTGACCTGATGAGAGGGGATCAATTTTCCGCCCCCAAGGCCGAAGCCTTCCGGCCTTCTCATCGTCTCGGCCGCCCTGGTACCATCGACCACGACGAAGAAGGGCGCGACCTGGAACTCATCGGGGTACATGGAACGCAGGGGGGCGACCACGGACCCCAGGATGGCAGTGGATGTACCGATGGGTTCGGCGATTATCACGTCCGGGCGTCCCATGGAGACCAGGTTCCGGGCGTTCTTTACGAACTCTCCGAAATTGGCGCAGAAGCATCCTCCAAGCACGTCCTTGACGTCGAAACCGGCGTCCTTCATATACTCGGTATCGACCAGGACATTGCCCTGATCATTGGTGATTATCGCCACTGACTTACCGTGCTTGGACCTCAGCTCCCTTCCCAAGGCCGCGGCCAGTGTGGTCTTTCCCGCGCCTAGGTAACCGCCCAGGACCACGAAGCGGGTCGGGGGCCTATCTCCGGACTGCATGCACGGGGTATCGTGCCCTCGGGCTTATACGTTTCTTGAGACTCCAATATTACAGTCCACCGATCTTGATCGTCCTGCGCAGGAAGGCGCAGGTTTGACAGGGGATGTCTATGACACACCTCTGGCCGGCCGGTATCCCTTTGATCGCGGCGAGCATGGCCAGGTCCATTGGGCGATAGGGAGGTCTGCGATTGTTCGCGGACAGCACCTCCATCTCCGCGGGGGTGAGGGGTTCCGAATCGAAGCGGGACTGAGCGAACTCCATGCAACGCTCAGCCTCCTCGCGGCTGCACTGATCGCATCGCGCGCCTACCTTCACCACAGCCCCGTAGATGTCCGCCAGCGGGTCCACCAGGAATATGCCGTGGTCCTTACCGATGGTTATGAAGACGGCATAGGGGTAGGAGGCCTCGATCAGCTCCATGCGGGTGCCGCGCACCTTCTGTTCCTCCTTGACCGACCAGAAGTCACGCAGGTGATGGTTCAACTGGTAGATCAACTGATGATATTCGATGCCCAAGGAATCGGCCAGATCCTGCTTGCTGATCGGAGCGTCCCTGGTGGAACGGTACAGCTTCGTCAGAATGCGCTTCCTGAGGTCGTGGTTGACTATGGAGGTGTACGTCTCCGGGTCGATATAGGCCATCTCGATACGGCAGTCAGCGGTCAACACCACTTGATTCTGTTCTCAATTATTTAACCGTTGACGCCCCGGGGCTTGGTCAAACTTATTGTAATGCCATCGTGGAAGTGACCTGCGAGGGATGACATGGGCACGGTGGGAACTACCATGAAATGTCCAGAATGTGGCGCAATATTGAGGAGCGACTATCAGTTCTGCAACATCTGCGGGCATCGTTTTTCGAAGAAAGGTGATGCGCAAAGAAAAACGATGAGAATAGCCAGCAGTGGTCCCCCGCGGATCATTGATAAGGATGCCGTGCCCGCGCAGAGAGCTGCGGACCGCTCACAGTTGCCGCGAAGGACCCTGCTGATCGTTCTCCTTACGGTGCTGGCCATGTCCCCTCTGACCCCTTGGGCGGGAACCTTTGATGGTATGATGGGGGTCCAGTCGATCGCGATGGACCTGTTCGTCGGAAGGTACATCGCCCTGCTGGCTTTCGCAGGGATGGTGATCGTGCTTTCCGATCGCTTCGTTCATAGCCTTTGGTGGCGCAGGACCGTCCTGGCCGGGATCGGCGCTGGGGCCGTGCTCCTAACCTCCGTGGACATTTTCAGGCTGTACGACCTTCAGTGCGTTATCGGCAGCTACTCATCGTGGTTCGATATGTCCATCGGGCCGGGGATGTACCTTACCTTGGCCGCTGGCGTCGCATTGATGGCCGCGACCCTCCTGCCTCAGTGCCATGGGACCGTACGTTCGATGAACGCGACCAGTGGTATCAGGCCAGGTTCTCCGGGTTCAGGCCTTTGAGCTCGTCCACGACGAAGAGGCCGTCCTTGCGCACCAACACCCCGTCGAAGTATATCTTGCCGCCGCCCCACTCGGGCGTCTGCACCAGCACCAGGTCCCAGTGTACGGTGGACTTGTTGCCGTTGTCGGCCTCCTTGTAGGCGTTCCCTGGGGTGAAGTGTATGGAGCCGGCGATCTTCTCGTCGAAGAGGGTGTCCAGCATTGCCTGGTTGACGAACGGGTTGACGCCTATGGCGAACTCCCCTACGTATCTCGCACCCTCGTCGGTGTCCAGGATGGCGTTCATACCTTCGGTGTCAGAGCTGGTCGCCTCCACCACCTTTCCGTTCTTGAACTTCAGGACCACGTTCTCGAACACCTTTCCCTGGTACAGCGTCTTGGCGTTGTAGCTGATCACACCGTTCACGGAGTCCTTCACCGGTGCGGTGTATAGTTCCCCGTCAGGGATGTTGCGTTCCCCATCGCACTTTACCACTGGAATGTCCTTGATGGAGAAGCTTAGGTCTGTGCCCGGTCCTACTATGCGCACCTTGTCCGTCCGCTCCAGTACCTCGACCAACGGGTCCATTGCCTTCGACATCTTGGTATAATCAAGGGTGCAGGTGTCAAAATAGAAGTTCTCGAACGCCTCGGTGGACATCTGGGCCTGCTGGGCCATCGAGGGTGTGGGCCATCTTAGCACCACCCATTTTGTGTTGGGCACCCTGTAGCCAGTATGCACCGGACCGGACCAGTGCTTCATGTACAGGTCGATCTTCTCCGGCGGTACATCGGAGTTCTCGGTGATGTTGTATGAACCGCGCATGCCGATGTAGGCCTGGGCCTTCTTCATCTTTTCCAGTTCGATCTCCCCTATCTGGACGATGGTCTTCTGGTCGGCATGCATGAGCAATTTCCTGAGCACCCTGGCGGACCTGATGGCCACCATGGGAACGCCGCCGACCTCGTACACCTTGTCAAGAAGGACCTCCACCATTTCAGATGGGATATCGAACGCCTCGATGTACACCGTTTCTCCCTTCTGGAGCCGGACGGAATGATCTATGAGCACGTCAGCCAACTTGCGCATTCTTGGGTCGAACATACGAGTTCGCATAACTCCATGAATGATATATCAGAGTTGGGAAAATACATCTCGCCGCCCGGAAATGCGAAAGTTCTATAAGCGCTGAATGCCAAGCGGCGCCCGTGGACGAGACGGACGTGGCCCTCAGCCGCCTGCTTATGCGCAACTCCCGTACCCCCTATTCGGAGCTGGGTAAGGAACTGGGGCTCAGCCCTCAGGTGGTTCACCGGAGGGTGCAGTCGCTGATCGATATGGACATTATCCGCGGAACCTACGCCACCCCGAGCTTCAAGGCCCTGGGGGCGATGTGGGTGTTGGTCCATGGTTGGTCCAGGGCGAACTCCATGAACGAGATGGCCCAAGCGCTGAAGGAAGTGCCTCAGGTGGCCCTCGTGCAGGTGGCCAGCGGCAATTACGTCTATGTACATGGGAGCGTGCGCGACGCGGTCGGCCTGGCCGACCTGGTCTCAGCGGTGCAGCAAAAGGCGATGGTCAGCGATCCCCAGGTGGGGATAGTGCCCACCACACCATCCGAGGGCGCCAGGTTGAGCCCCATGGACCTGCGGATCATTAAGGCGCTGTCAAATGATACCAGGAGACCGGTGAACGAGCTGGCGGAAGAGCTGGGCACCACGTCGAAGACGGTCCGGCGCCACCTGGACCGCCTGATGGAAGAGGACCTGGTGCTGCTGTCCATCCACTGGCAGCCAGATACCATGGGGGATATGGTCAGCCAGATACATCTTACGCTCAAAGAGGGCGTTCCAAACGAGAAAGCCGCGTTCCTGATCATCAAGAAGTATGCCCCTGGCATCATGAGGAGCTACACCTTCAGCAACATGCCCGGACTTATCATTCTCACCTATTGCAGCAGTAACGCCCAGGAGATGCAGAAGATCTGCCAGGAACTGGAGGAAGAGGGCATATTCATAAAAGTGGTGCCTAACGTGCTCCGGGCCCTCTACCATTACCCGAAACATCGCGAGGCGGCGCTGCAGGAGATGTTCAAGAAGACCGAGAAGAAATGAACATTTCCGTCTGGATAATGTCCAAAATACCCTATTTTCACGGTCGCTCTTTATAAAAAGGTCATTTTCACAGGATAATCGACCTTTTTCTTGTTCAACCCCTTGACGAGCTCCTAAGACCCTCGATGTCATCGCCCGTTCTGAGGATAGTAAATGAGCATCCCTAAGAGGAAAGGAATCATTATCGTGTGCCTGCTGGCGGTCCTGCAGGGCGTGGTTCGCATCGTCCTACCCATCATGTTGTGCACGAGCGGGGGGGCGGAGCTGGAGAACCCGGTCTCGGACGAGGTCATGTCGTTCATCAACGCCATGTTCTTCGCCCTGGGGGGTATGGGGTTCTTCACCGCGTTCGGCCTGTGGAACGGCAAGCGTTGGGGGTACCTAGGAACGATAGTGCTCAGCGCGGCGACCATCGTCTTCGACCTGTGGGCGATAATCACCGTGCAGTGGTCCGCGGCCATGGGCCTGGTCCTGCCTACCCTGTTCATCGCCTACCTTTACCTGGTACGTGAGGACTTCGCAAAGGGGGCGAGGGAGTGAGGGTGCTGATCGCCTACGGCACCAAGTGGGAATCGACCACGAGCGTGGCCAAGGAACTGGCATCCCAGATCGAGAAGGGCGGGCATGAGGTCCAACTGATGGACCTGCGCAGGCCGCGGTCGGAGGACCTGGGCTCCTATGACCTTGTGGTAGTGGGCAGCGGGATCGCGTATGGCTCCTGGTCCAAGGGCGCCCTGCGCTTCCTGGAGGAACATTCCAAGGACCTTTCCAAGAGGCGTTTGGCCATGTTCGCCTGCTGTGGGGACATATTGTTCGAACCGGACAAGATGGAGGAGCTCAGGCAGAAGTACCTGGTCGATGTGGCCGCCAAGTTCGGCCTGGACCCGATCAGCATGGGCCTTTTCGGAGGTGTTCTGGACTTTGATAGGTACAGCTTCCTAGTGAAGGGGATAATGAACATGAAGCACGCGGGTAAGAAGGACATGATGGAAAGGGGTGTGGACCCCAGCAAGCCCTATGATTTCCGGGATTGGGAACGGATCAGAAGATGGGGCACGGAGATAGGAGAGGTGATTTAGAATGGACGGAGAGGTAGAAGCGACGAGGACGGACGAACTGATTCCATGGTACGTGGTCGGGATCGCGGCCATAGTTTGCGCGGCGGTGCTTATCACCATGGCCGCATTGGGACCTATGGGGACCGAGGACCTTCGGTATCACACTTCCCAGTCCGGTCTGTGGCAGGTCATGGGCCAGGACCTGGCGGACCTGCTGCTGCTCGCGCCATTGCTGCTCATTGGAGGAGCGTTGCAGCTATTACGCAAAGATGCGGCGAAATACTTCCTGATCCTGACGCCCTTGACCCTTATGTACACCGGTCTGTCGCTGGGATTGGGGCAGGAGTGGACATCGTACACCGGGAACTCCGAGCAGTACTTCTGGATGTTCCTGACCCTTATAATTGGGGGGCTGATACTCCTGATCGGAAATCTGCCAAAGTTCGATGGAGGGGACGGGGTCGGTTTCAACCGCAAGTGGTTGATAACTTTCGTCGTATTGACCGGTCTCGCCCTGCTGATGTTCTCTGGCATGTGGTTAGGGCAGATAAGTGAGGTGATCGCCACCGGGGACCTGACGGACGGAACATATTCGGGTTCTCCCAACGTCTTCTGGACCGTTCGATATCTGGACCTGGGATTCTGCATCCCTCTGGGATTCGTCTCCCTGTTCCTGCTCCTTAGGCGTCCGCAGAAGGCCTATCCATTGGTACTGCTCTTCTTTGGGTTCTTCGTGACCATGGCGGTGACCGTGAACGCCATGGCAGCGGTGCAGATCTGGAACGACGACCCGGCCGTTGACTCCATGGGACCTGGCCTATTGATATTCCCGGTCATGGCCGTTCTCTTTCTGGTAGGTCTATACTACCTGCTAAGACATCGGAAGGTCTAGGAGGGCGATAGGGCGATGGTCCAAAGCTAAGGCGGCATGACCGCCCAAACCCCTTTTTTATTCCCCGTTCTTGGGCCAGGCGAAATATCTTCCCTCGACCTCGCGCAGCCCTATGGGACCACCGAACAAAATTGACAGGTTCTCCTCGCTTAGCGTCTCCATCCCTCCGTCACGGAAGATGGTGCCGTCCTTGACCATCACGACCCTGTCGATCTCGGGAACGATGTCCGAGGGGTCGTGAGTTACCAACACCAATGAGCGACCCTCCTTGGCCAGCGACCTTATGGCCTGACGGACCAGCCGCTTTCCGGAAAGGTCCAGTGAGTTCATCGGCTCGTCCAGTATGAGTATCTCGGGCGAGTTTACCAGTGCCCTGGCCATCAGCACCCTCCGGGCCTCGCCGGTGGACAAAGTGTGGAAACGCCTGTGCGCCAGGTGTTCGGAGCCCACCGATGCCAATCTGTCCAAGGCCGATCTCTCCATCTCCGTCTCGATGTCCTGCGAGCGGTTGGTGCCCACGGACCCGAAGAACCCGGAAAGGACAGCGTCCAGGCATTCAATGTCCCTTGCGAAATCGACCTGAAGGTCAGCGGAGACCAGGCCGAAGGCCGTTCTGACGTCGAAAAGGTTCCAGAGCTCAGTGCCCCTGAGCTTCACGAAGGAACCTGGAACCGAGGTGTCGTGCCGGTGCTCGCCCATCATGGTCTTGATCAGGGATGACTTGCCGGAACCGTTGGGTCCCAGGATGACCAGCCGTTCACCTTTCCTTATGGTGATGTCGACATCCTTCAACAGTATGGCCGATCCCTTGGTCACCTGGACGTTATGCATCTCGATGATAGGGCTGGCGGGCATCAGGACCGTATCGACGGAAGATTATAAACGAATGCGCTTGGACCGGGACCGTTCGGGGTCCGCATCAAAATCGTAAAGATCGGTGCATCCCTCGCGGGATGTATCTTTTTAGACCGTATGGTGATCTAGGAACGAGGATCGTCCTTACCTCTTCTTGCCCTTGGTCGGGGACTTGTCGGCAGCGGCGGCCTTCTTCTCCGCGTTCTTTTTCTTCTGCTTCTGCAGGTCCTTCTTGGACATTGCCATGGTCCCTGAACCGTGCTATTTGGTACTTAACGATGATTGTCGTACCGGTAAAAGCGGGACTGTGCCCTTTGGCCTATGTGCGTTCATTATGTGATCGCCTGAGACCGTTCTTAGCCTGGAATTCGGTCCTGATGACCATGAGCCTTAGTAATCATGACGTTCCATTTTGAATGGAGGTTCTAGAGACCTATCCGCGTACTTCGAGACGCCCTTTCAATGTAATTCGAGTGGGCGGCCTGATGCCCGGGGGTTCTGTTCACAGGCGGCCGTTAACTGCTTGAACCGTGACGGACGGGTAACTATGATGCCTGAACATATAAGCGCAGGACCGGAACTGTTGATGAGGTAGCGGGATTTCGTTTTACAGGACATCGTTGATCGAAAGATCAGTGCGGTCCCTCGCTTCCCGAGGATGCGGTCGTCTTATTACCGCCCCTCCTCCATGCGTTGGCCGGGACCGAGATTATGAAACGAGCCCCTTTGGACCCCTCTCCCTTCTCCTCTATGGTGATGCCGGTTATGGCTAGAATGTCACGTATCAGGATCAGGCCCAGGCCGTTCGCGCTGCTCTCCATCCCCTTGAAGAGCCGCTTCCTGACCGTGTCGCTTATGCCCACCCCGTCATCCGTGTAGATGATCTTTAGACCGTTGCCCTCCTCCACGACCGAGACCTTGATGTTTTTGACATTCTTACCATGACGGATGGAGTTGTCTATGAGATTGTAGTAGACCTTCCCTACAAGAGGATCGGCCAAGATCTCCAGGTCTTCAGCGTCGTCGTCCAACTCGACCCCTGTGGGATTCAGCATGCCGAAGGCGGCCCTCAGCTGGTCGTGCACATTGGCCCAGACCGGGGTCTTCACCCCTATGTCCTGATAGTCCTTGGTGAACCCTATGTGCTGCTCTATGTTCATGACCGCGTGCGTCATCTTGTCTATGTACTCCAATACGGATTGGTCCTGTACCTTTTCCCTGGCCAGCGACAGATATCCGTTAAGGACCGTGACCTGATTGTTGATATCGTGGCGGGTGATGCTGTTCATGATGCTGATCTTATCATTGGCCTGCCTAAGCTCCTTGGCCGCCTGAGCCTGTCTCAGACCTTCCTTCTCCTGCCGCGTTCCGATGAAGTAGAACGTGGTGACCAGGGCAGCGATCAGAATTGTGGTGAGGGCATAGGGCAGACCTCCCATGACTATGGTCCAATCCCATATGCTGGCCTCCAGGTCCACGCACAGTACGGCGACCACCTCATCGGTGAGAGGGTCTCTGAGCGGTACCATTGCCGTGATCCATTCGCCCCATCGGTCCTTCTGTGGGCCAGTCACCAGCTCCTCCCCTTGAAACGAACGGTCGAAGCAATCCGGAACATCGTAATAGAGTTGGCCAGGAGGTGAGTAGTCCGGGGAATCGGGGGGCTCGGAGTCCACGTAGAAGAACGGCGTTCCGTTGTCCAACATCCCCACTATGTACACGAACCTGATGCCGGGCATATCTTCGTAGTACTCGGTCATCAGGTCCTTCAGGTCCTGATATTCGGGTGTCTCCAGGTCTGAGGGCGAACCAGTGAGGGCCATCACCTTGCTGACGTTGACCCCCCATGAGGCCACCCTGGCCTGGGAAAGCACGTGTTCTTGGAGGTAGTCCGCCTCTTCGTTCATCATTTGCATAGTGATGCAGGCGCCGAACGAAGTGATGAGCAACAGGGACAATATGAGGGATATCGTGGCGTGCCTCATCGTTCAGTCCCCCTCGCCCCGATAGGCGATGGAAGGGGGAGGGACGATTGATGGTCGAAGGGGGTTGGGATGATGAACCGGACCATCGACTGAGAGATGTGTATCAGCGTACACGCTCTGATCGATCCTTCGTTGAGGCCGTCATCCTCCAAAGTGAGCCCCTCGGACGAATGCTACGGATTTGATGGTTAAATAAAGCATTCTCAGCGATTCTCATAATTAGAAAGTAACTCCCGTAGCGGTAATGAAGGACGCCTCGGAGACCGATAAAAAGGACCTTCGCCATTGCCAGAGAGGCTTCGATAGAACGCGTGGTGTCCTGTTCGTTCCTGAAATACGGGCAGGTGGACGGTAAACAGGATGTGCTGACCAGTCTATTCAGCTATGGAGATCGCTCAGAGAGAGGGATGGGTTCGTGCGCGACCTCCCAAATATAGAGCGAGGCCACCGTGCCATAGGGTGAGTACCTTTTCCTGCAGGCCTCGAATTGCTCCTTGGTCAGAGGGTCGTATCCATATAGGACGCTCATCCCCCTCCTTATGGCAAGGTCGTTCCAGCTGACCACGTTCGGACGTTGAAGGGAGAATATCAGCATCATCTCGGCCGTCCAGGTCCCGATGCCTCGCAGGGATGTCAGGTGTTCTATGACCTCGTCATCGCCTAGGTCCTTCAGTCCTTCCAGGTCGATCTCGCCGTCCATGCAGGCATCGGCTATACCTTTCACATATTCCGCCTTGCGGAAGGACATTCCGCACGATTGCACCTCTTCCAGGGAGGCCGAGGCTAAGCGCTGAGGAGTGATCTCCCCGAACCTTTCTCTCACCCTCGTCCATACTGTCAACGCCGCCTTTCCGGATATCTGCTGGCTTACCACGCTGTTCACCAGAGCCGAGAAGAGGTCCGGTGAAAGTTCGGCCTCCAGCTTGCCCATTCGGTCGATGACCCGGCCCAGACGCTTGTCCTTCCTCCGGAGATGGTCCATCTCCTTGCGGCCATATTCAAAGAACGGCATCCTTCATCTCCATATCCAGTAAAGCTTGTTTCAATTCCAACCCCCCGGCGTAGCCGGTAAGAGCACCGTTCGCCCCCACCACCCTGTGGCAAGGCACCAGTATCGGGAGAGGGTTTCTGTTGCAGGCCTGACCGACCGCCCTTGCCGCGCCCGGACGTCCGATCATCGAAGCGACCTCTCCATAGTTGCGTCGTTCTCCGAAGGGGATGCGCCTCAGGGCCTCCCACACCAGGGCGGAGAAGGGGGTGCCTTCGATCGCCAGCGGTAGATCGAACTCCGTCCTTTCCCCTTTTATATACTCATCGATCTGGCCTGCCGCTTCCGCCAGTAACGTCGTCTCGACTTCCTCGAAAGGTCCCTTCGGCCTCTCTCCGGGCAGATAGACGTTGGTTATCCTTCCAGCATCTTCGGCCACGCCCATTCGGCCCAGACGAGTATCGAAGAACGACGCATGTGTGATTTGTTTCGCTCGTTCGGGGGAGCCCTTTTCCCAATCTTCCTTGAGCAGACCATATACGAACTCGTCCACATACTTCCCGTCAACAGGGACCTTGAGGCGCAGGGTCCCTTCGTGCTTGAAACCAAGACCGGTCAGCACCTTACGGGAAGGTGTGTTCGTTCCCAGCGTGAATGCCTGTACCCGATGAAGACCGAGGGTGGAGAAACCGAAGTCCAGGACCGGCGGCAAGGTCTCCTTCATGAATCCCTTACCCCAATGGGATGAACGCAGCTCGTAACCTATCTCGGCGCAACGCTGTTCGTGATCGATGTTCCATAGGCAGCATTCACCTATCACCTCGTCCTTCCCTCGCTCGACGATGACCCAGGTTATCGCCTTGCGTTGGCCGTTATCATCCAGGTATTGTCGGACCCACTCCCTGCTCTGGTCGATATCGTGATGAGGTTCACCCCCGTGCAATCGTGAGGCTTCCAGGTCGGACTTGAAAGCGTATACCGATTCGGCATCTTCCAGCTGCATTCCGCGCAGGCGTAAGCGTTCGGTATCGATGGAGGCGGGACCGATGAACGCCTCGTCCAGGGTCATTGCGGTTCGCATGACGGTCCGGGAATTAATAATTAGCTCAGGGCCATGAGAACGTCGATCGTGATCACCTGCCATATCGGTGAACCTCGATTTCCTTCTCGGCAATACTTTGATATATGGTTTTCAGATTTTCCCCCGTTCCATTACGAGGTATAACGGATGGAACTTTTAAACAAAACCGATCGCGATATAGCCAAACCCAGACTCAAGGAGAAGCATGACCTTTTCCTCATCTTAATGATGGCCATACTAGGTCTTCTGACCATTTTCGTGGAGACCATGCTGGTGCCTGGGCTTCCCAAAATCGCGGGGGACCTCGCCGTGGGGTCCTCGGACCTGGCCTGGGTCCTGACCGCCTATACGCTTGCGGGGGCGATATCCATTCCGATCGTCGGCAAGATGGGCGAGGTGTGGGGACGTAAGCGCATATTGCTCGCCATCATGATAGTCTACATGGCCGGTCTGGTGGGAGCCGCGATGTCCTGGAACCTACTATCTCTGGTCGTCTTCCGCACCGTGCAGGGTGTGGGGATGGGCGCCGTACCGCTCCTCATGGGCATGGCCAAGGACGTGCTCCCGCCACGCATGGTCCCGGTGGGCATCGGGCTGATCAGCGCTATGATCGGCGTCGGCGCCGGTCTCGGACTGGTCATCGGAGGTCTGATGATCTCGCTGATAGGATGGCAGGACGCCTTTTGGGTCGTCCTTCCGGTCGTCGTACTAGCGGTGGGGATCGTGTACCGTTCTGTACCGGACACGCAGACAAAGCGACCTGCGAAGATGGACCTGGCGGGCACGGTGCTGCTTGGAACTGGCCTCCTCGCATTACTGCTCGCGCTGTCCAGAGGATCGATATGGGGTTGGGTTTCGATCGAGACCATAGGCCTCATCGTCGGTTCGATCGCGCTGTTCATCGCCTTCATCGCCCGCGAACGGAGCTACAATGAACCGATCATCAGGTTGGACCTGCTCAAGGACCGGAACATCGCGGCGGCCTACCTCAGCATGCTCTTCATCGGAATGATCATGTTCATGCTGTTTCAGACGTTGCCGTACTTCCTGGAGATGCCGCCGGAGGCTGGGGGTTTCGGAATAACCAACCAGGTGGTCATCGGGCTTTTCCTTCTTCCGAACGCCATCACCCAGTTGATATTCTCACCGCTCGGGGGCAGGTACGGTCAGAGGGTCGGTCATGGAAAGGTGCTGGTCCTCGGATTCGTGCTCACCGCCGCTGGACTTATCTCACTTGCCTTCCTTCGAGGGTCTGAGGCGGGTGTGCTTCTGACCGTGTCCTTGTTCGGCATCGGGATGGGACTGGCCACCGTCGGCAACACCAACATGATCTCCTGCGCTTGCTCGAAGGAGAACTTCGGATCGGCCACTGCGGTCAACCAGATGATCCTGACCATCGGCATGTCAGCCGGTCCGGTCATCGCCAGCCTCGTGATAGGAGGATTTGCGGATGCCGATACCGGATACGCCTATTGCTGGGGGATGGCCGCCCTGCTCGCCCTGTTGGCAATCGTCATCGTATTCATGAACAAGGCGGACCTGGGCGTAGTATCGGTAGTACCGACCCCGCAAGAGGAGATGGCGTGAGGAGGTGAACAAGTGAAGAACCAGGGGCGCTGCCGCCGTCACTTGTGGAAAAGCAGAAGATGAGGTTGCGGCGGCCCCCGGGCCACGGACCGACGATCGATGGGGCAGAGATGATGGTCGGGTCGGTGCATCAACGCGATATGGACCTGACCCTGACGTCTCAGACCTTCGGGGTGTCGGCCAATAGATCGACAGATGATTGTCAGCGGCGTGCCGGTCCCTTATAAAAAAGGATCGGGATCGAGCACCGATGGCTCGCCACTGACGATTGGGAAATGGTTTGCAGGATCGAGATCCTATGACAGGAGGGCGACCCAGTGGCCGGAGGACGAGGTCTACCTCAGCAGGCCCGCGGCCTTCAGCTCCTTGGTGATCTTGTCGACCGCCGCCGCTGCGTCCTCCTCCACCTTGGCACCGGTGCATACCAGCTTTCCGGAGCCGAACAGTAGGACGACGACCTTGGGCGAATCGAGGCGGTAGACCAGTCCAGGGAACTGCTCCGGCTCGTACTCCACGCGCTCCAGGCCCAATGATATGGCGATGGCGTTCAGGTTGATCTCCTGACCCAGATCGGACGAGGCCACTATGTTCTGCACCTCGACCTTCGGCTTTATCTTGATCTTGATGCCCGCCTTCTCTATCTGCTTCGCAACCTTGGTTATGGCCTCCTCGACATGGGGCAACGACCTTCCACCTGTGCATACCACCTTGCCGCTACGGAACAGCAGCGTCGCGGTCTTAGGTTCCTTCAACCTGTATATGAGACCGGGGAACTGTTCCGGCTCGTACTCCGCACCGTCAAGGGCGAGGGCGATGGACTGCAGGTCGAGCTCCTCTCCGAGGTTCGTAGAAGCCACAACGTTCTCGATTTTTATCTTGGCCAAATAGGTCACCTTTCCTGACCTTATTTAAATACCGGTTTAAAAGGGTTTCGATATCATATTATAGTAGATAATTCGCAGATGGTCAACCGTTCAGGCATCGGAACTGTTCGATCTTCAAGACCGGCCCCGATATTGAAGCTCGATTCAAAACCTGGTCTAAGGGATGGTGGGCTCAGCCGGATTTGAACCGGCGACCTCCTGCGTGTGAAGCAGACGTCATAACCGCTAGACCATGAGCCCGTTGGTAGGCGATGCAAATGGGAAGGGGATATAAAAATGTTTAGAGTTGCCATAGTGGGCTTACTCGTTGATGACCTGGGTGGCCCGGAACATGCCGTCGCTGAACATTAGCGAGAAGTACCCGGTCTTATGATTGGTAGAACGCAGCTTCACCGCCCTGATCCTGCGTTGCACGTCGGATTCCCCTATGCTCTGCAATTTCAGCGATATCACGCCGTCGGCTAGATACCCCTCGTCGAAACGCCCTCCGTTCATGAGGTCCGGGGCGGTCTCGGAGATCAGGAACGACGTCACGCCTATGCCCCTCAGCCACATGAACAGATAGAAGAGGTCGTTGCGCCGGTCGACGTTCATCTGAGCGGCCATCTCCAGCACGTCCAGGGAATCGAGCACCAGTATATCGAACCCCTGGTCCTTTTTGACCGTTTCAGCGTACATCTTGAAGACCTGCAGCCAGGACCCTTTTGCCATCATCTCGGTCACGTTCTTGCGGATGGTGGCGAGGTCGAGGACATATACCTTCTCCTGGACCGTCGGGTCGTTCATGCCCATGAGGTCCATCTGCTGCAGGAGGTTCTCCTTGCTCTGCTCCAGTGTCATGTACACGCTGCGCACGCCGTTGTTCTTGGCGTTATGGTAAAGGATGCTATAGCAAACCGACGACTTCATGGTCCCGGGCGTTCCTGTTATGAGGATGACGTGCCCCTTGGGAACTCCGCCCTGTATGAAGTCGTCGAAGTTGTGAATGTAGGTCTTTACCCGTTCGATGCCGATGCCCATCCCCTCGGGCGGAATAATACCCTTTATTGGTATATATTTAAAATGGCTGATTGGCCAATGGCAACGATAGGTTGAACTCCTTACCGTTGTGGAACATGCTGTAATAACGGGCGTCCGCGTTGGATCCGCGCATCTTCACGCATCTGATCCATCGCTGCACGCGAGAATCGCCCATCTCCCTCATCAGCAGCTCCATTATCCCGTCCGAAAGGTAGGCCTCGCCCTGATTGGACTCGTCGTACTCGTCGGACACGTTCTCCGAGATCACCAGAACGGTTATCCCCAATGACTTGAACCAGTCGAAAAGGTCCTTCAGGTCCTGACGGGCGAAGGAGTGTTCGGTCATGGCCTTGAACGACTCCAGGGAGTCCAGGACGAACATCTTGAAGCCCATGGCCTTCTGTTCCTTCTTTATGTATTGCAGGATGATCTCGCGCCAATTCCCCTCTTGATCGGCCATCTCCTCCTTGAGCCCTTTGATGTCAGCGACCTTTAGTACCCCTTTCACAGCATCCGCGGGCATGCCCATCCTCTCCATCTGTCTCAGGATGGAACGCTTGCTCTGCTCGATCGATAGGTAAAGACCGGGCGTGCCGTTCATGGCCGCCCTGTGCAATATGGTGTAGGTCAGAGTGCTCTTCATGGTCCCTGGCGCCCCGTTGAACAGCACCAGATGTCCCTGCGGTATGCCTCCGTCCAGAATGTCGTCCAGGCGAGGGATGTAGGTACGAAGGACGCCCACGTCCTGGACCTCGGGGGGTTCCATCATCTGCTTCCTTAGCTCGCGTAATATCTCATCGGTGATCTTGGCAAGCTCCTCCGGGTCGACCGTCTCCTCCAGAGCCTCGCCGGCCTCCATCATCTGCAACTTGAGGCGGGCCTCCTGCAGCTCCGACTCCCTCTCCTCCAGCAGTGACTGCAGAGCGTCCAGCTCCGGTTCGAACTGCCGGGTCAGCTCCTCTCGGACCTTGCTGCGAAGCTCGTCCATGTCCACAGGCCTTTCCTTGGGCTCTTCGTCCAATGAGCGGGTACGTTCGTCCAGGCTCCTGGCCAAGGCGTTCAATTTCTTCTCCCTGTCCGCCAGCAGTCTTTCCTTCCTCTCAAGCTGTTCAGCCTTCAGCTGGGCGGTGGTGTCCGGTCGGGCCACGTGAATGGTCTCCACGGAACGTATTCCCAGGGACAGCCGCTCCTCCTCCTTCCTACTGTCCATTCGGACGCTGCCCAGGTTTACCTTGATCGGCTGGTTCGCCTTTGGCTTCAAGCTTTCACCGCAGCGACCGCACTGTTCCTCACCTGGACGAACGCCAAAACCGCACCGGGGGCACTCGAACTTGCTTGAGGGCAGACGCATCTGATCACTCACTTATCACTCTGGTCACCTGGAACCGACCGTTGTTGAACAGAAGTGAATAGAAGGAGGGGTCGTGATTGGTCTCCCTCATCTTCACGCACCTTATCCTTCTCTGCATCTCCACATCGCGGATGACCTGCATCTTCAATGTGATTATACCGTCGGACAGATAACCTTCATCGAACTTGCCGTCGATCAACCGCTCGGCGGAGCTCTCGGAGATCAATATCACTGTCACCCCCAGATCCCTCATCCACTCGAACAGGTAGAAAAGGTCGGTCCGGCGGTTGCGGATCTCGGCCATGGTCTCAAGCACCTCCATGGAGTCGATGACCAGCATATCGAAGTCAAGGTTCTCCTTGAGGTTCGCGATATAGGTCTTGAACACCTGCAGCCAGGAGCTACCTCCGGACACCTCCTTCAGCTTCTTGCGGATGATCGAGAGGTCCAGCACATGCAGCTTGTCGGTCACCTTGTCCGAGCCCATGCCCATCTTCTCCATCTGGCGCAGCAGGCTTTCACGGGCCTGTTCCAGGGTCACATAGACGGATGTCCGGCCTGACTCCACGGCATGATTGTAAAGCATATAGTAGCTGATCGACGACTTCATCGTCCCGGGCGTACCGGCCACGAGCACGATGTGCCCTTGAGGTATGCCTCCCTCCAAAATCCTGTCGAACCCCTCGATGTAGGTCTTCAAACGCCCATCGCTCTCTTCCATTTCCCGCTCCCCCAAAGCCTCTTGGCTAGATGCACTTCTATATCTTTACATCTTATTAAAAACTCGTTGGCAATATCAGATCCCGCGTACGATGACCTTCCGCACGTATTTCCGGGCGGTCTCTGCCATCCCCAACATCTCGCTCTCGCTGAACGGCTCTATCTGGCCAAGACGTTTGTCCAGGGTAAGGTCGTTCTTGAACCTCTGCAGAGCGTATTTCTTGGCACCACCTATGAAGGAGGCCATACGCTCTATGTCCCCTGCATTGAGGTAGTGCGGGACCACGGTGGTCCTGAACTCGTAGTCGATACCGGACGTCATTATCAGGTGTATGGACCGCTTGATGTCCTCCACGTCCACCTTGATGCCGCAGACCTGAGAGTACTGTTCGTCCAAAGGACCTTTCACGTCCATGGCCACGCAGTCCAGGAGCCCGGCGCGGATGAGGTCTTCCAGCATGTCCGGGTTGGTGCCGTTGGTGTCCAACTTGACCTTCAGCCCCAAAGCCCTTATCTTCCTTATCAGCTCGGGCAGGTCCTCGTTGAGCGTGGCCTCCCCGCCAGTGACGACGACACCGTCCAAGAAATCGGAGTTCTCGCTGAGATACTCCTCGATCACCTCCCATGGAGCCTCCTCCACTTCGGCCGATACGGGCACAAGGTCGGGGTTGTGACAGAAAGGGCAGCGAAGATTGCAGCCCTGCAGGTAGATCGTGGTGGCTATCATTCCGTCCCAATCGAGAAGGGACGTCTTGGCAAAACCGACTATCCTGGCGCGCATCGTTTCTTGGGATTGTTGCAGGCGGCTAATAAGCGTATTCCCTTAAGGACCTCATTCGTCCTTGATGGTGACGATCTCCCCATGGGCCTTGGCCTTCATGTGACCGCCGGGACCGCCCCTCTCCTCACGGGCCTTGTCCACGCAGTCCTCGTTCTCGCAGCAGAAGGCCGCAAACACATACTGCTTGGCCGGACGACCGCAGAACTGGCACTTGTACTTCTCGAAGTCCATGTCCCGGCCACCGAGGCGGGGCAATAAAAACCTTTTCGAAATCATGAATAATGGGGACGATATACCCATAAGCAGGTGGGGAAATGGCTTACTGCTCGAGATGCGGGAACCAGGCGAAGGAGGGGGCGCAGTTCTGCGACCGTTGCGGGGCGCCCCTGGGGGGAGGGTATCAGCAGCCTTACGGACAACCGTCCAGCTTCACATACACATATTACCCGGAGCGCAAGGACCCTCTGATAGCGGTGATACTCTCCATCCTGCTTCCTGGGGTGGGGCAGATCTACGTGGGGAGGGTCCTTAGAGGCATTCTGATATTGATATTGATGCCGCTGCTGAGCATGGCCAGCGTCGTACCCGTGTTCTTTTTCTCGATATCCATCGGCGTGGGCTCGTTCTTCGCCTTCAGTGTGCTGGCCACCATAATCGTCCTGATACTGTATGTCTGGCAGATCTATGACGCATACAAGTTGGCCGAGGAGCACAATCGACAGGGATCGCCGCGCCGCTGATCGTCTCAATCACGTATATGCATTGAGAAGTGCAGGGCGCAAGCGGAGTGCGTCAGCGCTCCCATGGATATCACGTCCGCATGGCTGGCATAGGCCTTGGCGTTCTTGGCGGTGATACCGCCGCTGACCTCCACCATTATCCTCTGGTCCACGGCCTTGATGGCCACGTAGCACTCCTTGGCCTGCAGAGGGGTCATGTTGTCCAGCATGAT
>Ga0209269_1000661_pt1 | contig 28103 bp, 25 predicted proteins | sample MTBAKMMethaMetaG_FD_187455 | JGI IMG/M metagenome (GOLD analysis project Ga0209269, IMG submission 187455) | Enrichment culture microbial communities from Arthur Kill intertidal strait, New Jersey, USA, that are MTBE-degrading - MTBE-AKM (Arthur... | ecosystem: Environmental > Aquatic > Marine >... | reverse complement strand
GCGCCAAACGGCTCGTCCAGCAGCAGCAGGTCGGGGTCTTGAATCAGGGCGCGGGCGATGGCCACCCGCTGGGCCATCCCCCCCGAAAGATCGCCCGGCCAGTTCTTCTCAAAGCCTTCCAGCCCCACCAAAGAGATCAACTCCTGCGCCTTTTCGACGGCCTGCTGTTCTGCCACCCCCTGCATTTCCAGCGGCAGGGTGATGTTTTGCAACACATTCCGCCAGGGCATCAAATTGGCATTCTGAAATACCAGGGCAATGCGCGGTTCGCGATTGCTCTGGGTGCAGGTGTTGTATTCCACCTGGCCTTCGGTAGGTTTTACCAGACCGGCCAACACGCGCAACAGAGTGCTTTTTCCGCACCCGGAAGGCCCCAGCAGGCAAACAAATTCCTGCGCCTGCACGCTAAAGCTCATGCGCTGCAGCGCTTCCAGACCGCCATTATCGTCCGGGAAGATGACACTTAAATCGTTAATCTCAAGGATGGGGCGCGCTGTCATCGACTCTCCGCCACAAATTCATTCGACCAGGCCTGGCTTAAGTCCAGCGGCCCGGCCAGCAAATTCATGGTCAACAGGATGTTTTGCATATTTTCCCAGGTCTGCGCGTCAGACTGCCCCAACGGTTCGCGTTGGTAAAATTCCAGCGAGGTTTTCAACACCTGCTTCTGGGCAGCTTCATCCGCCTCGGCCAGGTTATCAACATACTGCTTACAAATTTCATAAGCCGCGTCTGGGTCAGCCAGCGTATCTGCCACGCCTTTTTGCAGCGCGGTCACCATGCGGCGCACCAGATCGGGGTTCTCAGCGATGGTCTGCTCATTGGTGATCAGCCCGTTACCCACCAACGGCAGGTAATCCGCCACGCGCATCACATTAATCTCATAGCCCTGGTTGGTCAGCTGCACCGGCTCGTTGGGCACATACACCACCACGGCTTCTTCCTGGCCGCTGCTCAAAGCCTCCACCTGGTTGAAGCCAATCGTGTCCACGGTAACATCGCTCTCCTTCAACCCGCCAGCCTGCAGCAGCGCGCGAAAGCCGATGTAACTGGCGCCATACAACACCGGCGTGCCAATTTTATGGCCGCGCAGATCCTCGGGTGTTTTAATATCCTTATCCGCCAGCGAAGCAATCCCAACCGGGTATTCGCCATACCAGGTGTACACATACACGATCGGCAACTGTTGCGCGCGGCCTAACAATACCTGCTCGCCAGAGGCGATCGAAAATGGCAGTTCATTGGCCCCCACCAGCGCCACTGCGTCGGTTTCAAAACTGTAATCGAGGGTCACTTCTAGGCCGGCTTCCGCGAAATAGCCCTTTTCCATGGCCACATACAACGGCGCGAATTGCACGTTAGGAATATAACCCACCGGCAAGCGGATGGGGGTCAGGTCCGTCGCGGTTTGTTCGGTCTGTCCCTGCGGCGCGCAGGCGGCCAATAGAATCGCCGCTGCAAGAATAATAAAGGTCAAACGTTGTTTCATAGTGTCTCCCTGGACTTGTTCGAGGCAGCGCGCCAGGCCAGCAGACGCCCTTCCAACTGGACCACCAGCCAGTACAGCGCCAGCGCCAAAGCGACCAAGGTGAAGATGGCGACAAACACCAGGGCAGTGTCGTATTGCCCGCGCCCGATGTTGATTAAGAACCCCAACCCGCGATCTGAACCCACGAATTCTCCCACCACCGCGCCGATCACCGATAGGGTAGCGCCGATCCGCAAACCACCCAGGAAAATCGGCAGCGCTGCCGGCACTTCCAGATAGCGCAGTACCTGACCGCGGCTGGCACGCATTGAGCGCATCAGGTCGCGCAGATTATCCGGCACGGCGCGCAGTCCCACAATGGTGTTGACCAGCACTGGGAAGAACACGATTAACGCGCAAATCAGCACTTTGGAAGCCATCCCCGGCCCAAACCAGATCACCAGCAGCGGCGCGATAGCCACAATCGGAATCGCCTGGCTGGCCACCAGATAAGGCGATAGCAGACGTTCCAATAACTGCGACTTTGCCAGCAGGTAGCCCAACAGGGTCGCGGTGGTGCTGCCTGCCAGCAGGCCCAAAAGCACTTCCAACAGGGTAATCCCTGTGTGATACAGCAGGCTGCCGTCTGCCAGGGCGCGAACGAAGCGTTCGGCCACCAGACGTGGCCCCGGTAAAATGAACGCCGGGTAATTGCGCCACGCCGTGAGCAGCTGCCACGCGCCGATAAACATGCCGATCGAAAGTAAAATCACCCACGGGCTGTGTTTGCCCGCCAGGTCGCGCATGGTTAGCCGGCTCTTGTCACGCTGCAATTCTTCCACTTTTGGTTTTCCTCGCCACGGTAGGCTGATCTGTCCGTTCATCGTCCACCAAACCCTTTTTGTGATTTGCCGTTGGGGGTGGCCGGAGAAAAAAGACGCCAGAACCTGTATGTATTAATCACAAACCCCGAAAACTATCGTTTTCGGGGCATTTTTCACAGGATGCGGTCAAAATAGATCCGCTGCTCTGCGACCTTCTTTCGTCCGGACTGTACCGTCGACTCCGGAATTTCACCGGATCATGCGCTTGCGCGCTCGTGGGTTATACCACCGATCGGGAATTGGAAGCCATCTTCCTCACCCTGCCCCGAAGGATCAATATAAAATTTATTGAATTTAGTATAGTCCTGATTTTTTTCGGTGTCAATGTGAATGCTATCACAAATAGAACAGGATATCCTTCCGGTTATAATCGAAAAGAATGATTTGCGCCTATAAAAATGTGGATATATACTAATCAATGTGAACGACAAACCTTATCCTTCTCACGAATTGAACGAAAACGCCCGTCGAATCCTGGACATCGCCTGGATGTTGTTCCAGCAAAAAGGCTACCGTGGCTTATCTCTGGACGAGCTTTGCGAAAAATGCGCGCTGACCAAGCCCACGCTTTATTATTACTTTCAGAGTAAAGAAAATCTTTACCTGCGCGTGTTGCAGCGGCAGATCGAGTGGTACCATGAAGCCATCACCGCTGAAGAACTGTCCACCGCGCAACGCTTGCAGCGCCTGGCTGAAACCATGCTGAAAAGCATGAGCTCCAACTGGCTGGCCATGCTGCACGATCTGGAACATATCAAAGATCCCAATAATCACGCGCGCATTCGCGCCTTCTTCACCCAAGATTTGCTGGAGCCGCTTTCCGCTTTGATGGCGGATGCCATGCGCAAAGGTGAAATCCGTGAAGAGCCTCCCGAACGGGTCGCCTGGTCTTTTTTGGGATTGGTGAGCACCTTCACCGGCAGGCTGCCCCTGTTTGAAAATGACCCTTACGAAGCCTCACGCTGGCTGGTGGAGTTCTTTCTGCTGGGGGCGATGGACCGGGTTGAAATTAAAAATTTAAAACAAGACAATTAACTAAAGGAGGAATATCATGTCTGGTTTAGGAGAACGTCTGCAACAGGCTGACTGGAAAAAGGAAAAGCACGCGCCCGTGATTCACGCTCCCGCGGCGGTGAAGGCCGGCGAAGCTTTTGAAATCAAAGTGAATATTGGCGAAGAGATCGCCCACCCCAACACCACCGAACACCACATCAGCTACATCACTGTTTTCTTCCAGCCCGAAGGCGAAAAATTCACCCATCAGGTGGGTCACTTCGAGTTCAGCGGCCACGGGGAATCCGTGCAGGGACCCAACCAGGGACCGGTCTACACCGAACCCTCAGTGGTGGCGTTGATGAAAATCAGCAAGCCCGGCACGCTGCACGCGGTATCGCTGTGCAACATTCACGGTCTGTGGGAAAGCGAACAGGCAATTACCATCACCGAGTAATTCTATAAGAATCATCACAGGGCGGCGCATGCGCCGCCCTGTGTGGTTTAAACCTAAGAAATTTGAATTAACCTTCCGCCAAATCCGCCAGGTTGGCAATCTCCGCGATGCGCGCGTCCAGTTCTTCGCCCAAACCCTCAATATCGGATTGCAGGAACCCGCGGATGATCATAGAAATCGCGTCGCGCTCGCCAATGCCGCGCGCCATTAAGTATTCCACCTGGTCGGGGGCAATTTTGCCGATGCTGGCCTCATGGCTCATCTGCGCGTCTGGATCCAGCGCGCGCAAGCCCGGATTGGACTGGATAAAGCCATGTTCTCCGGCGTTAAGCAGCATGCCCGAGCAATCGATATGCGCGCGGCAGGCGTTGTTGCCCACCAGCAGCCCTTCTTGTAGAATCTGGCCACCGGTGCAAACCGCGCGGTGAATCAGCTCGGTGCTGGTGTTGAGTCCGTTCAGGTAGATCTCACCGCCGCTCTGAATAAACGAGCCGGGCGCACCCACCACAATCGACTGGAAGCGGGCGGAAGCGCCTTCGCCATTCAACCAGGTTTTGGGGTTGGTGATGATATCGGCTGCCGGGCGCAGGGATATGTAATTGCTGTTAAAACAGCCGCCGGCCGCCACCGCCGTCCCCGCTTTGGGGCGCACAGTCACTTTGGGACCCCAGGCATGCACCATGTTATTGGTCAGGGTGGCGTTTTTGCCAACATAAAATTCACTCACCGCCAGATGCAGGCCTTCTTGCACACTCTGGTGCGTGGCGCAGCCGGTGATCAGGGTCAGCTCCGCGCCCTCATCCACGATCACTACGTTATGCAACGTCTGCGCGCTGCTGGCATCCGCCATATACAGGCCAGCCTGGTATGGTAACTCCACTTTTACGCCCGGCTGCACGCGGATGAAGAACCCCTGCGGCTGGCTTTGCGCCGCCACGTGCCGGGTGATTTCATCGGCGTCTTGTTTGACCAGCTTCCAATAGTACTTTTCACGCAGCCAGTCATATTTTTCCAGCGCCTGGTGAATGGGCAGCACTTCCATCCCTTCTACATGGCTGTAGGAACACAAGGTATGGGTATTGCGCACCACAAACGAGCCAGACCGCTGGCCTTCGTTGAGGATCACGCCCACTTCAGACAGGGCGTTTGAATCAGCATTTTCCATCGATTCAATGCTGACCAGCGGCAAATCGTCCAGAGCGGCGGCTTGCGCGTATTGCTGGAAATTGATCGCCCTGCCGCCGGTTAAAGGTCGTTGTTCGCTCATAGATGCACCTCCGGCAAGTGATTGATACATTCCACGCATTTCTCATACCCGCTCTCGCAGACCATGTCAAAGATGATGCCGGGGTTGCCCGTGCAGGATATCTTTCCGCGCATAATGATGTGCGCGCGGTCGGCGTGCACGTGCTCCATGACCTGACCGGTATGGGTGATAATCAACCCCGAACGGCGGCGCACCGGATGACCGTGTTCCACCGAAAAGAGCTGGTTGGCCATCCCCCCGATCAGTTCCAGGGCTTCAATATCCACACCCGAATCGATTTCATCCAGCATGGCAAAACGCGGGCGCATGGCCAGCAACTGCAACATCTCCGAGCGGCGAATCTCTCCACCCGAGAGACCGGCGTTGATTTCGCGGTCCATAAACTGCCGCACCCGCACCGCCTCGACCAACGCGGCGACTTCAGCGCGGTGGCCTTCGTCTTTGCCTGAAATGTATTCCACCACCTGGCGCAAGCGCACCCCAGGGATGGTCGGCGGGCGCTGCTGCGCCACCGCAATGCCCATGCGCGCCCGTTCGGTCAGGCTGGCCTGGGTTATGTCTTTGCCGTCAAATAATATTTTTCCACGGGTCACTTTGTACCCTGAAAAACCCATGATCGTCATCATTAAACTCGTTTTGCCGCTGCCGTTGGGGCCCAGCAAGGCGTGTACTTCGCCTTCGGGTATCGCCAGATCAACCCCGTGCAAAATCGGTTCGCCGCGCACATCCACATGCAGATCATGGATCTCTAGAATGTTTGCCATATCAGTCTCCAATTAAGGATTTCCGTCTTGGACTATGGGGGACGGGCCCTTCTCTATTTTACCGCCAATCAATTGTGAATTATGTCACAATTAGATTAGTATTTATTCCTTTGTCCCCCCCCTCCCGGCTCCCACCATTTTCTTGGTTGACAAGTACCTGAATTTTGTATTATAAATATTTCTACCAGCCGCGCGCTTGATGGTTATGGAATATCACCCCCTCAGGCCAGGGCGCGGCAAACACCATCATCGAACAGTCGCCGTTTTCTTTTTTTTGCCAATATTCTGTATAATCGAATCAGGCAGTACCGATTGGGGGACCCTGCGTCGCGGCTGTTGTGCTGCCGTTTCGATGGTACGTTTGATAAAGGTTCAACCTATGAATAAACCCAAGATCGCGCTGATTCACTACGCGGCTCCTCCCATCGTCGGTGGGGTTGAAAGTGTCATCGGCCAGCACGCCCGTTTGATGGCGGATGACGGCTATGCGGTCACCATTTTTGCCGGCAGAGGCGGCCAATTTGACAGCCGGGTCGGCTGGCAGGAAATCCCCCTGCTCGATTCCGCCCACCCGCGCGTGCTGCGGGTCAAGAAAAGCCTCAACAAAGGCCAGGTCCCACCAGAATTTGAAGCGCTGCAAGCCGAAATTGGTCAGCAACTGGCAGCCCACCTGGAACCCTTCCAGATGATCATCGCCCACAACCTGTGCTCGCTGCATAAGAATCTGGCCGCCACCGCCGCCTTGCGCCAGTACCTGGCCGCCCATCCCCAAAAGCGGTTGATTCTGTGGCATCACGACCTGGCCTGGTGCACCCCCCGCTACCGCGACGAGCTGCACCCCGGCTACCCGTGGGATTTAATCGCCGAAGACTGGCCGGAGACCAACCGCCAGCATGTGGTCGTGTCGCGCTTCCGCCAGGAGGAACTTTGCAAGTTGATGCGCCTGGAAGAGGACCAGGTGACCATCATTCCGTCCGGGCTGGAGGCCAGCCAGTTTTATAAATTACACCCGTTTACCGATCAATTCCTGCATAAAACCTGCCTGCTGGATGCCTGGCCAATTCTACTGCTGCCGGTGCGCATCACCCGCCGGAAAAATATCGAACTGGCCATTCAAACCCTAGCCGAGTTAAAAAACCAGTTTCCGAAAGCCGCTTTGGTGGTCACCGGGCCGCCCGGACCGCACAACCCGGCCAATCAGCAATATTTTTCCGAGCTGATTCAGCTGCGTGACGAGCTGGGCCTCAACCCCGCCTCCGCCAACGGCGCTGGCGCGTACCTGATGGCCGAAATCGAAAACGACTTTTTACCCAATGAAGTCATCTATGACTTTTACCGCGTGGCCGACGCCCTGTTCATCCCCAGCCGGGAAGAAGGCTTTGGCATCCCGATTCTGGAAGCCGGTCTGGAAGGCATGCCGATTTTCTGCTCCAATATTCTCCCCTTCCAGGAAATTGCCGGAGACAATGTCCACTTTTTCCAGCTCAACCAATCTCCGGCGCAAATCGCCCATTTAATCGCGGACCGGCTGGCGAGCCTGCCCGCCTTGCAGCACCGCGTACACGTGCGCCGCAATTACACCTGGGATGGCATTTATCGCGCGCGGATTTTGCCCTTAATCGCGGAGGTAGCCCATGAATGAAATCGAAACTACTCCCCTCGGCAACCTGCCGAGACCTCAGGTACTGATTCCCATCCTGCCAGACAGTGAAAACCAATCGCTGCTACGCCTGGCGCGCTGGCTGGCCCCCAACCTGCCGGTGATGCTGGCCGGTCTGGTCCCCGTGCCAGACACCGGCAGCCTCAGCGCGGGAGCCAAAGCCGCCGAAGACCTGCGCAAACTGATCAATGAAACCATCGACCGCAAGCAGCTGCGCGCCAAATCTCGCGTGCGGGTCAGCGAACAACCCTGGGAAGACCTGTGCGAAGTCATCAAACACGAGCCCACCATTCACCTGATGGTGCTGAATTGGCCCACCCATTTTGATCACTTGCGCGTTACCGCCGCCGAATTGCTCTCCCGCCCGCCTTGCGATATCGCTGTATTGCGCGGACCGCTGCCCGAGAAGCTGGAGCGCATTCTGGTGCTCAACCGTGGCGGCCCGCACGCCGAGAAGGCCCTGCGCCTGTGCCTGGACATCATGCAAGACCAGCCCGTCAGCATCACCTCCATGCGCATCAAACGCAGCGATGAGGGTCCCGAACTGGACGAACAACTGGCCGGCATGGAGCAGTTGATCGAGCAGTTCCCCACCATTCACCAGGAAGTGGTGGTGGCCGACGACGAGTACGTCGCCGCCCTGGAGTACTCCAACCAGTACGATTTAACCGTGCTGGGCACCATCGCCAGCCCCACCGAGATGACCTCTTCATTTGGCAAGATTACCGATTTATTAATGGCCGAATCTACCTCAGCTGTGGTGGCGATTAAACCCAAAACCTTCACCCCCAGCGCGGCTGGTTCCGAGTTCCGCACCAAGGCCATTTCCATTTTAGTGGACCGCTGGTTTGCCGAAAACACCTTCTCGGCCACTGAATTTGAAAACCTGACCCATCTGCTCAACCTCAAAGAAGAGCGCGGAAAGACCATCAGCCTGGCGCTGCCAGCCCTCAACGAAGAAAAAACCGTCGGCAACGTCATCTCCACGGTCAAAACCGCGTTGATGGACGAGGTACCCCTGCTGGACGAGATCGTGCTGATCGACTCAAACTCCACCGACCGCACCCGCCAGATCGCCGAAGACCTGGGCGTACCGGTTTACATTCACCAGGAGATTCTGCCCCAATACGGCGCGCGGCGCGGCAAAGGCGAAGCGCTGTGGAAGAGCCTGTACGTCACCAGCGGCGACATTCTGCTGTGGGTTGATACCGACATCGTCAACTTCCACCCGCGCTTTGTCTACGGCCTGATCGGCCCGCTGCTGCGCAGCCCGCGTTGGAAATTTGTCAAAGGCTTCTACCGCCGTCCCTTGCGCGGGGAAGACGGCCAGCTGCACCCCGGGCGCGGCGGGCGCGTCACCGAGCTGACCGCGCGGCCGTTGATCAACTTGTTCTACCCGCAGCTCTCCGGCATCATCCAGCCCCTGGCCGGTGAATATGGCGGGCGGCGCGAGCTGCTGGAACAGGTGCAGTTCACCTCCGGCTACGGGGTGGAGATCAGCCTGTTAATCGACGTGCTCGAGCAGGTCGGCCTCGATTCAATCGCCCAAATAGACCTGGAGGAGCGCATTCACACCAACCAGCCGCTCGACAAACTGAGCAAAATGTCCTTCGCCATCATCCAGACCGTGATCCACAAACTGGAGAAGCGCTACGGCACGGAATTATTAAAGAACATCAACCTGACCATGAAAACCATGCACTACGAGCCCGACTACTTCTACCTGGAAGTGGACGAGATCGCCGAGCTGTTCCGCCCGCTGATGATCGACATTCCCGAATACCGACAGAAGCGCGGACTGGCGGAAAAGGCGGCCGCGTGACCCTGCTCTACCTGATCCGCCACGGGCAAACGGACTGGAACCTGGAAGGGCGCTACACCGGCCAATCGGATATTCCCCTCAACCCCACCGGCGAGCAGCAGGCGCGGGAAGCCGCCGCCCAGCTGGATGGGGTGCGGCTGGACGCAATCGTCTCCTCCGACCTGCAACGCGCGTCTCACACGGCCGAGATCATCGCCGCCCAGGTGGGCCTGCCGGTGCAAACCGACCCGCGCCTGCGCGAGATCAACCAGGGCGTGTGGGAGGGCATGCACTTCGCTGAGATCAAGACCCGCTACGAAGAGGCCTTCAAACGCCGCAAGCGCAACCCGCTGGCGGTGGCGCCCCCCGGCGGCGAAACGGTGGGCCAGCTGCAAAAACGCGTGCTGGCCGCGCTGAAAGACATCTGCAAGCACTACCCACGCCAGCGCGTGGCGGTGGTCTCGCATGGATTGGCGCTGGCGGTGATCAAAGCCCAGACCAGCCAGACGCCCATCGAGCGCGTGTGGGAGTTGATCCCGCCCAACGCGGTGGTGGAAGAAATTGAAATTCACTGCGACGGGCAACACAGCCGGGCGGGTGGGGTATAATCGAGGCAGTTTAATGGAGTTTGGAGCCAACCTATGCCGATGAATGATCCCCAACAAGCGCTGTTCTTCTTCCGCAAAGTGGTCTTTTGCCTGTACCGCGAAGCTGGCGCGATGAATGAAAACACCCACGCCGAACTGGCCCAAAAAGCCCAGCTTAAAACGGCTTATTTCCAGGGCGCGCGCAAGCGCATGGCGGCGCAGATCTACCACCAGATCAAAAAAGAAACTCAAACCGGGCGCATCCTGATGCCTTTCATGCTGCGCACCGGGTTAAACCTGGAAGACCTGCAGCAGCTGTTTGCAGAAGGCAACTGGCAGGGCAAGTTCAAGAAGATCTTCCAGGGCGGCCCCAAATGGGCGCGCATCGCCGAAGAAGCCATCCGCCTGCGCGATGCCATCGACGAGGCCGACTGGTCCGCCGCCCTGCTGGTGACCCACACCCTGAAGGGCATGAAGACCAACAACGGCTTCCTGGTGGACGAGTTTGAGTTGACCGAGCGCAATGATTAGGAAGTGTGGCGCGCGCCGGGGAACCCGGCGCGCTTTTTGTGTGGGGAAAAAAATATTTTTTCTTTGATATATAATAATTAAAGTGTTCTGTGGAAACCAGTCCGAGCAGCGGGGGGAACCAGGTGGTTATGCAGGGTAGTATTAGATGTCGTGAATTTTGAGCTGAACAAATGTCTGGATAATGAATAGTTGGTCACCTATTCCGAAGAAATAGAGAAATTCATGAGCGAAATCAAAGGGTTTTCCCAGGCAGTTATTGAAAAACTTGGCTATTACGTTTACCTTTTGGTTGACCCTGAAACAAACCGCATTTTTTATGTCGGTAAAGGTATTGGAAATCGGATTTTCGCTCATTTAAACCATTCAATTACATCACCGCTTGAAAGCGACAAACTCGATAGAATCCGCTCAATTCAATCAAAAGGGTTACAGGTCAAGCACATAATTCACCGTCACGGCCTTACCGAAAAGGAAGCTTTTGAAGTTGAATCATCTTTGATAGATTTTATTGGTATCAGGGATTTATCCAATTTAGTCAAAGGTCACCATTCATATAATCGGGGGAGTATGAACATTCATGAAGTTATTGCCCAATATGACGCACCCAAAATCGAGATTATAGAGCCGGTTATGCTTATCAACGTCAATAAATTGTTTGAACGTGGAATAAGCGATGAAAGGCTTTATGAAATCACTCGCGGTAATTGGGTTGTGGGTGAAAGACGGTGTAAAGCAAAATTTGCGTTTTCTGTTTATAGGGGCATTGTACGGCAGGTTTACGAGATTCATAGATGGTTTCCAGTAACCGCTAGAAACAAAGCACAAAAAACGCAAGGGCGTTGGCACTTTGAAGGGATTGTTGCCCAAGATTTACAGCATTACGTCGGTGGAAGTGTTGAAAAATACAGCACCCAGGGCGCACAAAATCCCGTAAAATATGTTAATTGTTAATCCAGCAAGTGAACAACACCGCATGCATTGGATGGAGAGGTATTGCTTGTTTTGAAAAAGAATGCAGCGCTTTGCCCAAGTAACTTTCGGTGGAATTCGAATCGTGTTTGATATAGATGGCTTAGTGTCGTTGGTCAAGAAATTTTCTCTATTTAGGGGTGGACAGATTAGTTAGATGGTTTTTCCTAAGATAGGAGAAATCGTATAATCGTTTTATGATTGAGATGGAAACACCTAGTTGCATGAATCGATCGTAAATTCAGGATAACCGACTTCTTTCGATAGGTTAAACTCTAATGACGAAGAATATTAGGAAACCGTTTAATTAATGGTTAGCTTACCATTGTCACAATAATATCATTTTAAAGTTACTCGATAATATAGTGTAGAATAATAGCCGGAGATAATCACAATATGACCATTGAAAACGATGAAATTATCTTGCCACGTGCAATAAGTGAAACAACCGAATATTATCGAACAAAGTTAGCCGTTAGTACAAAACGGACTTGCTCATGCAAACCAAATAACTTAAATTGCTTAAGTGGTAAAGATTGGCTAAAAAGCCAAATCGGCGTTTGGCAATTTTTTTATGAAAGCCGAGATATTCGTGACAAAACATTGCATCCGGCTACCTTCCCTATTTCACTAGCAAAAAAAGTTATCAGCCTTTTTACTCACGAAGGCGAGTTAGTACTTGACCCGTTTGTTGGGAGTGGAACTACGCTTGTTGCCGCCCAAGATTTAAATAGAAACGCCGTAGGATTTGACCTTCAGGAAAAATACATTGAATTATGTGTCAATCGACTAGCAAGCAACAATTTATTTAATCAGGCTCAACAAGTTGCTATACAAGATGACGCTTTACACATTCCTAATTACTTAGAACCAAATTCAGTTAGCCTAATATGGACTTCCCCTCCGTATGCTAATTTATTGAATCGCAAACGAAAAAATAAATCTAGGCGGGACAGAAATAATGAACAACTTCATAAAGTGGAACAATATTCCCAGGACCCTAGGGACTTAGGAACAATGTCATTAGATCAGTACACATCTGCAATGGGTGATATTTTTGAAAACTTATTGCAATTGCTGCACCCAAAAGGACATTGTGTAATTAATGTGCCTGATATGTGGTGGGAGAATGAGCGAATTACAATCCATGTGTCACTCATTAATGAGTTGCGCCTACGGGGATATGAACTTCGCAACACTATTATTTGGGATAGGACAAATATTGTTAACAATATTGGCATTTTTGGATACCCAAGCAATTACATCACGATGGGTACAACCTTTGAATATTTACTCGACTTTTGGAGACCGCCCGAATCATGATAACCTACACAAAAGAATCACTCGTTGACGCTTTGAAAGAAATTAAGAGTCGTGGCTGGATACCAAATGCTCGCCCGGGTAATGTGGGTGGCATTGGAAATACCCTTGAAGACCTTCTCGGCATCCAGGAAAATAATCTACCCATACCAAATGCAGCTGAATGGGAATTAAAGTGTCAGAGGGCAAACACAGGTGCTTTGACTACACTATTCCATATGGAACCATCACCGAGAGCCTTAAAATTTGTGCCAAATATACTTCTACCAAATTATGGTTGGAAACATGAACTTGCGGGTACAAAATATCCAGCAAACGAAATGAGTTTTCGTCAGACAATCCATGGATTGGCGAGGAGTGATAGAGGGTTCATGGTAGAAATTGACAAAACCAATCGAAAAGTATTAATTTCATTTGACGCAAGCAAAGTAGATCCTCGTCATAACGAATGGTTAGCATGTGTTGATAGTCGTACCGGTTTTGACGAATTAACCCCACAACCATATTGGGGTTTTGATGACTTATATCATAAAGCAGGCACAAAACTTTTAAATACATTTTATGTTCAAGCCGAAGTCATGAAGGATGGCGACGATGAATTTTTCTACTACAATCGAATTCTAATTCTGCGGGGTTTTAGCGTTGAAAACTTTGTCAAAGCAATTATCGAAGGAAATGTACTTGTAGATTTTGATGCTCGCTCAGGTCATAATCACGGTACAAAATTTAGGTTACGTCAAAATGCACGGCCAAGGTTATATACCGATATTCAAGAAGTCGTGTAAACCAAAGAGTAAGACAATAAAACATTCTCTGGACAAGACCATGTCCTTTTGGAAAAAATGATGGCCATTCACCTTGAGCGGGTGCACCTAATGATGGGGGCTGCCGCTTTGCGGCGTGCGGCACGCCCGTAGGGCGGTCAGCTCTGGCGAGCCAGGTTCAGCATCTCGCCCGGTGATATTTCGGTGGCCACCAAACTTGATGATTAAAAGAAATGCTCAACAGGATTTATTTCCCGCAGGTTGGGTTGAGCGGGTGGAAACGAGTAGAAATTCCCCAGCCAGTGAAGCGAAACCTAACCTCCCGATCCTTTTGTCGGGTTTCGGGGCAAGGGTCTGAGGTTCAAGCAGCAAGCCAGCCGCCCCTCAACCCGGCCTGCAAGATGTGATTTGGCGAGAGAATGACGATCCGCCCGCCAGCCTGTATAGCGCAAATCCCTGGGCGGTTTATGGATATACTCTTTCAAAACAGGACACCAATGAAATACAGCTTTGTTCCCATGAACCGCGCCTACGCTTCCACGATTGTGGATACCTGGAAGTATGAACAAGAATATTCCATTTACGATTACGCCAATGAAGCGGACCACATGCTGGATGAGGAAGGCTGGGGGAGCGGAATATTTGCGGTTCTCGATCCGCAAGGGGATCTGGTCGGCGAGCTTTCTGTTGAGTTCTTTGATGCGCAGGGGCAGCCCGCTGATTTCCGCAATTTTGATGATCAAGCCCTGATCAATGAGCGTGAGCTCTGGATTGGTTTTGGCCTCCGGCCAGATTTAGTGGGCCAGGGATTTGGGGTTGAATTTGTGACCGCCTGCGTTGAATATGCCGCCCGGAGGTTTGGGTATCGCGGCGAATATATCCGGCTGGGTGTGGCTATGTTCAATCAACGTGCCATCAAAACTTATGAAAAAGCGGGGTTTCAAAAATTTGACCAGACCGTTGGTGAAATCGGTGGAAAAACATTTGAATGCGCATACATGCGCAAGCGTCTATGATTCACAACCTGGATAAATGCAACCCTTCGCGGCAGCGGTTGGCGATCCAGGCTCATGCTTGGTCCCCCAGGCAACCCACCTTCCCGGGCTCTCTACACCCACTTTGCCAGTGAAAATCGGCTAGAATTAAACCAGAACAGGCAACTATCGCGTAGCGAGGAGCGTGTCGCATGAGCGCAGATCGAACCCGAACCTGGATTCTGCTGGCTGGTCTGGCTGTGTTGGGGCTGGTGAGTCTGGCCTGTAATTTGCCCTTCCTCGTCGACAGATTTGATTGCGAGGACGGGGGAGGCACCTGGATGTTTGACCGCGATCTGGATTATTACTATTGCCAGTACCCAGAGGATCTACCGCTGGTCTCGTCCCCGCCCGGCACCCAGACAGCCCTGCCCACAGAGACCGCGCCCCAGCCATCCCAACAGCCCCTCAGCGCTTGTCTGATTTCTGCCGGGCAATACTCCTGGCAATATGAAGACGTGCGCCAGGATAGCGGCACCGGCGGCACAACCTGCAACGCCCGCCTGGTGATTAAAAACCGCAGTGACAAGACAATATCCTTAATCGCCTATACCGCCTGGGATAACAACGCCATGCAGTTCAACGGCTGGAAAAAATTTCTCATCCAGCCGGGGTCGCAATGGGAAGAAAGGGTGAGCCTGGTCAATTACATCGACGGAACAATCACTTATTCAAAGGTGGAAAAAATCCTGCTTGTTGAAAATAGTGCGGCCTGTGCTTATCTGCTGCCGGATGGGAACGAAAGCCTGTGGGAATCCCAGTCCCAGGTGATTGAACCGATCCCCTGCCCGTAACCCCTTGCCGAAACCCGAGAAAAGAAAAATCAGCGCAAATTGAATTGTTTAAAGTTGATCGGGCTATGTGTTCAAATGGAGAACCCCGCGAAATGATCCCAAAACCAGCGACTCAACCGGATTGGCCGGTCCGGTTTACCATTGCCTGCAGTCTATTGCTCTTCTTGATGATCAGCGGAATCGGCAAAGTTTTTATTCTGGATGCGCGCGGGGTGGTGGATACCACCAGCGAACAAGCCGTGTTCTTTATCGGGCTTTTTTTGGCGCTGCCGTGCGGCTTGTTGAGCCTGATCTCCACGCTCAAAGCGCGCGGAAAAGGGTGGGTCACCTGGCTGGGAATTATTACCGGCAGCCTGTGTATGCTTGCCGGTTTGCTCGCCTGGACCTGGTTCTTTATGGTCTCGGCGTTTGCCGCGGCTTTTTGAGCGGCACACGGATGAGAAACCCGACCTCAGCGCTATTGAACCCGGCTCCATTCCAAGATTGATTCCGATATCGGAAAGATAAAAGAGCGGGGCAGCCTGCCAAAAGGCTGCCCCGTTTTTGACTCTGGCGGTTTCCCCCCGCACCCCACCAGAAAGAAGGGGTCTGTTTTTATTCGCCGCGGGATTGTTTTCGGCGGTAGTTGCTGTAATGATTGAGCTTGCGGTCCAGTTCGTTGAGGCCGCCTTTCATCCGTTCAGAAAGTTCGCGGTACTCTTGCAGGTCCTTCTCTTCAAAGAAGGGCGCGGCGGCTTGCACGGCCATTTCCAGGCTGGCGCTGGCCTCATCGCGGCGGCCTTCGCGCTCCATGCGCAGGGCCTGGGTGGCGCGGTCTGCCACGGCCACGCGCGCGTAGCCTTTCATCACGGTCTCATCCAGAGCGGCGGCTTGGACCTGCTCGGCCGGGCTGTATTGCAGCTGCAGCTGCAGCTGCTGGCTGGATGACAGGGCGGCCTGGTCTTCGCCCAGGGCTTCGGCGCGCACGCTCACTTCTAGTTGAGCGGCGCCGTCGGCTTGCGGCGGGGTGAGCAGGGTGATGAAGATATCCCGCTCGGCGCCGGCGGCCAGGTCTCCCAGGTGAAGGGTTAACGTCCCGCCTTGCTGCTGGTGCTGCCAGCCGCCCAGCACCTCGGCCGAGGTGTGCAGCGGCAGGCTGATGGTGAGGGTCAGTCCGCGCGCGGTGATGGCGGTCAGCTCGCTCATTTCACGGGCGAAGATGGTGGGGATGTCGCGCGAGTGTTCGATAAAGTAGAACTGCCCGCCGCCCTGGTTGGCCATGCCTTCCAACAGGTGCTCGTTGAAGCCCTGCCCCACGCCAAAGGTGGAGGTGGCCACCCCGCGCTGGTGCAGCTGGCGGGCGTGGTATTGCAGCTCTTCATCGTCGGTGATGCCCACGTTGGCCAACCCATCGGTGAGCAGCAGGGCGCGCGAGATGCTTTCCCCGCCGTTAAGCTGCGCGGCGATCTGCTGGCAGCCTTCCATCCAACCGCCGGAGAGGTTGGTCATGCCTCCCGAGCGAATCTCCTGCACCAGATTGCGCAGCAGGGTTTTATTGGCCGGGCTGGCAGGCAGGCTGGGGCTGAGCAGGTTGACCTGATCGTCGTAAGCCACCAGCGCGGCGCGGTCGCGGTCGTCCAATAAGTCGATTACGTGCAGGGCGGCCTGGCGCACGTAAGCCAGCTTTTCCCCGCTCATCGAACCGCTGCGGTCGATCACCAGCGCCAGGTTGAGCGGGCTGCGCTGCTGGCGCGCCTGGGTTTGCGGCGCGCGCAGGTGCAGGTGCAGCACGCGCTGCGAGGGCGTCTGCTGGTGGATCAGGTTGGTATCCAGATGGGCGGTTAATTCTAATATTTTCGCGGTCATTTTTCACTCCTGAAGGGGCAGCCCCTTCAGGCTGCCGGGATTAGAATAGTTTTTTGGCAAACTCGATCAGCTTTTTCAAGCGAAATTCGTCTTTTTGGTGCAGCGGCTGGCGCACGTGCAATTCGATGCCAGGGGCGATCTCGATGCGCTGCCAGCTTTCGCCTTGCATGCGATCAACCGCCTGTTCCTGATACAGCATGGGCTGCTGGCGGGGAGCCGGGGCGGGGCGGTTGAGGTTCTGGCGCTCGCGCAGCTTGGCCAGATAAGCCGCCGCGTCGTCCTCTTCGTTCACGCTTTTCGGGCTGGGCATGCGCCGGCTTTCCCTGATCAGCGCTGGTGGTTCGATGAAGTCTTCTTCTATCTCCGTGTCCGCCTCTGGCCGCGGCTCGATCCTCCTCTCAAAAGTACGCCGCTCAAGTACTTCCCAATCTGGCGGCTCGCTTTCAAGGTTCTCCGCTGGCAAGATCAGGCCGGGAGGAGGCATGTTGAACGCTGCATTAATTCCGTACATCGGCTCCTGGCCGCTGGAGGCGCGCATCTGCTCGATCAGCTCGCGCACTTCGCGCAGGCTCAGCCCGGCAATTTTGTCGCGAATCTCTTTGAGCGGCAGGTAGGCGTCTTTGAGCAGTTGAATCAGTTCCAGCCGGTAAATATATTCTTCATCGTAGGTGGTGTATTTGCCCTGCGTCTCGGGTGCGGGCAGCAGTCCCTCCTGAATGTAATAGCGGATGGTGCGGGTGGATACGCCCGTGCGATCGGCCAGCTCGCCAATCTGCATTTGTTGCTTCATCATCGCTTTATCCTTTCCCGATCGCCAGCTTCGACTGACGATAAAGTGATTATAACAGTATTACGTAACACTGTCAATAAGCAATTTTTATATCTTTTTCTGCGTAAACATCTCCATTATACGGTCGAACTGCCCGTCCGCGGCGCATTTCAAGTAAATTATTGCATCCTTTTTAGCCTGTCTGCGTATATGTAAATGAGAAATCAAAATTATCATTATTTACCGTCAAGGAGTAAACCATGATTGACCGCATTTTACGGGCGATTCGCCTGGATAAAAGTCTGTACCGAGAAGTTGCCGACCAACCCGCCCTCACCTCTGAAGGCGCGCTCATCGCTGTGGGCGTGGCGCTGATCTCTTCGCTGGGGATGCTGGGCGCGGGTCCGCGCGCAGCGTTTGCCTACCTGGCCCAGGTGGCCAACAGCCTGCTGTTCGGCTGGGTGTTATGGTCTTTGGTAGCTTATTTTGTGGGCACGCAGTTCTTCAAGGGGCGCAGCAGCGTGGAAGAAATGCTGCGCGTGCTGGGTTACGCCAACGCGCCGCGCCTGTTGGGTCTGCTGGGCTTCATCCCCTGCATTGGCTGGTTGTTTGCTTTGGCCGGTTGGGTGTTGAGCCTGATCGCCGGGGTGATCGCCATTCGCGAGGCGATGGAGTTCGAAACCAGTGACGCGATCATCACCTCGCTGATCAGCTTCATGCTCTTCATTGTCGCCAGCGCGGTGATCGGCATCGTCTTCGCCGGGATCAGCATGCCCTTCCACTTTCTGACCCACTTCTAAGCCATCCGCGGGAAATCTTCCTTCCCCTTAAGGCTGCCCGCCCGGTTCACGGGCGGGCAGTTGCTTAACCCGTTACTGTCCGCGATTCACCCACAGGCGCTCCCCGTCGGTCACCAGTTCCAGCCAGCCGTCTGGCGGTAATGCCGGTTGGCGCGCGCCGTTGATCTCCAGCCGTCCTTCCGCGATAGCCAATAGCGGCTTTCCATCGCTCGCTTCCACCCACAGAATCGCCTCTTCCGGCGAACAACTTCCCGGTAAACGCGCCTGAAAATTCTGGTAGCGCAAGGTCAGCGGCGCGCCTTCATTGCAAATCTCCCCGATGGCGAATTGCACTTCACCGGCCAACCCCAGCCGATCATTCCGCGTCACCACCAAAACGCTATCGGGCATCTCATCCTGTGAGGAAGCATTTTCGGTCACCACAAAGGTCTGCCTGGCGGGCAGGTTTGCCAGGCTGCTGGCGCGATCCACCCCGCCGGAAGAGACCAGCAGCGCGTCCAGCTGACGATTCAAAAAGGGCAGCTGCCGCCCCACTGCCCGGCTCAGCGCGGTGGGACTGGCTCCGTTTTCCACCAGGATCCTTTGCCCGTCAGGGGTAATCACCAGCAGGCTGGCGCCGCCTTTGGTGTCCATTACCAGCAGGTGCAGCAATCCATCCGGCCGTGTCAACGCTGCCTGCCAGACCAGCACACCGGCTGCCAGCAACCCGGCCGCCAGCCAGGCAGCGCGGACCTGTACCCTTCGCGCGCTGATTTGCTTCCACCGCAAGGTGATGAGTAGCATGAGCGCATAGAAGATCACCCCAAAGATCGGCGAAACCCGGCCCACACTCAACACCCCGCCCGGCAGCTTGGCCAATAAATCCACCACCCGCAGGGTAAAGGCCAGCAGCGGCCACACCAGCCAGGCCAGCAATTGTCCCAGTGGCGCGAAGACCAGCCCGGCCAGCGCCGCCAGGCTGCCCAGCACCATCACGGCGGGTTGTACCGGCAGCACCAACGGATTGGCCAGCAGGGCGCTCAACGAGACGCGCTGAAAATGGGTCAAGATCACCGGCAGGGTGGTGAGCTGCGCCGCCAGGGTGAAAAGCACATACTCACTGACCGGACCACTCAAGCGCCGCGCGGCTGCCTCCCCCCAATGCCGCCCGGCAAAGCCCTCAAACGCGGATTGTAACGGTGCGGCATACAGCACCAGCCCCAACGTGGCGGTAAAAGACAGTTGAAAACTGGCGTCATAAGGCAGCTGCGGATTGAACAGGCACATCAGCGCGGCCGTGAAGGCCAATGAATTGACCCCAGACTGCCGTCGCCCAAGCTGCTCGCCGAATAAACCCATCAGGCCCATCACCGCCGCGCGGGTCACCGGCGGCTGGCCGCCCACCATCAACGCATAAACCGCCACCCCCGCCCCCGCCAGCAGCGGAATCCACCAGCGGCTGAACACCTTGCCCACCAGACGGGCAAACAGCGCCGCCAAGATGGCAATATTAAACCCGGAAATGACCACAATATGGGCCGTGCCGGTATCCTGAAAATCCTGCTCCACATCCGCGGGAATATCGGATTCAATTCCCAGCACAATCCCGCCCAGCAAGGCGGCTTCATCATGCGGTAAAAAGGTTTGCAGGCGATGGTAGGCACGCTCGCGTAAGCCATACAACCCGCGCAACAACCCGCCCCGCGGCGGACCGGGCAAAGCGGCTGCCTGCGGATAAATCATATAGGAATAAATGCCCTGGCGTTCGAGGAAATCTCGATACGAAAAGCTCCCGCCTTCGGGTGGGGTCAGCAGGCGGCCTTGCAACGCCAGCCGGTCGCCGTACTGACAGTCTCCCGGCTGCTTTAGCCGCGCCTGCAGCAATCCATCCACAGCAAAGGATCGCAAGCGGCCATCCGGCTCCTCCACCAGCAGCCGCTCAGCGCGCAGACGCAGCAGCGTACCGTTCTCGCGCCGGTCGGGCGGCGCAGCCACCACCCCTTCCACCGTTACCTGGGCGTACTGATCGTTATGCCAGCCCAGCGTGGAAGGCAGCCAGGTCGGCCGCGCCAGCTGCATGCGCAGACCGCCCAACATCAATGCCAGCACAAGCACCGAAAGGGGCAGCGGGCAGACTTTCCGAGCGGCCTTCAACCAGCCGCGCCGCTGTTCTACCACCGCCAGCAATCCAAAGGCGGCCGCCAGCGCGGCGTACACCAGCCAGCCCCACGGCAACATATCTGCCAGCAGCAGACCCAAAATAAACGCCAGTGAAAGCCAGAGCAGGGGCATAGAGTTGTTTGGTGTAGGTTAGTCTTTTCGCAATTTAATGAAAGGAATCAACATGGGGGTGCTTTGCTGGTACTGGCGGTATTGCTCGCCAAAGGCTTGCACCAGCTTGGGTTCTTCAAACAGCCAGGCGCCCAACGCCATATAGGCGGTTGCCCCCAAATTAAACGCCAGCACGTTCCAGCTCATCTGCGGGGAGAGCCATAAAATCACCAGACTGAAGAAATACAGCGGATGGCGCACGTAGCGGTACGCGCCGCTGACCACCAGCTCGCGCGGATGGTCTCCCGCCGATTCAGGCCTGGATAGCTGTTCCAGTCCCAAAAAGTGCAGCGGATGGGTCTGCAGCACGCTGACCAGCAGTCCCAAAACCGCAGCCAGCTGCAAAGCGCCGCTCAACAGCAGCCAGGGGAATGGGATGGCATACAACGGCTGATCAGGCAGTAAAGCCGCCAACGCCATAATCGGCAAAAAGGTAAGCAGCGCGCTGAGGTTAAAAAACAGGCGGTATCCGCGCTGCCCGGCTTCTCCCAGCCAGCGCGCCGCCAGGGCTTTGGCGCGCAATGAAGCCAGCAGGGAATGCACTCCGCCAAATCCCACGTACGCGATCAAGATCCACCAGAACCCGCTGGCAAACATTTTGGTCCTCCCTGATTAATTTTTCAACGATATGGTAAGATTCTAGATCGAAATTTGCAAGAATAAAAGCCTGAGTACAGGCATTTTGGGGGAAGTACCTTTCGTTGGTGCACAAGTTTCATCCTCCATTTTTCTTCAAGATAGACCATACTGCAATTGTGATTATGGAGATTTTATGAAGGTTACAGCATCGCAGCACCGGAATACATGGACATACCCTCTGATCCTGTTCGGATTGATGCTTCTAGCTCACTGCATTCAACTGTTTCAACCGGGATTCTTCTGGGATGACTGGCAGGTAATTTTCCTGGGCCAGTTGCGCCAACCCGGCGCTTACTGGGATTACTTCTTAGCCGACCGGCCCCTCTCAGCCTGGACCTATATCCTCACCATGCCCATTTTGGGAAATTCGGCGCTGGCCTGGCAACTGTTCACCCTTACAGTGCGTTGGGCGGCCATTCTAGGATTTGTTCGTACGCTGCGACTGGTCTTTCCCCAGCAACCCAATTTTGCGCAAGTGGTTGGGTTCCTCATGGCCATCTACCCTGGCTTCACTCAACAGGCCATTTCTGTCGCCTACAGCCAGCACTTTATCGCGCTGGCGTTGTTTAGCGGCTCTCTGGTGCTGATGGTCGAATCAGTCCGCCAGCCGCACAAAGCGAAATGGGCCGTTCCACTTTCAGCCCTGATGGCAGCCACCCATATGCTTACCATCGAATACTTTGCCGGCCTCGAAGCACTGCGACCAATACTGTTATGGTACTTACTGCGCCAGCCCAGTGAATCAGTTCAAAAAACTGGTTTGCGCGTGCTGCGCAACTGGTGGCCGTATCTGCTGGCCGCCGTGGCCTTTTTCGGTTACCGATTTTACGCTTACCCGGCTCTTTACCCACAATTCGAATCCAATCCACCCATCTTGTTACAAAATTTAGCCACCCAACCACTACCGTGGATCTTGCATCTCATCGAATTGATCTCTCAAGATGGACTTTTCGCGCTGATCTTCGCCTGGCTCGCGCCGCTCACACCAGCCGAGTTTGATCTGAATGCCCGGCTCACTTATTTCTCCTGGGGATTGGGCTTACTGGCAGGTGCAGGAGTTTTCTTCTTCATGCGCCGCTCAACAGCTGACGAAGCCCCTTCAAAACGAGACCAAATCCGCCTGCTGGCACTGGGCGGGCTGGCGTTTCTCTGCGGGGGCCTGCCGGTGTGGAGTACAAACCGCCAGGCGATTCAAGGCGCGTTTTCCGACCGCTTCACCCTGGGAATGATCTTCGGCGCGGTTCTGCTGTTGATTGTCGCATTACGCTGGGTGATCACCAGCCGCCCGCGCACCCTGCTGGTATTGGCTTTACTGGTCAGCGCCGGGGTGGCCCGCCAGTTACAGGAACTTAACCGCTACCGCCTGCATTGGGAAATGCAGCGCAGCTACACCTGGCAATTGCTTTGGCGCGCGCCAGGCTTGCAGGCTGGCACCGCCGTCATCGGGCCGGTATTACCCTATGGTCTCTCCGGAGATTACGCGGTGGCTTTTTACCACAACTTGATTTATAGCCGCCAGTATGATCTGGAAGATCTGCCTTATTGGTGGTACAACGGCAAGCGCACCTGGAACAGTGAACAAATCCTCGGAAAAAAGCCCTCTTCAACGCTGGAAAGTGAATTTCGCAGCGCTCATTTTTCGTCCACGGTGGGAGAAAGCATGCCAGTGGCGTTTAATTCATCAATGGGCTGCCTGTTGGTATTGGATCCCATCTATGCCAGCGGTACCCCATTTAACTTTGAGACGGATTTCTACGCCTGGGCCAACCCCGCCCGCGCTTTAAGACAACCCAATTACAACGCGGATTTCATCCGCCAGATATTTGGAGAAGAACCGCAAGACAATTGGTGTAAGTATTTTCAGCAAGCGGATCTGGCTCGCCAATACGCGGACTGGGATAGCGCAATCCAATTATGGCAAGCGGCCGAGAAACAAAAACTCGCGCCCACACAAGCACGCGAGTTTGTACCATTCATTGAAGCTTTTGCCCGCACAGGGGATATTGAGCGCGCCGCGCAACTTACCAGTCAGGCGCTGGAGCTGGATGAGCAAGCCGCCGAAATGCTGTGCGCGATCTGGCAGCGGGTGCCCGGCGCATCTGTCAGCGCCGCCCCATTAACCTGCACGCCCTAAAGCTTGACGATTGAGGATGGAGGCAACGCAGCTAATTCTTCCTGAATCTCTTTGATGCGTGGATGCCCGGCATAATATCCGTGGTAACTTTCCGGCATCATGGCAGCGATGCGGCACATCACTTCATCGGTGTATTTTTTCAATAAATCATGGCGTTGGTCCCGGTCAAAGGGTGGATAGGTAAAGGCCGGACCGACGCGCACATGAATCTCCGGGCGTTGGAAGCGCAACAATTTCTTCATCGCGCTCTCCGTGCCTGTGACGGCGATCGGCACAACCGGAACTTTGGCGCGAGTGGCCAGCAGCACCGCGCCCGGCTTTCCTTGCAGTAAAGAGCCTACTTTACTGCGGGTACCCTCTGGGGCAATTCCCAGCGCGCCGCCTTTTTTCAAAAAATCCACTCCGGCGGCAAACGCTGAAAAATCAGCCTTGCTGCGGTCCAGATAAATACCCCCCGCGGTTCGGATAATAAAATTGAATAAGAAATGCCCCTGATATTTTTCAGCCACCAGCGCGGTAATGTCATCCCGATTGGACACAATAAACATGGCGGGGAAATCCAACCGGCTCAAATGATTGGTGGCGATGATCACCCCTCCCGCTTGCGGAACGTTTTCCAGTCCCTCGTAGGACAATTTAGTCAATTTGCGAAATAAAAATGTAATGATATTAACGAGCGTTTGACGCTTCATTTATGACTGCTCCTCTTTATTGACAAAATCTTGGGGTGACAACGGCAGGTTTAATTTACTGGCTTAACCATAACACAAACCTACCCGGAAAGTTGCTTTTCTCGCAGCAAATTACTGCCCAGGATCAAAACAGATAACAGCGTAATAAACAGAACTCCCAGCGCCAGGGGGGCAATTATCGAAGCATTGACCAATAAAGGATATTCGGTAAATTCCCCGGCCGGGATCAGCCCCATTAGCATCCCAAACAAATTCCAGATACCGTGCAGCAGCGCCGCGGCCAGGTAACTGAGCGCCAGCTTGCTGTAACGGCCAAATCGCCCTCCAGTTTCGTCTTGCCAGGCATAAGCCAGCCCATAGCCCACCAGGCCGGTCGTGACGGTATGCAGCAAGCCCGTACCAGTGCGGCCAAATACCAGGGCCAACCAATCCTGTCCGCCAGTTGTGGTAGCCAGCATACCCAGACTTTCATATAGACCAAACATGGCACCCGCCACCAATCCTGCGGCAAAGCCCTGAGCCGGGGAAAGTTTTTTCCCGGCCAATAGCCACAGTGCCAGCGGTTTGAGCAGCTCTTCTAGCAAAGGAATTAACCCGGCGGTAAAAACCAGAACGCCTGCGATCATCTGCGGATTCATCAACAAAGGCATCAGCGCTCTGGTCAGTAATTGCATATCCATCTGATCATTGGCCAGACGCTGGCTGGCGCGGAAAAACAGTTCCATCCATTGCGGATTACTGGTCAACCAGACCACCAACGCAACCAGCAGAATGCCCCCCAACACCAGTTCCGCGACGATAGTCACAAAGGGTGTAATCACCAGGCTAAAACTGACCGTTCCCCAATTCTGTTGGGCGGACAATCTTTGCAACCCACGGCTTCCGCGCAGAACAAACCAGGCCAGCGGAATACCAACCGCTGCCAGTTGCACCAGCGGCAGGAGAAGCCAGGCCAATTCATTCGAGCGGGAAAGGGCGTAACCGGCAACCAGCACCAAAGGCCAGACTATTAATAAAATCACGGAAACCGCCCGCGAATTCCAGTGAAAGCGTGGAAGCGGACGATTCAACACCCGCAGCAAGGCCAACACCAATGCCGGTACCTGCAATGCCGCTGCCAGAATTGCCATCCAGGCCAAATTCACCAGCGAAAGGACTTCCATTCCATCGACATTTGCCATCAAACCACCCGCGGCGGCTAAAACAAACATTCCTGCCGCCGATGGCAGCAGAAATAAAATCACCAACCCGCTCAACGCGATTTGAAGTATGGAAGGCCAATGTGTTTTCGGAGCAGGTTGCACTATTTTTCCTCTATCACAATCGATTCAATCCGGTCCGCGTCGGCAACAGAACCACCGGCCGCCGGATCACGGGAGGACAGGCTCTTGAGCACTTCCAGGCCCTTCACTACCTGGCCAAAGATGGTGTATTTTCCATTCAAATCGGGTTGCGCCGCGTAGGTGATGAAAAACTGGCTGCCGTTGGTATCAGGACCAGAATTGGCCATTCCCAACACGCCTGGCTGATCATAACGCAGGTTGTTGGTTTCATTGGCAAAAGCATAACCTGGATTTCCATAACCGGTCGCAGTCGGGTCACCGGCCTGGGCGACAAACCCGGGAATGACCCGATGGAAGATGACCCCGTTATACCAACCTTCGCGCGCCAAAAACACAAAATTATTCACCGCGACAGGCGCCTTATCGGGATACAACTCCACAACGATCTCGCCCTTATTGGTCATCAGGTTGGCAGTGTATGATTTTCCTGCCTCAATCACCAACGGAGGGCACTCAGCGAATTGCACGCTTTGCAGTTTATTGAGATTAATGATCGATTCCAGGCTGGTGTAATCGCGCGGCCCGCCATAAGCCTGGCCGTTGATAATGATGAAAGGCGTGCCGGGAATATTCAGGCTGCGCGCTTCTTGCTGGTCAGCGGTGATTTTTTCTTTCACCGCGTCACTGGCCAGATCAGCGGAAAAGCGATCCATATCCAATTCCAGAGCGACCGCCTGATCGCTCAACCAGCTTTGCAGCTGGTTGAGCGATAGGTTTTCCCATTCTATTGTCGAACGGAACAAAAAACTCTTTAATAAATAGGCTTTTTCGATATCCTGCAGAGCAGCCGCTTCCACCGCTTGCGCAGCAAGAAACGCGTTATCCTGCCCGCGGAAGGGATAATGCCTGAAAACAATGCGTAAATCGTCCGGGTAGGCGTTCCGCAAATCACCCAGAGTGATATCCAGCGCGGAACAATGCCCGCACAGGAAGTTGCTGTACTCTATCACTGTCACCGGCGCGCTATCGGGACCGAAAACAAGGTCGGTATTGCGCACGTCCGGGTAAGCCGAATCGCGGGTAGCACTGCCCACCGGCTGGCTGGTCACCGTGCAACTTCTTGCAATGGTTTCTTCCAGGCCCTCAGCGGGCAAAGCTGCGACTGTGGGTTGCGCTGGTTCTGTTTCCAGCGCTGGCTGGGTTTCTTGAACATCACTCTGGCAACCCGCCAAAACAACTGCCGCAGCCAATACAACCATCATCAGCAACTTCTTTGCGTCACGTTTCATGGCGTGTCATCCCCCCAGGAGTTACTGCTCGCTGATCGTCACTTTCAAAATCTTGTCCGCGTTTTCAATCGGATCATTCGCGCTTGGGTCGATTTTATTCAGGCTGGTTAACACATCCAAACCTTCTGTGACCTGACCGAATACGGTGTAGCTGCCGTTCAGTTGAGAAACAGCATCGAGGGTGATGAAGAATTGGCTGCCGTTGCTTTCGGGCCCGGCATTCGCCATACCGACCATACCGGCTTGGTCAAAGCCCAGATCACTGATTTCGTTGCTATACTGGTAACCAGGGCCACCCAATCCCAATCCACTGGGGTCGCCAGATTGGGCGACAAAACCTTCGATTACGCGGTGGAAGGGAATGTCGTTAAACCAACCTTCGCGGGCTAAAAAGACAAAGCTGTTGACGGTGACGGGGGCTTTAGCGGGGTACAGCTCAATCACAATATTGCCTTTGGTGGTCTCCAATGTGGCGGTATATTTCTTGGCCGGATCGATGACAGTGGGCGGGCATTCATCATAAATGCGGTCGGCCAGGCTGGTACTTAACTGATTGTACAGTCCCACGATCTCAATCACGTTTTCGGGCGTGTACATAAACAGCTGTCCCGGTACGCTGGCGATGAACTCTTCACCATACTGATCTTTCAGATCCTGGTAGGTTTGTACAGCCTGATTGAGGGAATCGGGGGAGCTGACCACCATGGAAGGCAATTGAGCAAAAGCGTCGGCGCCCAATTCTTCTTGCAAGGCGGCAATCGCGTCGACCATGGCTTTCATTGCTTCCACGGTGCGTTCGCCTTCATAGACAAAACCATTAATCACCACAAAGGGGGTGTAACCAACGCCAGCTTCGGTGCCTTCTTTCATGGAGGCCAGCACTTTTTCTTCCAGCGCCGGGTCTTGCAGGTCAGTCTTGAATTGTTCAGCGTCAAAACCAACGGTGCCAGCTAAATCAATAATGTATTGTTCAAACTCGGCCTCAGTTTTCGTGCTCCATTCAGCCTGTTTGCTGAACAGCTGGTTCTTCAATTCATCAAAGAACTTTG
>Ga0209269_1000657_pt1 | contig 28201 bp, 30 predicted proteins | sample MTBAKMMethaMetaG_FD_187455 | JGI IMG/M metagenome (GOLD analysis project Ga0209269, IMG submission 187455) | Enrichment culture microbial communities from Arthur Kill intertidal strait, New Jersey, USA, that are MTBE-degrading - MTBE-AKM (Arthur... | ecosystem: Environmental > Aquatic > Marine >... | reverse complement strand
TGAAAGGCATCGACGCAGAGGAACTGGACCGGGGATACGTCCTCACCAACGACCCGGAGATGAAGGTGGTCTCGGAGCTCACGGTCAAACTCAACCTTGTCAAATACTGGCAGGCGCCCATCAAGGAAGGGATGGTCATGCATCTCGGGCACTGGATGCAGTTCCTGCCCTGCCGGGTGACCGCTGTCAGCGGAGAACCGCGCGCCCCACAGGTCACCCTCGGTCTGGAGAAGCCGCTGATATTCGGTCCGGGCTCCCGGGCGGTCATGCACTATCTGGAGGGCGGCAAGCTTCGCATCGTGGGAACCGTGGACCTCTAACCCATCCCGAAGGCCGCGCGGTGGATGATGTCCGCCATGGCGCTCAGCGAACGTCCGGCATCCTTCAAGTGATGATATATCTCCCTCTTCTTCAGTATCATCATATGGTCTGGCAGGAGGAACACTTCCTTCATCCCCAATATGTAGGTCTCCTCGATGTGCATCTCCTCTTCCCTCATGCGCATGATCAGTCGGTCGGTCCTCCCCAACCCGCTCCCCAGGGCTCTGACGGCCTCGACCACCTCTCTGGTCCCGATCAAGAGGTGCTCGGCCATGTCCAGCATGCAACGGTCCGGTCCCACTTCGAAGGCCTCCATCTCCGCCAGCGTGGTGCGCGCGAAGTTCATCACCGCCTCCATCTGCCTCGATACGCTATAGATGTCCTGCCGGTCGAAGTCGGTGGAGAAAGCCTCTCCCAGCTTCCTCTCCATGTCGTGCCGGAACCTGTCCGTCCTCTGGTCCAGTTCTCTGAGCTCCAGCAGATGATGGTCCTCCTCCCCGCGCAAGGCGGAGAGCAGCAGTTCGACCCCCTTGGCCGTCAGCTCGGCCTGCTCGATGAGCATGGCGTGGAAATCGTACTTCGGCGGGAACAGTCCGTCCAATAACCCTTTCCTCTCTTCCATGTTACACCCCCATCAGATACCTCAAGGCTATTACCAGTATCGCAGCCAGGACCATGGTCGCCGGGATGGACAGGAACCAGGACACCACCAGGTCCTTGCCCACCCTCCAGTGCACCATCTTGTGGTTCTCCGCCGTCCCCACTCCCATCACCCCAGCGGTGACCACCTGGGTGGAGGACACGGGAGCGCCTATCAAAGTGGATAGGAGCACGGTGAGGGAGGAGTTGGTCTGCGCCACCAGGGCATGCACAGGCCGGATCTTGAATATCCTGCGGCCAACGGTGCGCATGATGCGATAGCCACCACCCAAACTCCCCAGGGCGATGGCCAGGGCGCAGGCCAAACGCACCCACAGCGGCACCGCCATGGTCGAACCTCCCATGGACAACAGCAGCAGGGCGATGAGGGCCATCTGCTTCTGAGCATCGTTGGCGCCGTGCGCCAGGGTCTGCATCCCGGTAGTAAGCCATTGCATCCGGCGCAATCCCCGGTTGACCTTGACCGTGGCATGGCGCAAAGAGAGGCGCATGAGCCTCATCAGGACGAAACCTCCGAGGAATCCCAGTAGGACCGATATCAACAGGAAAGCCAGGACCTTCGTCACCCCGGTCAGGTCTCCGGACAACAGCTCCTCCAACCCCCAGTTCACTCCTTGCAGACCTCCGTAGGCCAGTCCCACGCCCACGAGTCCGCCGATGAGGGCGTGGGTGGAGGAGGACGGTATGCCATAGTACCACGTGACCACGTTCCAGACGTTGGCGGACACCACCGCCGCGAACATGGCGAGGGCCAGATCGTTTCCCAGGTCCGTTGTCAGTATGCCCTGCAATGTGAGAACGACGGCGCTGCCACCGACCAGCGCGCCGAAGAAATTGGCCAGGGAGGCGGTCAGCAGCGCTCCCTTGACCGAGGCCGCCCCGGAGGAGACCATGGTGGCCACGTCCGCCCCCACGTCATTGTAACCGTTGGTGAAGGCGAAGGCCAGTGATAGCAGGATGCCCGCTGCCGCCAGCAACGCCATCGTGTCCATGATCACCCGTTCACAACCATCCCTTACGGCGGAAGTAGTACACCATGAGCGCCGACACTCCGGCCATTCCAAGTAGTATCAAGGGATATGCCAGCTTGTTAGTCAGCTCGGGCATGTACTTGAAGTTCATGCCGTACAGTCCGACGATGAACGTCAGGGGGATGAATATCGTGGCGATTATGGTCAGCGTCTTCATTATCTCGTTCATGCGGTTGCTGACCGTCGACATATAAACGTCCAACAGTCCTGAGAGCATGTCGGCATAGGTCTCCACCACGTCCATGACCTGGATGGAATGGTCGTATACATCTCGCAGGTACGTGTTGGTACTGGGTGATACCAGCTCGGTGTCCTGACGCATGAGCGCCGCAACCACCTCTCTGATGGGCCAGATGAACTTGCGCAGGAACAGGTTCTCCCTCTTCAAACGATAGATCTCTCCCAGCAGGCCCGGGTCGGGGTTTTCGGACAGCCTCTCCTCTATGTCCTCCACCCGGTCCCCCACCATCTCCAAGGCGGGGAAGTAGTTGTCCACCACTGCGTCGACCAGTGAATATACCAGATAATCGGCGCCAGACTTGCGTAGACGACCCTTGTTGTTTCTGATGCGATCGCGAATTCCGTTGAAGACGTCCCCCTCCCTTTCCTGGAAGGACAGGACATAGTTCTTGCCCAGCACCAATGAGATCTGCTCGTAGCTGATCTCGTTCCCGTGCTCGCCCCGGTAGACCATCTTCAGCACGAGGTAGACGTAATCATCATAAAGTTCCAGCTTGGGGCGCTGTCCTGTGTTGAGTATGTCCTCCATTACCAGAGGGTGCAGTCCGAAGGCTTCCCCCAGCTGTCGGATCACCTCCACGTCCGCAAGTCCCGAGAAGTTCAACCAGGTTATGCTAGGGCTGTCCCTCAAGGGCAGGACCTCTTCCAAGGTGATGCCGACCTTCTCCACCATCTCCGTCTCGGTGAAATCGATCGCCGAGACGGTCGTTGGTACGGGGCCGCGGTCCCCGATGTATACCAGGGAACCGGGCGGCATTCCCACCTTCTTGTCGGTATGGCGATGCGTCAATCGGGGCAATCTTCCATCCACGCGATCACTCCTTGGGTCTCAGTCGTAGCGCTGCTGAGTTTATGCAGTAGCGCAGTCCGGTCGGTCTCGGTCCATCCTCGAACACATGCCCCAGGTGACCGCCGCAGTCCGGGCACAGCACCTCGGTGCGCACCATGCCGTGGCTGAGGTCCCTCTGCTCCTCCACATCCCCGGCGGGCCTGCTGAAGCTGGGCCAGCCGCATCCGGAATCGAACTTGTCGTCCGAAAGGAACAGCTCTTTGCCGCAGCCGGCGCACACGTACGTACCAGGGTCCTTGGTCCGATGATACTTGCCGGTGAATGGCGCCTCGGTGCCCTTCTTACGCAGCACGCGGTACTGCTCGGCGTCGAGCTCTCTCCTCCACTCCTCCTCGCTACGTTCCACTTTACGTCCCATGCGCACCCCCTGCAATATATGGGCCGTCGGGTTTATCTCGCTTGCTACCTGGTAAAGATGATATTTTCGATGGTCGTTCAGGAGGCCGTGTCATCCTCTTACGAACGATTCCGTGAGGTGCAGCACCTCCGCACCTGGTGGTACCTTCTGTTAATACTGATCCCTTCGGGTCTGACATGGTGGGGGGCCATATCGCAGCTGGTGCTAGGTACGCCATGGGGGAACAATCCCGCCTCAGACGAGCTGATGCTCTTCCTTCTGGTAATCATCGGCATAGGTCTTCCCGTGCTCCTGCTCAACGTCCACATGGAAACAGTGGTCACCGATTCGGTGCAGGTGCGCTTCGTTCCGTTCATGCTCAGGCCACGTACCATCCATCCCCAGGACATACTCTCTCATAAGGCCGAGGAGTACAGCCCCCTTGCCGAGTACGGGGGATGGGGCATCAAAGGGGTCGCCTCCAACCGCGCCTACAACGTAAGCGGAAGGAGAGGCGTGAGGATCTTGCTCAAGGACGGTAAAATGATCATGATCGGTTCTCAGAAGGCCGAAGAGCTGGACATGGTCATACAAAACCTGGTGAGGACAGGGACCGTAACAAGTGGTTGATCAGCTATCCGAACCCGGCACCACCCGCACCGCAACCTCGTTGTGACGAATGAAACCAGGGGCGAAGGGGGAGTTGTATCTCATAAGGAAGGGCTTCCCGTCGACCGCTATGCCGACATCCTTCAGCTCCTCGAGCAGTTCATCGGTCATCCTTTCCACGTCCTCCCTGCCGGCCCTTCCCCTGAAGCTCAGGGCGGCGAAGAGACCGCCTTCGATGTTCTCCAGCATCACCCTCGGGTCCTTGGGGCGAGGCAGTTCCGAGGGCTCATGGTCCCACGGAAGTACGAATGACATCATCTTGCCGGTTCCGATGCCCCCTGTAACACCGGACATGCTGATCACCGGGGCGGTCATGGGCAGCTTCAACCCCTGGTCGTTCTTTCCATCTATGTACTGAAAAAGGAGCCCGAAGGACTCGTCATCTTCCAGGTCACGCACCGTCGCCACCATCAGGTCGCGGTATCGCCTCAGTTCCGTCCGTTCCAGGCGGCGCATGACCTCGTACGGGACCGTGCGCACCATCTTCATTCACTCCATTTCGCGTCGATATTGATGGACCCCACGTCGGTCTCCATGACGAGCTCCAGGTTGTACAGGTCCGGGTGATTGTCGCTCACCAGGTGCACGTCCATGCCGCTGAACCCGATCAGTTCGGTGTCAATGTCACCCAGGCCGGTCTGGGAGGTGATCTCCGCCGCGATATCCCCGCCGATCGTCAGATCCAGCTGTACACTGCCTGTACCTGTCCTGCACTCAATGGTGGCGTTCCCCCCAGGGGTCATCGTCTGCCTCATTCCCAGGTAGAGGCTGCCCACGTCCGCTTCCAGTTGTAGATGGACCCCCTCGGTCAGCGACACCTGTTCGCATTCCATATGGACCGAGCCCACCTTGCTTCTCAGCTCCATGTCCCCGAGCACCTCCACGCCCTCGTACAGGTTCACCTGGACAGATCCCACCTTGGCGTACAGGGAAACACCGTCCAACCGAACCGAGGAGGGAACGTCCATCGTTATGTCACCGACGTCCGTTACCAGGTTCAAGGTCACCTTGAGCCCGACGTCCACGGTGATCAGGATGTAAGGGTCGTCGTACTCCACCGCAGGCCCAGTGCTCATGTCCAAGACGACGTCCACGGTCAGATCGTCCCCGGCCAGCTCATGGTCGACCGTGAAATCCACGGGCGGGTCCTCGGAAAAAAATCCTCGGTGCCCGTCGAGGTCAAGGTCCACGCTCACCGACCGCCCTGTCAGTTCCGAGAAGACGATCTCCACTGCACAGATGTCCGCGTCCACATTGAGAACGAGGTTCTCCGGTGATCCCGCGGAGCTCACATCTCGCCGTTCATCAAGGTCGAACGGGGTCAACGGAGCGAAGGCCAGCACGGCCACGATGATCAGGACGATAAGCAATACACCTACCAACAGGACCAGCAGGCCCTCCCGGTCCTTCCGAACGCTCATGTAGAAAATATTCTCGGGCGGGTTAATAAATGGAGCGGCAGGGTCATTCCTTACCTACGTCCACCAGGGCGCTGAGCGTCTCTACGGTGCGGGTCAGGTAGTCCATGTCCTCCATGTGGAGGGTTATGGCCTTCTCCGGGCAGAGATGGGCACAACGGGCGCATCCCTTGCACATCCCCTGGTCAATGATCGCCCTTCCATCCGAGAGCGTGATGGCGTGGACATAGCAACCCTCTTCACATATCGCACAGCCTGTGCAACGCTCTCCGTCCACGCTCAAGCTCACCCCTGGCAGCCGTTTCATCTTGACCGATATATCAGGGTCCAGCTGAGGCAGCATCTTCCACAGGCAGCAGCAAGGACAGCAGTTGCAGATGGTCATGAGGTCCTCCTTGGGTCTTCCTGAGGTCCAGACGCTGTCTATCTTGTTTCGGCCGATCAGATGCACCAGCCCTGACCGTTCGCAACGGTCTATGTGCGCCAAGGCCTCCTCCTTGGTGACAAGACGCCCCAACCGGGGGTCTATCTTCAGCACCGCCTTCCCCAGAAAGAGACATCCCAGCTCTCTGGGATGGTCCTGGCAGTGGGCGGAAGTGCGGCAGATGCAATAGTTCATGATGAAGTGGTAGCGTGAACGCTCAATGAAGTGACGGACGACCTCCGAAGGCAGGACCAGGTCCTCCCTTTCCGGCATGGGTATGTCCATGGGGACGTCCATAGTCATCATCGACGTTTCTTTCGGAATAACGTATATATCGTCACCCTCGAAGAACGCCTTGTCCATGACACGACCTAGAAGGGGCCATCTGGTCAGCTTCGCGAGCTTGAATCGGTGCTTGAAACCACCCTTGATCAGACGGACGTAAAGCATCGTCATCAGGCTCATGGAGACGCCTCTGTGAGGGGAAGGTCCCGGTCGTTATTGAACGATTCCCCTCCATCACCACGAGTTTTTATGTTCTGAACCCACAATCCTTTCCCATGCATTTCCGGCCGGTACCTATGAACAAAGGGTGGGCCAGGACCATCGCCGATTGGGGTTTCGATTCCTTCTATTCCTTCTACGACCTGAGCAACTCTCCTGATGACATGGAGGAATGGCTAGACCCCAAGAACTGGAACGATACCTTTGCCGTTCTAGACGAGCGTGGCGGACTGGTCGGAGAATATTCCTTCACCCCCCGGCCGGATGGGCTGGAGATAGGGCTCACCATGAGGCCGGACCTTACCGGCAAAGGGCACGGTGCAGAGTTCGTCAAGGGGGCGGTGACCGCTGCCATTGAACGATATCCACATGATACCTTGATCATCAGGGTATGGAACCTCAACAAAAGGGCGCTCAAGGTCTACGAGAGGGTCGGGTTCTCGATCGTTTCCACGGAGAAGGTCGTTATCGATGGTATACCGTTCACCTTCCTCGTGCTCACCTGGCGGAGGTAGGCGGTTACGTTCACAATGGTTGATATCAATCATTAATATCCCGAAACGACATGCCGGGCCGATATGGAGATCGAGGAGGTGGCCAAGGCGCTGTCTTCGGACACCCGCCTGAAGATACTTAGGCTGCTCGCCGAGGGAGAGGCCTCCGCGGTGCACGTTTACAAGGTGTACAACGAGAAGTACAGCGACCGCCGGGAACGCGCGACAATATATCGTGAACTCGAGGTCCTGTACAAGTGCAACTTCTTGGTAAAGACATATAAGGAAGAGAGCAAGGAGATAGTGTACCGGCTGGCGGCCAGGTCCATCAACGTCGACCTGATCCAACAGACCGCCTCGGCCGGTCCGTAGGACCTCGGCCTAACATCACGTTCTGTATACAGGATACGAAATTTTGAAACTGGTTACGTTCACATGTAACAAGTGTTTATAGTCTATTAACTGAATCACAATTTTACTGGTAGCATATTTATATGCTACAACGGAGGAAAAAACATGGTTGATGTGGAACTGACCTTCGGCGTTCCGGACAAGGTCGCCGTCGAAGTTAAGAAGAAGTTCAAGAACGAGAAGGACGCACTGCGCGTCACCAGGGCCAACCCGGCCTTCCCGCCGTACTACTCCGTAGGGGACCCCAGGGCCAAGCCCGAGGAAATAAAGGTCGACGGAAAGAAGTACTGGGTGTACCGCTGCTTCAAGGGATGAACAGTACTATTGAACCTCCTTATCAAACCCCTTCTCATTTGCTTTTCAATTCCGATCACCTAGCTGGGTCCTCAATGATATTGGCAAGGCGTTCCTCCTTCACCTCACGTTATTGACCACGGTGTCCGATGTTCCCTGCGCCGAACGAGGGCCTCTAAGGGAACGGAGGAAGGGCCGCCTCACTTACGAAGTATCGACAATTTTACAAATACGATACGGAGCAGCTCAACCCGTATCGCGCTCATGCAACTGGTTGCACGAGGGTGTAACAAACCCTTATACCCCCGTTAAACGGTATTATCTCTATGCGGTGTTAAACCGCACAATGGGAGGAATAGAACATGGTTACCGTAGAACTGACCTTCGGCGTTCCGGACAAGGTCGCCGATGAGGTAAAGAAGAAGTTCAAGGACGAGAAGGACGCACTGCGCGTCACCAAGGCCAACCCGGCCTTCCCGCCGTACTACTCCGTAGGGGACCCCAGGGCCAAGCCCGAAGAGGTTTCCGTCGACGGAAAGAAGTACTGGGTGTACCGCTGCTTCCAGGGCTGAAAAGGGCCTGCGATCCTGCACCGTCAAATCTCTTCTTTTACCTCTTTTTTTTCACGAACTTCATCTCCAAGGTTCCGCTCTTCCTACCCGGCCTATCTTTCGTATCAAGTATCTAAAAAGGCCAACCGGATACTGGCGGATGTATCTGGTTTCCATCCCAGGTAACAAAGCCTTATACCCCCCGATAATTTACGGGAGCCCAGCGGATCAACCCGCTACAAGGAGGAAAAAACATGGTTGATGTGGAACTGACCTTCGGCGTTCCGGACAATGTCGCCGATGAGGTCAAGAAGAAGTTCAAGAACGAGAAGGACGCAATGCGTGTCACCAAGGCCAACCCGGCCTTCCCGCCGTACTTCGCTGTCGGAGACCCCAGGGCCAAGCCCGAGGAGATCGTCGTCGACGGAAAGAAGTACTGGGTGTACCGCTGCTTCAAGGGCTAAAAGCCCTAAAACAACTTTTTTCATCAAACCCTTTTTCACAATATCACCTAGAACGACCCTGATACGGGATTATCATTTTACCCCCCTTCTCACCTAACTTATGCCTGAGAAGCGTACATGATATCGAAATATGTCTTCGGCCCGGTACCATCCCGCCGTTTCGGCAGTTCGTTGGGCGTGAACCCCTTGCCGCGCAAGACCTGTAACTACTCCTGTGTCTACTGCCAGCTGGGCAGGACCCCCCGTCTGCAAATTGAAAGAAAGGTCTTCTTCCCCACGGAGAGCGTGGTGGAGGACGTCAGAAAGGCCGTGGAAAAGGCCGATGGAGACATTGACTACATCACCTTCATGGGGGACGGCGAGCCTACATTGGCCGCCAACCTGGGGGAAATGGCCGAAGGCGTCCGGGAGTTCTGGGACGGCAAGATGGCGCTGATCACCAACGGTTCGCTCTTCCACATGCAGGAGGTCCGCCAGGCCGCTGAGCCTTTCGACGTGGTCTCGCCCACAATCTCCTCGGGGGACGAAAGGACCTATCGACGGCTGCACAGACCACCTCGCTCCCTCACCCTGGACAAGGTGGTTGAGGGGTTGAGGCTTCTGAAGAAGGAACAGGCCGGCGAGATGTGGGGAGAGATGATGTTCGTAGGCGGGGTCAACGATTCCCTGCCCTCCCTGCTTAGCATCCGAAGGGTGTTGAGGGAGATAAACCCGGACCGACTGTTCGTGGCCGTTCCCACGCGCCCCCCGGCCGAGATATGGGCGCTTCCTCCTTCCAAGGAGTCCATGAAACAGGTCTTCGAGGTCTTCCCTGAGGCGGTGGACATGACCGAGCCTGAGGAAGGTCCGTTCCTGAGGAACGAGGAGGAGCGGGAGGCCGAGCTGATCGAGATCGCCAAGAACCACCCTCTTCGCGAGGACCAGGCCTATGAACTGCTGTCCATGTCCCTCGGGCTGGAGGGGGCCAGGGACTCCATACTGAGAATGGTGGAGGAGGGCAAGCTGGTGGCGGTCAACTATTCCGGTACGACGTTCTACCGGGTGCCCATATCGAAGAGGCGCACGAACGAATGATGTGCACCGCAACGCTTGAAATATTTTTTAGTCACTATCGTTCTAACAGAGAACGATGGTCGAAGTGCGTCTGGTCCCAATGAACGAAAGGGAGTTCGAGGTCATGAGGGAGGCCGGTGTGCGAAGGTACGCCGACGAGAACGTCAGGGTGGGATATTGGGCGCCGGCCGAGGCGCTGCAGCGTTCGAAGGAGACGCACGATAGGCTTCTCCCGGACGGACTGCGCACCGAAGGGCACCATTTCTACAAGGCCGTCGATACCGAGGACGATCGGCCGGTCGGTCACTTATGGCTCAGGACCGAGGAGGGGGACGACCGCAAGGGATTCATCTTCGACGTGTTCATCGATGAGGCCGAGAGGGGCAAGGGCTACGGCCGGGCCATGATGATGTCCCTGGAGGCCAAGGCCAAGCGCATGAAGCTGAGCTCCCTGGCCCTGCACGTGTTCGCCTATAACGAGGCCGCCCGGCATTTGTACGAGAGCCTGGGATACGAGCTGAAGAGCCTCAACATGATGAAGGAGCTATGACCGTTAGACCTTCTTCAGGTCCTTGAACTGCCAGCCCATGATCTTCACGAACTCGTTCCACAGGTCGACCGAACGGTCATTGTAATCGCTGCCGAACATAAGCTCGCAATCGAAGTCCTTCGAATCGTCCATGATCACCACGTGGTCGTACCTCCAGCTCTCCATCAACAGGTAGGCGATGAAGGGGGCGTAGGGGTAGGTGGAGGGGTCGGCCCCGTCCACTGGTATCTTCTCCGGCAGGACATATTCCTTCTTGGTGTGGTTGAACGCTCCGTATCTTATCCCCATGGTACACCTCTTTTTTCTTGATCACTCTACGATTGTCCTCACCTGATTAAATAAGCTGTTACGCCGCCACGACCGCTCAGGATTATAAGGTGGGGCGACCATGACCCGGAACGATGCGCTGTACCCACTGCACAAAATGCTGCCAGGACACCAGGATGGAGCTGTGCAAAGCAGACATTGCCCGGCTGGTCCGCAGGGGATATCGCCAGGAGGAGTTCTGCGAGATCGGTCCGGACGGCATCCCCAGACTGGTCAACGTGGACGGCTACTGCTACTTCTTCGATCGGGAGAAGGGTAGGTGCCGGGAATACGCGTACAGGCCTCTGGGCTGTGCCTTATATCCTGTGAACCTGACAGAGGACGGGGGGGCGGTCATAGACGAGATATGTCCGGAATGGGGGAGCATCACCAAGGAGGAGCTGGCCGAGAAGGCCGCTCGCCTCAGGAAGCTCCTGGCCACGATCGACACCGAGGCCGCCGGTCGTAGATGAGGTCACTCGCGTGAAGAGCTGTAGTCCCTGACCGCCGCTTTCATGGTGAGGGAGGCCAGGCGGGCGCAGTGCTCGCTCTCTGTAGGCAGTCCGCCCAGGGCGCTAAGCACGTCGTTCTGTTCTATGCGGGAGGCGTCCTCCAGCGTTCTTCCTGTGGCCATGACGGTCATCATACTGGCCGAGGCGATGCTGGTGCCGCAACCGTCGGTGGTGAAGGAGGCCTTCTCGATCACGCCGTCCCGTACTTTGATCCACATGTTCATGGTATCTCCGCAGGGGCCGGTCACCTTACCGAACCCGTCCGCCCCCTCCATCGGTCCGTGGTTCCGCGGGTTCATGAAGAGATCGATGGTCGTATCGGAGTATTCCTTGCGGGCCTCCTTCAGCACCAGCTCCTGAAGGTCGTCGAATCGTGAGGTCATTAATGCATCTCCCAAGCTCAATCATCGGAGCCGCATTGCGGAGGAGGGCGGCACTGCCAATAAACTTAACGGCTTTAACCTTCGTAGCACTACGGAACAGGGATATGCCGCTCGTTGGAGAAGAATACCGTCATCCCCGATGGATATTGATATAAAGCGTGCCGGGCGATACCCATCCTCCGATCACTGGAACACACGGAGAGGCTCTGATGTTCACATATGAATACACCATCAACTGGTCCGGGCAGACCTTCAAGGACGTTATCGAATGCGAGGGGAACGAGGATTCCAAGCGAGAGGTCATGAGGAGGCTCAAGACCCTTGAGATCCCGGCGGGGAAGTATGTCTTCGTTGACATCGTCAGGATGAACGACTCCAAACCCATCATCGAGGAAGAGCTGTGGAGGGTATGAGGTCATCATACCAGTAAAAAGCATTTTTCGATCTCGACGGAACCGAAACGATCAGGTTGCCGCTCATGTCATGGCCATATAGTACTTTCGGATGGACGGCAGAAGCAGCATGACCGATATCACCGCGCCCATCAGCACCGTGAAGTAGGTGGCCGCGTAATCCAAACCTATCAACAGACCTTCTACCAGCAGCCATAGCACCAAAGCGACCATCAGCATCACCCCGCCCGTCCATGACCAGTGCCTTGAAAGCATCTCGCTCACCTTACCAAAGGCGTATTCCCTTCTGGTCACCGCCCCCAGTGCCAGCACCAGCGGTGTCAGTCCGAACAGGAAGAACAGGAAGAGGCCCACAGGAAGGAGGCTCTGGAACGGTATGTCGTCCCTGATCTCCGGGGTGAACCCCAGTCCGGCACCGGATGGATCGGACATCAGGATCAGACCGCTGACGATGCCCATGACGCCGTAGAGCAGCTCGAAAACGATCAGAACGTACATGCTCCAAGGACGCTTCCCTGCCGGGTATTCCATGCCGTGAATACCGGCTTTGGATACGATAATCGTTCCTCCGAAGCAAGCATGGGATCTTCATTGAACGAGATAAAATATCGATGAAGAAGTGGACGAAGAATAAATGAGGAAAATATTTTCAGGGGCCTGCGCCCCGAAGACGTTTAGCGCTTACGCGCTTAGAACCTGTCCTTCGGCTTGTGCTTCTGGAAGCAGTCCCTGCAATAAACAGGCCTGCCCTCGGTCGGTTTGAAAGGAACCTGGGTTGCAGCTCCGCAATCGGAGCAAACTACATCGTGCATCTCGCGGGGTCCATCGTTCCTGGGGCGGTTGTAGCCGCCGGAATTACCTCTGTTTCCGTACATTAATAAACTACCTACTGTGGTTATATCTCGTTTCCTTGCGGTCGCGGGATAGTAGTGCCATAATCCCCATACTATTTAAGTAGATGTGACCTAAAAACTCCGGACCAAATCTCCAGAATTACCGGTCATGCCACAGGCAATGGTGCCGAACGATCCTAGCTGGACCGTTGGACCGCGGGCCTCGATGGACCGATACCATCATCGATCTGTGATCGCAAAGCACGTCATGACCGGATCTGGTACTCCCTGCTGGTCTCGGCCATCTCCCGCAGCCTCTTGTCCACCAGGTAGTTGACCGTCCCCTTCTTATAAGATCCGTCCTTCTGACGCTCCCCCCCAGGTACGCCGGTCAGGACCTCGATGCCCTCATCGATCGAGGATACCGGGTAGATGGTGAACTTACCCTCCTTGGCCGCCTCCAATAGCTCCTCCTTGAGCATGAGGTTCTGTACGTTGCTGGCCGGTATCATCGCACCATGCTCCCCGGTCAATCCTTTGGCCTTGCACACCTCGAAGAAACCCTCTAGCTTCTCGTTGACGCCTCCGATGGCCTGCACCTCGCCTCGTTGGTTGACCGATCCGGTAACGGCGATGTTCTGTTTTATAGGCAGACCGGAAAGGGCTGACAATATGGCGTACAGCTCAGTGCTGGAAGCACTGTCCCCGTCCACTCCCCCGTAGCTCTGCTCGAACACCAGCTTAGCGCTCAAGGAGAGCGGCTTGTCCTGGGCGAACTTATTGGCCAGATAGCCGCCGAGAATGAGCACGCCCTTGGTGTGCGTCGGACCCCCCATCTGCGACTGACGTTCGATGTCTATGATCCCGTCCCGTCCCACGGACACGCTAGCGGTCACCCTTGAGGGCCTTCCGAACGCCAGGTCGCCCATTTCCATCACCGACAGGCCGTTGATCTGCCCCACCTCGCTTCCTTCGGTATCTATGAGGTATATGCCGCGTTCGATGAACTCCTGGACCTTCTCCTGGATGAGGCTGGAGCGGTACAGTTTCTCCTCGATGGCCTTGTCGACGTGTTCCACGGTGATGAGCTTCGACCCTTCCCGCAAGGCATAGAAGTTCGCCTCCTTGATCAGGTCGGCCACGCTGGAGAACCTGGTGGAAAGCTTCCTCTGGTCCTCCGCCAAGCGTGACCCGAACTCCACCACCTTGGCGATAGCGGTATTGTCCAGGTGTTTCAGCTTGAACTTGTTGCAGATGGTACATAGGAAGAGGGCGTATGTCATCGCGGAGTCCTCGTCCCGGTCCATCACCACATCGAAGTCCGCCCGCACCTTGAACAGCTCGGAGAAGTCGGGGTCCCCTTGGTGCAGTATGCGGTAGATCTCCGGTGTGCCGAGCAGTACGACCTTCACATTCAGGGGTATAGGTTGGGGCTTGATGCCCCTAGTGGAAATGAAACCCGCGTGCTCCCCCGGCTCTTCGACCTCCACATACTCCTTCCTCAGGGCGGACTTGAGGCCGTCCCAGGCGAACGGATATCGGAAGATGTCCAATGCCGGATTGACCAGGTAGCCGCCGTTGGCCCTGTGCAGTGAACCGGGACGGATCATGCTGAAATCGGTGGTGACAGCACCGAACTGCATCTCCTTCTCCGATTTCCCGACGAGGTTGGGGTAGCTGGGCGTCTCCTCGAAGACCACGGGGGCGCCTACCGTGCTACCGTTGTCCACCACGACGTTGACCTCGTACTTACGGAACGCGAGGTCCTTCGCCCACCACTGCTGGAAATGGGCCGGGCCCTGTTCGGGTTGGGGCTGGGTGGGTCCAAGGAACGTTCCGAGGTTCTGCAGTATGTCCTTCTGGACGTTCTCGATGTACGAGTAGACCTCCTTGATAGAACTGTACCTTTCCTTCAGATCGGTGAGCAGATGGCCGATGGCCTCCATCGCGATCTCTATATTGAGCTCGGCGATGACCTCCAGGCCTTTCAGGTCTATCTCCCGGACCTTGCGGAATATGACCCGGAGCTGTTCATCCAGCGTATGCCTGTTATCAAGGATCCGCTCCTTGCTATCATGAGGGAGGGCCTCGAACTCCTCTGGACTGAGCGGCTTGCCATCGACAACAGGGATGATTATCAGGCCCGCGGTCCCCAATTGGATCGTGAAGCCAAGCTTATCCGCGACCTCGTTGGACTGATCGATCAGGTCCACCCGCTCCTTGGTCAGTTTTCCCAGGGCCTGCTGGCGTTTGGCATCGTACTCCTCACTCTCGAACGTCTTGGGCAGGGTCTTTCTGGCCTCGTCGATGAAGGCGGCCATATCGGCCTTCAACTGAATGGCCGTTCCCGGAGGGAGGCGGATGGCCAGCGGCTCGTAGGGATTTGAGAAATTGTTGACATAGATCCAGTCAGCCGCCTTGGGTTTGGTGCTGGCCAGTTCATAGATGAAACTGTTCACCGCGGTCTTCCTGCCGGTACCGGGCAATCCGGACAGATAGATGTTGAACCCCTTTTCCGGGATCTCCAGACCAAAATGCAGGGCCTTCTTCGCCCTTTCCTGTCCGATGATGTCCTCTGTCGGCCTCAGGTCCCCGGTCGATGAGCAATCTACGTTCGCGGGATCGAAAACGGCGCGGTAATCCTTCAACGGCAATACCTTGACCATGTCATCACATCTTGGAATTTTATAGGAATTAACAGGTTAAAAAGGAATCTATCTCCAGAGGACCGTCGTTCCACAGGCCTCAGTGGGCCACGAGATCGAGGCCGATCGCATTCGGTTCGATCCTCACTTTCCGGTCCATTGGCCGGTCACGCGCAGAGGAATGCCCAATCCCCCTCTCTCCATACTCAGGCGATACCACGGGTCACCTCACCTTTCCTGATAAGGTAGTGGTAGAGCCTGACCTTCAGGAGGTCCGTGATCAGGAACGCGACCATGGCGAAGCCCCAGATGAAGGCCGCTAGACCCCATCCCATGGCTGGAAGACCGATTCCGTACACGGTTATCAGGGTGGCGATCATCTGGGTGATCAGAATGGCGCTCATGAGCTGCCACGCCGGCCTAACCGACCAGAAGTGCCCCTTGGTCCGGGCCACCAGTACCGTCATGTGACCAGCAACTGATAGTTTCAGATAGATGAACGATTGCAGCACGCTCTGGTCCAATTGGAAAACGTTCATCCCCATATATAGAACGATGAACGAGCTCACCACGCCGATCAGCCCCAGAAAGCTGGCGACCGTTAGGACGATGTGCATGTCCCACTTCTCCGGGCGAGCGGAGTAGCGGACCTCATCATAGGATATCGTCAGCACTGGCAGGTCGTTAAGGAGCGCCAGGAGAACGATCATGATCGCGGTGATGGGATAGAACTGGAAGGCTATGATCGACAGGGTGATGAAGAAGAGGACCCGGATGGTCTCCGCGATGCGGTAGACCGAATAGTTGATCATCCGCTGGAAGATGCGCCGGCTCTCCACCATGGCGTCCACCACGACGGATAGGCCAGGTCGGGTGAGCACGATGGAGGCAGCGGACTTTGCGGCGTCCGTCGCTCCGTCCACGGCTATACCGGAGTCGGCCTTCTTGAGCGCCGGGGCGTCGTTCACCCCGTCGCCGGTCATACCGACGATGTGCCCTCTGCCTTGGAGCAGTTCCACAATGCGGTACTTATGCTCGGGGAACACCTCCGCGTATCCATCGGCCTTCTCCACCGCCTCTGCGGCCCTATCGTCCGGCACCTTGAGGAAGTCCTTCGCAGAGACGATGTCCGTCCCCAGCCCCACCTCCTTGCTTATCTCCTTGGCGATGGCGGTCTGATCGCCGGTCACCATCTTGACGGTGACACCCATCTCCTGCGCCTTTTGGATGGTATCCATGGAGTCGGTGCGGGGAGGGTCGTGCAGTCCGATCAGCCCGATGAACTTCCACTCAGCACCGTCCTTCCTCATCACCCCCAGGGACCGGAACCCGGACTCGGCGAACCTATCCACCTCTTTGAACACCCGGTCGTGGACCTGGTTCTTGTTCGATGATATCTCCAGGATCACCTGCGGGGCGCCCTTGGCGACCCGGAACGCTCCCTTTTTCGTTCTTATTCCGGCCTCGGTCCTCTTGATGACCGGATCGAAAGGGATGAACTCCTCCACCTGGAATTCGCCAGTTCCTGGGACCAGGCCCTCTATCGACCGGGCCTTGGCGATCACCGCATCGTCTATAGGGTCCTTGTCCACCTCGTTAGAGGCCAGGAACCCGGCCAGCACGACATCGTCCTCTGGCACATCGAAACCTACCACCTCCGCCACAGACAACTGATTGGCGGTGATGGTCCCGGTCTTGTCGGAGCACAGGACGTCCATGCCCGCCATCTCCTCTATGGCCACCAGCCGGCTGACTATGGCCCCTTTGCGGGCCAAGGCGATGGCACCCACCGCCATGGAGACCGAGAGAACGGCGGGCATGGCCACCGGTATGGCGGCGATCGTCAGCACCAGGGCGAACTGCAGTGTCTGCAGAAGGCTCTCGCCCCTCAGCAAGGCCACCACGAAGATCAGGGCGACCAGGACGAAATCGAGCATGATGAGGTAGTTACCGATCCTCATCACGTTCTTCTGGAAATGGCTGACGGTGTGAGCCTCCTCCACCAGCTTGGTGGTCTTCCCGAAGAAGGTATGCATTCCGGTGACGGTCACCAGGCCGTCCATCTCGCCCTTCCTGACGATCGACCCCGAGTAGCAGAGCCCTCCCACGGCCTTCTCCACCGGGAGCGACTCACCGGTCAGGGCCGACTGGTCCACTTCCAAGTACTGACCGTGGAAAAGCTTCAGGTCAGCTGGCACGATGTCTCCCAACCGCACCCTTACCACGTCTCCCGGCACCAGCTCCCTGGCAGGAACGGTGGTCCAGGTGCCGTCACGCAGCACCTTGGCCGAGGACGCCAACCGTTCTTTCAACAGTTCGATGGCGTTGTCCGCCTTCCTTTCCTGATAGAACCCTACGACGGCATTGGTCGCCAGCAACGCCAGGATGATGAAGAAGTCCTCCCAGTGCCCGATGATCGCGGAGAGAACGACCGCGATCTCTATCATGAACGGGATGGGGCCCCAGAAATATCCCAGGAACTTCAGGAAAGGGCTCTTTTTCTTCTCGGTTATCTCGTTGGGACCTATTGTGGAAAGCCTGTCCGCTGCGTCCTTGGACGTGAGCCCTCTCTCACTGGAAGATCTCTCGTCGAAGGCCTGCTCCATCGTCAATTTGGAAAAATCAGGGGCTTGTCCAACGTCCCCTTCGCCGCCAATCGGGTTGGCTGCGGCCATGTCAATATATTTCGGTTCAAGGCATAAATAGATGATGTGATGTCTTTCGCATCACCGATTCCCGAACATTGGTCCTCGACATCACATTAAACACATTCCAGCTCGCCTAGGGACAGCGACCGAAGGGACCCGGGCGGTCGATCGGCTCACTCATGGGTATAGCCTGAATCGGTGACCGTTGCAGTGGGCAGGACGAAATACAATGAGTATTCATCCTCGCCAACTAGTTCATCGGCCTTTTCAGCGACCTCGTTCTTTGACGAGCCGGTGGCGATGATCTTCCGGTCCTTCACGGCGATCCATTCCCTTGGGTATTTCTGCATAAGGTCGATGTAGTGGTCCTTGAACCATTCGTCGTTCTCCAGGTCCATCTCGCTTTCTTCCGGTTCTTCCAACGGATCAATCCTCCCTTCATTTTAAATATTCGAGTATTAGGGATATTATTCTTTCTTTAACAACATCCATGAACGATGCGACAAGCTCGCCTTTATTAACGCTCCCATGTCCATATTACTCAACGAGGTGAAGGTTCCATGGAGAAGAAACGTAGGAGACCGATCAGCGATACCGAGGAATTCGTCTACGAGGAAGATAAGGTGTCCGATGACATCTACGATGAAGAGACGAGACAGGAAATGCTCGAGGACGACGAGATCACCGCAGCCGAGGAAGGTTTCATGCGAGGATGGGAAGGTGAGATCGAGGGCGGAAAGAAACATAAGAAGGACAGCGCCCATAAGGACACGGCATCCGTTGAGCTGGTCAAGGAACAGTATCAGGAAGATTGATCGACCTCTTCACGTTCGATGAGCGCAATCCTGAAATAAGCCTGAAATTCAATCTATAAAAGGGGTTCAATTTTGAAAAAGGCAGTCTGTCTGATCATCGTTATAATGATGCTATTTTCCTTTGCTATGATCGCACCTATAACCGCCTCATCGGAGATGGCTCTACCAGACCACGCATCCCCATTGAAGTATGATGCTAACAACGTTCAATCCGGTGCGGGTCATTCTAAAGTGATGAAAAAACCGGTCAAACCCACACCTCCCATGCCTGATCCAACCATCGGGAAATGGGCCTTGATCATCGGCATAGCCGATTACAAGGGCGGAGCGAACGACCTCTGGCATCCTGACGAGGACGCCGCGGAGATGTACTCCGAGCTGGTCGACCAGCAAGGATATCCGGCTGGGAACGTGAAGATGCTTACGAACAGGGCGGCCACCGCCTCAGCCATCTTGGCGGCCATCGATTGGCTGATGGCCAATGAGAAGGCCGGCGACGAGGTGGTGTTCTTTTACAGCGGGCACGGGTTCAGGGCTGAAGACTCCGTGGGCTGGGATGGAGATTCGGAATCGGACGGTTACGATGAGGGGATCGTATCCTATGACCTCTACGGTCTGCCCGACGGCATGCTGAAAGAAAAGTTCGCCGCGATCGAGAGCACCAAGTTCGCACTGTTGTTCGGCTCCTGCCATTCCGGCGGCATGTTCGACGACAACGACGACCTCCAACAGACCGGCAGGATAATCGCTTCAGCGTGCAAGGCCGATCAGTTCGGCTGGGACTACTCCGCCCTGGGTAACACCCTGTGGGGATACTATTTCGTGGACCAAGGGCTGCTGAACAACAATGCCGCTTCGATCGAGTCGGCTCATGAGTACGCCTACCCTCTCGTGGTGGCCATACAACCCGACTCGCAGCCGCAGCTGTACGACGGATACGATGGGGAGTTCGTCCTGTAGATCCCGATCCCTCAAGGTCATAACAGTTCAAACCTCTTCCAATCTCATTATTTCCACCGATGACCGATCAATCCCCACGACCGCGCCATATCGATCAAAGGCCCGATGAAAAGAAGGTCGTTCGATACACACATTTAAATACTGTAACAGCCACGACCGGTTGAAATCAAATTCGTCTGTTATTCTTACAGTTCGTCTTTATTTTCATCACAGAGTGAACATCGTGACAACTTTCACAGATTTACAGATCTCCAAGGAGGTCATAAGGGCCATGGAGGACATGGGGTGGGAAGAACCCACGCCAGTGCAGATCGCAGCGATCCCGGCGGGGCTGAAGGGCGCCGACATGTACGCTCAGGCGCAGACCGGTACCGGAAAGACCGGAGCCTACGGATCGATAATTCTTGAACGTATCAAGGCGAGGACGCCGACCGCGTCGGCATTGGTCCTCGTCCCCACGAGAGAACTGGCTAACCAGGTGGCCGAGGAGCTCACCAAGCTGTCCAGGCACACCGGTCATGATTGCCTGCCGATATATGGCGGCGTAGGCATCGAGCCGCAGATCGCCAAGCTCCGCAGGGGCATAGACATCGTGATCGCCACTCCCGGCAGGGCAAAAGACCTCATCAACCGTCAGGAGATGGACCTGTCGAAGGTGTCCGTGGTGGTCCTGGACGAGGCCGACCGCATGCTGGACATGGGATTCTCCCGGGACCTGAACTTCATATTGGCCAGGGTGCCGAAGAAGAGGCAGTCGCTGCTGTTCTCGGCCACCATGTCCTCGGACATCAAGGAGCTGGCCATGCGCCAGATGGTCAACCCCAAGGAGATACTGGTGTCCAAGGACGAGCCGGTGCTCGACCTCACCAAGCAGTATTACCTAATCGTGTCAAAGGAGGACAAGCGCGACGCGCTCTATACCATCCTTGACAAGTACGAGCCGAAGGCCATCGTGTTCTGTCACACCAAGCACAAGGCGGACCAGGTGGCCAAGAAGCTGAGGAACCACAATTATCTGGCCGGGGCCATCCACGGAGATGTGGCGCAGAACAAGAGGGAAAAGGTCCTTAAGGGCTTCAAGGACGGTTCTTTGCGCATTCTGGTGGCCACGGACGTTGCGGCCCGCGGGCTGGACATCGATTCCGTCGACTTCGTAATCAACTTCGACGCTCCCAGTGATCCCGACACCTACGTGCACCGCATCGGCAGGACCGGCAGGGCGGGGAAGGAGGGCATCGCGCTCTCCCTGTTCCTTCCGGAGGAGCGCAGGGAGGTCAAGGGCCTGGAGCGGCGCACTGGAAAGGTCATCGAAAGGATGGACCTTGAGATAGTGCATAAGCCCGAGCCGGAGGTCAAGAAGCTTGACGAGGTCAGGATAGCCGTCCAGGCATCCGCCAACCAGCCTTCGGCGGCCAAGAGGAGCCGGTCGCACGGGAACGTCGCGTCCATCGAGATCAACGTAGGGAACGCCGACAAGATCGGAAAGGGCGAGATCGTCAGGCTGGTCCGTGGCGATACCGACCTGGTGTCCAGGGACGTCGGGAAGATCACCATGGGCGACAGATACACCTATGTCGAGGTGTTCAAGAAGGACGCGGAGAAGGTCATCGCCAGCCTTTGTGATCAATCATATCGGGGAAAGGCTGTGAAGGCGAGAGTGGTCTAGGCTGCTCACCATCTCCAAACCACTCTTCAGGGCCCTTTTTAAAAAAATCGGGAACAAACCCTCCATCAGCGTTCATTAGAACTTTAGGTTCGGACGATTCTATCACATTTTATGGAGATGTCCGATCTTAAGACCGTAGAACACGTGGACGTGGACAGGTACATGGGAACCTGGTACGAGATAGCGAAGTTCCCACAGAGGTTCGAATATGGTCTGGTGGGCGTTACAGCCACATACTCACTTCTTCCGAACGGTAAGGTCAGGGTGCTGAACAGCGGTTATCTGAACGACTTCTCCGGGAAGCTCAAAACGGCCAAGGGGAAAGCATGGATCGTGGATAGAACGACCAATGCTAAGCTCAAGGTAAGCTTCTTCTGGCCGTTCGCAGGGGACTACTGGATACTCGAACTGGGAAAGGACTATGAATATGCCGTAGTGGGTGAGGGGTCACGGCAATATCTATGGATACTTTCTAGGGCGCCCCAGATGCAACAGGATGTATACAATGGAATATTAATGCGCCTGAAAGGGAAAGGTTTTGACATATCCCGTCTGGAGAAGAACCCGCAGAAAGTTCAAAAAGATTCTTACAAATAATTTTTTTAATATCCGATTAAAAATGTATTATGGTGCGGGCGACGGGATTTGAACCCGTGTTATGAGCTTGGCAAGCTCAAGTGATAACCAGCTACACTACGCCCGCGTTGCGCTTTTTCGGGAATGCACTGATGACATTTAAAGCTTATTGAATCCCAGCACACCCAGTCATTCTGTTCTTATATATCTTCGGGAATTCCGGCAGCGATGCCCCGGTACAAGAGGAGAAGGCGAGACCGCTCCGTTCTTTCGGTCCTGTCGATGTTCCTCTTCGGCCTGTTCCTGGTGCTGGGCACCAGCCCTGGCTCCTTGGTCTTCGACAGCTTCGTGAGGTTCGTCTCCCCGTACCTGCAGGTCGCCTTCCTGATGGTGCTGGTCGTGACGTTCTATCTTCTCTACGACCAGGTGTACGTGCCCCTTCAGCAGCTGTTCAGGGTGATGAGATGGGGCGGCGGTCTGGCGTTGGTGTCTCTAGTACTGGCCTTCCTGGGAGGATACTTCCTGCTGGTCAGCGAGATCGGCGTCCTGTTCCTTCTGGTCTCACTGGCCCTATGGAAGGTTACGGTGTACTTGTCGTACAGATGAGATGGACGAGGTCACTTGACCTCGATGACCACCAGCAGGTCTCCGACCTGGATGGTCTCCACCGCCTTACCCTGATAGCGCAGCTCGCAGAGCACCTCCACCAGTTCATTGGTGATCAGCACGTCGCGCCCGTCGTTGAGCTGTATCTCAAAGCTTCCCTTGCTGGTGAGCATGGAAAGCACCTCCTCGGGGTCCATGGTGGATATCTGGGCCACGACCTCTCGGGCCTGGTTCTTGAAGAGCGGACCTATCTTGGCATGCACCGGCCTGACCATGTTGGCGCAGCGGTCCAGGTGGGCCTCCTTTAGCAGGTCCAATTTCTCCGCCCGTACCGTCTGTGAGATATCGTCCTCGTACCCCTTCAGCAGATCGGAGCCCTTGCCCACGACCTCGACCCTGGCCAGCTCCTTGTTCAGGGGATACTTCTTCTCCGCCTTCCAGGTGCGTATGGAGGCGATGATCTCCTTGGTCAGCTCCCCCCTCATCTCGGCGTCTTCGTCGATGCGTTCCGGTTCAGGCCACTTGCTGATGTGTATGGACTTCGCGCCATCCATTCCGGCGAACGCCTGATAGGCGTCCTCGGTCACGTGCGGCAGCATCGGCGCCATCATCTTCAGGATCCCCAGGTACACGGTGTAAAGGGTGTAGCGCACGGATTTATCGTTACCGCGGGTGCGATGCTTGGTCATCTCCACGTAATGATCGGCGAACTCCTTCCAGGCGAAGTTCTCCACCTCGCGCATAGCCTTGTCGAAGTTGTACGATTCGTAATGGGCGGTGACGGCCTCCAGCACCTTGGTGTACCGGGACATTATCCAGCGGTCGATCGGTTTCAGCTGTACCCTCTCCGGCCTCTCCGTGACGGTCATCTCGATGAGCTTGCCGAGGTTCCACATCTTGGTGCACAGCTTCTTGCCGTGGACGACATCCCTCTCGCGGAAGGCGTGGTCTTCGCCCAGGGAGCAGGTGCAGGCGTAGTAGCGCAACGCGTCCGCCCCGTAGTTCTCCAGCAGCGGCATGGGGTCTATGACGTTACCCAGGGAGGTGTGCATCGGCGTTCCGTCCGGCGCCATGATGAACCCGTGTATCATGATGTGCTCCCATGGCTTCTCGCCGGTCAGCAGGTGTTCCCTGAGTATGGTGTAGAACGCCCAGGTCCGTATGATATCGTGCGATTGCGGCCGCAGGGACATCGGATAGAGCCGCTTGAACTTCTCATCGTCCCTCTTCCAGAAGGTGTTGTAAAGCGGGGATACCGACGAATCCATCCAGGTGTCGAACACGTCCTGGCATCCCTTGAGCTCGCCGCCGCACATGGGGCAGGCGTCCTGGTAGGGCGCGGTCACCGTGGGATCGATGTAGCAGTCCTCCTCCTTGGCCGGCAGCACGTAACCGCACTTCTCGCACTCCCACACCGGTATCGGGGTGGCGAAGTAGCGTTGTCGCGACACGACCCAGTCCCACTGCAGCGAGTTGACCCAGTCCTGCAGCCTGACCTTCATGAACTCCGGGAACCACTGGATCTGATCGGCCTTCTCCAGCACCTCCTTCTTGAAGTCCATGATCTTGATGAACCACTGCTTGACCTGCAGGAACTCGATGGGGGTGTGGCATCTCCAGCATATGGAGCGGTTCTGCTGCTGCTCCTCCTGCTTGATTATCGTTCCCGCGGACAACAGGTCCTCGATGATCTTCGCCCGCGCGTCCTTCACCGGCATTCCCTCGTAAGGTCCGGCGATGGCGGTCATGCGTCCTTCTTCGTCGATCCCCTTCTCCAGCGGGAGCTTGTACTTCATCACCCATTCCAGGTCGGTCTTGTCCCCGATGGTGCATATCATCACGATCCCGGAACCGAAGTCAGGGTCCACCTTCTCGTCGGAGATGACCTTGACCCTCTTGCCGAACACCGGCGTGAGGATGTCCTTGCCCACCAGCTCCTTGTACCGGGCGTCGTCGGGATGCACGGCTATGGTCTGGCACGTGCAGATGAGCTCCGGGCGGGTGGTGGCTATGATTATGTGGTCGTCGGCGTCGGCCACGGGGAACTTGACATAGTTGAGCTTGGTGATGTTCTGGTCGTACTCCACCTCGGCGTCGGCCAGGGCCGTTATGCAGCGGGGGCACCAGTTCACAGGGTACTCGCCCTTGTACGCGAGCCCCTTCTCCAGCATCTTGATGAAGGATATCTGGGTTATGCGCCGGTAGTACGGGGCGTCCGTCTGGTAGTAGACGGTGGGGTCCATGCTCTCCCCCAGTATCTCGAACTGCTTGGTCATGGAATCGATGAAGGAGTCGGCGTACTCCTCGCACATCTTGATGTACTCCTGCCTCGGGACGGAGTACTTGTTGATGCCGAACTTCTTCTCCACGCGCACTTCCACCGGCGTTCCGTTGACGTCGAAGCACAACGGGAACATGACGTTGAAACCGCGTTGACGGTGATAGCGCGCGGCGAAATCGATCAGCGAATAACCGGTGGCGTGCCCCAAGTGCAGGGCGCCGGAGGCGTAGCGCGGGGGGTTGTCGATGGAATAGGGAGGGGCGTCCGAGTCCGGATCGAACTTGTACAGTTCCCACTCCTTCCACTGCTTCTGCCACTTCCTCTCGTTCTCGACCGCCTCGTATTGCGCCATGGACGGAAAAGGGGAAGGGGTGGGATATAAAAAAGGTTTACCCGCCTGGCAAAGGCCCGGTCGAAACCCCATAGGAGCAGGGCGTAGGACCGTTCGTTACGCTCGCCCACAGATCGAAAAAATAAAAGGAAAAAGAAATGGTTTGGCCGTTCAGGCCCTCTCGTGACGGTTCTTCTTGGTCCGCACGTCCAGAGCATGCTCCTTCTTGTTCATGACGATGCGGTCAAGCTTGTCCATCAGCTCCACGGTGGCCTGTCCCAGGGACCAGTCCACCGCCTTGGCCATGTAATGAGAGCTCTCCGTGCTCAGGCGGCCTATGAGCGAGTACTTGGCGCTGTTCCCGGTGCTGTTGTACTTGCTCACGTGAACGTTGAACAGCAGCGGCCGGGTGTACTTGGCCATCTTGGCCAGACCGGTCTGTATCTCCCTCTCCATGACGTCAAGGGAGAAGCGGTCCTCCTCCTCCAGGCCGGAGATCTGCGTGTAGACCACGTCCCTGTTGCGGACGGAGGCCATCAGCTCCAGTACGTCGTACTTGGTGATGACGCCCACCATCTTCTGGTTGGAGACCACCGGGATGGTCGAGATGTTCTTGTCGATCATCGTCTCCACGGCCTTGGTCAGGGGGTCCTCGGTGGTCAGCGTCAGCGGGCTGGGGTGCATGAGGAAGCGCACCTCCACCTCCACCGGGTTGTTGTCTCCGTTCATATCGCCCTTGCCCTGCCTGTCGGTCCCCGAGCCGCTCCAGGAGTACTGCACGATGTCCTTGATGCCCACGATGCCCACCAGGCGGTCGTAATCGTCCACCACCGGGACCGTGCGCACGTCCAGCGATCGCATCAGGCTCATGGCGTTCTTTATGAGGTCCTTCTCGTGCACCGCCCAGGCCTCATTGCTCATGAGGTCGCCCACCTTCATGGCCTTGATATCCTTCAGCTTAGGCAGGACGGATATGACGCTGGCACGGGTAACGATGCCCTGGATGGTCTTGCCCTTGGTCACCGGTAGGTGCCGGTAGCCCGAGGAGATGAAGTGCTCCGCGATCTCCGTTATCGGGGTGTCCAGGGTGATCTCGGGGGTGTTCTCCATCATGGACCTGGCCTTGGTCCCCTGTACCTGATTCTTCCTCCTTATGACCGTGCCGTAGCTTATGACGCCCAGCAGCTTCTTCCTCTCCACCACGGGAATCTCGTGCAGGTCGGCCGACCTCATCTTGGCCACCACGTCCGAGAGGGTCATCTCTGGTTCCACGGTCTCGAAATCCTTCCTCATCAGGTCCCCAACGTTGTTGGAGTCAATGAGGGACCTCAGCAGCTCTCTTTTCTTAAATCCCTCTATACTTTCTCCTACCATTTTGGCTCACCTTCCGGATACATATCGAAGTGTGTTAGCATGATAGTTTGCGTTTGAGGCGCTCTTTCACCAGAACGACCACGTCGTCCGCGCACACCCGCACCTGTTCCGTGGTATCGCGGTCACGCACGGTAACCTCCCCGTTCTCCAGGGTGTCGTAGTCCACGGTCACGCACCAGGGCGTGCCGGCCTCGTCCATGCGGGCGTATCTCCTGCCTATGGAGCCCGAATCGTCGTAGTATGTGGCGATGCCCTCCTCCCGCAGCGCGCGGTCTAGGGCCTTGGCCACCTCCCCCATGCCGTCCTTGGACATGAGCGGGAACACGCCGACCTTGATGGGAGCCACCGCCGGCTTCAGGCCCAGCCTGACATAGCCGTCCTTCTCGTCATAGGCGTGCTCCAGGCAGCTGTACAGGATGCGGTCCAGGCCGTGGGACGGTTCGATGACGTGCGGGACGAACTTCTCACCGTTCACCTTCTCCTTGACCCGCGCCAGCTCATAGTACGTCGTGTCGAGGTCAACGTTCTTCCCGTCCACCACCACGGTGACCAGGCCATCGTGCACGGCCGAGGCGTCCATGGCCTCCAGCTGCTTCTTTATGTCGCCCGCCGCTCCCTTGAAGCGCGGGCCCAAGGCGCCGAACTTCGGCTTGACGACGTCCCTCTCCACGTCCTTCGGTTCGTCGAAGCGCTTGAACGCCGTCAGGTCGGCCTTGGAATGCTCCATGTGCCGGGACAGGTCCCAGCAGCCGCGGTCGGCGATGCCCACTATCTCGGTCCACCCGAAGCTTATGAGCACCTCCGCGTCCCAGCAATCGGAGGCGTAGTGCGCCATCTCCGTCTTCAGATGCTGACGGAAGCGCAGGCGCGCGGGATCGATGCCCGCGGAGGTCAGGAAATCGTACGTAACCCACATGAAGTAGGCCAGCGTCTGGTTGCCTATGGTGCCGTTGTCCACGGCTTCCCCGTAGGTGGTCTCGATCTCCTGCTCCCCCTCGTTGGGGACCAGCTTTACCTTGAGGTCCTTGATCGAACTATAACGGGGCCAGGTCTTGTCTTCGGGGTCGACGAAGAGCTCGGCCTCCATCATGTTGAACTCCCGGAGCCGGATGACGCCCTGGCGGGGGGAGATCTCGTTACGGTATCCCCGTCCCACCTGTATGCAGCCGAACGGCAGCCTCTCGCGGCAGTGCCTGTAGAGATTGGTATAGTTGACGAAGATGGACTGCGCCGTCTCCGGACGCAGGTAGCCCGTGCGTCCATTGCCCGGCCCTATCTTCGTCTTGAACATGAGGTTGAACTCCTCCACCTCGGCGAAGTCCCCCCCGCAGGGGCATTTGACGTCATTGTCCCGGAGCAGCTTCTGCAGCTCCTCGATGGACAGGGAGTCCGGGTTGGGGTGCAGTCCGTCCGCCAGGTGGTCCGCTCTGAACGACTCGCCGCAAGCTTTGCAAGTGACCGACAGGTCGGCGAAGTTGTCCACATGCCCGGAGGCCTTGAAGACCGCCTCCGGACCGACGGTGTCGCCGTCGATCTCCACGAACCCCTCCTGCAGCCCGTATATGCGGCGCCACAGGTCGG
>Ga0209269_1000653_pt1 | contig 28342 bp, 13 predicted proteins | sample MTBAKMMethaMetaG_FD_187455 | JGI IMG/M metagenome (GOLD analysis project Ga0209269, IMG submission 187455) | Enrichment culture microbial communities from Arthur Kill intertidal strait, New Jersey, USA, that are MTBE-degrading - MTBE-AKM (Arthur... | ecosystem: Environmental > Aquatic > Marine >... | reverse complement strand
CGTACGGCGGACCGAACAACACGTATTACATCAAGGCCGACGGCGGTGGCTTGAACGAGCTCCACATCACCGCTGATGCGGACAACGCCTATGGCCAGGTGACGACGAGCAGCGACCAGTCCGGTGTCTTTTATGTTTCTAACACCGGCGGCCGCGGTTTTGACGACGCCATCGTCCTCCTCCTGGCCGTGAACGGCACGGTCCCTGACGACTTCGCCGTGCACGTCAAGACGAGCGGCTACACCTGGACGCCCTCTTCGGTCACCAATCAGGTCCCGACGAACTACACCTATATCGAGGGTGCGGTGAACGAGACCTTCACGAAGGAGGACTTCCTGTACGGCCCGCAGACCTGGAAGCCCGGCCCGGGCAAGGCCGAGCCCTATCTCCCGCCCGGCCTGCCCCTCTACGAGTACCACGACGTCACCGACACGAGCAACACCTTCAGCCTGATGTTCATCGACCTCGACGTCGGGAACATGTACCCCTCGAAGTTCAGCGGCGCCACCCTCACCGACAACGGCGGTGCAAAGGTTGAGTACTCCTTCGAGAACCTGGAGACCTTCGCGGCCTTCAACGCCTACGGCTGGTGCCTCGCCGCCAACCAGGGCCAGGGCATCTCCTGGACCAACCGCGTCAATGCTGCCGGCGAGACCGCCGCGGGCACGAGCAGCTATGCCGTCGTCGGCATCCCGCCGGTGCTGACCTCGATCGAGGTCACCCCCGCGACTGCAGAGGTCGAGATCGGCAATTCAATGCAGTTTACCGCCGCCGCCTTCGACCAGAACGACAGGGCGATGAGCGACCTCACCTATGAATGGTCGAGCAGCGACGAGACCGTCGGCACGGTGAACGCCACCGGTTACTTTACCGCCCTCGCCGCCGGCACGACCACGATCGCCGCGGCAAACGACACGGTCGAGGGCACGGCCACCGTGACCGTCACCGCTGCCCCCTCGGGCCCCCAGCCCCTCTCCGACTACAACAACGTCTTCTTCAAAGTCGCCAACGACGCTGGCGTGAAGTACAACGCCTTCGGGAACAACACCTACAACGTCAGGTTCGAGGGATACGACCGCGGCCTCAACGCCCTGCATATCTCCACCGACCCGGCAGTAAACTTCGGTCAGGTAACGGTTTCTGAAAACCAGAGCGGCACCTTCTATGGGACCGACTCGGGCGGCAAGGGCTACGAGGACGAGATCCTCCTCATGGTCGCCGTGAACGGCACGATCTCCGACGACTTCAGGCTGCACATCACCGCCGACGGCTACACTTGGACACCGAACCCCGTAAGCAACCAGCCCCCGTCTCTTGACAACGTGACGTACCAGCCCGTCTCCCTCAGCGAGACCTTCACGAAGGAGGACTTCAGGTACGGCCCGCAGCTCTGGAAACCGACCGGAAACGGCTTCGACTACCCGATCCATTTCGGCCAGAACATGAGCGACACGGCGAACACCTTCCAGGTGATGTTCATCGACCTGAACGCCGGTGTGCTCAGACCGAACGCTGACCTTGAGAACCGGGGTGCGGTGCGGATCAACTACACCGTCGAGAACCTCGACACCTTTGCTGCGTTCAACGTCTACGCCTACTGCCAGAACTCAAACAACGGCGACGACATGATCGCCTGGACCAACGCCGTCCTGGCGCCCAAGGCGACGAGCGGCTACTCGGTCATCGGCGCAGGCCTTGCTCCCTCCCGGATCGCGGTCGTTCCCGCGGCCGCCGCCCTGGCCGTCGGCGACGAGCGGCAGTTCACCGCCACCGCCTATGACGCCGACAGCAACGAGATGACCGGCATCACCTTCTCTTGGTCGAGTTCGAACGAGACGGTCGGCACGGTGAACGCCACCGGTTACTTCATGTCCCTCGCCGCCGGCACGACCACGGTCACCGCCTCGTACGGTGCGGTCGAAGGCACCGCCACCGTCACCGTCGGTGATCAGTCGGGTGGCCTTGCCGCCTCGGCGTGGCCGATGTACGGCCACGACCTCCAGCACACCGGTCTTAGTTCGGCCACGGGTCCCGCGATCCCGGAGATAGCATGGACGTACAAGGCCAGCAGTTTCTTCATGGTACAGCCGGTCGTCGATGCCGACGGCACCGTCTACGCCGGTTCGAGGAACAAGATCTTCTATGCCCTGCACCCGAACGGCACGCTGAAGTGGTCGTACACTGCTCCCCAGCAGATCTACTCGGCCGCGGCGATCGGTTCCGACGGCACCGTCTACTTTGGCTGCCGTTACGGCATGATCTATGCCCTGAATCCGAACGGCACGGTGAAGTGGACGTTCACGACCGGAGGGGATGTTTCCGCGGCTCCGGCGATCGGTACCGACGGCACGATCTACGCCGGCTCCGCCGACACGAAGATCTACGCTCTGAACCCCGACGGCACCGAGAAATGGAACTTCACGACTGGCGGCTCTGTCACCGCCGCCCCGGCGATCGGCCTTGATGGCACGATCTACACCGGCTCCGCCGACAGCAGTCTCTACGCCTTGAACCCGGACGGCACTCTGAAATGGTCGTACGCCACCGGCGGTGCGGTCAAATATGCCCCTGCGATCGGTTCCGACGGCACTATCTACACCGCCTCGGCCGGCTGCAGCCTCTACGCCGTCAACCCCGACGGTACCCTGAAGTGGTCGTATGCCACCGGCGGCGCCGTTGCACCCCCGGCGATAGGGCCTGACGGCACGATCTACGCGGGTTCGGCCAGCAAGACCGTCAACGCCGTCAACCCGGACGGCACCCTGAAGTGGTCCTATAATACCACCGGTACCGTCACGGAGGCTCCGGCCGTCGATGCCCGGGGCACGGTCTATATCCCGTCCACCGACAGAAACGACCGGTACCTCTATGCGATCGGTTCCGACGGCACCCTGAAATGGACGTTGCTGGACCCCGTGAGCCCAAGGTTCTTCTACACCCCCTCCATCGGTGCGGACGGCACCCTCTACATCGGGTCGAGCGACAGCAACATTTACGCCATTGAGGCTGCAGCACCCGCCCTTGTTGATATTACGATCACCCCGTCCAGCACCACGCTTGCCATCGGCAGGACGCAGCTCTTCACGGCTTCAGGAATCGACCAGTACGGCGACCCGGTGGAGAACATCACGTATTCATGGACGACCGACAACGAAACCGTTGGAACGATCGACTCGACCGGTCTCTTCGCTGCACTCAGCGAGGGGAACACGACGATCACGGCATCATCCGGCGGTGTCGAGGGCAACGCAACGGTGACCGTTGTGGCGGCCCCGAAGGAGTGGTACGTCGACGGGAACGGCAGTGGGAACTTCACCACCATTCAGGCGGCCATCGACGGCGTCCAAGCGTGTTCCACCATCATCGTCATGCCGGGCACGTATAACGAAACTCTCAACATCACGAAGCCTCTCACCCTCCGTTCGGCGTCCGGTGCGGCTGTGACGACCATCCACAGTAACGGAGGTACGGCGATCGCTATCTCCGCCGATTCGGTCACCGTCGACGGCTTCAACGTGACCGGCGTGACCGACACATATGCATCGGCCATATCACTTGATTCAGCGTCGCGTTCCTTCCGGATCGCGAACAACACGATAAGCGGTGCTCACACGGCAATACTTGTTGAACAAATTGATAATGCAGACGGCATTGTCGAAAATAACTCCTGTATCGATGGAGATAACGGTATTATCGTTGGTGGGTCATCCAATGTTGTGGTCAGAAACAATTTCATCTCCGACAGTTATCTGATGGGAATTTCCATCAGTCTGAATAATGGTGTGTCTCACGACAACATCATCACCGGCAACGTAATCCAGAACACCACCATAGGCGCTCTTCACATGGACTACGCCTCGAATTGTATCATTTCGAACAACACCTTCTACAACAACGGTTTTGTCCGTGAAGGCGTTGGCTGCGCCCTTTATCTCGCTCGCAATGTAGAGAACAACGTATTCTTTGGGAACTCGTTTATCGAGAATGAAAGGCTGAGTTTCGACACGAATAACCTTGAGTTCAACAGGTGGAACTCGGACGAGGCCTACACCTACACCTACAACGGATCTGTCCACACCAGTCCGATAGGCAACTACTGGGGCGTCTCCTTCGCCCTTGACGACACGGATGGCAACGGCATCAGCAACATTCCCGCACAAATTTACGGGACTGCCACCGACAACTACCCTCTCATGCAGCCGGTTGGCAGGTACTTCGGCATCGAAGATGACCTCCCCATTCCGACATCAGTCCACGCTTTCGGCCCGAAATCTCCGTCCGTTCCCCTGGGCGAGTTCAGGCAGTTCGTCCTGAGCGTGAACGACCAGAACGGCAACAAGATTACCGACGGCACGGCGAGCTACTGGTCCAGCAGCGACAAATCGGTTGCGACGATTGACGCAGACGGTGTCCTGACGCCCCTTGCGGAGGGGACGACGGTCATCACCGGAAGATGCGCCGATATCGCCGTCTCGACGACGGTGACGGTGGTTCCTGCAGAACCAGGTTCAAAGACCTTCTTTGTCGACGAGAACGGAAGCGGTGATTTCGCTACGCTTCAGGCGGCAATCAACGCTGCAAATGCCGGCGACACCCTCATCGTGAAGGACGGGACGTACGTTGAGCGGGTGTATGTCACCAAGCCGCTCACCATCAGGTCAGAGAACGGCGCCGACACGACGACTGTCGTCGGTGCAAATAGTCCGGCCGCAAACCCCAATATTGCCATCACAATCAGCGCAGACAACGTCACCTTCGATGGGTTCACCGTGAAGATGCAGTGGTCGAACCCTGGAGACTCGGCGTTATTTGTGCAGGCGGCGAACTGCACTCTCACCAATAATACCATCAAGAACCTGTCGTATGGTATCAATCTTTATCTCGCCCAGTCCTGCCTTGTCACGCAGAACACCCTGAGCGGTGGATATACCGGGATCAGGCTCTACGCTGCGGATTACTGCATGATATCTGACAATCATCTCATCTCCGTCACCCTCCCCCGCTATATCCAGAAGGGCATGAACAACAACACCTTCGTCAACAATACGGTGGAGGACTGTGGTGGAGCACCGGTTTTGGTTGCCGTCTCCCCGACGGCGGTCTCCCTTGCAGAGGGTACGAACGAACCGTTCTCGGCGACCGCCTATGATGAGGAGGACTTCATTATCATCGGTTCGCCTGTTACGTGGTCCAGTTCCAATACCACTGTCGGCACGGTGAACGCCACCGGCTACTTCACCGCCCGCAAGGTCGGCACCACCACGGTCAGCGCCGCAACCGGCAATGTGACCGGCACCGCCGCGGTGACGGTGACCCCGCCGCACGGCGACCAGACAGAAAACTCGCCCCTGAATGTTCCGGGCTGCAACATCACGGATAACGGCAACGGCACGCGGCAGGTCGTGGTCAACACCACCGCCACCAACGCCACCGTCTCCGGCAACACCATCCGGATAGACGAGGACACCTTCAGCCTCATCATCGAGACCGCGGGCGCTCCCACCGTCGGCAACGGCACCGTGAACGGCACCGTCGCCGGGATCACCCTCAACACCACGCCGGTCACCACGATCTTCGACGCCCTCGGCACGGTCACCGCCTCCCTTGAGGCGAACCTTACCGGCGTCCCGGCGGGCGCCTCCGTCCAGACCACCGTCTCCGCCAACGTCTCGGCCGACGCCCAGAGTGCTTTCCAGCTCGCCGCCTCCAACGACGGCCTGAACCTGGACGCCGTCGCTTACACGCTCAACATCGTCAAGACCAACCTCACGAACGGCCAGGACATCTCCGACGCCACGATCAGGATGGCCGTGAGCCAGGCGTGGGTCGCCGCCCACGGCGGTGTCGACGCCATCAAGATCATCAGGTCCGCGGAAGACGGCACCACTGAAGTGCTGGCGACGACCTACATCGGCCTCGACGCCGACGGCAACCTGGTCTTTGAAGCGTATTCCCCCAACGGTCTCTCGGTCTTCGGTCTGGCTGCGGCTTCGGCCGTCTCGCCGACCCCGAGCGGATCCTCCTCGTCTTCCGGCGGGTCATCGAGCGTGGCCTCGTTCTCCGGCTCCGTCTCAGCCGGTGCGACGAAGTCCTTTGTCGTGAGCCAGACGGCGGTCAAAGAGATCACCGTCACGGCGAAGAACGACATCAGCGACCTCCTGATCACCGTGAAGGCGGCGTCCCTGCCGTCCACCATCGAGGCGCCCGTGCAGGCGACCTACCAGATCCAGGAGATCGCCCTGTACCGCGCCGACGCCGCGGCGATTGGCTCGGCCATGATCGAGTTCGCCGTCCCGATGTCCTGGCTCGACGCCCGCGGCCTCGCCACCGGCGACATTGTCCTCATGCGCTACGTCGACGGCGCATGGACCGCTCTCACGACCACCTTCGTGGAGGAGAAGGACGGCTACGCGTATTACTCGGCCAAGACGCCTGGCTTCTCGTACTTCGCCATTGCGGTGGAGAAGAGCGCCACGGCCGGGGAACCGGCTGTCGAGACGACCGTTCCGGCGGCAACGGCAACGACACCTGCAACCGCGACCACCGCCCCGGCGACGGCGGCGCCGACCCAGCAGTCTCCCCTGCCGTGGTTTGCTGCGTTCGTCGCCCTGGGAGCCTTCTTATTCCTGAGAAGGCTATAATCTTTTTTTGACGGTGTTAATGAAAAATAATGTACTATTCTCAAATGGCAAATATGATATTGCCGTCCTGAGATACCCAAATCTATCGATGACCCCCTTTTCTGATGAAAAAATAGGAGATTAAAATGAGCACATTGAACTACCGGCCTTGCATCGGATGGTCTGCCGTCATCCTTTCAGCGCTGATCCTGGCGGCGTTCTGCATCCCCGCTGTAGCGGCGGACGACACCGGTGGGATCCTGATGCCCGGCGCAAAGAACTTCGACCTGATCCTCTCGGACGGGCTGACGAAATATTTCAAGTTCGAGGGCGGCGGGCTCAACGCCCTCCACATCACCACCGACCCCGATGACGCATATGGACAGACGACGACCTCCGACGAGCAGTCCGGCGTCTTTTACTTCTCGGAAACCGGCGGTCGAGGCTTCTTTGACGACATGATCCTGATGATCGCCGTCAACGGGACGATCCCGGACGATTTCGCCGTTCACATCAGGGCGAGCGGCTACCGCTGGACCCCGACGCCGCTCCTGAACCAGCCGCCGACTGCCGACGATCTCGAGTATATCGACGGGAGTTACGAAGGGACGATCACGAAGAGTGACTTCATGTACCGGCCGCAGACCTGGAAACCGGCAGGAGACAATGCCCCCGGGAACTACCCGATCTATTACGGGCAGGACATGTCCGAAACCTCCAACACCTTCCATACAGTCTTTGTGGACCTGAACGCCGGCATCATCGGTGAAAACTCGATGATCCCGGATCTGATCGACAGCGGTTCGATGAAGATTGAATTCGAGTTTGAGAACCTCGAAACCTTTGCGGCATTCAACTCCTACGGCTGGTGCAACCAGTCCAACCAGGGTCAGGGGATCTCCTGGACGAACAGGGTTTCCGGGCTGGAGAGCAGTGGCTATACGGTCCTTGGAACAGGATCGTCCGGCGACACCGCCCCCGGCGGGAGCGGAGGAGACGGGGGGGGATCTGCCACCTCAGGCTATGCTGGCGAGGAGATCTCGCCCGGCATCTCTGACACCTTCAACGGAACCCTGGCATATCTGCCGGTCGCCGGAGCGCCGGCGGCCCTTGAACCCGGCAGCACCGTCTCCCTGACGGTCCCGGTCGCCGGCGTGAACGGGACGGTGCGCAACGCTATCCTGTACCTTTTTGTCTCGGGTTCGCACTACAAAGATACCTCCAGCGGCGTGGATCCCGCCCTTGAGTTCATGGTGAACGGCCGATCGGTTACCCCCGTTCGGACCCTCACCGGGAGAGAGGGCGGCACCGACGGTCCGGTTTCGGTCACCTATGCCGTTGACCTGGGCGGCATGATCGCCGGTTCCGGCGATCTCGCCGTCACGGTCCGCGACAGGGGCCGCGCCGGGGCCCTCTGCACGCTTTCCGGCGGGGTGCTGCTGCTCGCCGTCGAGAATCCCGATGCCCCGTCTATTTCCTATGAGGTTGCGGAAGTATGCGATGCCGTTGCGGTCGACACTGACGCCGGTGTCTATGAAGAGGACGCACAGACGGTTGTGTTCTTCTCCGGCCCGCCGGACATGAACCGGATCTCGGAGAGCCGATTGATGGTCTTTGGCACCGGCGACGGGGAGCGGGACGGGACGCAGGACCGGATCATCCTCAGCGAGCGGGAGTGGACCGGTGCGTTCAACCGCAGCGGTATGCTCTGGAGTGCGTCTCTCGAAGCCGGATCATATCTTTTTCCCGGCGAAAACGAGGTCTCGGTCGGGACCGGGGCGGCTGCCTCATCAGGAGGAGCGCTCGTCAACCGGATCATTGTGCTTGAGTACAGCGGCGGTCCGGTCGAGGAGGAAGAGGTCGGCGTCGCCTCTTCGGCCGTCAGGATAACGAAGACCTTCCTCATCGACAACCCGGTCGTCTCCAGGGTTGTTCTGAGCCTGCCAGAAGGTGGCACTGCCTTCTGGGTCACGGCCGCGGATCGCGCCGACGCCCTGACGGCCCCGGCGCCTGACGCCGTGGTGTACCGTTATGTTGAGTTTGACCTGGACGGGGCAGCGGCTGCGTCCACGCCGGCGACGATCACCTTCCGGGTTCCTGAAGTATGGCTCACCGAGATGGGTTTCGCCCCGGAAACGATCGTGCTGCTCCGCTTCGCCGACGGACAATGGTCGCCCCTTTCCACCCGCGTTATGACAGTCGGGGATGGATATGCCGGGTACGCCGCGGAGTCCGACGGCCTCTCGCTCTTTGCAGTCGCCGCTCGAACCACCCCTGACCCGACCCCCTCCCCGGCCATCGACGAGGCTGTTTCTCCTGTGTCCACCGAGCCCCGCCAGTCTCCCCTCCTCCCCCTCCTGCCGATCATTGCCGCATTGGTCGCATTCATATTCACAAGGCGGGAGTAGGCCCGCGGCTGAGACCCTCTATATCCTCTTTTCTTCTGAATGTGGCGATATTATCTGTTAAAATCCTGTAAATCGTCATAATCTCTGTTTGTAAACTAAGTTAAATTAACTTATCTTCTTTGGTAACCTTTTTCTGATCGAAGGGCTGAGATGATTGCATTATCGTTCTGGAAGGAGTGTCCTTCTCCCGATAAAGAGGTGAATGTTGGAAATGGAATCCAGATTTGCAATTCTGGCCCTTCTTATCCTCGCAATAGCGGGACTGATTATTGCACCCGCTGCTGCGGCGACGACAGAAGTGACCATTACGAAACTTGCCGATGACGGCACGTCCGTCATCGATCAGAGAACAGTCAATGCCACCTGGATGGAGGCAAACCTCCCGGTGCTCGGGGATGGTTCGACGGTGTACTACCACCAGGGACCCACGTTCGATGAAAGCGATCCCTGGAACGCAGCCGAAACGAAGAACCTCAGGGACATGGGTGCCGTACAGGGGACCGACGTGAAGGACCTCTGTGACCTTGTCGGCGGCATGGAAGCCGGGGAAACAGTGGCCATAAAGGCGTCCGACGGACTGACCAAGGAGTTCCCGTACGACTACGTCTATACGCCCGACGACCGGCAGGGCCCCATGGGCATCACCTGGGTGAAGGACGGCGACTACGTTCCATCCTATGACTCAGGTATGCGCCTTGTCTTCTTCGCAAAGACCACCAATGCCAGCGGCTATCATGTCTTCGGCAACTGGGACATGCACGAGGCATGGGCGCCCCAGTACTGGTACAACTTTAGCGGTACCTGGCCTTCATCAGGCGGCACCTCAGTCCAGTACGTGAGCCAGATCATTATCAAGAGCAATGACCCGGCGCCTGCCGACTGGTCGATCAGCCTGAACGGCTCGACAGACCGCACCCTCACCCGGAACGAGTTCATCGGGATCGCTGCAGCGCACCCGGCCTCCTTCTACCACGACAAGTACGGCCTCCTTGAGGGCACCAACCTCTCTGCTGTCGTCGGACTTGTGGACGACGACGATCCCCTGACGATGAACCCGACCCTCGCCGCGGAGAACTACACGATCACCGTCTATGGCAAGAAGAAAGGGGTCGATCACGTCTCCACCTTCTACTCCACCGAATTAGCGGCGGGCGAGAAGACCTATGTCCTCGGCAACAGGTTCGACGGCATCGAGATCAACCAGACGACGCTTATCGACCGCGTCTTCTTCCCGCTCTACCTGCAGGGGACCGGTGTGGACACTACCCAGCGGGCGGTCGAGCAGATCTCACAGATCGAACTGAACTTCTCAGGTTCAGGCGCGGACGTGCTCTTCGACGGCACAGTCACCCTTGCCGAGGGCAACGTGACCGTGACCTCATCCGAGGCCACCGACTACTCGATCCCGGTACTGACGCCGCTCGGCGCCCTTGACGCCGCTGCACAGGCCGGGAACTTCACCTATGCGATCACCGGCAAGAAGTGGGACACCATGGGCATCCTGCTCCTCAACGATATCGGGGCGTACCCCTATGTGAAGGGCGGAAACAACTGGGTCTGCTACGTGAACGGCAACCTGCTCGACGACTACGGCAGCCCGACCACCGACGGCCTGAACGTCTATGCACTCGCCGACGGCGACGTGGTGAACTACTACTACGGCCCCGGCGGCGTGACCGCAGAGACCGCAGAAGCGGCGGTGTCGATCACGGTGGACGTCTCATCGGGTGCCGATGTGATCTTTGAGGGCGACGTCGTCCTCCCGGACGAGAATGTCACCGTCACGTCGAGTCAGGGGGCCGATTATAGCATCCCTGCACGCACACCGCTCGGCGCCCTTGATACGGTCGCAGATGCAGAAAATTTCACCTATGCGATCACCGACAAGAAATGGGCCGACTCCGGCATCCTGATGCTCGACGACATCGGGGCATACCCGTTTGTCAAGGGCCAGAAGGCCTGGGTCTGCTCTGTGAACGGCGTTCTGCTTGACGACTACGCGAACCCTGCCACCGACGGCCTGAACGTCCGCGCTCTTGCCGAAGGCGACAAGGTGAACTACTACTACGGCCCGAAGGGCGCAACCACGCCGGAGAACGCCGAGGCGGCGGTGCTCATGACGGCGCGCCTCTCGAATGCCGATGTCATCTACTCCGGCGAAGTCACGCTTGGCGACGGCAACGTCACCGTGACCGCAAGCAGCGGCACGGGCTACAGCATCAGCGCGCTCACGCCGCTCGGTGCCCTCGACACCGCTTCGAAGGCTGGCAATTTCACCTATGCAATCACCGACAAGAAATGGGAGACCATGGGCATCCTGCTCCTCAACGACATCGGGGCATACCCCTATGTGAAGGGCGGGAACAGCTGGGTCTGCTACGTGAACGGCAACCTGCTTGACGACTACGGCAGCCCGACCACCGACGGCCTGAACGTCCGCGCCCTTGTGGACGGCGACGAGGTCGCCTATTATTACGGTGCCGGCACTGCGAACGCCACCACCGCCGAGGCCGCCGTACTGATCACGGTCAAGACCGCAGCCGCACCTGGCGACTGGACTCTGGCGATGGCTGGAGCACAGAATGTCACGGTCACAAAGGCCTATTTCGAGAGCGGCATCGCCTGCGGCCACAGCGCCTCCTGGACCGACCCCGAGACCGGCGAGGTCTGGGCGGGTATGCCCCTCTGGTTCCTCGTCGGCACGGTCGACGATGTCGAGTCAGGCAGCCATTACACCTTCAATGACGCCCTTGCAGCTGAAGGCTACTCGGTGAAGGTGACCTCGAAGGACGGCTACTCGATCAACATCCCGAGTGCCGATATGGCCAGGAACAGCGGCTTCATCGTCGCGAACACCCTGAATGGCTCGGCATTGCCCGAGACCATCGGCGAGAAGAGCAAACCCTGCTGGCCGCTCCAGATCAAGGGCGCAAATGCCAGTGCAGGGCAGCTCGTTGGTGCCATTGCTTCGATTGAACTCGTCGGCCTGCCCGAGCCCTTAGAGGGCTGGACCCTGCGGGTCTGCGGTGTCATCAACGACACGATCACCCAGGCCGAGTTCGAGGAGGCCGGGTGCCATGGCAGCGTGAACTGGACCGATGCGAAGACAGGTGACGTATACAGCGGCGTGCCCCTCTGGTATCTCGTCGGCGTCTCCGACAACATCGAGACCACCGACCACTGGACCTTCGACGACGATGCCGCCGCTGCAAACTACACCGTCAGGGTCGCCGCATCCGACGGCTACGCCCAGGAGTTCGGCAGCGTTCAGGTCGCCCGGAGCAACGGCTACATCCTTGCGAACCTGATGAACGGCCAACCGTTCCCGGAGACCGACAGCGCCTACCCGATCAAACTCGTCGGCGACAATGTGCCCAAGAAGGTGAAAGCAGTCGCCGAGATCGATCTCGTCGATCTCATCCCGCAACCGCCCGCCGAGGGATCGTGGAACCTCGCCCTCAAGGGTCAGATCGACTACACCTGCACCCAGGACTTCTTCGAGCTGGCCTACAGTTGCTCGCACCACAAGCTCAGCTGGACCGATCCCGCGACCGGTGAGCGCTGGACCGGAATCGGGCTCTGGGAACTCGCTGGCTGGGTTGACGACCGCGTCCCCCACGGTGCGAACGGCTTCAACGACGTCCTTGCCGACACCGGCTACACGGTGATCGTCACCGCCTCTGACGGCTACTCCAAGGAGTTCAACAGCAAGGACATCGCACGCAACAACAACTACATCATTGCCAACAAACTGAACGGGAGCGAACTCTCTAAGGACGGCGACAAACCGTCATGGCCCCTGAGGCTTGTCGGCTCCGACGTCTCGACTCATGCAAGCGTCGGCGGCATCGCCTCGATCGAACTGACCGAGTTCCAGAAGCCCGTCGACGTCCCGACCCTTCACATCGTGAAGTTCGCCGCCGATGGCACGACGATCGTCAACGAGACGACCGTCGACTACCTCTGGATGCAGCAGAACCTCCAGGTATACGGCGACGATCAGCCGTATAAGTTCCAGGGCGTCACCTTTGACCCGAACAACCTCTGGGATCCCGACGAAACGCTTGCCCTGAACCCGCCGAAGATCGAAGAGACGATCCGCGGCACCTCGGTCCGCGATCTCGTTGACCTAGTCGGCGGTATGCCCGAAGGGACTGAGATCACCTTCGTCGCCAAAGACGGATGGGAGACCAATCTCGGCTGGGACAACATCAACGATCCCAACCCGCGCCAGGGTGAGGCCGTCCTTGTCTGGTGGACCGAGCGGCAGGGTTATGTGCCGGCCTATGAGGACGGCTACCGCCTGTTCTACACGCCTGAGGACCACATTTTCGGGCAGTGGGACATGCACGAGAGCATGCTCGAAAAGTACTGGCACTACTACTCGTCCGGCGGTATCGTCTATCCGTCCTGTGCCGGCCTCTCCCCGAAGTGGATCACTGAGATCAGGCTCTATTCGGCCTATGAGAAGGACTGGACGCTGAACCTCAGCGGCGAACATTCAGACAGCATCTCCAAGGGGTTCTTCGAGAGCGCCCTCACCTGCACGATGGGTGCAAACCACAAGGCACAGTACACCGACGCGGACGGAAAGGTCTGGTCGGGCATGCCGCTCTACCTCCTCTGCGGCTGGGTCGACGACAGCAACGAGCACACGGGCAAGGCATTCAACCGGACCCGTGCACTCGAAGGCTATAGTATCGATATTATCGGCAAAAACGGCACGACCGTCACTCTCAACAGCCGCGATATCATCGATAGCCGCGACTACATCATTGCAAACACCCAGAACGGCACGATCCTCGACGAAGAGGGTGACCGGTGGCCGCTCGTCCTTACCGGTGCCAATGTGAGCGCCGCACTGCAGGTCGGCGGCATCACGCAGATCAGGCTCGACCTCTCCGGCACCTTCCAGGACGTAACAAACGTCACCGCCGGTGAAACGGCGTCCGTGCCGGTTGTGAACTCGTCGGTCAGCATGGTGAACATCACCGCCGCCCAGAACATCACGCAGTTCGCCGTTGCCGCCTCGGTGACCGACCTCCCGTCTGAGGTGCCGCAGCCGAACGCAACGCTCTATCAGGTGATGCAGATCACGCTCTTCGGTGCGGATGAAGATGCGATCGGCAGTGCCGAGATCGCCTTCTCGCTCCCGCTCGCCTGGCTTGATGCCCAGGGGATCGCCCCCGAAGACGCAAAACTCTACCGCTGGCATGACGGTGCATGGCAGACGCTCCCGACCACCTATCTCGGCAGCGCTGGCGGCTATGCCAATTATACCGCCGTCACACCCGGATTCTCCTACTTTGCCGTAGGTGGCACGCCGACGCCCGCACCCACGCCCACACCCTCTTCCAGAAGCAGTTCGAGCGGAGGGTCTTCGTCCGGCATCGCCGCAGTCTCAGGCTCTGTCGGTGCCGGCGGATCGGCGACTTTCCCGGTGAGCCAGACGGCGTTCTCGAGCATCACCGTGAACGCCGCCGGACAGATCTCTAACCTCCTGCTCACCGTGCAGGCGGCGTCTCTGCCCGGAGATATCCCGTCGCCTGCCGGGCAGGTGTACGAGATCCAGCAGGTCACCCTGTATCGCGCCGACCCCTCTGCGGTTTCAGGTGCAGTCATCTCCTTTGCAGTCGAGACCGCATGGCTGAAGGCCAACGGTCTCACCGCCGCCGACATCACCCTGATGCGGTATGCGGACGGTGCGTGGCAGCCCCTCCCGACGACATTCGTTGAGGAGAAGGACGGGAAGGCATACTTCAATGCCGAGACCGCGGGCTTCTCCTACTTCGCCATCACCGGCGAGAATGGTGCCTCGGTCCCGGTAGAGACGACGCCTGCCACCGAAGCGACGACCGCTCCGGCGACCACCACCGCCCCGGCAGGGACCACGGCGGCACCTGCCACCACGCCGGCGCAGAGCCCGCTCTTCTGGGCCCTGCCCTTCCTGGCCCTCGGCGTTCTCCTGTTCTTCAGGAGAAACTAATCCCCTCAATTTTTTCAGGTAAAATATGTTCGATCTGGTACGGTGAACCTATGAAAAAACAGATTTTGCTGGCGGCTTTTGCGGTCGTCCTCGCCGTCATTGTTCTCACGATCCCGGCGGCGGCCGTGACGACGGAGGTCCATCTCGTCAGGTATGCTCCAGACGGGGCGACGGTCCAGAATGAGAAAACCGTCGATTATCTCTGGATGGAGGCGAACCTGCCGGTCCTTGGCGACGGGGTGACGCACTACTACCATCAGGGCCCGACTTTCAACGAGTCCGATCTCTGGGACCCGGCCGAGTACCAGAACGTGGAGAGCAGGGATATGGGCGCCGTTAAAGGAACGGCCGTCAGCGAGCTCTGCGACCTCGTCGGCGGTATGGCGCCCGGCGACACCCTCCGGGTGCAGGCGAAAGACGGTTTTTACAAGGATTTCTCCTATAAGACGGTCTACGGTGCCGACGGGAGAAAGGGAACGATGGGCCTTGCCTGGTACGTCGGCGAGGACTCGGTGAGCGGCGATCCCCAGGGCGAGGGCTATGTCCCTGACTACTATGACGGGATGCGCCTGATCTTCTTCGCCGACACCTCTACAAATCCATGGGGCTGGCACGTCTTCGGAGACACCGATATGAAGGAGACGATGCCCGAGGAGGAGTGGCACCTCTTCAATGGCAAATGGCCATCCTCCAGCGGCCTCTCGATCAAGCAGGTGAGCGGCCTTAAGATTTATCCGCAGAGCGAGAGGAACGGAGGGGATGCCTCGGCCGATACGCCGACGACGCAGGCCGCTCCCTTCGGTATTGCTGTGGTTCTCACCGCTCTTGCCGCCTGTATTGCTCTCCGGAGATGATGGTACGCCATGAAGACGACACTATTTGAACACTATCGCTCATTCTTCCTTTTTTGTATCGTGCTTCTTGCTATGGTGGCAATGACGCTCCCGGCGTCTGCCGCTGCGACGACTGAACTGACGATCACCAAACTCGCCTCAGACGACACGACGGTCCTTGACGAAAAAACCGTCTCGTGGACATGGATGCGAGACAATCTCCCGGTCCTGGGGGACGGTGTGACCGTCTACTACAACCAGGGGCCGGTCTTCGAAGGGGCATGGCAGGAGACCCATCCAGGTGAGCCCTACGATTTCTGGAACCCCACGGAGGACGTGAACATCGCATACAAGGACCATGGCGAGTTTATGGGCACTGACGTCAAGGACCTCTGCGAACTTGTCGGCGGGGCGTCTGATGGCGACATGGTGACCATCAAGGCCTCTGACGGGATGGCAAAGACCTTGCCCGCCGATTACATCTATAGCCCCGACCCGCGGCAAGGGCCGATGGCGATCGCCTGGTACCACGGCACCGACACCGGCTACGTGAACGAACGCTTCCGCGAAGGCATGCGTCTCTACTTCCTGGTCGAGACGACAAACGACCAGGGGATGCACGTATGGGGCAACTGGGACATGCACGAGTCCTGGGACGAAGAATACTGGTATTTCTACAACAATCAATATCCTTCGGCATCCGGCGTCTCGGTCCAGATGGTCAACCGGATCATCATCCACAGTCAGGTCGATCCCTCGTCGGGATCCACTGGCGACGGCGATGGCGGCAGCAGTCCCCGCCGCGGCTTTGAGGGCTCGACGCTGGCGCAGGACCTACACGGTGCGGTGAACGGCACTCTCGACGTCGTCATGACAGACGGCGAGGCCTGCCGGATCGAGGGTGGAAAATCGTGCCGGTGGTATCTGGACACGACCGAACTGAACCTGACGGGCGATGCCCATCTCTACGTCTTCGGGACGAACAACACGGGTCCGGTCGTGGACGGGGGGACGGGCATCGAGGCAGTCATTGGCACGCGTACCCTGGCGGTCGCATCGCACCACGCCGATACCGGCGACGACTCAGAAGCCGCTGCCGAGACCTGGCGGTACGATCTCCCCTCCGCGGCGCTCGGGGCAAACCAGCCCCTTACCGTCACGAACAGGGGCGCGCCGGCTACAGGCGTGACGATCTACGGCGGGGTGCTCGTCGCCCCGGTCTCTGATGGCACGAATCTGACCGAATGGTGGATCGCCGGGGGTGCGGACACGATACAGGCCGTCCCGGATCAGGGGATCTCAGAGGACGACGCCATGACAACCGCCTTTTTCTCCGGTGTTAATGGAACCCCGGAGACTACGGTCGCCCGGATCATTGCGGTCAGCACCGGGGCGTCTGGGAACGACACCCTGGCGAACCGCCTCTCGTTGAATGACGGCGAATGGCTCAACCTCCTCTCCGCCGGCCGGGACGCGATCAGCATCGGCAAGGCCGATGCGACCTCGTATCTGCGCACCGGCGAGAACCGTGCGACGATCTCGAGCGTCCCGTACGGAGAGCCCGGTGATTACCTGGAGAACCGGCTGCTCGTCCTGACCCTCACGCACCTTCCTGTTGAGGATGGCGTGGAAAAAACACCGACCCGCACAACTGCGACGCCCGAACCCACCGCGCTGGTCGCCACCGTCACCGCGGCAGGCACCCTGACCGAACCGGTCGACGGCGCGGGGGACGACGGATCGATCCTGGACGCCCTCCTCCGCCTCTTCGGTATGGAGCGCGGGCTCTCGGACCTGCCGATCATCGGCTGGATCTTTGACGGCGCATCGCCGGAAGAGGGCGACCGCACGGTCGAACCCGTACCGACCACCGGTCAGTCTGGAGAGAAGCAGACGATTTCTGCCGTAAATCCCGGTGAAGTGCCGGCAAGCGCCACCATATCGGTTGTCACGCACCCGGCAGGGGCCATGATCACGCTTGACGGAACATATCTCGGTATCATCACCCCTGCTGATCTGGAGGACGTTCCAACCGGAAGACATACCCTGCGGTTCGATCTTGCGCATTACTCATCCTATGAAACCTCCTTCGATCTCGATGGCGATACCGCCATTGCGGTGGCGCTTTCCCCTGAGAACCCGAATATCAGCGAGAACCCGCTCTGTCTGAACCTTGTGACGATGCAGGGGATGGAGGAGCGTTCAGGCGGGATTCTGGTGGAGGCGACCGACGATGGCGCCGATATTTACATCGACGGCAAAAAAATCGACAGAACGACGCCTCAGGTCGTCAACGGCCTGAAGGAGGGGCTTCACCGTGTGAAGATCCGGATGGGCTCCACGAAGTATGTCCCTGATACGATTGAAGTCTGGGTCACCCCCGGGACTATCACGCCGGTCTACTTCGACCGCTCCGTGAACGGTGCCTCCCGGACGATCACGATCGACGATCCCGCCTTTGCAGGCGAGTACTTTTCGGTCAACGGCATCTATGCCGGAAAGAAGATCCCGTCGAAAGTGACGATCACCGGCATAAACGCCTTTGCCGGTCTCTTCCACGACGGGGTATACCTCTCCGCACCGATCTCGGACTTTGCCGGGGATGGGAGCACGGTCCGCCTGGGTGAGTATTCATCCGTCCTGAGAAGCGTCACGGTGGCCTCGGATCCGCCGGGAGCGTGCATATTCATCGACGGCTTCGACACCGGTCTCGCCACGCCCTCCCGTATCGAGAACATCTCTGCCGGTTACCACCGGTTCATGCTCTCAAAGCCCGGGTATCTTCCGGAAGAAACCCTGACGCTCCTCCCGGAACGGATAGACGACCGCGAGGTCCGGCTCAACCTCGAACCCTATTCGTATGGATACCTCTATGTGAACAGCACGCCGGCCGGGGCGAAGATCTATCTCTATGACCTGAACACCGGCGAGGTGACCCCCCATCTCTTCAGCGGGATGGCCCTCGGGGCATATGACGTAAAGGTGGTAGGGAGGTCAGGAACAAAGACCCTGGAGGATCTGCTGGTGAAACCCCATGACGTGACCGTCTGCGAATGGGTATCTGGTGAGTGAGATGGCGGAGCGTCTGGTGCCGATTGCTCTCCTCCTCCTTCTCCTCCTTCCCCTCTCCGCCAGCGGCGCCACTGTCATATGGGGGCCGTACGTCACCGGAACGACGAACGACTCCGCTGTCGTCTCCTGGAAAACGGATCTGCCTGCGACAGGTTCGGTGGCCTGCGGACCTGATGTGGATAAACTCACCCTCACGGCCGCGGACGATCAGGTCGTCGATCTGCACCACGTCGCCCTCACCGGTCTTTCCCCGGCTATGGCCTATACCTACGTCGTCTCTTCGAACGGAACGGCCGGACCTGCCGGGGGGTTCAGGACGTTTGGTGAGGGGCCAATTGCTTTTGCGGTCTACGGCGACACGAGGGGGCAGGTGCCGCTCTTCACCCAGATGGAGCGGCACAAACTCGTTGCCGACCGGATCGCAGGGGAAGAGGACCTCTCCTTTGTCATTCACTGCGGCGACTTCGTCACCTTCGGCAACGACCCCGAGGAGTGGAATGAGTATTTTACGGCGGCGCGGGCGATGCTCTCTTCGACGACCCTCGTGCCCGTCCTCGGGAACCACGAGGGGAACCGGTCCATCTATTACGACGCCTTTGCGATGCCCCAGTGGTACTCCTTCGAATGCGGCGACGCCCATGTCACCGTCCTCGACTCCAACGACTGGGTCGGGAAGCGCATGGACGCTGAAACGGCATGGCTCGAGGACGACCTCGCTTCCGCACAGGGATGGACGTTTGTCGCCTTCCACCACCCGCCGTTCTCGTCGAATGAACGGCTCTGGGGTGGAGACCTCGAGTTACGCGAGGCTTGGGTGCCGATTTTCGAACGCTACGGCGTTTTGGCCGTGTTCAACGGCCATACCCATGCGTATGAACGCTACTCCGTGAACGGCACCGAGTATTTCGTGATCCCGTGCGGCGGCGAGGAACTCTTCACCCTCTCGGACGAGAGGCCGGATGGGTTTAGAACGAGTCTCGAGCACACCCTGGCCTACCTGAGGGTGACGGTGGATGCCGATCTGGTGCGGGTCGACGTGGTGCCGGTTGCCGAAGTTTCGGAGGACAACACGGAGGTCGTCCGCATCTACCCGCCGGGGCGGGTCTTCGAGACGGTCGTGCTCCCGTCTGGCAACTCCGGCCTCCGATCGTTTTTTGATCTGCTGTCGGTGTTCCGGCGACTCTCCAACGCTACCTTTGTATGAGAGGATTCCATGAGAATAAGAACAATTATGTTGATGCTGGCCTTCCTGTGCATGATCGCAGGGGTGGCCTGTGCGGCACCGACGACCTCGGTGCATGTTGTGAAGATTGCCGCCGACGGAACGACGGTCAAAAACGAGACGACCGTCGACTACCTGTGGATGGAGGCGAACATCCCGGTCCTCGGCGACGGCGTGACGCATTACTACCACCAGGGTCCGGTCTTCGCCGAGGACAAGGAAGCCCAGTGGGACATAAACGAGACGACAAACTTCAAGGACCGCGGGGCGGTGAAGGGAACGAACGTTGCCGACCTCTGCGATCTGGTCGGCGGGATGGCGCCCGACGACGAGGTGATGATCAGGGCATCAGACGGGTATCACATCGAGTTCGGGTATGCGAATGTCTATGAACCCGAGCCGCGCCAGGGGCCGATCGGCATCTGCTGGTACAATGGCGAGGACGCCGATGTCGGCGAGCGGCAGGGCGTCGGATACCCGCCCGACTATCATGCCGGGATGCGCCTCGTGCTCTTTGCCGACACCTCGGTCAACGCCGAGGGCAAGCACGTCTTCGGCAACCAGGACATGCGCGCATGCTTCCCGCCCGAGCGCCTCTACCTCTTCAACGACCTCTACCCCTCGACATCGGGATACACCGTGAAATGGATCGAGGAGGTGCGGGTCTATGAGGGCGGCTACAGCGGGGCGAAGAACATCCCGGTGAGCTCCCTCCAGGACGCCGCCGGTGTCCCGACGACCACCGTCCCGACAACTCCCCTGAGCCCGTCCCCCTTCTTCGGCCTCCTGCTCGGTTTCGGTGCCGCTGCATGTGCCTGGAGGATGCGGGGATGAAGGCTGCCTGTCTTGCAGGAGTGCTGCTCGTCGTCGCCGTTTCTGTCGCCGCCTGCGGGTGCACCGGGGATGCCGGTCAGGCCGCCGAGGAGGTCTCCTGGAACCTCACGGTCTCCGACGGAACGACCGAAAAGGTCCTCTCTCTCCCGGAGATCAAAGCGCTCCCGGCATGGGAGGGCTATGGCTATGGTGTCTCCACGGTCGGGATCAAGTACGGGCCGTACACGGTAAAGGGCGTCCGCCTGACCACGCTGGTCGAGAGCGTCGGCGGGATCGGAGAAGGCGATCAGGTCGGGATATCGGCGCCTGACGGTTACTACTGGGTCTTCGATGACGAGCAGATGGGCGGATCGGGTTTTGTCACCTTCGACCAGAACCTCAAGGAAAAACCTGCGCCCCCCCTCACGGTGGTGCTGGCGTACGAGTTCAACGGGACGGCGATCCCTGAAGAGGACGGCGGGCCGCTCAGGATCGTCGTCGGCACCGACGAACCGGGCACCATCACCGAGGGGAGCGCCTGGGTGAAGTGGGTGGACCGGATCGAGGTGAAACGTCCATGAGGGTCACCCCTCTCATTCTCCTCTTCGTTGCAGTATTTATGGTCCTCGCCGCCGGGTGCGCCGGCGACGGCGAACAGGTCGTGCTGAAGGTCGTCCCGGCGGGCAGCCTCCTCATCCCCCTCGAAAGCGTCGAGGCCGGGTTCGAGGCGGCACACCCGGGTGTCGACGTCCAGATCGAGGGGCACGGGAGTATCCAGTGCGTCAGGCAGGTCACCGATCTCCACCGGGAGATTGACCTGGTGGCAGTGGCTGACGAGTCATTGATCCCTGACATGATGTACCGACCGATGGAGGACGGTCAGGGCAACTACACCGATTCGTACACCTCATTCGCCACGAACAGGATGGTGGTCGCCTACACGGACGCCAGCAGGTATGCCGACGAGATCACGGCGGAGAACTGGTACGAGGTCCTCGCTCGCCCTGATACGGTGGTCGGGATCTCCAACCCGATGCTCGATGCGGCGGGCTACCGCTCGTTGATGGTGACGACGCTTGCAGAGGACTACTACCAGGACGAAACGATCTTTTCGAGTATCCTGGGTGACCACCTGCGGCCGAACGTCACCGTCACCCGCGAGGGAGGGGTAACTACCATCACCCTTCCCGAGGTGCTCAAGCAGGAGGGCGGGAAGGTGCGGATCAGGGACGGGAGCATCTATCTCCTCTCCCTGCTCGACGCCGGGGGCGTAGACTATGCCTTCGAGTATCTGAGCGTTGCCAGGGCGCACGGGCTGCGCTACGTCTCCCTGCCGCCCGAGATCGATCTTTCATCCGCCGACCATGCGGACAATTACCGCAGGGTTGTTGTCGATCTTGGTTTCCAGCGGTTTGCCTCCATCGGGAGCGAGCGGGTGGGATCGCCGATCGTCTATGCGGCGACGGTGCCGGCGAATGCGCCGCACCCAGAGCTTGCCCGCGAGTTTATGGATTATATGGTCGGGGAGTTCGGAAAAGGCTATGAGGAGTGGCCTGATCCCCTCCGGGCCTGAAAAGACCGGCGGATCTGCCGGGTAAAAAAATTATTTTTTGATCAGGGCGGCGACGTGCTCCCCCACATCGGGGGTCCGGGCCGTGCCGCCGAGGTCCTTTGTCACCACGCCGTCCCGGATCGTCCCCTCGATCGCACGGACGACGGCATCGGCCGCCTCGTGCTCGCCCAGGTGGTCCAGGAGGAGGGAACCCGCCCAGATCGTAGCGATCGGGTTTGCCACGCCGAGGCCCTTATACTTCGGGGCCGAACCGTGGATCGGTTCGAACATCGAGGTGCCCTTCGGGTTGATGTTCCCGCCGGGCGCCAGGCCAAGGCCGCCCTGGATCATCGCCCCGAGGTCGGTGATGATGTCGCCGAACATGTTCGGGGTGACGACGACGTCGAACCACTCCGGGTTCTTCACGAACCACATCGTCACGGCGTCGACGAAGTTGAACTCGGTCGAGACGCCCGGGTGGGCGGTGGCGACTTCCGTGAAGACCTCCCGCCAGAGGCCGTAGACGTCTGAGAGGACGTTTGCCTTGTCGACCGAGGTGACCCGCTTCTCCCGGCGTTCGGCTAGGTCGAAGGCGTACTCCATCACCCGGCGGCTTCCCTCCCGCGAGAGAACACCGATCTGGTAGGCGATCTCCTCGGCGTCGCTCTCGGCGTCGAGGCCGAACTTCACCGAGTAGAGTTCCCTCGCGACCTGGAGGTCGGCGTGGTGGCGCCCTTTGAACCGCCCGCCGATCCCGACGTAGAAGTCCTCGGTGTTCTCCCGCACGACGACGAAGTCGATATCCTCGGGCCCCTTGTCGGCGAGCGGCGTCGAGACACCGTGCAGGAGTTTGATCGGCCGCAGGTTCACGTACTGGTCGAAGTAGAACCGCAGGGCAAGCAGGATCCCCTTCTCCAGCACGCCGGGCCGCACCCGCTCGTCGCCGATGGACCCGAAGTAGATCGCCCGGTAGGCCGAGAGCTCCTTCAGCTCGTCCTCGGTGACGAGTTCGCCGGTCTCCAGGTACCGGTCGGCCCCGATCGGGTAGTCGGTCCACTCGATCTCAAAACCGTACTTCTCACCTGCGGCGTCCAGGACCTTCTTCCCCTCTACGAGGATCTCCGGCCCGATGCCGTCGCCGCCTATCGATGCGACCCTGTACACAGTTCCACCTCCTTCATATTTTTCGCGTACTCCACAAGCCCGCCGGCGTCCACGATCGCCTGCATGAACGGAGGCACAGCCTCGGTCGCATGACGGATGCCGTCAGACTCGATATAGCCGCCGGCGATATCGACCACGGCCTCGTGCCCCTCGACGAGGGCGCCTGCCTCCGGGCAGATCAGGGGGAGGAGCCCGGTGTTGACGGCGTTGCGGTAGAAGATCCGGGCGAAGGACTCAGCCACGACGACCTTCACCCCGGCCCCGAGAAGGGCGAGCGGGGCGTGCTCCCGCGAAGATCCGCAGCCGAAGTTCCTCCCGGCCACAAGGACGTCGCCCTCCTGCACGCCCGTCCTGAAGTCGTCGTGCGTGCCCTCGAAGACGTGCTCCGCGAGTTTCTTCGGGTCGTACTCGGTCAGGTATCTCCCGGGTATGATCGCGTCCGTATCGATGTCGTCGCCGAATTTCCAGATCCGCATCTTTTCACACCTCCCTCGGGTCGGTGATCTCTCCGGTGATCGCGCTCGCCGCCGCCGTCGCCGCCGAGCACAGGTAGACCCCGGCCTCGGTGCTCCCCTGCCGCCCGCGGAAGTTCCGGTTCGAGGTGGAGAGGGAGACCTCGCCCGGCGCGAGGAGACCGAACGCCCCGCCCATGCACGGGCCGCAACAGGGCGCTTCGACGAGGGCCCCGGCCTCGACGAACCGCTCGATCAGCCCGGCCCTGAGGGTCTTGAGGTACTCGTCCCGAGAGGCCGGGATCAGGATCACCCGCACGTCGTTGGAGAACGTCCGGTTGCCGAGCACCTCGGCCGCCTCGGCGAAGTCCTCGTAGCGCCCGTTCGTGCAGGAGCCGATAAACACCTGGTCAATATGCGTCCCTGCGACCTCCTCCACGTCCACGACGTTGTCCACGTTGTGCGGCACCGCCACTTTCGGCACCAGGTCGGCAGCATCGAACTCTCGCAGCTCTGCGTAGGTGGCGTCCTTGTCGCTTTCGAGCGTGAACGGCCGGACATCCGGGCGGCGTCCCTTCAGGTACTCCCAGGTGATCGCATCGGGAGGGACGATACCCGCCTTCGCCCCCATCTCGATCGCCATGTTTGCGCAGGTCATCCGCCCGGGCATCGGCATCGAGGCGAAGGTTTCGCCGGTGAACTCGAGGGCCTGGTAGGTGGCACCGTCCGCCCCGATGTTCCCTGCGATATCGAGGATCAGATCCTTTGCCCCGACACGGGGGGCGAAGGCGCCGTTCACCTCGACGCGGATCGAGTCGGGAACCCTGAAATACAGGGCGCCGAAGCGGAGGACAAAGCCCATGTCGGTCGACCCGATGCCGGTCGCAAACGCTCCGGCAGCGCCGTACATGCAGGTGTGGGAATCAGAGCCCACGACGATCTCGCCGGGCGCCGCATGCCCTTTCTCCAGGACCACCTGGTGGCAGACGCCCTCTCGAAGGTCGTAGTTGTGAATACCCTGGCGAAGTGCAAACTCCCGCATGAACTTCTGGTTCTCGGCCGCCTGAATGGAGTCGGCCGGGACCTGGTGATCGAAGAGCATCACGATCCGCGCAGGGTCGAAGACCACATTCCCGTTCATCTCATGGAATTTCTGCACGGCAAGGGGGCCGGTGATGTCGTGGATCATTGCCTTATCCACTGCCGCCATCACCACATCGCCCGCTTCTATCTCCTTCCCGCAGCGGGAGGAGAAGATCTTCTCTACGAGAGTTGCTCCCATGCCTTATCACCAGAATCATGGAGGGTTCGCGGTTAAGTTGTTTGGGGTGGACACCGCAAAGTCCCTCCTCCCAGCAAAGATGATTGCCTACCTCATCGAATCTCTGGCATGCTCAGATGTCCAAGGTGCTGGAGTCCAGATCTCTACGCGGTGATCGGAGGTTATGCCGGGACGGTGTACCGGTGCAAGAAGTGCGGCTACACCGGGTCCTTCGTCGTCGAGGCCGGCGATGACCTCCCTCCTCCATCTTCCGATTCTCCCTCTCCCGACTGATTTTTCCGACGGCGTCCTCATGCGGTCGTGTCCGAGATCGGGCCTCCGGTCCCGACGGGCGGACCGACCAGTATAATTAGTACTCTCACGAACATTATTGCATGGCATACATGAGATGGTCAGACGGCCTCTCGGTCGGCGTCTCCGAGATCGACGAACAGCACAAAAATCTCGTCACCCAGATCAACGCCCTCCACGACGCCATGCGCTTGGGGCAGGGGAAGGAGGCGCTCGAAAAGATCCTCGGGGAGCTTGCGGCGTACACGCAGTATCACTTCGGCACCGAAGAGCAGTACATGCAGAAGTTCGGGTATCCGGCCTACACCATCCATAAAGCCGAGCACGACGCCTTCATCGCAAAGATTGCAGATTTTCAGGTGTCGTATGCCGCTGGACGGCTCGGCCTCTCCATCGAGGTGATGAAGTTCCTGCGCGACTGGGTTGCAGCCCACATTCAGGGGAGCGACGCACGTTATACCATCTGCTTCAGGGAGCACGGCCTTTCCTGAAGTGCCACTTATTTTATTTTCGTATGATAAACAATGCGCATCGCGCAGGATACTCGAAGGAGAGGATATTTATTCCGACGCGGTGAAATCCCAGGTACACGCGGTGATCAGGATGATCTGGCAATATTCCCCCCTTTCCCCTCTGCTTATCATATCGGCCGCACTGACCGCCGTCCTCGCCGTCATCGCATGGAAAAACAGGAGATCGCCCGGCGGAACGGCCCTGACGATTTTTCTGTCCGCCGCAACGATCTGGAGTGTCGCCTATGCCCTGGAGCTCTGTACTGCCGACCTGGAATCAAACCTCCTCTTCACCAACCTCGAATATCTCGGTATCGCAACCATACCGCCTGCATTCCTTGCGTTCGCTCTCTCCTACACAGGACGCGAGCACCTGCTGACCAGGAACGCCGTCTTCGCCCTCTCACTCGTCCCGGCGCTCACCCTCATTGCGGTGTTCTCCAACGATCTCCATCACCTCTACTACACCGGATTTACGCCGGTCGTCACGGGGGGCGTCGTGATCTGGCAGTTCTCCTACGGGCCGCTCTTCTGGATCTGCTGGGCCGCCTTTGGCCTCCAGATCCTCGCCGCCCTTGCCCTTCTGGTCGGCCATTTCTTTGCTGCCCCGGACGTCTACCGGAGCCAGATCGGTCTCCTCCTCATCGCCTCTGTCGTGCCGATCATTGCCAATATCCTCTATGTCCTGAAAATGGGTCCGATCCCCGGCTTCGACCCGACGCCGGTGGGCTTTCTGGTCACCGGCCTGACCCTGGAGATGGCGACGATCCGGTACCGGCTTTTTTCCGTAACGCCCGTTGCACGCTCTTTTCTTCCCGGGATCATGACCGACGGCGTGATCGTGACCAACGAGGAGGGAAGGATCGTCGATATCAACCCGGCGGCCGCCTCGATTGCGGGCATTCCCGAAGATGCCGCGATAGGGGCGTCCATCGGGCACGTCTTTCCCCCGCTCAGGCAGATCGTCTCCAGATGCGGCGAAGATGGCATGGGGAGTGAGGCCGAGGTGGAGATGGTGGTGGAAGGGCGGCCCAGGGTCTTCATCAGCCGGTGCCGCAGCACAGGAGAGACGTCGCCGGGGGATGCAGCCGGCCGTCTCATCGTCCTCCACGACGTCACCGACCTGTTGAACGAAAAGGCTGCACCAGGAGGGCGAATGAAAAATTCGGCCTGCTGGGGAGGGTCACCTGCCATGACCTCCTCAACCAGGTCACGGCGGTCAGCGGCTACCTGGAACTCGCCCTCGAATCAGGAGATCGCGATGAGACAGAAGCGGACATCCGGAAGTCTCTCCTCGCCGCCGGGACCGTGCGCCACCAGATCGATTTCATGCGGGACTACCTGGCCCTGGGAACGGGGAGCCCGCAGTGGTTCGATCTCGGTGCGGTGGCGCAGCCGGCGCTCTCTCATGCCGGACAGAACGGGATGCAGGCCGGGCTCTCCTGTGCGGGCATACAGGTCTATGCCGACCCCCTCATCGAACGCGCCCTCTTCAACCTGGCAAACAACGCCGTTATCCACAGCGTGACAGCGACGGAGTTCAGCATCTCGTGCGCACCCGAAGAGGAGAACCTGGTCATCGTCGTGGAAGACAACGGCGTCGGCATTCCCGACAGTGAGAAGGAAAGGATATTCGAGCGCGGCGTTGGAAAGCACACCGGTCTCGGGCTCTTTATGGTCAGGGAGATCGTGGGGATCACCGGCATGACAATCCAGGAGACCGGGACGGCAGGATCAGGTGCACGCTTTGCGATCACGGTGCCGCCAGGCGGTTTCAGGGCCACGCCCGCCGCCAGATCGCCGTCACCCTGAGAAGCAGCAGAGGTCCCGGCTGATCCGCAGCACGAGCAGGTCCTCGCCCTCCACCCGCTCCTTTGCGGCGAGGAGCACGATATACCCGAGACCGGCGAAGTGTTTTCGCACCTCCTCGGGCCCGGTCAGGGAAGAGACGAGCAGGAGGATCCGACCGAAGGGGGCGAGCACCCGCCCGACGTCGGCAGCGAAACGCTCGATCGTCTCCCGGCCCGTCGGCCCGCCGTCGAGGGCGTATTCGAGCCAGTCGTCGAGGCGCTCCTCCGGCGCCGTCGGCAGGTACGGCGGGTTGAAGAGGACGAGGTCGAAGGGGCCGCGGACCC